>JADMIO011127005.1_pt1 | contig 16949 bp, 16 predicted proteins | sample 8958161 | NCBI WGS metagenome assembly JADMIO01 (sample SAMN16585339, study PRJNA669376) | soil metagenome | isolation source: Crop rotation soil | place: USA: Cullars Rotation, Alabama | collected 2011
CGGCGCTTTACGGTCCGCTGCATGGCGGCGCAAACGAGATGGTGTTGCGGATGTTGAAAGAGATTGGCTCAGTCGCGAACGTACCCGATTACATCAAGCGGGTGAAAGCGGGCGAGTTTCGTTTGATGGGCTTCGGCCATCGCGTTTACAAGAACTACGATCCACGCGCGCGCATCATCAAGCAGGTTGCTTATGAAGTTTTCGAAGTGACGGGGAAGGATCCGCTGCTCGACATCGCTCTCGAGCTCGAGCGAATCGCGTTGGAAGACGAATACTTCGTGAAGCGCCGTCTCTATCCCAACGTTGACTTCTACTCGGGCATCATCTACCAGGCGATGCGATTCCCGGTGGACATGTTTCCGGTGATGTTTGCGATTCCGAGAACGTCGGGATGGCTGGCGCAATGGGTCGAGATGCTCGAGGATGCGGATCAAAAGATCGCCCGCCCACGCCAGATCTATCTCGGCCAACGCACGCGCGACTACGTTCCAATCTCAGAAAGACAAGCTTAGCCACAAAAAGGCTGTAGCTACTCAAGCATCTTTGCCGCGATCTCTTTGAGGATTTTCGCGCACACCGTCCCCGTGACGTGAAGCGGATCCATGCGTGGATTGAATTCGACAATATCCGCGCCTACAACCTTCGCCTTCAGCCGCTGGATCAGATCGATCGCCTGCCTCGTCGTCAAACCACCAGGCTCACGATGCGAGACACCGGGCGCGAACGCCGGGTCGAGTGCGTCGACATCAAACGAGATGTAAACCGGAGAATCGAATTCGAGTTGCAGGTTACCAGTCAGGTTACGCATCTCGATCGACTCGACACCGAACCTTCTCACCTGCTCCCGTTGTTCCGCATTAGCCGTTCTAACACCCACCTGTACGAGTCGCTGCACCAGCTTCTGTTCCATGATGCGCGCAAACGGAGACGCGTGTGAATTACGATTGCCCTGGTAACTGTCGTAAATATCGGGATGCGCATCGAAATGAAGGATGCTGAGGTTTTTATACTTTCGCGCAAACGCTCTCACGATTGGATACGTAATCGAGTGATCTCCCCCGAGTGAAATCGGTGCCAGGCCGTCGGCAATCAAAGTGTTCAGCGAGTTTTCGATGAGCGTCGGCATGTCGCTTCCCGGAACCGGCTCGATATCACCCGCGTCGAAAAAGATCGAATCACCGGAAAGATCAGTTCCATTCTCACTCGTTAAATTCCACGCATCGGAGCGCAGTGCGGCACGAATCTGCGGCGGCGCATCAGCCGCGCCCTTTGTAAACGACGAATTCTCGTCGTAACGAATTCCGATGATGGCGAGCTTAAGCCGTTGTTCTCCGGCATTGACTGAATTTTCACGCATGCTGGGATTATACCGAGGCACAAATGATTTACCTCAACTTTTTGTGCTTTTTGTGCCTCTTTGTGGCTACCTTTTAATCTTCGACCATTTGAATCCCGGATTGTTTTCGAGACAGTACTTGAATTCTATCTTGTCTACACCGTTAGCTCCGTTGAAGTCATAAAAATACAAAGGATGCGTTAGCCCGGACTCATATTCGCCTATCACTATTCTGTCAAAGACAGTGATGGTTGTTGCTAACATTAACTTTAGCCGCTCATCGATTTGCCGGGGCAGAGCCATTACACCAGCCGGCAGATGATTGCCGCTCGTGCTGGTAATTTCGATCGCCTTCTCGGCTGCCAACTCAAAGACTCTGCCCAGTTTGATCCTATCTTCCCGAACACACGGGTTGCAGAGGTAAGCATCTATAGTGACCCGCTCCGGGATGAAAATACCACGAGGACATAACTGTGGGGCCAGGTTAAGCGTGATTGCTAACTGTGGCTCCCTGCTTAACGCCTGCTGCATGGTTTCGGTGATCACCATGTGGATCGGACGCGGATGAACATACGACGCCGCATCAGTCAGGATATAGTCGCGGATATAGTCGGTGAGCCCCAGCCTCTCAATAACATCTTGTGCGACCTCCAGCGATCGAGCGTGTATGTCGAGCAGCGTGATTCGAATCTCGTCAGCTTTGAATTGCGTGGCCAGCGGCATCACGAGAGTTGCAAATGGTCCACAGCCGGCGTAGACGATTTCGATTACGTCATTAGGAAAACGCTGTTGTGCCTCCCGCAATGCCGCGTGTATTCCTCGGAAAAATTTCGATGTTCGGGCCGCGTCGCTTACACATCGCGCAGCATCCAGGGGAGAGAGAGCTTCACCAAATGGTAAGGCGATACTAAGGGAATCAGAAGCGTCGTTATTAATGCCTGAAATGTTTGCAAGTAAGGGGTGAAGGTTTGAGGCAGCGTCATTGAGTTCGCTGTTGTTATCTGATAGCAATAACACATCCACGATCTCTCGCAGCTGCTGCAGAGGTGAGTTGTTAGGTTGTGCTATTTCAAAACTTATCATTCCTGAACGCTGGATAAAAAGGCAGGTTGCCGGCTTCAGCAGACCAAACGCTTCCTAATCGCTCAACCATGCGGCGGGCGGATGCGCCTAAGGCCGGCATACCGGAAAACTCTTCAGACAAATCAGCGAAGGCCCTGAGCCAGGCTATCACTTGCTGGCGCAATGTCGTCAAGCCTCTTTGCCTATCGCTCGTCAGCGCCTCGGGCAAGCGATGACCACGTGGAAAATATGCCAACGTGCCCCCGCCTCAATCATCGCCTGACGAAACGTGTCGTCCGAGATGTCGGGGTGCTTTTGCGTGAATTGTGATCGATACGCCCTGTCCAGCAACGGCAGGATGCGAGCTGGCAGACGCATCATGCAGCCCCACGTCATTCGCCCGGGCATCCCTTCAATGAGCGCGTGCCTGTATCCGCTCGCATTGAAGTCGAATAAGCGTGGCGTGCCGTTTCGGCGAATGTAATCGCCCGCGGCGTTTTGGTCGCCCTTGCAAAAAGCCAGAAATCGTTTTGGATGTGCTTCAACTGCCGACGTGACAAATTCGATCTCGTCAGCTATGCCTGTCGCCGGCTGAACGCCGAGATTCTCAAACATCGCTCGGTAAACTTGATCGCTGCTTCTATTTCACTGGTCGGGATCGTGCAACACCTCGCGTCAGACCAAGGGTCCTGGTAAAGCGTCTCCGGCTCCGGCAGCGCTCCGAGAGGTCGCCTGATGCGACTGTATTCTTCGTCACGTCCGATTGTCGCCGCGTGCAACTGGCCGATGAGTGAGACGTGTTCGATTAAAGTCTGCTCGGCGAGTGTTGGATCATCCCCGAGCAAGGCGTCGGCAGTGTTGGGGGCTTCACCGTTGCCGAGATCTTCGAGCACGATCAGACCAGACTCGCGGCTGCCTCCGTAGAGCACGGGACTTAATGGAATGGTACTCGGAGTATCGTTAAGGAATTCAGATGCCGCCCAATCGTTGAATAGCCAGTGGGCGGGATTCGGCGTCTGCGAACTATCCGGCTGATACCCGAATTCATCTTCTCTAACTTTCTTAACGATAAAACTCGCCGGGAGGTCCGAGTGCGCATCTACCACTTCACAACGAATAACGATGCTGGCCTCGGTGGTAAACGTTCCAGACTCGCGTAAACGAATCTCTCGCCCGAATTTCTCCGACAATAAACTGCCGGCGGCATCGGCTATAGAGAGCGGGTTGTTCAATGGATTTTCCGCGCGTATCGCAACAGGAAGTCGACGTGCTCCACGCGCGGCTCACTACCATCCAGGTTGAATGTTACGGCGCGGCCCGTAGAACGCGCGCGGCGATTGGTAGGATGTGTGTAGCGAAATACAACCGTCCATCCAGGAGAACCACCTTTGCGACCAGGCACGACACCGTAAGCGTGACGTTCAAGTTTGCCCTGACGTACCCGAAGTATCTGGTCAACGTTGGATTCCCACTCATCTCCGGGTCGCCTTCATCAAGATTATGAATCACTCCGCTTAAGACGTAATCTAGTTTCGCAAGCAATGACTGCATCGGCAGATTAGAAAGGTTTGTCGAAGTGAACAACTTTGGGGTCTGGCAGAGCGATTCCATATGTTTCAACAACGCCGTACCAGCACCACGCCGGCGATGATTGGAATCAATGTAAATCATTTCAATACAGCCATTGTTATAAAAGGTGTAATTCAACACTCCGTAGCCGACCACTGTTTTGTTCATAACGGCAACGAAGCAGTTACCAGCAATGACCTCACGCCGAATAAATTCCCGCCGCTCATTCTCTCGACGCGCAATGAGGTCGAGTGAGCAAAGAGCCTCTATGTCACCTGCAACGGCTGGACGTATCGAAATCATAGCTCAGAGCTAATCCGCCTGGTATTAAGCTTTGTCGCGCGACTCTTTTGCGTCTTTGAGCATTTGCATCGTGTCGTCGGCAAAAATCTGCGTGAGTTCTTTCGCGCGCTTGAGCGCTTCCTCCTCAACCTGCTGAACATGCTTCAGGGCCCGTACGATCGCCGTGCTCCTTGCCGACGTCAACCCGGGCCGTTGCATTTCTTCCATCAGTGCTGTCGCGACGAGTTGACATCGCTGCCCTTCCACAAAACAAACTACATTTTCGAGGTATAGACCATCCAGATTAGGATCGGCCTTCGCTTTATCCATCTTATCGTTGATGGCCTTAATTTCGGGCCGTGCGATAAGGTCATTGTGGAGCCGGATCATTTCCGCTCCGATGCGGGCCTCGTCAGCAATGGTGGCTCCGACCGCTGTCACTTGTTCCAGCAAGCGTTCCCAAACTGATAAGCGTTCGGCGTCCGTCAGGTTTGCAATCGGGTGAGACGGATCGTTTACCGCCTGGAAGGTGCCAGTGATTTGCTCATGCGCACAAGGCGAGACAATGACCGGGAATAGTTTTAGCTCACCGCGGTGCGCGGCTTCGAGCAGTGGCGGGAGTTCGCGCTGGCTGATGAATTCAGAGGCGAAGAAGTCGGCACTTAGCAGCAGCACCGCCGCCGCCGCTGTTGACAGCGCCTCGTCAATCTCGCGTTGCCACTCGGCTGCGGGAGATATTCGCGAATCGTCCCACAAATTCAGACGTACTTTATCTTCAATGCCTGCTAGCGCCGCCTTCATTTCGTTGAGCCAACGATAATCCTCCCGGCAGTAGCTGAAGAAGATCGAATCGCGCATTATTATGGATCACCTGTTTTGCAGCATCTCTTCGATCGTCAGCCCTATATCTTTTGCGATTTGCCGCAGTAGGATTGGTGAGATGTCGCGAGCGCCGTGAAAAGGAAGTGTTGTGCTCCGCCCGTCCGAGTGTCGATATTGTTTATGTGAGCCGCGCTGCCGGGCTTCCACAAAGCCCAGCTTTTCTAAGATAGCCGCCACTTCTCGGGCCTCAGAACCGGGTGCTTGCCCATCTTCAGGCAACCTTCACCGTCTGCACGCCTACGAATTCACCTTCCAATTCCGGCTCGCCATCTTCGAGCAACATCTCGATAACTTCCTGCATATTACGCTGCAATTCGTCGAGCGTCTCCGCTTGGCTATGAGCACCCGGGAATCCTGACACGTAGCCGACGTATAGGCCCGTGTCGGGACATTTCTCTACGATGTAAGAGTAGGTCTTCATAAGCGTCCTCACCATCACGATACCATCACAGCGCGTAGGCGTCTAACACTGCTTCACCAGCTCGCCCACACAATGACTGCTAAAAGACAGCTCAAGGGCGAGTGTGCGTCGGTTGAACCTTCTGACTTTTCGGCGGGATACTATAGTCCGAAAATCGCGTCAAGATCGTTGAGTGCTGGTTCGGCCGAGTTTACTTCAGCCATCTGGAAATCCGTTGCTTTGCTTGTTTATGAGTGACCGACCCTCTTCAATTGCTTTTTCCCGCAAGCAATACCTTCGAGCAGCGAGTCGTTGATATGGTGCACCCAGCAGGGCTCGAACCTGCGACCTTCTGATCCGAAGTCAGACGCTCTATCCAACTGAGCTACGGGTGCACGCGACAGATGGTAAAACTAAAGTGTTAAATAGACAACGGTACCTGTTCGCGGCTGAGCACAGAGGTTTCGAGCACAGTTTCACGTGATTGGCTTCGAGCACGTAATAAACCGCTGCATGCAAGCTTGCTTCAAGCTATGCAGATAAGCATCGAACTAAAGCAGATGTGATCGTGAGCAAAGCAAGCGTGCATGGAAAAAAGCAGACATCATCGGCAGCAGATCACGTATGCATGAGGAGAAAGCAGATATGGTCGGGAGCAGATCAAACGTGCATCGCACTAAAGCAAATCTGCTCGAACATAAACATGTAAGCCAGGAACTAAAGGATGCTTGTTTGCTGTGAAAACCAAGCCGTAATCAATACAACAAGTCGAGCAGGGGGAGCAGCAAGTCGACGAACCCGGAGTTGTTGGCGGAGGCGACGATAATCAGGTCGGGATTGTTGCTGCTGTTGACGCCACGAACGCGAATGCTGAGTGGATACGTGCCGGGCTGCAAGTCTGGAAGGCGGAAGATTATGTATGAACCGTTGGTCTCCGGATTAGGCCCGACTGCATCCACCGCAAACGAATTCCCGCCTATCTGCACCGACAGAGTATTCAAGTCCGGCTGCGCTGTCTGGCTGAATCCAAGATCAGTGGTGAAGAAGACGATGCGCGTGCGCTGATCGCTACTGAAATTGTGGCTGTTAAGCAGCGCAAATGGTCCACGAACGTGCGTTACTGAATCAACTGCCGCTAACTTGTTCGTCCCCTCTTCCACGAAAATCGTCGCAGTGATTGGTGTGGCGGTGAAGTTCGCGATGCTCGTGCCCGTCAGACAGCCAGAGCTGGTGAAGATCGTTTTGAGCGGACTAAACGAGTATCCCCCCTTCGACGGAGTCACCTGAATATTGTTTTGACACCCAAGATCGCCGGACGAATAGTCGCCCTGCGCATTGGTAGTTGTGCTCGACGTCGTGATCGTTCCCTGAAAATTCTTAGTAAACGTTATCGTCACGTCAGAAATCGGATTGTTTCCAGCGTCCGCGATATGACCGGTAACGATCAACGAACTCGGAACAGTAAAGTTGCCGGAACTCGTAGCTGTGCCCTGAGCTGTTGTCACTGTGATCGGACCAGCGGTAACGCCCGCGGGAACTGTCGCGACTATCTCCGTGGTTGAATTAACCGTGAAACTCGCAGCATCAGTACCGTTAAATCGCACGGCACTCGGGCTGATAAAGTTCGTACCAGTGATCGTCACTACCGTTCCCGGAGCGCCAGTGCCGGGAGAAAACCCGCTGATCGTGGGCGTCGAATTTGCAGCTCCATTGATGATGAACGGCTGAGAAATATTGAAGAAGACATTGCCCACAGCTTCAACCTTAACCCGGCTGTTAAAGCTTGGAGTTCCCGGGATCGTGATCGTTTCTGAGCCATCGTTTGGAGTGGAATTCGCCAGCGTAATCGGGAAGTTGTTTCCGCCGTCGGTCGAGAGCGAAATCTTAACGTTCGCGCAATTCACCGGAGCCTGGTTCGTGTTGGCCACGTTCCACGTCACCATCTGACTCGAGCTCGTGTTCCAGTTAGTGCTGTTCAAAGGCTGGGTAACAGTGAATGGCCCGGCGCTCGACACAACGTTGAGCTGCATGCCGTCTGAACCTATGGCCCCGGCGTTAGACCGGTTATCTCGAACTGTTACTCTGAAATTCAACGTTCGAGTCGTCGTCGGCAGAGATTCGCCCAAGCTGGTGGTGCCGAAGAGGATGTCGGATAGATTGGGAAACGTACGAGCGGGATTTGTAACAGGGGCGAACGAACGAAAGATTGGCCGCGTACCATCATCCGTACTCGGTGGACTTGCGGTACCGAGATCGAATTCTTCCCAACAGTAGGTCAGGTTGTCGCCGTCCGGATCGCTTCCTGTCGCGGTTAATGTAAATGGCGTCTGAGCTGGAATAGTGTAGTTCGCACCCGCATCAACGGTCGGAACATTGTTTCCAGAAGCTTCAGATACGGCGCAGGTGCCGTTTCCTGTGGTCGTATAGTCTGTGATCTGTTCCAGGCTCGCGTTGTGGAAATAGGTGTCCGTCGAGAACAGATCTTCATCACCGCAAGCGAACCTGTAACCCATGATGGTGGATCCGGTACCTGGCTCGTACGCTGTTGCCGACGCTCGCTGTGGTCCGCACGTGAGGGTGGTCGCATTGAACGTGTGAGAGGCGCCAAACTGATGGCCCATTTCGTGAGCGACAATGTAGTAAGCAAAGACATTGGATGGCGTAACGCTCCGGAAGATACTGGCGCCCTGAGCTTTCAAGCCGCTGCGACAAACGGCCCTGATCTGGGCCTGGCCCTGGAAAGAAAAACCACCGCCGCCCTGAGTTCGTCCATCGAAAACGTGACCAATGTCATAATTCGCAGCGCCGATCACGGCGTCGAGCTTCGTCTGATTTTGCGTTATCAATGAGCCGACTACATCCGACGTGTATCCGTCGGTGGTCGTGTCAGTGAAGATAATCGAGTCTTCATTTGCAACTAAGACCATGCGAATGGCGAGTTCACGCTGGTAGATCGCGTTTACGAGATTCATCGTGGTGGTAATTGCCGACAACGCCCCGGCCACCGTTCCGCCGCCGTAGGTTTGTGTGTATTCAGCGGTCGCCGCAACGGCAAGACGATACGTACGCAGTGCGTTGCCGGAAACCACAGCGGGCCGAATACCGCGCGGCTTGAGATGTTCCTGTTCCGCAATCGCGGCTTCCTGCATTGCTGTATCGACGTCACAACTGAAAGACCCGGGCAACTGGGGCGACTGGTCCTGGAAATACGCGACGTAATTCACAACGTCCCCAGGCGATGCGGGCTCGATCAGGATTGTGCCGCGCGTGGAGAGAATGATCGCGTGGAAGCCAAACTGGGTCCAGTCAAAGCGCGTTATTGCCGTCGGATCGTCAATGCCTTTGCCGCTGTAAGTTTTTATTTCCGGGTAGCGATTCGCCAGTTGTTTTTCCATGATGGGCGAATCTTGAATATTGAATCGCATGAAACCGGCGTCGGGCAGTGGCAGGTCCAGAGTAGGAGACTCGAGAGTCGCTCGACGAAGGATCAACTGGAGCGAAGCCACATCAAGCTTTAACGAACGATAGGTTCGCGCTTGAGCAGTGGGAAGCGACTTCCGCTCAACATCCTGCCATGGTCGAGCCGGCGAGGCGACCTGAGCCCGTTGATTTCCAATCGAAGACAGGACCAGCAGAGCAGCAACAGTCAGGATCTGGAGGAACCTCATGGGGGGCCGATTATAGACCACTTAGCCACAAAAAGGCACAAAAAGCACAAGAATGCCTCTTGAGCTTTTTGTGCCTTTGTGGCTCTAATTACTTGAAACTGCTTACTTGAACTGCGACAAATCTGCTTGCCTCGCACCACTTACTCCCTTAGAATGACATACCAGAAAGCCGATTTTTTTCGGTAAACTCTAAAGGTTCCTCCCCACTGAAAAGGCCATTGGCCGGCTCGCGCCTAGGTGGGGAGGTCGCTTCTTCACCAGGCGACCGACATGAGCACGCTTCACGTCCACGTAGATGAATCAGGAGATTTAGACTTTTCACATCGGGGCAGCAGGTTTCTTGTTTTTGCGGCGATGTGGACGTATAACCCTTTGCCGCTCGCTTGGAATTTGCAGAACTTGCGGTTCTTTCTATTAAAGTCCAGTTCCTTACCACAATATGCTGAACACAGGCTGGAGAAGCTGGAGAGGTTTCATTGTTCCGATGACAATTACGAGGTTCGAAAAGTTGTCATAGACGCAATGCTCAAGACTCCCGACTGGAAATTTGCTGCCATTGTAGTTGAGAAAAATAAGGTCCCTCTCAATGATCGCGAACACCTGGGTAGTCTATACGCCCAGTTCGCAAGTATGCCTTTGCGGCTCTTGTTACGAAGTCCCATTAGAGAACAGGCCAGGAAGGTTCTAATTTACACCGATCGGTTTCCGAGTCAGTGCAAACGGAATTTGACAGAAAAAGCAATCAAGAAATCATGCCGTTCGGAACTTCCTCACGATCTTCCTTTTGCTATCTTTCATCACGCCAGTGCTTCGAACGCGTGGCTTCAGGCAGTTGACTATTGTGCCCACGCAGTTGCTCGTAAATGGGAACATCAAGACTTGCGGTTTTACGAGCGGCTTAGGAGCCGGCTGGCGAAAAATGAGATGAATGTCCTTAGCGGAGGAATCGAAACGTATTATTAAGCGCCTTCTGATGCCACAAAAAGGCACAAGAATGCCTTTTTGTGCTTTTTGTGCCTTTTGTGGCTTTATTTGCCCTGGAATTCGTGGCGGACGAACTTGACCATGTCGGCGATCTCCTGCTGTGACATTTTGTCCTTGAAGGGCGGCATCGCTTCTTCGCCGTTCGTGATCATCTTCGCGATTTGATCGTCGGTATGTTTCTTGGCGTGATCCGCCTTTAACGAGGGAACTTTGATCTGCTTGTTGTCAACCTTGACGGGGCCACCTTCGCCGTTTGGACCGTGGCAAGGCTCGCAGTTCTTCTTAAAGTTGGCACGTGCGGTTGCGAACTGGTCCACGGCAGCGCTGGGAGCAGGCGAGGCTGCCGTGCGCGATGTGTTCGTATTCGTTGGCGTTACGGTTTCAGTGCAGGCGATAGCGATCAAAGCCAGCGCGACAGCCGTGAGAATGAGACACGTTGTTTTGACAGGATTTACATGATTTTCAGGATTTACAAGATTCATCAGACGCTTCTCCGGTTGCATTGTTTTCACGGGGGCCAACGAGTATAGCCGTCACTTCTTCAACTGCACAATCCACTGCGCGATCTCTCGCATCTGCTCTTCACTCAATTTGTCTGCAAACGAGCGCATTGGTGGCTGAAGACCGTAAGCCGTCGGGTCCTTCAGCAAGGCAACGATATCGTCGACTGTGCGATGCGGCTTCATGGCGACGTTCTGCAACGGAGGAAACGTCGCTCTTCCCTGGCGTGCTCCCTCGCCGTTCGCACCGTGACAGTTCACGCAGAATTTCAGGTAGAGCACGGGTGCACCGGCCGTTCCTGCTGCGGTTTGCGACGTGGCGGTTCCGAGCGTCATCGTTACTGGTTTGAACGGCTCGCGTCGCCACGCTTCTTCCTGCGCTGCTTGTCGCGCGAGTTGTCGCACTGTTTGTGGATCTCTGTGATCGCTCAGGTACTGAGCCGTCGTCATCACTAAAATGAGCAGCAGGCCTGCGCCCAGCAGTGCCGCACCTATTAATCTTGCCTGCCTGAGCCACGGCAAAGAAATGAGAATCAACAAAACGATTCCGGGAAGGACCACACCAGTAATCGAACCCAGTCCTCCGGGAACGTATTTCAACGATTGATACAGCCACAAAAACTGCGCGCCCGGACGAGGCAGATACTCAGCCGGCGCTTCGGTAACTGGTGGACCAAGCGGAGCAGGATGCTTCAGCGTCCAAACAGCGAGCGCGAGAAAAACGACACCAACCACAATCGCCTGTCGAGTGCCGTAGAGTTCCGTGACGTGGGCACGAAACACACGCCACGCCATCACGATCCCGATTAGTGCCGGAATCACCAGCACGTGCAGCGCGAAGAACCTCGACAACGTCAGCGTTGAAATGTCGCTGCCGCCAAGTAACCAAAGCCGCGCTATTCCGCCCGCGAGGGGAAGTCCTGACATTAATCCTTCTGCTACGCGGGTGCTAAAGAACGCGCGCGCGTCCCAGGGAAGCGAATAACCGGTCCCGCCTGCGGCCATCACGAGTCCCAGAATCAGAACGGAAACGATCCACTGAGTTCTGTTCGCAATGTAAGCCGCGGTCACAAAGAGACGTATGACGTGAATGAACACAAACACGGTGAGCCATTGCGATCCGTAGTGATGAAGAGCACGCAGCCACGAGCCGGACGAGACAACCTTCTCGATGTACGAAACGGTCGTGTAGGCATGATCAACTGAAGGCACGTAATAAAACGCCAGCAACACTCCAGTTACAAGCTGGACCAGCAGCAGCAGCGCAACGATCGCGCTGGTCGTTTGCAACCACGGATAAAGTCCTTCACCTTTCATGCGTGAGTCGCTTGCTCCTTTGAGACGACGTACTGACATTGCAGTTTTCCGTCCTGAACGCGCATCGGCAGTGGATCGAGACCTCGTCGCGCGGGACCACTGAGTCGCGAACCGTCAGCGGCAAAGTAGCTCTCGTGACAGGGACATGAAAAACGATTCGAGTTCTGATCCCACGCAACTTCACAGCCCTCATGAGGGCAGATTGACGATAGCACCTGGTTATTCTTCGCCGGTAGTACGAAAACGTTGTGTTCTTCGGTGGTGGTGGCCCAACCCGCGATGTGTTCGGCGACGATCTTGCGGGTGATCGGCTGTGGGCCAGTGAGTTCGGAAAGGCTTGCCACGTCAAGCCAGCTATCCGTGGCGGCGAATAGTTTGGGACGCAGAAAACGAAACCCGGCGGCGCTGATGGAAGCGAATACGCCTGCAAAAACGCCCAGGGGCAGGAGCTTCAGAAAGGAGCGACGCGATTTTTGTATCTCCATGTTTTCACCTTAACGCGTTTGACGCGGGAGCGTTCGTCTTTCTTCCCTGTTTAAGCCGCGGATTACGCGGATGGGTTGCAATCATGCCGCAGACTCGGCAGAATAACTATGCATCGCTGAATCTTCCAGGGTCAGTCAATTCTTTACGCAGACCAGAGGTTAAAAACAATGAGTAGCGATAAGGATTCAAGCATGGCTGCACGCGGTTCGCTTCGCCTCGCACCCTCTCACTCCGAAGTTGAAGTCGAGAAGGCGAAGCTCCCAAGACAGTTCGTTAATTTCACTTTCTACCGCGCCCGGCCCGACTGGCGCCTGCTTTCCGACGCCGATAAAAAACGTTGCCGCGACGAGTTCGTTAAGACCGTCGAGGAGTTTCATTCTTCATTACTGATTAATTCTTACTCCACCATTGGCCTTCGTACTAATGTCGATTTCATGATCTGGCGCATCGGCTACGAGCTCGATCCGATTCAGGAGATGACCTCGCGTCTCAACAAGACTGAGATGGCGAAGTATATCGAACCTTCGCAGTCTTTTCTCTCCATGACCAAGCGTTCGATGTACATCGATAAAGATAACCCGCAACACGTCGAGGATCGACTGCATATCATTCCCGGCAAATCGCAGTATCTGTTTGTATATCCATTCGTGAAAACTCGCGAGTGGTATTCGCGGACCGCGGAGCAGCGCCAGGAGATGATGGATGAGCATATCCGCATCGGCATGAAATACCGCTCTGTCAAACTACACACCACGTACTCTTTCGGCCTGGACGATCAGGAGTTTGTCGTCGCGTTCGAGACAGACTTCCCGTCAGACTTTCTCGATCTCGTCCAGGAGCTTCGCGAAACCAAAGCCAGCTCCTACACCCTGCGCGACACGCCGATGTTTACGTGCCGACAACGCACTCTCCAGGAATGTTTGGAAGCACTCGGGTAACACGGATCACACAGATCCTGTTTGCCCTACTCTGCGTTAGCTCCGTTTATTCCCAGACCAATCCGCCCGTCGAGTACCTGTGGTACGAGGCAGAAAACATGCGTGGATTCAGCACCGGAAAGCTCGGCGAGCCGCTGCTTAGTCCGTCGTACCTGAATCTACCGCGTGCGAAAGCGTCGGGCTGGGCAATGAACGGGCCTGGGGTTTCGGCAGAGTGGACGCAGGGCGGTGAGAGTGAGTGGAACTCCGCTGCCGCCAGCGCGGACGAGACTCGCGCGACGATTTACCAGGATCTCGAGATCCCGCGTGGCGGACAGTATGCCTTCTGGGTACGTTACGCTGACTGGGCCAACCGGACGGAAAACTTCACTGTCACGATCGCGCAGGATGGCGCGGAAGTCTTTCGTCACGAGTTTGGTGCGAAAGACGTCGTCGATCCTCACGACGAGATCAGTATGTACTGGGGTTGGGCCTTCGCCTGGGACAGCGCTAGCGCGAGTTTGAAAAAAGGGCAGGCGCGAGTCTCGATTCAGATTGAAAAACCCGCCGAAGCACGCAGGCATGTCGATTGTTTTCTGCTCACGAATGATCTGACTTTCAAACCGTCAGGCAGGCAAAAGCCCGACTTTGCTGCAATGCGTTACCTGCGCACCTGGTCCGCGACGCGAAAGCCGCTTGCTTCACTGCTAAGAAACGACGAACCGGTGCGGGTTTCTGAAGCGTGGGTGCGTCCCACAGTTGCAGGGCGCGACTTCCTGATGCCGTGGAACATCGCGAAGGAATTCTGGCCGCTCTTAGACAAGCCTGCTTCCGAGCGACCGTTGTTTCCATTCAATGCTGAGCCGATTGAGGAGTTTGTCGCGAAGTACAAAGGCGCACGCGATGTGCCGCTCTTCCAGTCGAAGCTCGTCGTGCCGGTGATCTACATCAACGACGCGCCCGAGTATTTGAAAGAAGGCAGTCCTTTTCTTCGTTACCTAAGAGAGACGAAGGTTCCGTTCGCCATACTCATCAACTACGGTGCGGCGAGGCTCGACCCGGCTGCGTGGCAACTGCTTAATGGCGAGTTGAAGAATCAATTCCTCGGTTGGATTTCCGGAGAGAGCGTTGGCTACGTGTGGGACTCGGCGCCGGCAGAGCTGAAGATCACGCCGTCGATGTCGCGCCGGGAGTTGCTGGAAGCGCACCGGCAGTTTTACTCGAATGCGTTGGCGCGTAAGTGGCGCGAGTTGTTTCAAACTGAAACCGGACCGATGTGGGACAAGCTGATCCCGGCGCAGTCAACATCGAGCACTTCGTTTGCGCACGCATTGAGCCAGTGGGGCGTGAACCTGCTGGGGATGGAGACAGCCGCGGTCATGCCGATGACTGCCATGCGCATCGCTTTCACGCGTGGCGCCGCGCGGGAATTCGGCGGCGCGTTTCTCTATTATCACGCGCCAAACTTCGGCGACACTGCCATGACTTTCACGAAGGCGCAAAACTTCGCCGGACCTGATTACTTCTATCATTCGCGCTATGGGCCGACGATGGGGCCGTCGCTCTCCTGGTATCGCAGGAGTTATTACCTCTATTACATGGCGGGCGCGTCGGCGATCTATCTCGAGCAGGGACACGATCAGTTTTTCAAGCCCGGTCCCGGCGATCATCCTTTTCAACTCAATCCGCTCGGACGCATCACTGACGAGTTCATGCGTTTCGCCGAGACGCATCCGGAGCGCGGCACACCGTACACGCCGGTCGCGTTCCTGCTCGATCCCGCACACGGGTTTGAGATAAATGATTATCCGCAGTGGCCGTTTGAAGCGTCGCAGATCGATCGTGGAGATCGGGCGCTGCGGGAGTTGTTTGGTGTTGCTTACTATCCCGGACTCGTGGTTGAAGGTGAACCCGCGATTGCCGATCGGCAGCCGTTTGTGCCGGGCGTGTTTGGCGACATCTTCGACGTATTGACGGCGGCGGATTCGTCGCGCTCGAAGGTGCAGACGTTACTGCCGTCGTATCGTGCGGTGGTTGTGGGCGGCCGGATCGAGTGGTCTGCTGAGTGGATCAAACGGCTGGATGATTACGTGCGCAATGGCGGAACTGTCGTGCTCAACGCGGCGCAGATTAAAAATATCCCGGAGCAATTCTTAGGAGTGCGCTTAATCAACGACACGGGTGAATCTCACAACGCCGTGTGCCTTTCGCCGGGTGAAGAGACGGAGGATTTGAAGGGGCAGATCTTCAGGTATGAAAAATTGGAATTGAAAGGCGCGACGCCTCTCATCAAGATTCCGAGTGGGGAACCGATTGTCACGGTAAATAAAGTTGGGAAGGGAAGTGTTGTCTTCGCCGCGGTGCCGGACCTGTTAGGTGAAGACGAGCGCATCACACCCTTCGCCGCACACATGCTCGCGCACGTGTTTGCCGATGCGGTGCCGCTGAAGGTTCAGGGCGACGTCGAGTATCTGATCAATCGCACGGCTGCGGGATGGATCGTTACGTTGCTGAACAATAACGGCGTGTCCAAACCGCAGCAAGGAATGGCGCAAGTCGATCGGAATGCTTCCGTTAACGTGACGATCACGATGAAGGCGAACAGTGAGAAGGCCACCGTTCAAGTTCCTCCCGGTGGCCTCGCCATCGTCGAAATTTTGGCCGCAGATGAACACGGATTAGATCCGGATTTTATCCGTGTCATCCGTGGCTAATTACGGTTTCCTGCCTTTTCCCTTACCGGGATTCCCGCGCTCCTGCTTCTGCTGCTGTTGCTGTTGCGGCTGTTTCTGCGCTTGTGGCGGACGTTCGTGTTTCTGCTGCGGTGCAGGTCGTGCAGGTGCAGCGACACGCTCGCCCTGCGGTTGCTGTTGTCGTACTGGTCTTGCCGGCCGCTCAGCTTGCGCCGCTACTGCCGGACGTTCTACTCGTTGCGGTGCGCGTGGCTGAACACGTGGCTGATGCTCGACACGGCGCGCTTCACGTTGTGGCTGAACACGTTGCTGCGGCTGAACACGCTCGCGAGGCTGAACAGTTTGTTGCCGTTCTTGCCGCTGCGCCTGGACTGGAGCTTGGACTGGAGCCTGGACCGGAGCTGGAGCTGTTTGCTGCTCGCCACGTCCGTGCCGTTCGTCGCGTACCTGGAACTTCTGTCCCCGCGCACGATCCGGCGCAGTGTTCACGCGCATCGTCTTCGCCAGATCAGGACGGAAACGTGGCGCCTGTACCGAGGTGCTGGTTACTACAGTCGTATCGTTGAGTTTTCTCGCGATACCCGGCGGAATGTCGATCTTTCCACGACCCCAAGCTGAATGCACCACTGCATTCCGCAAAGGAGTCAGCAGCAGTGGATCCAGGACAGGATTCACTTGTGCAAGCGCGTTGCGATCGGCTCTTCGCGCGCGTCGCCAATCAGTGCCGCGCGTGAAGTCGTCGACATTCACGACTGTCACAGCGCCAGGCACGTTCAGATTCGCCGTGCGCTGGTACAGATTGTCACGAGTCAGGTAATACGGTTGCCAGTTCGTGTTGTAGTAGTGCGGCACG
>JADMIO011432832.1_pt1 | contig 16948 bp, 15 predicted proteins | sample 8958161 | NCBI WGS metagenome assembly JADMIO01 (sample SAMN16585339, study PRJNA669376) | soil metagenome | isolation source: Crop rotation soil | place: USA: Cullars Rotation, Alabama | collected 2011
GCCGCGACTTCAAGTCACGTGAATTCCAAGCTTCGGATCCCACTGTGCTGGAAAGATCGAGTCATCATCCCTACGAACGGATTGGTCAAAAGCCGAATTTCCGAGATCGTCGATCGCGCGCTCCGCGCGCATCCGAAACTTGATCTTTATCTGAACATCGCGCTCGACGGTTACGGAAAAACGCACGATGAGATTCGCGGGGTGCCGGGAAATTGGGAGAAGGCGCTAGATTGCATCACGTCCCTGTATCCGCTCAAAACGAAGTACGCGGATCGTTTTCGCCTGAATGTGAATACCGTCGTCTGCGCCGACAATTACACCGAAATTGAGAAACTGGGCGAGTTCATATGGCAGAACTTCAAACTTGACGGTCAGTACTTCAACATTATTCGCGGCGAAACTCTGGTGGGTGATGTGATCAAGCAAGTGCCCCCTGAGGTCCTGCCGGAAATGTACGCGTACGTTTCCAAGCTCACCAAGCGTTATGGCGATCGGATGTTCACGGGCGACGATGCCAGCAAGCGCTTCGTAAAGAACGTGGCGTACGTTGGCACCATCACCACGCACTACCGCACCCAGAATTCAAATTTCGGTGGCCCGACCGCGTGGCCCTTTCCCTGTACAGCCGGCGAGACCACAGCGGTCATCGACTACAACGGCGACGTGCGCGCCTGCGAGTTGCGTGAAAAGTTTGCCACGCTCGCGGATTTTGACTACGACTTCGGCGCGCTCTGGGATGCCCACGAGCGTACTGCCGAGTTAGCTCAGATTGATGGCGGCAAAGCATGCTGGTGTACACACGTCTGCTTCATACACGATTCTATGCGGCACTCACGCCGTGCCATGCTCTACGAAGTCCCCAAGAACTATCTCACCCGAGAAGATTGGCGTTAATGCCCGAAGACAAAGACGAGACAAACGAGAAGACCGGCATCGCCTACGGTGCCGCGCTCGTTTTGTTCTCATCAGTTGTCACGCTATGCGGCGTGGGCTGGCTGCTTGATCGTTGGCTGGGTACCAAACCCTGGTTGCTGGTGGCGGGTATTGTGCTTGGTTCGATTGCCGGCTTCTATCAGTTTGTGCGGCTGACGTCGAAGCTTTAAGAAGAGATTCAAGCAGCAAGGAAACACGTGACTCACCATGAGCCGAAGACTTTTAGTGTAATTTCGTGGTTTTCAGTTCGTCTTTTTTCGTGGATTTCTTTTTCCCCCTTCAGGCTAAGAGCGTGACCACCAACACACGAAATGAAACCACGAAACGACACGAAAAGAAGACGCCCGCCTCGACAATCGCTCGATTTCCCGTGTAAAATCCTCAGCTTTGCTGATGAAAGAAACTCTCAACAATGCGAGCGAGACTGTGTCCCGTGGGTCCCAACTGGACGGGATAGAGTTCCGCATTTTCAGAACGATGGGCATCGCGGTGGCGCTGGCTGTAGTCGTTAGTGTGCCCTTTGGGCCGTGGCGCGTTACCTTAGGATTGCTTTTGGGAGGACTTCTATCGCTGCTCAATCACCACTGGCTGCGAAGCTCCGCCAATGCAGCATTCAGCGTTCTCGCCCACGGTGCTAAACCAAAATTGACGCTGGTCAACTACGTGCTGCGCTACTTTGTTATCACCGCAATCGTTTTTCTAGCCTACAAACTTAACCTGGTTCCGTTTGTTGCCACCATCGCGGGGCTTTGCAGCTTTGTTGTCGCTTTATTCGTTGAAGCCATCAGAGAGTTTTATTTTGCGATCATTCACCGAGAGGAAATTAGTTAATGTTCTGGTTACAGGAAGCCGGGGAACATGCCGAAGAAGTTGAGCAGGCGCCAATCGTCGTGCAGCTGGTGAATCACTACTTTGGTGAGTACGCCTATCGGTTTGAGATGAAGTACACGTATCCCCTCTGGACGAAGTTCCTTGCCAAGTTCGGCACCACGCCGGAGGCTGCCTTTGGCGCCTACACTCCCGAGAATGCAATCCCGTGGTACACGGTGATGTTCGTGATCGCTTGCATCCTCAGTGTAGTAATCATCTGGATTCTGAAAGGACAGCTCTCTGACGAAGAACCAGGCTACGGTCAACAAACTCTTGAAGTAGGTGTGCTGGCGGTGCGCGGAATGATCGAAGACATCATCGGTTCGCACGGATTGAAATATTTTCCCGTAGTAATGACCTTCGCGGTATTAATCCTGGTCTCGAACCTGATGGGATTGTTTCCCCTGTTCATGTCGCCGACCGCAGCTGTCAGCGTTACGTTCGCTCTGGGTCTCTCATCTTTCTGTTACTACAACTACATCGGCATCAAAGAAAACGGACTGTTCGGCCACCTCAAACACCTTTGGGGGCCCATCTGGTGGATTGGACCGCTCATCTTTCCCATTGAGTTGATAAGCAACTTCATCCGGCCGTTCTCTTTGGGCATTCGCTTGTTCGGTAACATGTTTGCCGACGAAAAAGTGGTGCACACCGTATCGACGCTCGCGCCGCCCACAACCTGGCTGGGCCCGCTATTGTTAATGCCACTCAGCATTTTTGTGGCGTTCATTCAGACATTTGTTTTCATACTCCTTTCGCAGCTTTATTTGAGCGAGGTTTCTCATGCTCATGACGAACACGAGCATGAAGAGCACGCAGCGCATGACGAAGGCGTTGGGGCGCTCGACACCCATGCTGCGGAACAGCCGGCGATGGCGACGTCATGATTTACTAAAACGCGAGTTGAGCGGCGCGAGGAAAACGCTTTGCGCACGTTGGCTCGCATGCAACTGACCAAACGTAGTCAGTCACTGATTGACGAACTGGCAAAATACAATTAATTGCAGGTCTGTTTCGCTGGAGCGCCGTTGTAAGAGGGGCGGTGGATACCGGACACAGGCGAAATCATAACCGCCGGTGGTTGATCAAGATTTGACTCGTGAAAGTAATTCTGAGGTGTGTGCCTCAGCCAGGAGAAATCGAAAATGAGAAAACTTAATGTAGTTTTTATGGCGGTCGTCACCGTGCTCTTTAGCGCGATGACGGCGTTGGCGCAAGCGCCAGCAGCGGCTGACCACGCCGCCGACAACAGCGCTGGTCTCAAAGCGATAGCGGCTGGAGTCGGCTTTGCCATTGCAGTATTTGGTGGTGCGCTCGGCCAGTCGCGCATTGGCGCGGCCGCTTGTGAAGGTGCGGCGCGCAATCCGGGTGCAGCCCCCAAGATTCAGGTCATGATGATCCTGGGTCTGGCGCTAATTGAGTCGCTAGTGCTGTTTGCTCTGCTGGTGGTCTTCGCGAAAATCCCGTCGTAAGTAAGCTGGACCGCATTACAGAACGCGAGCGGGCCTTCGGGCTGCGCTCGCGTTTCTGTTTCGAACCGGTTAAGGCCAGAAGTTCAGAGTTCAGCCTTTAGGCTGGTTTTGCTGTAGTACAAAACACAAACTAAAGTTTGAACTCTAAACTGCTTGAGTTCCCACGTCGCATCTTTGGTGCGATCTAATTCTCTGTGTTACGCTTTCGAGTATTCTCCCAAACAACAACAGTTTCCTCTGATGATTTGGATGGAGATGACTGTGTTCGTTGTCGGAATTACAAAAACCGGCGTTAGGTTTGTCGATTATCCAGCGGGTTCTCTTAAGGGTTAAATGAAAGCTTGTCCAAAGTGCAAAACTGAATATCCCGACGCGATTACACTCTGCCCCGCCGACGGCGTCGCGCTCGAGAAACAAGACGACTCTTTGTTAGGGCAGACGCTGGCCGGCAAATATCGCATCGACGAGCGGCTGAGCAGTGGCGGCATGGGCACCGTTTACCGCGGCACCCACGTGATGATGGACAAGAAGGTGGCCATCAAGGTGTTGCGCCCTTCATTCGCCGCTGACGAAAAAATTGTAGCCCGTTTTTCTCGTGAAGCACGCGCGGCCTCAAAAATCTCACATCCACATGCGCTGAGCGTTACTGACTTTGGCGAGGACGAAAACGGTGTGGTGTTCCTCGTTATGGAATTCCTGGACGGCGTCACGCTCAAACAGGAAATTCGACGAGCAGGACCACTGCCTTTGTCGCGAGTCGCCGAAATCCTGCGCCAGATCGGCGGGGCACTGGACGCGGCGCACGCCGAAGGTGTCGTACATCGCGATCTAAAAAGCGACAACATAATGTTGCTGAGCAACTATGGTTCTGACTACGCGACGGTGCTGGATTTTGGTATTGCTAAGATCCGTGAACCCGAGAACGGTTACGACCCGGGCTTAACGGCCCCTGACTTAGTGATCGGCACTCCGCAATACATGTCGCCGGAGCAATGCTCACAGTCTCCCGACATTGATGCGCGCTCAGATATCTATTCTCTGGGAGTCATCCTTTACGAGATGTTGGTAGGGCATGTGCCTTTTGCGGGTGCCACGCCCACAGCGATCATGTTGAAGCATTTGCAGGAGGCCGCGCCCTCGGTCCAGCAGGAGAGGCCCGATGCTCCTGATGCTGTGGCTCGCGTGATTGCTCGTGCGCTCGAAAAAAGACCGGAAGATCGCTATGAAACCGCGGGACAACTGGTTGAAGACTTTTCGATAGCTTCAGGTTTCGAAGCTCCCACTCCGTCACAGGAACTCCCTCGAGTGGTAACGGGGCCCACTCCACCGGTCTTCGACGATGCGGATGAAGAAACTGTTGTCAGGCGGAGATACACGCAGCCGATGGCGCCGCCGCCACCGGTGGATGACGGCCAAACTTTTTCGCGCGTTACTCCAACGGCTGCACCAGCACCGGCTCCTTCAGGTTTTAGTCCCTGGAAGATCTTAGTTCCAGCTGTGGTGGGCTTGCTGGTTGTGTTCGCCGTCGTCTATGCGTTGACGCGTAATTCGCAACCAACGGAGACAACCGGCAATGGTTCGGCGTTAGCCGCCGATCCAAACAGCAGTCCAGTTGAACCGGCGACACCCGCTACGGGAAATTCAGAATCCGGTATTCCTGCCGGTGGTGCTGCGACGCCGGCGACGAATGTTAACGCCAACGTTGCCGCATCACCCGCCGCAACTGAAACCCCGAACGACCTTGGCGGTCCGGATCTCAACGCTAACAGCAACACCAACACAAACTCGAACGCAAACAAGAATCCTGCGCTACCTTCGCCGACCAAATCGGAAGATGAGCCCCCACCGCCACCGTCGCCGACTGCAACCAAGCTACCTTTGCCGAAACCATCGGTTCCGGTGGCGACTAGCTCACCCCCGATTATTCAGTAGTTGAGCAACTGCGTTCACCACTTCTGCAAGTCGGCCTTCTTCATCAATTGCGATTTTGATTTCCAGTACCAGGCAGGGCAGATCAAGCTTCAGAGAATTGAGCTTGGTTGCGTCTTTGGCGGTAGTTATCAGCGCGGTAGCGCCGCGCGTGCGCGCTTTCTCGCATAAGCGGTCCAGGTCGGACTGTGAGTAATGGTGATGGTCCGCGAAAGCTTGAGTAAATACTGGTTCGACTTTTTCCCGTTGCAGGTGAGAGAAAAACGACTGGGGATTTCCGATTCCGCAAAACGCGGCAAGAGCGTGGGTGCTTAAAGCTAGTCGCTCGATAGTGTTTCCACTGAGGTCACAAAATCGAGTGGTAACCATGCGCGAAACAAAGATAGTGGAGCTGAAAGTTTGCTCAATCTCCGTTTTGAGTTGATTCACATTCTCGACCTGTTCTGAACGAGTGATGACGACACAATCCGCTCGACGGATTCCTTTACGCTTCTCACGCAATCGCCCCGCCGGCAGCAATTGACCGCCGCCCCAGGGATTGGTTGCATCGATGACGACGATATCAAGGTCGCGCGCCAACCGAAGATGTTGGAAGCCGTCGTCGAGTATGAAGACCTCACTTCCGAGATTTCGTAGGGCCCACTTGCCGGCCTCGTAGCGATCGGAATTCGAAATGACAGCAGCTTTACCAATAAGATTTTTTGCCAGCAGGTAAGGTTCGTCACCGGATTCGCGTTCGCCGGCAAGTAATCTGGCGCCGTTGGAAACCACAACTTGTGATTGGGAGCTGGAGCGACCGTAGCCTCTAGTCAAAACACAAACATTTTTTTGATCTTGATTCGTTGCTGCTTGGTGGTCTGCAATTGTTCGGCAAACCCATTCAACCAGTGGAGTCTTTCCAGTACCTCCAGTTGTCAGGTTCCCAACGCTGATCACTGGCGCAGGGAGGCGCGAGACGGGCAACCAGCCATTCTCATATAACTTCACACGCCCTTGTGTGGCGAGGCTGTATAGGAGACTGAGCGGTGGTAGAACTATCCCCTCGGATGGTTTCATGAGATTGGCGCGCTACTGGCGTGCTTTAGTTCAGAGCCCTCAACTTTGACTGATGATCTCAGAAGAGGTTCCAGAGCAACGAGAGTTCGCTCGGTGGCACCTCTGTTAGCGTCTACCAAACGCTGCGCACGTTCGCCTAACTCACGGCGCTGCGAAGCGTTGCTTATTAAGTTTGAGATTGCCTGGGTCAGTGCCAGTGTCATTTCTGAGTCAGAGGTTTCGGGCAGTTGAATTACTGCACCCGCTTTAACAAAGGTGTCGACAATGAGTCTAAAGTTAAACGTGTGCGGACCGGTAATCACGCATGCGCCGACCGTGGCTGGTTCCAGGATGTTGTGTCCGCCTGTCGACGCGATGCTACCTCCCACAAACACGACGCTGGCCAAGGGATAAGCCGAAGATAATTCGCCGATGGTGTCCAGTAGGACTACGTCGACTTCGGCATCGCCATCCTGAGGTGGTTTCGTTTTTCGTGTCCAGGACAACCCAGACGTTGCAAGCAGATCGGCGACCTCATCGAAACGCTCCGGATGCCGTGGCGCAATCATCAAGCGAAGTTTGCCCGGCGCATCTTGAGCCCCACCCCTCTCCCAGCGGGAGAGCGAAGTAAAAGCCTCGAGAATTATTTTCTCTTCGGGCGCGTGCGTGCTGGCCGCCAGGATCAGCTGCGAATTGTTTCCCAGACCAAAGCGCGTGCGAAGCGAGGTTGTTGTTTCCTCGTTTAGCTGCAACGCTCCGGCATCAAACTTCAGACTGCCAAGAACCGAAGTGTTTTCCCGCCTCATTCCCAGAGCCCGCAGCCGCTCGGCATCGGCTTCAGTTTGCATTGCGGCGAGTTGCAACGACTTCAGAACTCGCGTCATAAACCTCTTGATGATTTGGTAACGGCGAAAAGATTTATCTGACAGACGGCCGTTAACGAGCGCCACCGGGACCTTTTGTTGCTCACACTCACGCAGGAAATTTGGCCACAACTCGGTTTCCATGATCAGCACAACGTCCGGGTTGATCGACTTCAAGGTGCGACGGACAGTCCACCGCCAATCGAAGGGAAAATAAAAAACTTTTACCGCGTCGTTCTGGAAAACCTGACGTGCCAGTTGCTGGCCAGTAAGCGTGATGGTTGAGATTGCTATCAAATAGTCTGGGAAGCGCTCCCGGATAGCTTTAACGAGAGGTCGTGCTGCCTGCGTTTCACCGACTGAAACGCTGTGCAGCCAAACAACCGGCTTTCCCTCTGCATTCAACCGCGCCACCGCACCCAGGCGTTCCGCAAATCCCGCCACATATTTACCGTGGCGAAGCGCATCGATAAAGAAACGCGGCAATAGGAAGAAAAACCCGAGACTAAGGAGCAAGCTGTAGAGGAGATACATAAAGGACTTTGGTCCTGGGACTTTGGTCTTTGAACTTTCCTTTGTTCAAAGGCTCGACGTCAGAATCAACAAAGACAGGAAGGTTTAGGTGCAAAGCACAAAGTTCAAAGCACCAAACTCAAAGACCAAGTCCAAAGACCAATAAAGTGGCAGGCAACGAGTTATTTGTCTACTTCGCTCGTTCTATGTAACGTCCTTCGGTAGGATCGACGCGGATGCGATCGCCTTCGTTAATGAACGGAGGCACTGTAATTGTCACTCCGTTTTCCAGCGTAGCCGGTTTGTTAACATTCGAAACGGTAGCACCCTTGAGCGTGGGTTCCGTACTGGTAACCGTCAATTCCATCGACGGCGGCAGGTCGATACCAATGGGGGCGCCTTCGTAAAATTCTGCCTGAATCTTCAGGCCAGGCGTTAGCCACTCAGCGGCGTCTCCAAGGTCCTCATCGCTCAGCGCGACCTGCTCGTAGTTTTCCGTGTTCATGAAATGATGATGCGAGCCATCGGAATAGAGAAATTCCATTTCGTGCTGCTCGAGCATCGCGCGTTCAACGGTGTCAGCCGAACGGAAGCGATGTTCAAAAGACGAACCGGTTTTGATATTGCGCAACTTGGTTTGCACCATCGCGCGTAGATTGCCAGGGGTATGGTGGCGAAATTCCATTACCCGGCACGGTTCACCCTCAAAAAGAATCATCATGCCGCGCCGAATTTGAGTAGCCTGGATAGCCATAAACGATATCAATCTCCGTCTAAATCAGTTTTGTTTTCAATAGCACTTTCTAGCGACTCCACTCCTCAGTGAGGAATCGGCCTGCGTTTTGAATCGCGTAGTTTAGCGAGGCCAAAGGGCTTTGTCCAGCAGGAGTCGAAGGTCTATCCAGTCACCATCTGTACAAGCCACCTCGAACGACATAATCTGTCAATAGAACTTAGATTCTCACAAGGAGGGACATGTCAATGGCCATCAAGGAAGACTTGGAGGCGGATATAGCGCGTTATACTAAACGGGCGACTTCGAATTACTGGGCGGCTTATTTGTTGTCAGTTGTAGCAGTTCTAGCAAGCGTCGCGGCTGGTCTGTCAGCGGCGGGAACGTGGCTGGACAAGGATAACTTAGCGCTCCTGAGTACATTACCAGGGGCGATTCTAGTGATTCTGAAAACCTTTAAGTTTGAAGAACGTTCGAATTGGCATTATCGAACTCTATACACCGCAAAACGCTTGCACGCACAACTGACCCAAGGACGGTCGGAAGCAAAGATCGGTCAGGAATGGTGGGATGCGCGCATGAGGATGCTAGGAGAATGGCCGGGATTTGGAAAACAATTGAACTAGTTAGCGTCAACTGGGACAGGCGACACCTCATTTCCATTTTGGCACATGAAAAGGCGGCCTAACCGGGGAAAATCTGCCCTCGGTTTGACCGCCTTTCTTGAGGAGCCCACCTACCTCGTTTCCATAAACGCCTCGAGGTGAAAAAGGTTCCAAATCATCTGAATGGAGCTACGCGGCGCGCGTTCGTGGGACCCGGCGGCGGCGTGCGATCTGTTCCAGCCAGCGCATTGAATCCTCATATTTGGCAAAACGACGCTCATCGAGTCGGAAAGCCGCGGTGTGATAGTACCGTCGACCGTTTATCATCCGGGCGGCGTGCTTAATGTGAAGCATCTCGTGGTAGAGAATAAACTCCACAAACCATTCTGGAACCTGCGCCGAGTCGAGCGATTTACTGATCGTAATTGAGTCGTAGACGCGGTCGTGGTGACCCAAAATACTTCTAGTCTTTCGCTGCGACCACGTTAACGTCGGCTTCTCAAGCTCCCCTCCGAAGTATTTGCGGTTCAGTTTCGTGAACATCTTGTCGAGGTCATAAACACTGCCGCGCGCGCTGCCGATCATCTTTCGTCCACGTCCCCGCCGGGCGATGTCTGACAGTCTCATTACTTCCGGCGTCAGCGAATACTCCCGATAGATCCGATCGTGAACCGCCGGGACCTTCTTCCCGAGTAAGCGAGCTACCAACACGAACGCAATCGCTCGCAGCACTGCTGGGGGACAAGGTTTGCAGATGTCGGAAAGACGAACGTAAACCTGCCCTGAACGCAAACGGATCGTGTGGCGAAGCCCGGCGTAGGGGTAGAAGCGCACGTCGATCACGGGGATGGGTCTATTCCCACCCAGGTGCTGAAAGGCATCAATGAAGAATTTCTTCACTTCTGGCATTTCTATTAACCCTGACACTCGCCTTACGGATGTAGCCGAAAGAATTAAAGCTGATGATGGAAGAAGAAGACTATGGTGTCTCCGCTTTAGAGCCGTTGGGGCCGGGGTTCTGATAGCGAGAGGCACGTTCATATTACGAGGAGGCTTGGCCTAGGTCAATTGACGGCGGGAATCGGCAAAAAACCTAAGGAAAACCCTCACTTTTGGCGTGATATTTCAGGATTGGCCAAGGTCAAATAGTTCAAAGTTCAAGCTTTACATTGCTGGTTTCGGCCGCAAAAGCGGCAGCCTGAAGGCTAAACTCTGAACTCATTGCCTGGCATGCTAAGTCGCGCGCAAAAGAAACCACGGATCTCCCTTAAATGTTTGCAGCAAAAAAGATTATCTGTCGCCTGAAGTAAAAATCATCGGCGCATGAATGTTTGCAGGACATCAAATCATTCATTTATACTGCCTAATAGTTAGTCTTTAGTGTGATCTTGAATTTTTAAAGCGTCTGGATCAGCCTGAAGAGAAGTCGTTAACTGAAAACTGCATGCCCCGTCGCACTCCAACTTCACCAGCCATAGAAAAATCACGGCTTGATGCGCGCGCCCAAACGGTGCTCGCCGCGTTGATTAAGGAACACCTTGTTACCGGCGAAGCGGTCGGTTCGCTTGTGCTGGCGGAGCGGTTTTCGCACAGTGCTGGTTTAAGTTCAGCAACGATTAGAAATGTCCTGGGAGAACTCGAAGAAGCTGGCTTGGTTGAGCAACCCCACACCTCTGCCGGACGGGTGCCCACTGACCAGGGCTATCGCTACTACGTCGATCATATTCTTGAAGAGGCCCGGCTCTCTCGTGCCGATATGCGCACTATCGACAAAGTTTTCGCCTCGAGTGGCGTCGACTCAGCCACCTCCTCCGATCGCATCATGGAGAAGATGTCTCACGCTCTTTCCGAACTGTCGTCGAACGTCGGCATCGTTGTATCGCCGTCATTGGCTGAGAACCGTTTGAGTCACATTGAGTTTGTGAAGCTACCGGACAGACGAATTCTCGTTGTGTTGGTGACCGCTTCCAGCACGATTCACAACAAGGTCATTCGAGTAGACGACAACATTACTCAGGAGGAACTGGAACAGACTGCTCGCTATCTGAATACTGAGTTTACGGGCAAGAGTTTGCTGGCAATCCGCGCCGAAATCCTCGAAAAAATGCGAGAGGAAAAGGCGCTCTACGATCGACTGTTGCGTAATGCCATTCTACTTTGCGACATGAGTCTGGAAGGTGAAGATGCGGCGACCGGCGAGGTTTATGTAGACGGCGCCTCGAACATGCTGAGCAAGCCGGATTTTGTCGATGTTGAGAGAATGCGTGAGTTGTTCAAAACATTCGAAGAGAAATCTCGCCTGATTAAAATTTTGAATGAGTGCGTATCCCGAGAACAGCCATCACTGCTTGGAGACGTCCATGTAGTAATCGGACGTGAACACCCAATTTCCTCCATGCGAAACTGTGCACTCATAACAGCTCCTTACCGAGTAGCTTCCAACGAAAGCCTGGGCACGCTCGGCGTCGTCGGCCCAATGAGGATTGAGTATTCCCGCATTATGGCTATGGTAAACTACATGGCGCGGCTCATTGAGCGGCGTTTGGATGAAGAAGCACGCGTTTAGAACCTACCAAGTCGAACGAACCGATAGATGAATCCTGACCAAAAAGGTGATCGGTCAAACCGAATCCCAATAAACTTTCTGGACGCTGAAGACGACCGCAACGTGGCGGAGGAGTCTGCGTTCGGCACTGCCGACGACGCCGGCGAATTGTTAGATGCAGACGCCGCCAACGTGGAGGTTGATCTGTCAGATGAGCATCAAGATGAGGCTCCCGGAAGATCTACCGGCGAGCTGCCACAGCCCTCCGGTGGTCCGGAAGTCGCGGAACTTGTTGCTACGCGAGCAGAATTGAAACGCCTTGAGACTGAAGTCTCAGATCTAAAGGAAAGCCTAACCCGACGCCAGGCTGATTTCGAGAATTACCGCAAGCGCACTGAGCGAGACCGATCTGAGCTTTATAACCAGGTAGTCACCGACATTGCCAAGAAGCTGTTGCCAGTGTTGGATAACTTAAAGCGGGCGCTCGAGGCTGAGGCCTCGGTGGAAGCGAGCGAGTCGGATGAATTTCGTCACTTCCTCAGCGGAGTCGATCTGATTTACAAGCAACTAAACGGTGTGCTTGATGCCCTCGGGGTTAAACCAGTCCTGGCCGAAGGCGAACGGTTCGACCCGCACCTTCACGAAGCAGTGGTTACTGAGCCGACCGATGAATTTGAACCAGACATGGTTATGCAGGAGATCGTACGTGGGTTTCGGATTGGAGATAAGTTGATCCGGCCATCCCTGGTGAAAGTGGCCGTCAAAAAAGAATGACCCAGATTCGACTAACTTTCGACTAATCTTCAGGAACAAAAAATGGGCAAAGCTATTGGAATAGATTTGGGCACGACAAACTGCTGCGTCTCCGTTTTGGAAGGCGGGGCAGTTCAGATTATCCCCAACAAAGAGGGTGGCCGCACCACTCCGAGTGTCGTCGGTTTTACCGACAAGGGAGAACGTCTGGTAGGTCAAATTGCCAAACGTCAGGCTGTGACAAACGCCGCGAACACAGTTTACGCGGTCAAGCGACTGATTGGTCGCAAGTTCAACGCCCCTGAAGTGCAAAGAATGCGCGAGACCTCCGCCTTCGAAATAGTTGACTCGCCAAATGGTGATGCTCGGGTACGCGTTCAGGGCCGAAGTTACAGTCCGCCTGAACTATCGGGCATTGTGTTGCAGCGATTGAAAGCTGCTGCGGAAGACTTTCTGGGCGAACCGGTCACAGACGCCATCATCACGGTTCCAGCCTATTTCGACGACACACAACGACAGGCAACCAAAGACGCCGGCAAGATTGCGGGCCTGACCATCGAACGGATCATAAACGAGCCGACGGCAGCTGCACTCGCTTACGGTTTGGGAAAAACAGAAGTGGAACGTATCGCTGTCTATGATCTTGGTGGTGGAACGTTCGACATCTCGATCCTCGAAATGAGCGACGGTGTGTTTGAAGTATTGTCGACATCGGGCAATACCTTTCTCGGTGGCGAAGACATCGACGAGCGGATCATGAACTGGATGGCTGATGAGTTCCTGCGCGACACCGGCATCGACCTGCGAAAAGATCGTTTGGCGCTGCAACGACTGAAAGAAGTTGCTGAGCGCGCAAAGTGTGAGTTGTCATCGTCGCTCGAGGCGAATATCAACCTGCCATTTATCGCCGCCGATGCGAGCGGACCCAAGCATTTCAACAAGACCATGACGCGGACGGAGTTTGAGGATCTGGTGACAGACTTGGTCGAGCAAACCGTAGAACCGTGTCAGAAGGCTTTGGAAGATGCCAAGCTACAACCCGAAGACATCAGCAAAGTAATTCTCGTTGGCGGGCAAACGCGTTCGCCCATCGTGGAGCGGACGGTGGCAAAGATTTTTGGGCGTAAGGCGTCGGCGGAAATCAATCCGGACGAGGTCGTTGCAATGGGCGCCGCAATTCAGGGCGGTGTACTCTCGGGAGACGTTAAAGACATCGTCCTGCTCGACGTGCTGCCGTTAAGTCTGGGATTGGAAACCAGAGGCGGCTTGTTCACCAAAATCATCGACCGAAATTCAACGATCCCTTTGCGCAATAGTCTGACCTTCACAACGGTCGTTGATAATCAGGCTTCCGTGGAGATTCACATCCTGCAAGGAGAACGTGAGGTCGCGAGTGGCAACCGATCGCTCGGCAAGTTTGAGCTGGTCGGCATTCCGCCGAACCCACGCGGCGTGCCCCAAATCGACGTAACATTTGAAGTTGATGCAAACGGAATTGTTTCGGTGTCGGCGCAGGACAAGACCACGGGTCGCGAACAGCAGATGCGCATTACCCCAACCTCGGGGCTGGCGCCGGACGAAATCGAACGCCTTATCAAAGAGGCCGAAGGACTGGCTGAAGCAGATCGTCGTACGACCGCGTTAATTATCCTGCGCAACAAGCTGGAATCGTTGCTGCGCAACACGCAAAAGTCGTTTACGAAATTTGGTGGAGTGCTCTCGCAAAATGATCAGGAAATTGCCGAGCGCGTTTTCAAGGAGTCAGAGGAAGCGCTCACAGCGGACGACAAGGAGACGCTTGATAAAGCACTGACGGCGCTCGAAAGAGTTGGTAAGCAACTTACCGGCGCGATGATGGAGGCCGGAGACGACTCTGCCTCGACCAATGGCGAGAATCCCTCGAGTGAATTCACACAATTTTAGAGCATAGTTATTAGAGCGAGCGAAGGAGTTATCAGGAAGTTCGAATGAGCAAGAAAGACTATTACGAAATACTTGGCGTTGGCCGCAGTGCCTCCGACACAGAATTAAAGAGTGCCTATCGCCGTTTGGCGATGAAATACCACCCTGACAAAAACCCGGGCGACACCGCCGCTGAAGAAAAGTTCAAGGAGGCCGCCGAAGCATACAGCGTTTTGGCTGATGCAGATCAACGGCAGCGTTACGACCGGTTCGGGCATGCAGGAGTTTCCAGTGGCGCCGGCGCGAGTTGGGGTGCGCCAGGATTTGGCGGCATCGAAGACATTCTTGGTGACCTTTTCGGTTTTGGCGATGTCTTTGGCGGAGGCCGCGGTGGTGCACGTCGTTCCGCAGCACAGCGTGGCGCCGATCTTCGTTATGACCTTGAGATCACCCTCGAAGAAGCCTATCGGGGAATGACGGCGCAGTTGAGAATTCCTCGACTGGAAACGTGTGACACTTGCAAAGGCAATGGCGCAGCTGCAGGAACGCAACCAGAGAACTGTAATAACTGCGGGGGCACCGGCCAGGTGCGATACCAGCAGGGATTTTTCTCCGTTGCTCGAACCTGCCAGGCTTGCCGCGGCGCGGGGCGGATCGTCAAGAATCCTTGTGAAGCGTGTCGCGGTGCGGGACGCATCGAACGCGAAAAGCAGATGGAGGTGAAGATTCCCGCTGGTGTGGAAACGGGTTCACGTCTGCGAGTTCAAGGCGAAGGCGAATCTGGCACGCAGGGCGGACCGGCCGGTGATCTTTACGTCGTGATTCATCTCGCTGAGCATGAGCGCTTTGAACGGCAGGGAAGTAACCTTTATCTTTCGCAGCCGTTAACCTTTGCGCAGGCCGCATTAGGGTCGGAGGTTTTGGTAGCGACACTCGAAGGTGAAGAGAAAATCAAAATTCCCGCCGGCACGCAAACGGGTACCGTGTTTCGCATTAAAGGAAAAGGGATGCCGGTGCTTGGCGGTCGTGGACACGGCGATCTCTTTGCGGCGGTGACAGTGATCACGCCGACCTCGCTCACTCGCGAGCAACGCAAGCTGCTCGAACAACTTGCGATAGTTGAAAATAAAGATCTGGAAGACAAAGGCCTGGTTGATAAAGTCCGCGATATCTTCGGTTAGAGCTTTGTGTTTTTTCGCGTTCCTGAGTTCGTGTGTGTTCGTGGATCCAGTGTTTGCCATCAAGAAACCAAAAACAAACCACGAAATAACACGAAGTAAGAACACACGAAAACGCCACGAAATTGCTATTGCCTTCTTCTACTTCAATCGCAGGAACGGAATCGCTGTTACAAACTACGGAGTCAAATATGAAGTGTTATCCCCGATTGCGCTTCGCTATAATTCTTGCGTTTCTAATCATCACAGTTTCAGTCGTTCGGGCGCAGGACAGCATGCAGCGCTGGCAAAGTTTTGATTTTGCCAAAACGTCGCTCAAAGCTGCCGACATCACTAATGTGCCGCTCGACGACCTTAAGCTAATGCGCGGGATCGTGTTTGGGCGGCATGGTCGCGTCTTCAAAGACGCTGAGATCCGCACCTATCTGGAAGCACAGAATTGGTACAGAGCCAATCCCGACTTTCAGAATTCCATGCTCAACCAAACCGAGAACCGCAACCTCGACTTAATACGCGACGCCGAAGCCAGCAAACATCAAACAGTGCAACCCGGCGACATGCGCTACTGGCGCACGCGCACGCTGACCCCCAGAAAATTGGGTGTGCATAGCGGCGCTGAGTGGTTGGTGCTGCGATCCGAGGTTGAAGCGATTCACGGCAAACGCTTCGCTGATGAACCCTGGCTGCAGCAGTACTTCGACGAGCGTTACTGGTATAAACCCAGCAACAAGTACGATCCGAAATCACTTTCCGCCCTTGAGCAGAAGAACCTGGCAACCATCGCGGCCGCCCAGAAGAAATCGCGTAAGCTGGCCCTGGCGCCCGGCGACATGGAGTTGTTTGAAGACAAGTTGATCGCGCCGACGATGCTGCGCGGTCTGGGACTTTACGAACTACGACTCTTGCGAAACGAGATTTACGCGCGACACGGTCGCCAGTTTCGCGCGGAATGGTTGTCGCAGTACTTCTACAGTCAACCCTGGTATCAACCCAGTGATAACTTTAAAGATGAGGATCTGACTGGGGCTGATAAGACGAATGTGGAGACCATCGTTGCTTACGAAAACAACATTCACGACAACTTAAGCAAGAAACCAATCACACCCAGCTTGTTGCAAGGTTTGTTTGTAGAGGACGCCGCGAAGATGCGTCAGGAAATTTACGCGCGCCGCGGCAAGGTTTTTACGAAGGAACCGTGGTTTCAAACCTACTTCGAAAGCTTTGCCTGGTACAAAGCTGACCCGCAGTTTAGTGACGACAAGTTAAGTCCGCTTGAGAAACGCAACATCGCCGCCATCACTGCCTATGAGAAAAAGGCGGTGAGCTCGATGAGCGTCATCGAGGGTTGATAAGGCTAACACGGGCCTCGCGTGACGAGGCCAGAAAAGCAGAAGGCAGAAGGCAAAAGGCAGTAGGCAGATAGTGGAAGAGGCGGGCAATGCCCCGCCTCTTTTGATTTTCCGGTTGGAACCATCACAACCGATAACGAACTTTCGCTTTTCGCAGCGCCTCTTCTTCGTTGTCGACGTTCTGCAAACGCAGAGTCACGTCGGCGTTGAGATCTTTCCAGCACATTGGGATCCTAAGCTTAGAATTCCACGTGGACAAGTTGTCGCG
>JADMIO010965045.1_pt1 | contig 16947 bp, 10 predicted proteins | sample 8958161 | NCBI WGS metagenome assembly JADMIO01 (sample SAMN16585339, study PRJNA669376) | soil metagenome | isolation source: Crop rotation soil | place: USA: Cullars Rotation, Alabama | collected 2011
GTGCCGCCGGCCGTGACGAACGCTTCCAGCGCCGCCTTGTCGGTCGCGGAAATCAACTGCGGGTCGTAGCTGATCCAAACGTGACCATGTTCCAGGTTGTGCACGAGATCTTCGTCCGGCTGCTCGGTCGCGTACACGCCGGTTGGACGCGGCGTGATCGACCCGGTTCCGTCGGAGACCGGGCCATGGTGCGGGCCATAGGACGGCGGATTGCTGAAAGTGCTGTAGTCGACCGAGGTCGTGACGTGCGTCTGCGTAATCGCGGGCGCCCCAGTCGCCAAATCCGTTCGCGTTCCCTTCAAGCCTGCTGCGTCGAAAGCGCCTGTTGTGACCGCGGCAAACGCGGCGACCGGTTGGCTCGTGTGCAACAGCCCATCGTCGAGTGATTCGCTGGCAGCCGTTTTCTGGCCGCTCGGAATGAAGCCTTCCGGCGCATGCCCGCGGTTCGTTTCGATGAATGTGCGGACCTGCGCAGCGTCGAAACCGGTTAGCGTGAGCAAATGCGCCCACGAGGCCAGGGCGATCGCCGTGGTGTTTTGCGTGCGCGGCGTCATGATCACGCCGACGTTCGAGCCGCCGTTGTTGACAAGTGCCGTCAGTGCGGCGAGATCGGCCGACGAAATCAGCGTCGGGTTGTAGCTGATCCAGACATGGCCATGCTCGAGGTTATGCACCAGGTCTTCGTCCGGCTGCGCGGTTGTGTACACGCCGGTCGGCCGCGGAGTGACCGAACCACTCGCGTCGGAGACGGGCGGATGATGCGGGCCGTAGGTCGGCGGATTGCTGTAGGTCGAATAATCGACTGCCGTTGAGACGTGGTCCCGCGTTATGGGAGGCGCGCCGGAAACGAGATCGGTGCGCGATCCAAGCAAACCCGCCGCATCAAAAGCGCCGGTGGTCACCGCGGCAAACGGCGCCGAAGGCGTTGGCGTGTCCTCGTCGCCGTCGTTCGGCGCGTCGCTGCGGCCCGCGCGAATCGACGCGGCAAGCTCCGCGTTGCCCGCCACGTCTTCGACGCGGGCGTTTGTTTCGCGCAACATTTGCGCGACCGGCGGCGTCGATGCCAGGAACATACGAATGCTGATGAACTCCGGCCTCAAAAACGATTCGGCGAAATTGTTCTGGGTGGAAACCTGATCGGCGGCGAGCGCGAAGCTGGCGAACGTGTCGTTCGTCGTCGTGGCCGTCAGCGACGTGACGTCTTGCCCATCGCCGAACGCGTTCGGCTGCCGCTCGGCCAATTGGTACGTCCCGGGATTCAATTCGACGAAGGAATAACCGCCCGTGTCGTCGGTGATATCGGTCTTATCAACGGCGGTTCCGCCCGTCTCCGTGCCGGTCAAACGAACGACGACGCCAGGGATGCCCGTTTCGGCGGAGTCCTTCACGCCGTCGGCATCCGCGTCGATGTACACGAAGCCAGCGGTCGAGGCGTGCATTACGAGTCGTGATTCCAATCCTTCCACTCGCAAAGCGCGCCGTTGGCGGCGAGAGCCACCTTCGTTTCGACGAAATAGATGTCGCATTGAACCCTCAAGCTGCAAAACGTCAAGCTGCGATACGGCGCTGCCGGCCGGCGGAATAGACCGAACCAGTAAAGCCGTGAATCTTCAGAATAACTTGCCCTGGCGGAAAGCGTCCAACCATTGGGTCCGTTTTCGGCGCCGCCGCAGGCCCATCAGCCGGAATAATCGGTACGCCGGCTTTCGCCATTGTTCGCCATCGACGGCGAAAGAACCATCATCCCCTAGGGGGCCACGGCCGAGATCCGCCGCCGCTGGCTCGATTGGAGCGCATTTTGCGTAGCAAGCAAGCGTCGCGGCGGCGGCCTTCACCAATCGCCGTCGGCCGCCGCATCTTTCGGACAACCTCGTCGCACGATTAGACTTATAGCCGCGACGCCGATTCGTCATTTCACATTCTCCGGCAGTCGCCGAAACACATACGCCAACGCGACCCCAGGCGTAGCCTCGACGGAAGAACTATGGGATTGGTCCTGATCGTGATCGCCATCATGGTGGCGCTCAACGGCGTTTTCGCGGCGTATGAGTTGGCGCTTGCTTCCGTCCGGCCTGAGCGGCTACGTGCCCTGCGCGAGCAACAGCGCGCCGGCGCCAATGCGGCCGTCTACATGAAGGAGCGAATCGAGGCCAGCCTCGCCGTCGTGCAACTCGGCATCACCTTCGTCGGCGCGATCGCCGCAGCGACGGGCGGCGCCAGCGCGGAAGAAAAAATCTCCCCCTGGATGGTCGAAACCTTCGGCGTCAGCGAATCCGTGGCCGATTTTTTGTCGATCGCGCTGCTGGTCGTCCCGCTCTCGGCAGTCACGATCATCGTTGGCGAGTTGATCCCCAAGGTGTTTGCGATTCGCAATGCGGAATTGGTCTGCTTGACGCTCAGCCCGATCATGCGCGTCTTCTCGCTGATCACGTTTCCGGTCGTTTGGATCTTCGAACAGGCCACCAAAATCGTCGTCAAAATCGCGACTTCGTTTGTGCCAGAGGTACACTCCGGCTCGTCCGACCTGCAAACGGGTCTGCACGAGCTTCGCGCCCAAGTCAATCTACTTCGCGCCAGCAAAGTGATTGGCGTCGCGCAGGAAAAGATCATGCTGCAGGCGAGCCGGCTGTCGGAGCTGCGCGTCAGCGACATCATGCTGCCGGCCGAGGATATCGTAATGGTGCTTGCCGACGGCACGATCGCCGAAAACCTCGTCATTGCGCACATGGACTTGCACACGCGGTTTCCCGTGACGACTCGCAAAGGCGACCCGCAGGAAATCATCGGCTATGTGAATTTCAAAGAGCTGATCCTGCTGGCGAAGACGCACCCGAACAATCCGGTGCTCGACGAGATCACGCGGCCACTCATCAGTCTGACGGCAACGCTCACGGTGAGCGAGGCGCTGCGCCGCATGCTTGCGGAGCACTTGCACTTGGCGCTGGTCCGCGACGATCAGGATCAAGTCGTCGGCATGGTGACGCAGGAAGATGTCTTCGAAGAACTCTTTGGCGATATTCTCGACGAGTTCGACCGCTTGCCGCGACACATCGCCCCATCGGGCAGGCAATGGGTGCTCGGCGGCGGCGCGACGCTCGGCCGGTTGCGCGATTTGATCAAACGGCCCGACCTCGGCGGTGAACTACCAGCAACGACGACAGTGAACGAATGGCTGCACCACGCCGCCGGCCAACGACTCAAGGGCGGCGACGTGCTGCAAATCGACGGCATCTCGCTGACGGTCCGCAAAGTCCGTCGCCGGCAAGTGACCGAGGCGCTGCTTGACGTGACGCCGGTCGTGAATCCGTCAGGTACGCCGGCGGCGGCGAACGCGACGGGCAACGGGAATCCAACTAGCGAGAAGTCCGCATCACAGCAATAGCTCGACGCGCGGCGATTGTGCTAAACGCCGCAGCGGCCACGGCAATCAAGGAGACGGTGGCTGGCTCTGGCACGCGCTGCACATCGAGCGAGAGGTTAAGATCAAGCCCCATGTCGCCGTTGGTGAAGCTTACATTGTGAACTTCTACGGCTAGCATATTTTCACCGACGTGCAATTGCCCCGGCGCAATCGTCAGCGGAATGTTTCTGTAGACCGCTTCGTCGTTGACGTTCACTGCTGGCGTGTTCGCCGTAATCGGCTGTTCCGTATTGAGATTGACTCGAAACAATTCGGCGCCATTCAAGTAGCCGACGCATCCGTCGTCGCAGAGCACGGAAACAGTTCCAGAAACCGCCGAAGCTTGGATTGCGTCAAGGCTGAAGGATGTTCGGAAAAGATCCGTCAAGTGCGCAGGCGAAGTTGGATTGAGAATGGTAGGACTGCGATTAAAAAATCCGTCGATAATGCCCTGAGCGAAGGGAGACGGTCCGGTTTTCCATCCGCCGCTACTCGATGTTGCAACGTTAAAGCTCGGTGACGACCAGACGTTTTGCTGGGCGTCGATGGGATAGGCCTGATTGAATCCCAACGTGTCGAGATAGTTCCATTGCGATGGTGACGAAATAATCAGATCAGCAGCGCAGAATCGACCTGTCGCGTGCAGCACCGCTACGGCAACGCACAACTTGAAGACCGCTGCAGCTAGAAATCGAACGCAGGCAGCTTGGCCTTTAAGCATTAAGCCGCTTTCAGCTAGCATGAAAATCACTCCCAAGAAAATTGCATGATCAAATAGCAATGAAACGACGTCAAGCTATTTTGTGATCATTAGCACGGAGTGAATCGTCTCAAGATGCGCGCGCGTAGCGCCTCGACCGGCGATCACGAACGATTGCCGTCGTCCCTGCATTGCCCTCATCAGGCTAAACTGACTAAGCACCGCGCACAAGCGAGGGGTGCGCTTTTTGCGTTTCGACCAAGCAGCTTAAAACAGCGGCTTGCGGCCAAGTTGCCGTCGCACCACCGCCCATTGGCCGGCGTGCATCAGCCAGTGGCTGCCTTGCATCGAATAGATGGATGCCACGGTCGGCGCCCACTCGAACTTCGACGGCTGCGCGAGTTCGGCGTCGGTCGTTTTCGCCAGGGCGGCCAGCGTGCCCTCGCGCTGCCGCTTGTATTCGGCCATCAGTTCGGCCTTCGTGCAAAACTTCGCCGGGTCGTCGCTGGCGGCGTTTTCCGATTTGTAACGTTCGGCGAAACCGGCCGGCAGCTCCGGCATCGCGCCGGGCTTTACCGAACTGATTAGCCCGTTTTCAGACGCGATCAAATGGCCGACCTGCCAGTTGATGTGGTTGCAGCCTGGCGCCGGCCGCTTCATCATTTCCTCGTCGGTCAGGTCTCCGAGATACATCGTGGTGATCATATCGCCGCTGTCGATGCACAGCTTGATCGCTTCTTGGGCATTCATCGCGTCTGGCTCCCGGGTCTGGTAATGCCGTCTTGTAATGGTCAAAAGTTCAGTATCATGCCGAGCAGCGAGCGGCGTGTCAATCCGTTGGAGTCCCGCCTTCAGGCGGTCCCCCCGGCATTTCCGCAGACGAACGAAGTTCGGCAGGAAGAAGTCGCTTCGCAGTTTTCCGATGGATCGCCGTTTCGGACTGTTGCAATGGTCGAGTTCTTTGGCATCGCCCCGGAGGGACCGCCTGAAGGCGGAACTCCAACAATTCGCTTGTTTGCCGGCGAGGGTCTCGGTACACTCCGCCCGAAAAACCCGGCTGGTTCCCTAACGGGCAGCCCGGAATTGCGTAAGTCGCAGCTTGAATTCAGTTTTCGGGCTTTTAGAATGAATCAAAGCCCCCAGATTGCCAAGGCTTTGCGTCGCCAAGGAAGGTGAACCATGCGGAATTGGATTTTGCTCGGAATTTTGGCGTGTGGCGGGTTGGCCTGGGCCACTTGGGCGTCGGCCGGTCCGGCGGCGCTGCCCACACAGCGAGTCGTCGACCGCGACGGCAATGGCGCCGGCGAAATGTTGGCTTTTTCAACCTCCTTGAGCGAAGATCGACAGCAGCTCACGGTCATCGATCCGCGCGAGCGGGTAATGAGCGTGTACCACATCGAGCCGAAGACCGGCGAGATCGTCCTCAAGGCAGTTCGGAACATTACCTGGGACATGCAGATGACTGCGTTCAACGGCACGAGCCCGTTGCCGCAGGAGATTCGTTCGCAACTACATCAGCGCTGATCGCCGCAACAGGCTTGCTAGCCAACGCGGCGCCAGTGCGACCGACCGTCGCAGAAGAGGCAAGGCAACCGCATGGCAAAGAAGCTGTTCACCGTCGAAGAAGCCGCCGCAATGCTCGGCATGCCGGTCGATGAATTGACCGCACTGCGCGAAAAGGGCGAAGTCTACGCCTATAAGGACGGCGGCGTCTGGAAATTTCGCGAGGACGAAATCGAACGCGTGAAAGCCGAGCGCGAAGACGCGCCGCTCGACTTCGGCCTAACCGACGAGCAAGCCAGCGGCATCCACAGCAGCGCTCCGTCCACCGGCGACGGCGGCGCGAGCGATCTTGGCCTGGTGCTCGACAGCGGCATTGGTCTCTCGGAGAAAGGCGTCTCGACCGGCGATTCCTCCGGCAAGCTCGGCTCCGTCTTCGAAGATCTCGACGACCTGTCGTTGCAAGTCGACGAGGGGAGCATCGTCGGCATCAAGAGCGCGCCGGCCATCGTTCCCAAGACGCCGGGCAACTCCGACATCTCCCTCTCCGACGATTCCATCTCCGTTGACGCGACCGGTGGCTCGGCCATCGACCTGACCGGCGACGACGACGATCTCGTCCTCTCAGGCGCCGATAGCGACATCACCAAACGTCCGGCCGACAGCGGCATCAACTTGAACCCAGCCGATAGCGGTTTGTCGCTCGAAGAGCCGATGCCGATCGGCGGCTCAGCGGTCGATTCGTTCCAGCTTGGCGAAGACTCGTCGATTCGCTTTGACGAAAAGGCCTCTCCCGATTCGCCGACGCAAAAGCAGCAGCGCGGCTCCGGCCTGAGCGGACTCGGCGCCGGCGGAGACGATTTCGATTTCACGGCCACGCCGACCGCCGGCGACGAAGACAGCGGCTCGCAAGTCATCCCGATCGACGAAGACGAAGCCGACATCGGTTTCGCACCCGGCCGCAGCGGGGCGGGCCTGGAAGTCGACGAAGACGAGGCGCCCACCACCACAACCACGGCCAGTGCCGCAGCAATGGCCGAGGCCGGCGCCGTGGCCTACAGCGCTCCGGAAGCGCCCTACACGGTGTGGAACGTGTTGAGCCTGGCAAGCTGTGCGGTGATCTTGCTGTTCGGCGGGATGGTGATGTACGACCTGATCCGCAATATGTGGAGCTGGGACGCGCCCTACAGCTTCAACAGCGGCATCATCGACACCGTGGCCGCTTGGTTTAAATAGACCATTCAACCGGAAATCGCAAACCTTTAGGCCGCCGGGGTTTCCCGCGCGGCCTATTTCATTTTTTCCAGCCTTCGCCGGCCGCTATACTTTCGCGACGCGCAAGCGCTATAATCGGGTAGTTGCCCGCGGTTGGTGGTTCCATTTGCCCAGCGGCATGCGTCGCGGCGAGACCAAAGCGATTGCGGCCACCCGCGATTGCATCGCAGGCAGCTTCCGGTTGGTCCGCCGGCGGCTTGCTCGTGCGGACAATTCCCTGCCAGCGGACCTCCCGCCTTTTCGTTTTCGTTCAGCCACGATCGCGCCTGATTTTGCCGGGGCACTATTCCCCGCCCCGTTTCCGAGGGACTATGGCTCGCCCGGTGTTTTTCTGCGCTCTCGTCGTTGGCAGTTTGCTCGCCGTTGGTTGCGGCAGGCAAGAAGAAATCGCCGTCTATCAAGTGCCGAAGCCGAAGGCGATCGAGCAACCGGCCCCCACGCACCGGTTGCTCGGCGCCATCCTGCCGCACGGCGACCAGCTTTGGTTTTTCAAAACAATCGCCAGCGAAGAGTCCGTCAAACCGCACCTGGGCGACATCACCGCGCTAATCACATCGATTCGTTTCGCGGCCGATGGCAAGCCCGATGGCAAGCCCTCTTGGACTTTGCCCAAGGACTGGCGCGAGCTGCCGGGCGATGGCGCCCGAACGGCCACATTGCAATTCGGCTCGCCTGCCGCGCCGCTTGAGATGACGGTGACGAAGCTCGCCAAAAACGAAGACGACGACAAAGCGATCTTGGCGAACATCAATCGCTGGCGCCGACAAATGTCGCTGGCCCCGACCAACACCCTGAGCGATGTCCACGAGCAAAAAACGGCCGAAGGACAGCGCGTCGCGATTGTGACGCTGGCTGGCCGGCCAAATGCCGCTGCGATGCCGCCGATGGCCGGCCGCACTCCGCCGGCCTCCGCGCAGAATCCACCGGCCACTCCACCCGCGGAACATGCGGTCGCTCAACCGCCCGTCAAATTGAAATACACCGTCCCGGCCGGCTGGAAAGACCAAGGCGCCGGCGCGGTGCAAAAAGCGCAATTCGCCGTGGAAGCCGGCGACAAGCGCGCCGCCATCGGCATTACCAGCTTTCCCGCTTCCGCTCAGCTCATCGCCGATCCGCTCGAAAACGTCAATCGCTGGCGAGGGCAACTTGGCCTCGCGCCGGTGAACGCGGAAACGCTTGCCAAACTCGAAAAGCCGATCAAAGTCGCCGGCTACGACGCGAAGTATTTCGAAATCCTCGGCGACGCCAAAGCGCCAACGCCGCGAGCAATCCTGGTCGCGATGTTCACTGCCGATGGCGAGGTCTGGTTCGTCAAATGGGTCGGCGACGCCGCGCTCGTGGAAGGCCAACGCTCGGCCATGTCGAGCTTTCTCGGTTCGTTGCAACTTGTGAAGGAATGATCGATGGCCGATGAAGTCTCGCGCGAACCTGCCGCAGCAAGTCCAACCGCGTCTACCAACGCCGACCGTTTTTCGACCGACCCGCCACGTCGCGCCGGCCGCGAGCCAGACGCGCTGCCGGTCCGCATCGCCATGTCGCTGGCATCGCTCAAGCTAACGGTCATTTTATTCGCGATGGCCTTGTTCATCGTCTTCGCCGGAACGCTTGGGCAAGTCGATAAAGACATCAACGAAGTCATCTCGCATTACTTCCGCATGCCGGCGCATTTCAGCGCTTATGTTTCCAGTCCGACGGCATGGTTCCATGCCGCGTTCGCCAAGATCGACTTGAAAATCTTCCTCCCGCATTCGTTTTTTCCGAATGCGCCGGAGACGGAAGCTTTTTTCTATTTCCCAAAGGGCTGGCTGATCGGCCTGGGGATGTTCGTCAATCTTGCGGCGGCGCATGCGCTTCGCTTTCGCATTCAAGCGACGGGAACCCGGCTGCTCTCGGGGTTAATCGTGCTCGGCATCGGTATGCTGGTGACGTTTGCCGTCATTCAATCAGGCTCAATGGCCAACGACGCCGGCGTGCAAGGTGAAGCAATATTCTCCTGGTCCACGATCTGGCTGTGGATCAAGTTGGCGCTGGCGAGCCTGTGGTTTGTGTTGGCCTATTCGGCGGCGACGCTCGACGCCAGTCGCAAGGGCATGCGTATCTTTCTCGCCACGCTCGCGGCGGTGTTCGGCGGCGCGCTGTTGGCGCTGTTCATCTACAACGACAGCCTCGCCTTGGGCGATTCCGCGATGCGGATTCTCTGGCAATTGATCAAGGCTACCGTCGCCGGCCTGGTGCTGCTCGGCGGGTGCATCCTGCTGTTCAAACAACGCGCCGGCATCGTTTTGCTGCACGGCGGCGTCGGGCTGATGATGCTCAGCGAACTCCTCGTCGGCACGCAAGCGGTCGAAACGAAACTCACTGCTCAAGAAGGGCAGTGGAAAAACTATGTCGAAGACATGCGGTCAGTCGAAGTGGCCGTCGTCGACCCATCCGATCCGAAACAGAACATCGTCATCGCGGTTCCCTTCTCTCGGATTGAAGATGGCGAAACGCTCACCGACGACGCCTTGCCGTTTGACATCAAGCTACGCGAATACATTCCGCACGCGGAGCAGATGCGCGCGGTCAAAGCCGGCGAAGAAAACCCGGCGACGGTCGGGATCGGATTGACGCAAATGCCCGTGCCGAAGCGCCGCTCTACCGCGCTCGAACAGGATGCGAAATTCGACATCCCCTCGGCCTATGTCGAGTTCTCCGACAAAGTCTCGGGGAAATCGCTCGGCGTGTATCTGCTTTCCGTGCTTGACACATTCACCTGGGTCGAAGCCGATCAGCGTCCGGAACACATCACGGTCGGCAACCGAACCTACGATGTCGCTCTTCGCTACCAAAGGCATTATCTCAACTACTGGGTCGAAGTCATCGACGCGGCGCAGGAACTCTACGAAGGCACCAGCACACCGCGCTCGTATTCCTCGCAATTGCGGTTGCACGGCGAAGATGGGGCCGAGTTGCTCCAGCGCAAGGTCTGGATGAACAACCCGCTGCGCTATGCAGGCGTGACGATGTATCAGAGCGATTTTGGGACCACGCCTGCCGGCGTCGAGTTCACCGGGTTGCAGGTGGTGACGAACGTCGGCTGGATGATTCCGTATGTCTCGTGCATGATCGTCGTCGTTGGCATGTTCTATCAGTTCGGCGGCACGCTGCTTCGCTTCGTGCGCGGCCGAGCCTTCAATGCGCGGCAATTTGCCTGGCGACTGGTTGGACATTTCACCATGGGCGGTCCGGCAACCGCTGTCGCTGCAAGAGCGGTCGATGCAACGCACAAAAAGCGAGATAGATCGTTGCAACCGCCAACACCTGCCTGGCAGACCAAGCTCGGCTTCTGGCTGCCGATCGCCGCGGTCGCGATTGCTGCCCTTTGGGTAGCACAAACCGCCCGTCCTAAGACGGTCAAACCCTCGGAGATGGACTTGGAAGCGTTCGGCCGATTGCCGGTCATGGATCAAGGCCGCGCCAAACCGTTCGACACGCTGGCCCGCACCACGATGCGGATCGTCGCCAAGCGGCAGACCTTCAAGGACGCCGACGGGCAAACGCAACCAGCCATCCGCTGGCTGCTCGATTTGATGACCCTGCGAGCGGCCGACAAGGGCGCGACGAAAGACGACGCAGGTGCAGGCCGAAACCTGGCCGTCGACAACGATGCTGTCTACTGCATCGAGAGTCTTGAAATCAAACAACTGCTGAATTTGCCGATGCGCAAGAACCACATGTATGCGCTGCGCGAGTTCGGCGACAAGCTCGAAAAGCTCGAAGCGGAAGCGCAACGGATCGAAGCCGATTTGAACGCCAAGCAGGCGGCTCGGATCGCCGCCGGCAAAACGCCGGAAAAGAACGCGACTTCGTACGAGCGGCAAGTGCTCGAGTTGTATGCAAACCTGCGCACGATCCGCGGAGTCGAGTTGGCCTTTCAGCACCCAAATTTTGCTCGCTTGCGAGCGAGGCTGGCTGAGCTGAAATCCGGCGACAATCAGCAGATCAACGCAGAGCTTGCTCAAACGCTGCAAGACGCCCTCGAAGCGGTGAAGCACGCAAGGGAAATTCACAACACGATCGCCGAGATGACGGCCAAACCGCCGCAGCCGTTTCAGGTCACCGATAAGCAGGGCAAAACGGATTGGGACACGTTTGCACACGCCCGCGCAGAGCAGTTTATCCACGACGCTTTCCCTGCGGAGGTCGCCGCGCAAGCTGCCCAGATGCGGCCAAGCGAAGAGACTCGCGCGCTGGATGCGATCTTTGCCTCCTATCGCGCCGATGACGCGACGGGCTTCAATCAAGCAGTCCGCGAATATCGCGAGTTGCTTGCCACGTCGGCGCCGGAGCAATTTACACACGCCTACCTAAACTTCGAAGCCTTCTTCAACCGCTTCGATCCGTTCTATCTCTGCGCCGTGCTGTATATGTTTGCCTTCATTATCGCCGCGGCGGGCCTGCTCGGCCTCGAGGGGCCGCTCAACCGCACAGCGTTCTCCCTGATCGCGTTTACTTTCCTGCTGCACAACTTCGCGCTGCTTGCCCGCATCTTCATCTCCGGCCGTCCGCCGATTACGAATCTCTACACGACCGCCGTGTTCATCGGTTGGGCGTGCGTACTGTTTGGATTGGTGTTCGAAGGCATTTTCCGCCTCGGATTCGGCAACATCATCGCCGGCTGGACAGGATTCTGCACATTGCTGATCGCCGATTTCCTCTCTTACGACTCCGGCGACACGTTCACCGTGCTGCAAGCCGTGCTCGACACCCAGTTCTGGCTCGCGACGCACGTCGTTTCGATCAACATCGGCTACGCATCAACTTTCCTCGCTGGGTTCTTCGGCGTGCTTTACGTGCTTCTCGGAGTTTGCACGCCCGGCCTGAATCGCGACAAAGCAAAGACACTCGCCCGCATGACGTATGGCACGCTCTGCTTCGCCATGTTCTTCAGCTTCTTCGGCACCGTGCTGGGCGGGCTTTGGGCGGACGACTCCTGGGGCCGGTTCTGGGGTTGGGACAACAAGGAAAACGGCGCGCTGATGATCGTGCTGTGGAACGCGCTAGTGCTGCATGCCCGCTGGGGCGGCATGGTCAAGGATCGCGGACTGGCCATGCTCTGCATCGGCGGCAACATTGTCACCGCCTGGTCTTACTTCGGCACGAACGAACTCGGCGTCGGTTTGCATGCTTACGGCAAGATCGAGGGTGTTGCCACGACGCTGCTCTTCTTCTGGGCGACGCAACTCGGAATCATCGCCCTCGGCTGCCTGCCGAAGGAGATTTGGTGGAGCAATCGCCGGCAACAGCCGCTCGAAGCCGAAATCGTCGCGTAGCATACGGATCGTAACCCGACGCGTAACGGCGTGTTGATTTATTGTACTGAGGCGTGTTTGGGCGGGTGGGAGTTGGTATTTTTTACGGGCTCTCGGCGCAGCGGTTGCGCGGAGAGGGGAGCGAGGGTCGGGTTGGCGCGGGCTCGGACTAGGTTGGGGGTGGGATGGGATTGAGTTGCGGCGGGTCCGCTCCGCTTCGCAGCAGCGCGAACAGCCGCGTGAGGTTGAACGCCGTCGACGCCCAGAGCCATTCGACGCGCACTTTTTCCAGCCCGCGGAGCAAGAACCGCCGCAGACCGAAGCCGTGTTTGATGACCGCGAATGGGCGCTCGCCGGGATGTTTGCGTTTGCGATAGGTCGCCTGTGCTTCGGGCGTGGCCATGCGCTGGGCGTGTTCCTCGCGCACCTCTTCATGCTGCTCGCGATTGATCTGCCGCGCCGCGGCATTGCCTTGCACGCACTGCGCACGCAGCGGACACTGGGCACACGCGCTGGTATCGGCCTTGTAGCGACGGCGAATGCGCTGGCCGCTGCCGTTCTTCTCGCGCGTCGTGTGCGCGTACTCGAGCGGCTGGCCCATCGGACAGTAGTAGCAATCTTGCTGTGCGTCGTACACGAACGCGGTCTTGGCAAACTGCGTTTGCGATTTGACCTTTTGCGTCGGCAACCGCGCTCGATCGGCCTCGGCGACCGGCTGCGTGGGATCTTCGCGCAGCGCGGGATTGTCGGCCGGCGGCAGATCGCACGGCGAATACAGCGTGACGCCGAGTTCCTTGCAACCAGCTAGATTCGCGCCGGTGCCATTGAGGCCATCGGCCAGCATCTCGCTGGCCAGCACGCCAAACTCGGCTTGCACCGCTGCGATCGCCGGCAGCAGATGGCGATCTTCATTGACCTCAGCGATCACATCGGCCGCGACAATCAGGCCGCTGTCGACGTCGACGGTGGCCAGCGGCGTATAGTTCGGCGCAAAGCCCCCTTCTTTGTTGGGCATCACGCGGGCGTCGAGATCGGTCACCGGTATGCGCTTGGGCAGCGCGGCGCCTTCGGCCTTCGCTTGTCGCAGGTCGTCGAGCACCTGCTTCAGATGCGCAAGCCGACGCTGCTTATCGCGCAGCTCGACCGGCAGTTCCATCGGCGCGCCGCGGTCGAACAGTTCTTCGTCGCGCGCGTCTTCGGCCGCAGCCTGCTTCAAAAGTTCTTCGCACTCCGCCGCCAACTCCTCGTATTCTTCTTGCAACTGCGAAATCGTTCGCGTGCCGGTGCGGCGATTGTTCGCGCGCACGCGCGTGCCGTCGAACGCCAGACGCTGCAAGCCAACCAGATTCGCCCGGCGGGCCATCACCACGACCTGCGCGAACAGATCCACAAGCTCGGCGGGGTGCTTGCGGCGAAACTCGCTAAGCGTCGTGTGGTCGATCGAATGGCCCTGCGCAAGCCAGCGAAAATCCAGCCGCACCTGCAACGCGTCTTCCAGCCCGCGGCTGCTGCGAATTCGCGTCAGCAGGCCATAGAGCAACACGCTCGCCAACACGCGCGGATGAATAGCGGGCTGACCGCGACGATCGTAGCCGACTTCCCACGGCGACCAATCGATCGGCTCGAGCGCCAGGTCGAGTTGCCTCGCGATATGCCAGGGCGGAAGCACGTCGTCGAGCCGCCGCGTGTAAAGCACCATCTGATCGCGCCGCTCCGGCGCCGCCGCCCACCGCGTCATCCCCAACCTCCGCTGCCAATCCGCCCGAACCGGACGCCGCCACATCGCGCCCCGGCCGCAACCGCCGCCAAAATCTAGCGCCCCCCTCCCAAAGCCACAAGCCCTCACCCACTTAAATCAACACGCCGGTTAGCGAGGGCGCGGCGCCGATGGACGCCGCCCAATCAATTGACGTTTCCCCTTGCCCATGCTTGGCGTCTGCCTAGAACTGGCGCGCACACAGCGCCTCTGGCCGCTTGACGCTTCCCGCCCGCTCGCCCTAGGATGGCAGCCGACCTGCATTTCATCCACTTCGCATCGGCTCGCCGGATTCAACGCATCGTGCCAGGGACGCTCGAAAAAACCAAAGTCGGTATCGTCGGGCTAGGCACCGTCGGCTCGGGCGTTGCGCGGCTGCTGCTCGATTTCGGCGACCGCACGGCCCGCCACGCCGGCCGCACGCTCTGGCTCGAAAGCGTCGTCGTTCGCGACCTCGCCAAGCCGCGCGACGTCGATCTGCCCAAGGGCATCCTCTCGACCGACTTGCGGTCGATCACGCAAAACAAAGAGATCACGGCCGTCGCCCATCTCGTCGGCGGCCTCGAGCCGGCTCGCTCGATCTTGCTCGAGTTGCTCGAAAGCGGCAAAGACGTCGTCACGGCCAACAAAATGCTGCTCGCCGAACATGGTCCGGAGCTGTTCGATCGCGCTCGCGCGCTGGGCCGGTCGATCGCGTTCGAAGCGTCCGTCGCCGGCGGCATTCCGATCATCGCCAACATCAGCCAGTGTCTCTCGGCTAACCAAATCGAGAGCCTGCAAGGCATTCTCAACGGCACGAGCAATTTCATCCTCACCCAGATGGAAGACCGCGGGTCGACTTACGCCGAAGCGGTCCGCGAGGCGCAGCGCCTGGGCTTTGCCGAGGCCGACCCCACACTCGACGTCGATGGCAGCGACGCGGCGCAGAAGCTTGCCATCCTCGCGCATCTGGCGTTCGGCGCCCGCGTCCATTGGAGTCAAATCTCGCGGCTCGGCATCGACACGCTCGACGCCACAGACATGCGCTACGCCAAACAGCTTGGCCACCGCATCAAGCTGCTCGCGTCGGCCCATCTCGTGCCGGAGGGGCTAGAGCTACACGTGTCGCCGACGCTCGTGCGCATCGGCACTCCTCTAGCCGAAGTTCGCGGCGCGTATAACGCGATCACCGTCGTCGGCGATGCCGTCGGCCGCGTGTTTTTCCACGGTCTCGGCGCCGGGCAGATGCCGACCGCTTCCGCCGTGGTGGCCGATATGATCGACACGGTCGTCGGCCGCACCGCGATCACGTTTCGCTCGCTCGAGCTGTGGTCGAGCCAGGAAGCTCGCGTCGCGCAGCGCGATTTCGACAACGTTGCCGGTCGCTATTATTTGCGGTTCCGCGTGGCCGATCATCCCGGTGTGCTGGCGGAGATCGCGGGCGTGCTTGGCAAAAACTTGATCTCGATCGCCTCCGTTCTGCAACAAGAAGCCGACGAAGCCCACAACGGCGACGGGATCGTTGACCTCGTCATCATGACGCATCGCGCCCCGGAAGGGGCCGCACGCCGCGCGGTCGAAGAGATCGACAAGTTGCCGTCGGTTCATGGCCGCAGCGTCCGGTTGCGCGTTCGCTAAAAAGCAGCTCCCTATGAAATACGTCATCGTCATTCCCGATGGTTGTGCCGACGAGCCGCAGGCGTCGCTCGGCGGCAAGACTCCGCTCGAAGCGGCGCGCACGCCGGCGATGGACGCGCTCGCGAAGGCCGGCGTCGTCGGCCGCGCGAACCATGTGCCGCTGTCGCTGCCGGCCGGTTCCGATGTCGCAAATCTGAGCCTGCTGGGCTACAACCCGTTGGAGCATTTCACTGGGCGTGCCCCGCTCGAGGCCGCTGCGCAAGGGATCGCGCTCGGCCCGCAAGATTGGGCCGTTCGCTGCAATCTCGTCACGGTCGAAGACCAGACGATGCGCGACTTCACCGCCGGGCATGTCTCGACCGAAGAAGCTCGCGAACTGCTCGCCACCGCGCAAGAGAAGCTCGGCGACGAGACGCTCGAATTCACGCCCGGGGTGAGCTATCGCAATCTGCTGATTTACCGCGGCGCGAAGCACGCTGCGCCGTTTTCAAGCGACACCCGTGCCACGCCGCCGCACGATCTGACCGACCAATCGGTGCTGGACGACTACCCGCGCGGCCCCGGCAGCCCGCTGCTCAATCGCTTGATGAGCGACAGCTTCGGGTTGTTTGCCGACCATCCGGTGAACGCGCGTCGCCGCGCCGCCGGCAAACTTCCGGCAACGAACGTTTGGCTGTGGGGCCTCGGCCGCACGCCCAAGCTGGCCGCCTTTCAAGAGGTCTACGGCCTTCGCGGGGCAATGATCACGGCCGTCGATTTGCTTCGCGGGCTAGCTGCGCTCGTCGGCTGGGACCGCATTGAAGTGCCCGGCGCGACGGGCTACACCGACACCGATTACGCCGCCAAGGGGCGCTACGCGATCGACGCCCTGGATCGCTACGACATCGTCTGCGTCCATGTCGAAGCGACCGACGAAGCATCGCACGAAGGAGACGCTCCGGCGAAGATCAAAGCGCTCGAAGAGATCGACCGCCATATCGTCGGCCCGGTGTACGAGGCGCTTCAGCAGCGCGGCCAATTTCGTATGCTCGTCTCGCCGGATCATCCGACGCCGCTGCGGACGAAAACACATAGCCACGGCGCAGTCCCGTTCGTCATTGCCGGCGAAGGGATCGCTGCCGACGCCAACACGACCTACGACGACCCGACGGCGGCTCGCTCAACGCTGTCGTTCGACGAAGGCTGGCGCCTCATGCGACATTTCGTAGGCCGGTAGCATCGGGCCAATCGGCGTCGCCGTTGCCGCTGCCCCCAAGAAATGCGGGCGTGGAACCGCCAGCGGAATGCGTGGCTCATCAGCAAGCTGCGATGCGGCCGCCAGGTGTTCCGCGTGCTGGTCTTCGACCGTTGCGGCGCCGCGATTGCGGCTCAGCCACGTCAGCAGCGCCGGCAGCGTGATGAGCGA
>JADMIO010941451.1_pt1 | contig 16944 bp, 13 predicted proteins | sample 8958161 | NCBI WGS metagenome assembly JADMIO01 (sample SAMN16585339, study PRJNA669376) | soil metagenome | isolation source: Crop rotation soil | place: USA: Cullars Rotation, Alabama | collected 2011
CTAAAATCTAAAATCTAAAATCTAAAATCTAAAATCTAAAATCTAAAATCTAAAAATATGTCTATCAAACTCGGCGATATAGCGCCAAATTTCCAGGCGGAAAGGCCCTATAGATTTTTATAATTACCTCGGTGATGCATGGGGCGTCCTCTTTTCTCATCCCGCAGATTTTACCCCGGTATGCACTACCGAATTGGGACAAGTATCCAAGTTGAAGAATGAATTTGACAAACGAAATGTAAAAGTGCTTGCCCTTAGTGTTGATCCCGTTGATTCACATGAAAAATGGATCAGCGATATCAATGAAACACAAAACACACAAGTCAATTTTCCACTGATTGCAGATAGTGACAGGAAAGTTTCACTCCAATATGATATGATCCATCCCGGTGCTACAGAAAAAACAACGGTAAGAAGCGTTTTCATTATCGGGCCGGATAAAAAAGTCAAACTCACACTCACCTACCCACCCAGCACCGGAAGAAATTTTGCAGAAATTTTACGAGTCATTGATTCACTTCAGCTGACGGCATACCATAGTGTTGCCACACCTGCGGACTGGAAACATGGAGATGATGTTGTTATCCTTCCCTCCGTACCTGATGCAGACATTCCTGCAAAATTCCCAAAAGGAGCAACACACATCAAGCCATACCTGAGAACAACACCGCAACCAAATATTAATTCATAAAATAATCATTCATATTGCCTGTCCAGGTGGTGCAACCGGTTTAAATAATGATCGGATTATTCATGAGATACCCATTGATAATAGTAAGCCGGTTGCATCATTTTAAATTATTTCTCCTTACGTAGCATCATAACTACTTTCTCTACATTCTTTACTAAAGCAGCCTCAGTCTTTAGATAATTGAGATAACGGTTAATTTCTTTTCTGCGCGAAGGAATTATTGCAGAAAAAACTTCCATTAATTTTTCTTCCTTTAATCTCGCCCGGAGCAAGGGATTCATGGTTTCCTCTTTTCGTTGGGATGATTCAATTTGTTCTATCGAAAATGTGGCAATATCTCCTACCACAACCTTTCCTCCTTTCAGCATCGGCCCATTTAGATACAAACGAAAAGGCCCGTTCCTGACAGCTACTAAGGTTTGTTGAAATGAATGTTTATTGATTGTACCAGATACCGGAATATAACCCCTCTCCGGTTTCATTTTGGCCGTAATCCGCAGAGGAACATCCACACACGGATTAATCCCCACCTTATAGATCACTTCTTTAAATCGAAAGACCACTTGCAGTTAATAAGGATAAAACTTCTTAGTTTTTTTCTTGGGCTTTCAAACATTCCCGGATGGTGAGCGCCAGTCGAAACCATCGATTTCAACCGGATGGTGAGCGCCAGTCGAAACCATCGCTTTCAACCGAATGGTGAGCGCAGTCGAAACCATCGCTTTCAACCGAATGGTGAGCACCAGCCGAAACCATCTCTTCCTACCGGATAGTGAACGCCCGTCGAAACAATCTCTTCCTACAGGATAGTGAACGCCCGTCGAAACAATCTCTTCCTACAGGATAGTGAACGCCCGTCGAAACAATCTCTTCCTACAGGATAGTGAACGCCCGTCGAAACCATCTCTTCCTACCGGATAGTGAACGCCCGTCGAAACAATCTCTTCCTACAGGATAGTGAACGCCCGTCGAAACAATCTCTTCCTACAGGATAGTGAACGCCCGTCGAAACCATCTCTTCTTACCGCATGGTGAGCGCCAGCCGAAACCATCGTTTTCAACCGAATGGTGAGCACCAGCCGAAACCATCTCTTCCTACCGGATGGTGAGCGTTCGTCGAACCATCTCTTCCTACCGGATGGTGAGCGTTCGTCGAACCATCACATATTTTTCACAATATTCCTGTGCATCAAAATATCCTTCAACTCGTGCAGCAACTTGTATTCGTTTGGCATCACTTTTTTAACAGCTTCCTTGATCGCAAAAAAAGTACCCTTTTCAAGTGCCATTTTATCCATCATGTCAATCTTGGATGACACAAGTTTCAAATCTTCTTTGATAAGCTTCCGGATGGAAGGTATATCATGCCAGTCACCTTCAATCGCACAGGCAAGACTGGTTGTCCCGTCTGGTTGCACATCATTTTCGAGGGCAATGAATCGATAGCCCATATCGACCTCATCAGCCGAATACTTGGCAATGTTGGAAAAGGGTATGCGCCAGTTCTCTTCTTCAAGACCTGAATTGACAAGAAAAATCTCGAGTCCCTTCTCGTGAAAGCGGTACACAACTACTCGTACAGAATCAAAAACAGACATATCGGGCAAGGCTTGTTCCGGGTGTAAAAATACAATGGAAAACGGTCATTTTTTCCCTTTCTTTTCAAGCATCAGGGTCAGCAATTCATACAGGGTCAATGAAATAAAGATAGCTTCTTCTTCATCGTTAAGATGGCTCAATAAAGTAAAGGCTCGCTGCTGATGAGCGTGTGGTCGCAGCGGATTAAACATTTGGCCTACTTCACGATCTTTAACAATGATTGACAACAAATCATTGGAATATGGCTTGATCCGTCCCAGGATACCTCTTGATTTAAGACCGTGCAGGATATTGTTCCGATCCATCAACGCCACCTGCGTTCCATTAAAATAAACATCCACATTCTGCTTCTTGATCCGGAAGATAAACTCCGCATCAGAAGTCCGGCAGCAAAGCAATGCTTCGCGCTCACCTTTAATGTAATCCTTGTAAGCAAAGCAAACCATTGGCTCAGCATAGATGGACTGTATCGTACCACATTCTATTTTGTCCAATCCCTTTTTTTGCGATTTGAGATCAAGCTTGAGTGACATCAGTTCAAGCTCACTTTCCTCTCTGAACGGAATAAGCCCGGATTGATACGGCTTCATGATTTGCCGCATCAATGCCAGATCCTGGTTGATTTTTTTGTTACCGGGTGGTAATCCAAACACCTTCCTGATAATGTCTTCTATCATAACCCGCCGTCAAGATACTGAAGAGTTTGAGTTAGAGTGTGAGTTGGAGTTTGTTGGTGTTGCCCCCTGCCCCTGAAAAAGGGGGAGTTGTTGCAAGAATAATTTTTTGTGTGTGAGTTGAAGTTTTAAACATTCATATCGCTTCGCACAAGGATGAAAAGCAGGTCGAACCATCACACGAGGTTAAATGTATGCAAGTCGAACAATAATTATTTTTGCGGCAATTCTAAAAGTGATAGGAAAAACTCACTCATAGACAAGAGCACCCCTCACTACATATAACTCCGTATCGTAGAACTCTTCTTCATCGTCTTCCGAAGTCTGCGTATCGCTCTTTCCTTGATTTGCCTCACACGTTCACGCGTCAGTTCAAGTTGTTCCCCGATTTCATCAAGAGTCAGGGGCTTTTCCCCCTTAAGACCAAAATAAAAAGCCAGAACTTCAGCTTCTCTTGGCGCAAGTGAATTGAGACTATACTGGATATCAAGACGCAAAGACTCCTCCATCAGCTTTAGATCAGGCTGCATTTCCCCATCGGTCTCAATCATATCAAGGAGCGTAAAACTATCCTCATCACTAGAAACAGGTGCATCAAAGGATATATGCCTGTTATTTCCCGGCATTGCATTTATGACATCACGGATATTTACATTCAATAGTTCGGCAAGTTCCTCATGCGAAGGCTCACGCTCAAATTCCTGGACAAAGGAAACATAGGCTTCATTCAACCGGTTATAAGAGGTAGACTTATTATGTGGCATACGAACGATCCTTGAGTATTCAACAATGGATTGAAGTATACTCTGACGGATCCACCATACGGCATAAGAAATGAATTTGAAACCCTTCGTTTCATCAAAGCGCTTGGCTGCTTTCATCAGACCTACATTGCCTTCATTGATGAGATCACTCAGAGACAATCCCTGGTTTTGGTATTGCTTGGCAACGGATACAACAAACCTCAGGTTTGCTTCAGTCATACGCTCAAGGGCTTCCTGGTCACCGGTACGCGCCCTGGCCGCCAGCCTGGCTTCCTCCTCTGAGGTCATCATGTCAATCTTACTGATATCCTGCAGGTATTTCTCAAGTGCAAGACTCTCCCGGCTCGTGATACGGTTAGCTATCTTAAGTTGTCGCATTTCTATTTTCTCTCTTTATAGTATTAACTGTGGGCACAGCGCAATGTTACAAGAAGGTACAAAGGCACATATCAAAAAGTTCATGTATTTCACACCTATCTTTCAATTTTACTCAATTAGGCTGAAATAAGCTAAAACTCATCTGCCTGGCCATCTGTTACTATAGTGTATCGAGGACCGGATTTGTACCCAACCGAACCCATTTATTATGACGTCTAACGTTAATAAATCAGGAAATCTTATGAAATCTATGTTTTCTATGGCCTTTGGCCTCTGTTTCTTCCTCCTCAATGTAGGCGGTTGCGAAAAAAAAGGCAATACAGATGCATTATGCAATCAGTTCAGCCTTAATAAAACCTTTACATCCAAAATCGATGAATTGTGGTGCCTGGACACCGGAGACCTCAGCATCCGCTTCGGACCGATGGTGGAAGACAGCCGTTGCAACGTAGATGGCATCGAATGCATCTGGGCAGGCAGGTATGTGTTGGAATCAACGATTATAAAAAGTGGTGGCGAAAAGAAAGACACCTTCCTCGCCGTACATAACTGGTCAGACACGTTGCATCAAAGCCCATACCGCATCATTATGCAAAAAGTATATCCGGAAACAAGAACAGACACGGAAGCGCTCGATCCTTCCAAATACTCCTTCGACATCCGGGTTGAACAGGAATAACATTGAACAACTACAAGTACACCTTACCATAAAAAAAGAACGGATGAGTCTCGACTCATCCGTTCTTTTTTTATGGTAATAACTTTAAAGCGATTTGTATCAGTCTACCCAATTATTCCGATTACTGATTACTGATTACCAAAACCATTATCTCCTCGGTCCGCGATCATCACGGCGTGGTCCCCTGTCATCTCTTCTGGGTCCGCGATCATCACGACGTGGTCCTCTGTCATCCCTTCTTCCACCACGATCTCCCCCACGGTCTCCACCTCTGTCACTAAATGATCTTGGCTGTTTTTCCGGAGGTCCTTCTTCTCCATAGCCATCTTCATACTCCCCGTTTTCATTTTTCTTGCGCTCTGGTTTCGGAAGAAGTGATTTCCTCGACATACGCATTTTACCGGTGCGTGAATCAATCTCAACCAGTTGAACTTTTACAGTATCTCCTTCTTTGAATACTTCCTCTACATTATCAATACGACTGTGAGACATTTCTGATACATGCAACAAACCGCTCTTGTTCATAAAATCAACAAAAACACCGTAAGGCATGATGGTTCTTACAACAGCTTCATACACATTCCCTACTTCAGGTGTATGTGTGATGCCTTCAATCCGCATCTTGGCAAGTTCAAGTCCTTCTTTATTCGAACTGGCGATATTGACGATACCCTTATCACCCACCTCTTCAATATTAATGATCGTCCCGGTAGTAGCCTGAATGTCCTGGATCACCTTTCCGCCAGGACCAATAACAGCACCGATCTGGCTCTTCTCAATGATGATTTCAAGGATACGAGGTGCATGAGGTTTAAGATCAGGACGAGGAGCTGCAATCACTTCTTCCATTTTTGAAAGAATATGCAACCTGCCTTCACGCGCCTGCAACAATGCTTTTTCAAGAAGATCATAGCTAAGGCCATCTACCTTGATATCCATTTGGCAACCTACAATACCTGCACGGGTACCCGTGATCTTAAAATCCATATCACCAATCGCATCTTCATCCCCAAGGATGTCTGACAGGATCGCATTCTTTCCTTTTTCACTGATCAAACCCATAGCAATTCCCGATACAGGGGCTTTAATCTGTATACCTCCATCCATGAGAGCTAGAGATCCTGCACAAACCGTTGCCATCGAAGACGAACCATTTGATTCAAGGATATCTGACACAATACGTAATGTATATGGTTGTTCATCAGGAAGAACTTTACGCAAAGAACGACCTGCAAGATTAGCATGCCCGATCTCCCTGCGACCGGGTCCGCGACTTGGCTTTACTTCACCTGTGGAAAAAGCAGGGAAGTTGTAATGAAGGATAAATTTGTCATGCCTGAAATCAAGCGCATTGTCAAGCAATGCCTCATCATTTTTTGTACCAAGCGTAAGACTGGTCAGTGATTGTGTCTCTCCTCTTGTAAATATGGATGAACCGTGTGTAGAAGGAAGATAATCTACTTCAACCCAGATCGGCCGGATCTCATTCATTTTTCTTCCATCAAGACGCTTGCCTTCATCCACAACAAAATGACGCACCGTTTCTTTCTTCAGCTTGTCATAATAGTATTCGATAAGGGCTCCCTTCTCTGCCATGTATTCTTCTCCCTTATCTGCTTTGAATGATTCAATCAATTCAGTATGGATGGCATCGAAATTCTCTTTACGTGTATTTTTTTCCTGTGCTCCCCTTGCAACTTCAAGGATGCGCTGTCTTGCAAATGTTTCAATCTCTTTCTTCAGATCCTCATCTTCTGCTTTCGGCTCAAGCTCTCTTTTCTGCGTGGCTTTGATACCTACTTTTTTGGCAAGTTCAAGTTGAGCCTGGCATTGCACCTTGATCGCCTCATGGCCGATACGGATCGCTTCAACCAATTCATGTTCTGAACATTCATTGGCCTCACCTTCCACCATCATAATATCTGCCAGTGTTGCAGCAAGGATAATATCGATGTCAGCTGATTTCAAGGCTTCACGTCCGGGGTTGATTACGAACTCTCCGTTTATACGTGCTACTCTTACTTCCGAAATCGGGCCGGCCCATGGAATATCGGAAACAGACAATGCTGTCGATGCAGCCAGCGCAGCAAGTGCATCCGGCATCACATCCGCATCAGCAGAAATCAGGTTAATGATGATCTGGGTTTCGTTCATGTACCCATCAGGAAACAAAGGTCTCACAGCACGATCTACAAGTCTTGAAATGAGTACTTCGTAATCGGATAGTTTTGATTCTCTCCGGAAAAAGTTACCCGGGATACGGCCAACAGAAGCGAATTTCTCCTGATAGTCAACGGATAAAGGAAACCAGGGTTGGTTAGGTTTTACATCTTTGTTGGATACCACTGTGGCCAGGAGCATCGTATTACCCATTCTGATCATCGCTGATCCGTGGGCCTGGGCAGCCAGCTTACCGGTTTCCATGATAACTTCTCTTCCATCCGGAAGCTGAAAACGCTGGGTAATTGGAGTTTGTACACCCATGATATTTTTATTTAATTTGTTAAATTCTGATTAGTAAACGGTTATATTTTTTTTACCAATATTGATAGTTTCACGTTAGAAAATATCGGTTTAGGCTGGAAATGTCCAGTGACTAAGGCAAAAATGAAGTCTTGAAGTATTAGATATCGTAATCGAAGGACGATTAGAATACAGAACACCCAGTGCAAAAGCAAAGGGCAAGTATTATTTTCTGATGCCTAACTTTTCGATTATTTCGCGATAGCGCTGGATATCCGATTTCATGAGATAATGCAACAAACGCTTACGCTGACCTACCATTGTCAGGAGTGCCCTTTTACAGGAGTTGTCTTTTGCATTGGTTTGAAGGTGCTTGGACAACTCATTGATTCTGAGAGTCATCAACGCCACCTGTGATTCAGTTCCACCCGTATTGGTTGCAGAACCACCGTTTTCAGTAAAGATTTCAGCTTTTTTTGCTGCTGTTAGATAAATTGCCATGTCATTTGACGCTTTAAAAAATGACTAATTATTTGGTTTGCTTTAATTTTTCGAGGGGCAAAGATACGATTCCTTATACGATTTATTACGTATTCTTACTTTTTCCCGGGTTCCATGGATTTTGCCTGGTCCCACAATTGGTCCATTTCTGCTAAAGTCATGTCTGTCAACGGTTTGGAAGCATTTTGCTCGATAAATTCAAATCTTCTTTTAAACTTTTGATTTACCTTTTCAAGCGATGTCTCAGGATCGATCCCCTGATAGCGGGCATAATTGATGAGCGAAAACAGGATATCCCCAAATTCATCCTCAATCTCATTTTTAGTTGCACCGGACCGAAGGGCATCTTTAAACTCAGCCATTTCTTCCTCCACCTTGTCCCAAACCTGCTGTTGGTTGTCCCATTCAAACCCAACCTGTTTTGTCTTATCCTGCATCCGGAAAGCCTTGATCATCGCAGGCAATGAATCCGGTACTCCCGAAAGAACTGATTTCTTGCCTTCACTTTTCTTAATCGATTCCCAGTTCCGCTTCACCTCTTCTTCTCCGTTTACAACTGTTGAACCATAAATATGAGGATGCCTTCTGATAAGTTTATCACAAACCTGGTCAAGCACGGACGTTATGTTAAACTTCTCTTTTTCACTACCAATCCGGGCATAAAAGACAATGTGCAGGATCAGGTCCCCAAGCTCCTCGCGTATCCCATCCCAATCTTCTTTGAGTATGGAATCAGCCAGCTCATAGGTCTCTTCAATCGTCAGGTTCCGAAGCGAATGTATATCCTGCTTCCTATCCCATGGACATTTCTCCCGCAACTCATCCATTATATCGAGTAACCTACCAAACGCCTTCAAACGATCGTCACTCATTTATATCCTGTTTTGAAAATTGACGAAACTTATACATCCCCTCCCGCTGGATTATTCCAATGGCGGGCTCTTCCCTGCGCTTCGACCTGCTGTATGCATTTGCTTTAGCAACGTATACTTTATACTCCCTTTACCCTTCTCCATGCTTCATGCTCCATGCACCCTGCCCCCTGCCCCCTGCTCCATGCTCCATGCACCCTGCTCCTTGCCCCCTGCTTCATGCCCCCTGCTCCTTGCTCCATGCACCCTGCTCCTTGCCCCCTGCTTTTCACTCATGGATCAAGCATATGTCCAAGCAAATCTCTCTTCACCTGTAAATATCCCGCATTCATTTCATTCGGCTCAATACGCAATGGGACCCGGTCCACAATGGTAATTCCTCCTTTGCTGATTGAATGCATTTTCTCCGGGTTATTGGTAAGTAACCTGATCCGCTTAATACCCAGGTCATTCAGAATAAGATTGGCAATATGATACGTTCGCTCATCAGTTTCGAACCCTAATTGATGGTTGGCATCAATTGTATTATAACCCTCATCCTGCAGATTATATGCCTTGAGTTTATTTATCAACCCGATACCCCGGCCTTCCTGCCTCAGATAGATCAAAACTCCTTTTTCTTTTGAAATAACGTCCAGGCTTTGCTCAAGCTGGGCACCACAATCACATCGATGTGAACCAAACAGATCCCCGGTAAGGCATTCGGAATGAACCCTAATGGTAACCACTTGTTCAGGATCAAGCCCCGGAGGATAAAGAGCAAGGTGAGGCATGGGATCATTCTCCATGTCGGCATAGGCATCAATAAACCATAAACCGGTGGATGTGGGAATACTTGAATGAACCTGTTTTTGCATCGATACAGCCTCAGAATGAAGCGAAGGTAAGGTAACCGCCAGACAATCGTAAAGTTCAGATCAGGGGAGGAAAGTTCGGTGGGTGTTGCACCCGGAAGGATTGTACTAAATCTGAAATCGTTCAAAATTCAGATCCGGTAGGGAAACAGATTTATTTTCTGCTCGTTCCTAATTTGACCAGGAAAATCAATCCGCTTGTAATAAAAACAGTGAGAGTAACCAGTAAAATAAGCATGATGAGTTTTAGTGTATGATTTGGTTTAACCGCGCGGCTAAGGTGCGTAAATTTTATTTCATATTATAAACTTTTCTTAAAATTTTGTTTTGGTCGAAATCCATGCTGCCCCGCAGTATGTAAAGCATGATCTTAGCTTGTAATATGTAGTTTTAACTCAAATTTTTCGCTGATGAAGTTCTCATTTTATAGCATCTCTTTTCTGCTTGCATTTATCCTGGCATCGCATGCAGTTCCTTTGACCGGGCAAGCCGGGTCTTCAGAGATATATAAGGATATTAAAAAACTGGGCGTTCTGGCTAATGTACTCTACGTGGCAGCACATCCCGATGATGAAAACACACGGTTGATCAGTTATTTTTCAAATCACGTGGGTGCACATACCACCTATTTGTCAATGACCCGGGGTGATGGCGGCCAAAACCTCATAGGCCCCGAGATTCGCGAAATGCTCGGCGTGATCCGGACGCAAGAATTGCTTGCCGCGAGATCAATAGACGGGGGAAATCAAATGTTTACCCGGGCCAATGATTTTGGCTATTCCAAAACACCCGCCGAAACATTTACCATATGGGATCGAAATGAAGTGCTCAGCGATGTAGTCTGGGCCATGCGAAATATCAGGCCCGATGTGATTATCAATCGTTTTAATACGGATACATCCCGACCCAATCATGGACACCATACCGCTTCAGCCATCCTTTCCACCGAAGCTTTTGACATGGCAAATGATCGCTCTGCTTTTCCGGAGCAATTGAAATATGTTGAACCATGGCAACCAAAACGAATATATTTTAATACCAGTTGGTTCTTCTACGGCAGCAGGGAAGCCTTTGATAAAGCAGATAAATCCAAAATGCTTTCAATCGATATCGGCTCATTCGACCAGGTATCAGGTGAATCCAATAGCGAAATCGCAGCAAGAAGCCGCAGCATGCACAAAAGCCAGGGCTTTGGTTCAGCAGAAACAAGAGGTGAAAGCCTCGATTATTTAGATCTTATAAAAGATGTGGATGGCAACATTCCAAAGAGCATTTTTGAAGGCATCGATATTACCTGGAACAGAGTCAAAGGTGGTGCTCCGATTGGTGCAAAGGTGAATCAACTTGATGCAACATTTGATTTCAGATCTCCTGCTTCAAGCATTCCACAGTTGCTGGATATTTATAAATCAATTAATGCACTTCCGGATTCTTTCTGGAAAAAAGTCAAGCTGGAAGAATGTAAATCCCTGATCCAAAATTGCTTAGGCTTATTCATTGAAGCCAAAACCAACAAATACCAGGTAAGCCCGGGCATGATCCTCAATACCACACTTGAAATTGCAAACCGTTCCAAAACAGATGTGTCATTGCAGTCCTTCAAACCTTCTTCTTCCGACACGGCTTTCACCTATAATGTTCCATTGCCCTACAACCAGGTTATCACCAGGGATATGAAAATTAAAGTACCGGACCACATGAGCACACCGTATTGGTTGGTCGAAAAATCAAAGGAAGGAATGTACACGGTACCCGATCAATTGCTGCGCGGAAAACCATACGATAAACCTGAAATCACTGCAGATGTCAATGTTCTCGTTTCCGGAATTCCATTTCAGTTTACCATACCTGTTATTTATAAAGCAGTGGATCCCGCTATCGGTGAAATCCATCGTCCACTTTCAGTCACACCACCCGTCACCGTTAAATTTGACGAAGATGTACTTGTATTTTCAAAAGGAAACGAACGTGTGATCAACATAACGCTTGCCGCCGTTCAGGATAGCGTAAGCGGAACATTGCTTTTGAACGTCCCGCAAAAAGATTGGAAGCTTTCGCCCTCATCCATACCATGGTCCTTCAATAGTTCAGGTGAAACGGTAGTAGTTACGTGCAGGATCACTCCCCCTTCGAATGAAGCAACTACTGTCCTGAGTCCTGAAATTCAAAGTGACGGCAAAACATATCATCACAAGATTACAACACTCGCCTATGATCATCTCCCTTACATGTCTGTTGTAAGAGATGCAGCGGTAACATTAAAAAACATCGATCTCAAGTTTATTCAAAGACCAATCGCCTATATCGAAGGAGCAGGAGATGAAGTAGTGGAGGGCCTTGAACAAATCGGATATGATATCGATATACTTGATCCTGAATCTATTTCTGCTGCTTCGCTCAGCAAGTACCAGGTTGTGATCCTTGGCATCCGCGCATTCAATACTGTAGATGCACTGGCCTACAAAAATAAAGTTCTGTTTGATTGGGTAGAAAAGGGAGGCACCATGATCGTGCAATACAACACAAGTCACGCTTTGGTCACAGAGGAAATCGCTCCGTATCCTTTGACTTTATCAAGAGACCGGGTAACAGAAGAAAATTCACCTGTCACAATCCTAAACCCGGAACTTGAAGTATTCAACTTCCCAAATAAAATCAATGCAACAGATTTTGATAACTGGGTACAGGAACGAGGCTTGTATTTTCCAAATAAATGGGATGATCATTTTACGCCGTTGCTTGAATTAAAAGAAACCGGTGAAAATCCAACGAAAGGCGGATTACTTGTTGCAGCCTACGGAGAAGGACATTATGTGTACTCCGGTATATCATGGTTCAGGCATCTGCCTGTCGGTGTAGCCGGCTCATATCGTTTACTGAGTAATCTGATATCACTCGGATATAAAAATGGTAAATCCTGATCAGTCTCATCAGTCCACTGATGCCAAAGTAAGTATGACACAACAAGAACCAAAGAAAACGAACTGGGCAAGGATTTATGCCTTCATTCTTCTGTTCAATGCCGGATTGGTTTCAATTTTTTACCTGTTGAAAATACTTTTTAACCACGTTGCCCTATGAGTGGATTGGATTGGATTGTGTTGATAGGCTCCACGGCTTTCATCGTTATTTACGGCATTTGGAAAACAAGGAAGAATAAGAATATCGAATCTTACCTGTTAGGCAATCATGATACCAAATGGTGGACCATTGGATTGTCAGTGATGGCTACGCAGGCAAGTGCAATTACGTTTCTGTCCACACCCGGCCAGGCCTTTTCTGAAGGAATGGGCTTTGTGCAATTCTATTTCGGGCTGCCGATTGCAATGGTGATCATTTGTATTGCATTTATTCCGCGATTCTTTCAGATGAAAGTATTCACGGTGTATGAATATCTCGAGCAGCGATTTGGTCTGCCAACACGCCTTCTCGCAGCATCCTTGTTTCTGATTCAAAGAGGCCTCGGTGCTGCCATCACCATATTTGCACCTGCGATCATTTTCTCTGCGATACTGGGCTGGAATCTGCAACTGATCATCTTTATCATTGGCTGCATAGTCACCTTGTATACTTTCATTGGAGGTACATCTGCTGTAAATGTCACACACAAATTGCAAATGACAGTAATGATCGGCGGCATCGTCACCGCATTTATACTCACGTTATATTTATTGCCTGACGGAATTGGCTTTCTTGATGCATTGCAAATAGCAGGAACACATGGAAAATTGAATACGGTTGATTTTAACATCAATGTTCATTCACGGTATACATTTTGGTCGGGCATTACGGGTGGAACATTTCTTGCGCTTGCCTATTTTGGAACAGATCAATCCCAGGCCCAACGATATCTTACCGGACAATCTGTAAAACAAAGCAGGTTAGGCTTGTTGTTCAATGCCTTTTTCAAAGTCCCCATGCAGTTTTTTATTCTGCTCACAGGACTGATGGTGTATGTGTTCTACCAATTTCATCCCTCTCCTGTTTTCTTCAATACACACGTGGAAGATGAAATGAAAATATCAATAGCTGCACAGGATTACGAAAAACTACAACAGGAATGGAATAATGAATACACATATCGCAAATCATTGTACGATCCTGCTGTTACGCCTAACACTGCAATCAATCAGGCAGATATTCAAAAAAGCATTCAACATGAAAAAGAGATCAGGACAAATGCAAAAGCCCTGATCGAAAAAACACTACCCGATGCAGAATCGAATGATAAGGACTATATATTCATCCGCTTCGTTCTTGATTTTCTGCCAAAAGGGATCATTGGATTGCTGATTTCGATGATCCTCGCCGCCAGTATGTCCTCGACCGCCGCTGAATTAAATGCATTATCCTCAACAACTGCGATTGACTTTTACAAAAGACTGATCCGAAAAAATGCGAGTGAACAACATTTTGTACTTGCCTCCAAATATTTTGTTTTGTTGTGGGGGATCATTGCCATGGCCTTCGCATTATATGGCACTCTCTTTGAAAACCTCATACAATATGTCAATATTGTCGGATCTATATTTTATGGTTCTGTTCTTGGAATTTTTCTCTGCGCCTTTTTTGTTCCTTTCACCGGCGGCCGCTCTGTATTTATAGCTGCTGTTATTGCCCAGTGCATCGTTTTTTATTGTTATGCCGTGACAAACATTGGTTTCCTCTGGTACAACGTGATCGGTTGTGCTGCTGTAATCTTATTCAGCTTCCCCCTGGAACTTATCCTCCGGTCAATTCGAAAGAAAAATCTTATGTCATCGAATTAAAATTTCTATTCTAAAAAAAAAGACTCCGGAATACTCCAGAGTCCTTTTTATAATTTTTTTCTTTTAATTACCACATTACCGGTCAGGATTCACGGATCACGATTCACGTAAGACCGATCTGCAATCACCGACCACCGATTACTGATAATCGATCTCTTACCACTACATTTTCTTCCACTCCGCTATAGAAGCTTCATTCATCCGCATGTAATCCTTGTTGTCATCTTTCGTAGCCAGTTCAAGTGATTTACCTGCAGTTTCAATTGCTCCCTTCTTATCCCCAAGACCTGCCTGGATCAATGATTTGGAACGCAATACCCAAAACTTTTCATTGCCCATCGCAATGGATTTATTGATCCACTCGAGTGCCTGCTTGAGATCTTTCCCTTCATTGAGGTAATAGTTTGCAGCAGAATAATAATCACCTGCTGTCGGGCCTGCCATTACCTTGGCAATGCTTGCCTCAACCGCTTTGTCCGTACCTACTTTAATCGCAACAGGCACATACACATCATCCCACAACACAAAGAAATCAGCACCACCACTTGTAAGGTTATCAAAACCCATCATCAGCGATTCCACATGCATGTCTTTCGCCATTGGATAAACTTTGGCAGTGACACTTACAGGTGTTACACCTGACTCACTATATGAAGTCCAGTCTGTGTTGTTATGCGGATATAACATGATCGTCCAGCTATCCCTGCCTGGCTTTGACAGAAGTGCATACGATCCTTTCTTTACATCCGCTCCTCCGAAATTTACATCCTCACTGAAAGTAATTTTTGTAGCCGAGTTTGCACCTGTTCTCCATACTTCATTGTAAGGAACGAGGGCCCCAAATATTTCTCTCTTTTTTACACTTGGGCGTGAGTACTCTACAGTGATATCTGTCAGACCAACGCGCTGTTCAATTTTTGCACCCGGACTTGCAGCAGGCGCCTGTACTTGTGCTTGCATAACATTGGTTACCAGCCAAAGCATCAAAATAATTAATCCATTTTTTCTCATGTTAAAGAAGATTTTAGTTTATAAATCGTGTCGTTTAAACAAATTTCCTCCCGCAGACGCGGGTAAATAAAAAAGCACTTCGATATGGAAGTGCTTTTTGTGACAGCGCTGGGATTCGAACCCAGGACCCACGGCTTAAAAGACCGTTGCTCTACCGGCTGAGCTACGCTGTCAGGATTGCACCTTTGCGCAAATAAGGCCGCAAATATATTACTTTTTCATATTGAAGCCACAGCACGCACCTAATTTAAGGATTTTCATCCCGTAAAGCGATTTAACCCTGTTTTACCAGCGATCGTATCGGATAGCGGAAACCTTCAACAGATTCATGGACATTCGGAAAGTATACCCGGGCTTCTGTTAGGATATCGGATACGTCCTTGTACCGTGATGAATAATGCCCCGTAAGCAGGCATTTTGCCCCGCAAGCCTTTGCCATTCTTCCTGCTTCACCTGCCGTACTATGCCCGGTAAGAATGGCGGTGTCAGTTAACTCATCTTTAAATGTGGTCTCATGATAAAGCAGAGAAACGTCTTTTATCCATGGTATAATCCGCTCACTAAATTGGGTGTCAGAACAATATGCATAACTCAGTATTCCCTCATCAACATGTGTCAATTGCTGATTCTTAATGACCTCGCCATTTATTTCAATGTCCAATCCTTCCTGCAGTTGATGCAACTGGTCAGGATTTAGATGCAATCCGGCAATGGCCTCTTTATTCAATTTACGTACATGTCTTTTTTCTTTCACCAGGTATCCGTTACAGGGTATTCGATGTTGCAACGGAAAAGTATAGACTACCACGTTTCCTTTCGTCCATATTTCTGTCAGATCATCAACATCTGATTCAATGATCTCAAGCGGATAATTGATTTTCATTTCGGTGTACTTCCGTATCTCGTGTATTAAACCCTTTATGCCTGCTGGGCCAAACACAATCAGTTCTTCCTGTCGCTGCAGATGGCTGAATGAACTCAACAGACCGGGCAAGCCAAATACATGATCTCCATGCAAATGACTGATCAGGATCACGTTGATCCGAAAAGGCTTTATACCCGCATCGCGCAACCGCGTTTGCGTTCCTTCACCACAATCGATAAGGAGGAAAATATCATCGTATTGAACGACCTGCGCAGACGGATTTCTTCCATTCATTGGAAGCGCTGAGCCCGAACCAATCACCGTCACTGCAAATTCAGCCATGAGGGATCGATTTTTATACAGTTAGTAAAGATTATTCTTCTTCTGCAGGTGCTTCTTCATTGAGTTCCCGCTCCACATCTTCCATGAAAACGAACTCAATGGATTCCTTTACAGTAGGGATAATCGCCAGGATAGTATCAAGCCTTGATATTTTGATCAGCTTTTCAACACTGGGATGAGCGATACCTGTGATCACATAGCTGCCGTAATCCTTCCAAAGACGATTGGCAGTAAGAATGGCACTCAGTCCTGAAGAGTCAACATATTTCACGAGGCTCAAATCAAAGATGAGATTCCTGACGCCTTCATTGCGCAGGAAAATGAATTCGGATTTCAGATCGGGAGCAATCAGTGAATTCAGGTTCTCTTCATCAAGCGAGAGCACTGAATATTTATCATGTTTATCTAAAGAAAACTTCATCGCAAATACTTTCCAGCACATTGGGATCCTAAGCTTAGAATTCCACGTGGACAAGTTGTCG
>JADMIO011331872.1_pt1 | contig 16944 bp, 17 predicted proteins | sample 8958161 | NCBI WGS metagenome assembly JADMIO01 (sample SAMN16585339, study PRJNA669376) | soil metagenome | isolation source: Crop rotation soil | place: USA: Cullars Rotation, Alabama | collected 2011
CAACCCGCCGCGCCCGCCGCCGCACCGCCGCCATCGCGTGGCCTGTCGGTGCGCGGACGCCCGAGCGGCGATGCACCGGCACCCGCGGCGGCTGCGCCTGCACCCGCGCCGGCCGCACCCGCACCCGCAGCGGCTCAACCCGCGCCGCAGCCCGGTGCGCCGCAGCCGAGCGACAAGCCCGAGGGCACCGGCGGCGGCGACGATGCGTCCGCGCGGTTCAGCCTCCTGGAGCTCGACTGATGTCGTCGGTCGCGCGCCGCTACTACGAACGCGGCAAGTCGGCGCTCGACAACGGCGACCTCGAGACCGCGCAGGAATCGCTGCGCGCCGCGCTCGAGCTCGCACCGGCATTCGGCAACGCGCGCGTCGCCTACGCGGTGGCGCTCGCGAAGGCCGGCGACTGTCCCCGCGCCGCGCAGGTCCTGCGCACCGGCCTCGCGCACGCGTCGTCGCGGATCTCGCAGGCCGCGATGTACGCGACGCTCGGCGACGTGCTGTGCCTCGGCGGTGACTTCTTCGGCGCCGAACAGGCCTTCGGCCAGGCGAAGCAGACGCCCGGCTTCGAGGCGCGCGTGGCCTCGGGACTCGCCCGCGTCTACGCTCGACTCGGCCGCTACAACGACATGGCGACCGAGCTGAAGACGGCGGCGGCGATCAGCCGCGGAGCTCGTTGATCGCCGGCGGTACGTCAGCGATCGAGAATTGTCGCCACGGCGCCACGGATCGCCAGGGACGCCAGAAGCAGGATCGTTTTCGGCTTCGCCGAGCTCGCGTGTTTGATCTCTTGCGTCAGGCCTTCGGCGAAGCCGGACAAAGATCTCCTTTGGCGATCGTGGCGATCCGTGGCGCCGTGGCGACAGCTCTCGATCCGCGGCGGCCATGACGCGGCTTGTGACCCGTCGGACAGCGAGCGGATAGTCACTCGCCGAGCGTGATCGGGCCGCGGCCGGAGTCGAGCGAGTGGCACCCGTTGACGGCGCAGCTGCCGTAGCTCGGATCGAGTGCGCCTTCGATCATCCGGCGCAGATCGGGGCAGCCGGTGACCTCGGGGATCGCCGGGAATGGGACCGGCGAGCTATGCGGGACGAAGAAGTTGCCGGCGTCGTCGGTGACGGCGATCGCCTCCGTGGCATCGCCCGACAGCGGCTTGAATCGGACGGTGACGCCGGCGGCGGGCGTGGTGCCATCGGCTTCGAACACCGTGCCGGCGGCATGATACGCCGGTGCCATCACCCCGAGCGCGGTCGACAGATGGCACTGACTCTCGACGCAGCTGATGCCGGCGTACGAGCCGTTGCCGTCCTTGTGCTGGTGCGTGGCGTCGGCGGACTTGCGATCGACGCAGTTCGGATCGCCGTCGCTGCCGCATGCGGTGGCCAGGGCCAACAACCATACGTGGCGCATCTCGACGAGAGTATCACCAACGCTCAGTAGCCGTGCATCGGTTGCTGGTAACCGTGTGCTGGCACCCACAGCGGATCCACGAACGTCTGTGTCAGCACGACCGTGATGTTGTCAGTGCCACCGTTATTGTTTGCGGCACGGATCAGGTTCTCGGCGACGATCTCGAGCGGATCGCCGGACGTCATGATCTCGCGGATCATCCAGTCGTCGACGAGGTCGTTGAGGCCGTCGCAGCAGAGTAGGTAGACGTCGTTGTGCTCCGGCGTCATCGCGTTGTGCTCGATCTCGACGTTCGCATCGAGGCCGATCGCGCGGATGATCACGTTGCTGGTCGCCGGGCCGAGCGTGCCGATCAGGTCGGGGCGGTCCTGGTAGAGGTTGCGCAGCGAGTGATCGCGTGTGAGCTGCTGCAGCTGGCCGTGCCGGAGCAGATACGCGCGCGAGTCGCCGCAGTGGCAGATGTGGACGAGGTTCTCCTCGAACCGCAGGCCGACGGCGGTGGTGCCCATGCCGTGGCACGCCGGATCCATCTGCGCGCGCTGGTAGACGCCGGCGTTCGCTGCGCGCATCGCGGCGACGAGCGGATCGCTGCCGGGTGCCGCCGGCGGATCGCCGGTCTTGAGCGAGTGAACGATCGTGCGGATCGCGATGTCGGATGCGACCTGCCCCGACGCGTGTCCACCCATGCCGTCGCACACGACGTACACGCCGAGGAAGTCGTCGTAATACATCGCGTCCTCGTTCTGCGTGCGCTGCGCGCCGACGTCGGTGCGGCCGACGGCACGGAGCAGATACCGTTCGACGGGAACGATATGTGTCACGAGCGGGCCCCCGGCATCGGTCGATCTACGGTGCCCTGGCCGCGCAACTTCCTCATTTGTCCTGCACCCAGCGGCGATTCGGCAACGGTTGCTGGGCGAATAGCTTCGCCCACGGTTGTTTGCGCTCGGAGCGCAGACCTCGGACCAACTCGTTGGCCTCGGTGAACGGCGAGCCGCCGAGCGGAGGCAGCTTCCAGCTGGTCGCCATCGCGCTCGCGACCTCGGCGACAATATCGATCTTCTGCTCGGCGGCCATGTCGACGAGCTCGAACGTCTTTTGGAACTCGAGCTCGGGCCGGTGGAGGTCGCGCAGCAGCGCCTGCGGCGTGCACTCCTTGAGGTCGTCCTTGAGCGGCTCGGGAATCTCGACCTCGCGCGGTTCGGCGACCTGGCGATCGACCATCGAGTAGTCGACGAGCGCGACGTCCGGATCGACGCGCACGTCGATCGATGGCTTGAACACGAGCAGGTCGTCGCGCGGATCGGTGCGGCGGCGGTGCGCCTCGACCATCGCCGGATCGACCGCGGCGATCGCCTTCTCGCGGCGCTCGCGGACGGCGACCATGTCCGGATCCTCGACGGGGATGCCCTTGTCTTCGAGCTCCTGGAACGACGGCAGCCCGAACCAGCGCTCGAGGTCCATCTGGGTCGCGGCATCGACCACCGCGTCCTTGGCTTTGGTGTCGTCGTCGGCAGGCATCGGGATTAGAGCTGCAGGACGATCACGTAGGCGATCACGCCGATCGCCATGCCGATGAACATCGACACGATCCAGAACAGCGTCGACGCGCCTTGCTGGATGACCGCCGGACCCGAGCCGGTGGGCACCGCGGTTGCCGCCGAGCCCGAGCGTGCCATCGACACGATGCCTTCGGTCGATTGCAGCGCGACGGTCTTCTGCGGACCCGACGCGCCGGGCGGCTGCTGCATGCCCGGCGGCATGCCGGGTTGACCGCCCATGCCGGGCGGCATCATGCCGGGCGGCATCATGCCCGGCGGCATCATCCCAGGTTGCTGTTGCTGCATGCCGGGCTGCTGCATGCCCGGCTGCTGGCCGAAGCCCGGAGGCGCCATGCCGGCGACGATCGTCTTCTGCATCGCGTTCGCCTGCACGAAGCCGCCCTGTTGACCGGGCTGCTGGCCGGGCGCGAGCCCGCTTTGCTGCGGCGGTGGCTGCATGCCCGGTTGCTGCTGGCCCTGCGCGAACGGGCTCGGCTGCGCGATCATCGTCTTTGCCGCCGCCGACGACTGCTGGTACTGCGGCGGCTGTTGCTGCGGCGGTTGCTGCTGCGGCGGATAGCCCTGCTGTTGCGGCGGATAGCCTTGCTGCTGCGGCGGATAGCCCTGCTGCTGCGGCTGCTGCTGGTACTGCGGCGGCTGCATGCCTTGCGGCGGTGGCGCGATCACGGTCCTCGGCACGCCGCCCGCGCCGACCGACACGCCGCCCTGGCTGATCTCGGCGAACAGCTGCTGGCAGTGCTGCATCATCTCGCCGGCGGACTGGTAACGCCGGCTCGCGTCTTTCTCGAGCGCGCGGCGCACCATCTGCTGCACCGAGTACGGCACCTGCTCGCTCATCGGCGGCACGCCCGCGTGCAGGTGCATCTGGATCACCGTCATCGGGTTGTCGTCGTGGAACGGCACGTTGCCGGTCAGCATCTCGAACGCGAGGATGCCGAGCGCGTAGAGATCGCTGCGCGCGTCGAGCGGCAGGCCACGGCCCTGCTCGGGCGACATGTACTGCGGCGTTCCGAACACGACGCCGGCCTGCGTCTTCATGCGGTCGCCTTCGAGCAGCTTCGCGACCGAGAAGTCGAGCAGCTTCACGAAGTCCGGCGAGCCGGCCATGTTCAGCAGGAACACGTTATCCGGCTTGATGTCGCGGTGGATGATGCCGATCGAGTGCGCCTCGGCGAGCGACGCGCAGCACTGGATGATGATCTTGACGACACGCTGCGGAGCGAGCGCGCCTTTCTGGAGCGCATCTCGCAGCGAGACGCCGTCGAGAAACTCCATCGTCATGAACAGACGCGCGTCCGACGTCTGCCCGAAGTCGAACATGCGGATCGTGTTCGGATGCTGGAGGCGCGAGCACGCCTTCGCTTCGTTGTAGAAGCGCTGGACCCACGTCGGGTCCTGCGCCATCTGCGGATTGAGCATCTTCAGCGCGATGACGCGATCGATCGAGATCTGGCGCGCCTTGTACACGACGCCCATACCGCCTTCACCGACGCGCTGCTGGATCTCGTAGCGCCCGTCGATGACTTTGCCGACAAACGGATCGTTGGTCACGGAGGCTGCAACCTCACCCACGGCGTGGCGCTGATCTGATCGGCGGTCAGCTTCACCGACAGCTCGGTGACCTGGACGTCGACGCTCCTCACCGTCACCTCGCCGCCTGGCACGGCGCGCTCGTTGACATCGTTGCCGCGCACGACCGAGCCGACCCAGCCCTTCTTGATGCCCTGCTTGCTGCCGATACCGACGCGCACGATCATCTCGCCGCCGCGGATCTCCTTGCTGATGATGCGCGCGACCTGCGGCGCGGCTTTCACGCGGCAGTTCGGGTTCGAATCATCCGGGTTGTTCTTGTCGGGGCAGGGCGGCCAGTCCTTGGGCTTGCACGCCTTGATGCGCTCGTCGGGCTGGCCCTTGGGGCACGGCATCGTGTTCCAGCACGCGGGCTCGTCGACGGTGGGCGGCGTCGGGCACTTGCCCTTGCACGCCGGCCAGCCCGGCGGGGCGCCGGTGGCGGGGCAGATCGCCTTGCAGGCGGGGACCTTGACGTCGAACGTGAACTCGTCGCAGCCGACCTCGATCTCGGGGACCGCGGCGAGCTTCGGCGGATCGGGAATCTCGAGCTTGAGCGGATCGAATTTGAGGCCGGCGACCTGCTCGGTGAACTCGAGCGACAGCTTGTACTTGCCGGCATCGCCGCGGCCCACCGCGTAGACGCGGATGAAGTACTTGCCCTTCGCGTCGTTGATCGTCGCCGTGCGGACCTTGCCGCTCGACTTCGCCCGCTTCTTGCTCATCTTCTTGCTGCCGACGATCGGCGTGTTCCACTCGTCGAACACGTCGAACGCGAGCTGCAGGCCCGGGCGCGGCGGCGACCACGTCAGCTTGATCTCGACCTTGCCGCGCTTCTTGTCGGGGGTCTCGAACGTCTTCCAGTCCGTCCGATCGCCGCCGGGATACGTGACGATGCCGACGGCCTTGCCCTCGCCGTTGTCGATCTTGATCTCTTTGGCGCCCTTTTCCTTCGCGTCGGCCGTCGACTTCGAGTCGCCAACGATGTTGCGCGCGCACGAAGCGGGCACCACAGCACACACCAAGACCAGTAGTAGCTGGGCCCCTACCGATTTCCCGAGCATCATTGAAGTGTTACCGAACCTCCTCGACGATTCAAGACCTGATCACGGCTTCTTGGCCGGTGCGGTGCACTGAACGCTCTTGTTCTCGTCGATCTGCTGGGGCGTCAAGGTGACGACGCCGGTGAGGCTGTCGTCGACGTCCTTGATCGCGATCTCGCCGCCGCGCAACGGCTTGCCGGTGGAGCCTTGCAACACGACGCAGGTCCACGTCTTGTCGATGTGCGAGCTCTTGCCGACCGGAACGAGGATCTGCGTGTGCTTGCCGTCGATGTCCTTCTTGCCGGTGATGCGTGCGGTGACCGGCGGGAACACCGCGTTGTCGCACGCCGGGATGTTCGGATCGGGCTTCGACGGATCCGGGCACGTCTTCGGGAAGTACTGCTGGCAATCCTTGATCCGGCGATCGAGCGCGCGGCGATCGCAGATCATCGTGTCCGCGCACGGCTTGATGTCGGCGTTCGGTGGCACGGTGACGCACTTGTTCCGGCACCCCGGCCAGTCCTGCTTGGGACTGACGTCCGGACACACGATCCTGCAGGCCGGGTTCGATTCCGAGAACGGCTCGCACTTCTTGTCGCCGCCGGTACCGGGGTCGACGCTCGGCAGATCCGCGAGGCGCGGCGGATCCGGCACGGTCTGCTTCGACCAATCGAAGTCGGGGAGCGGCGGCGAGAACGTGATGTCGAGCTTGTACGTGCCGGCATCGCCGCGGCGCAGCGCATAGACGCGGATGAAGTACTTGCCGCGGGCGTTCTTGATCGACGTCTCGCGCTCGGTACGGCCGCCCTTCTTCACCGAAGCGACCTGGACCTGGTACTTGTCGAACACGTCGAACGCGAGCTTCAGGTTCGGACGCGGCGTGGTCCACACCAGCTTGATGTCGAGCGTGCCGCCGGGCTTGGTGTCGGGCAGCTCGATCAGCTTCCAGTCGACACGATCGCCGCCCGGATACGTGACGATGCCGCGATCCTCGGCCGCGTTCTCGGTCAGCTCGAGCTTCTTCGCACCCTTGATCTTGCCGTCGGGCCCGGTCGCCTTGTTCTGCGACACGATGTTCGGGCACGCGGCGAGCGAGACGAGCGAGATCGCCGCCAGGACTGCGCGGACCATCATGGGACGAGCGTGACGCTGCCACCCGCGCCGCGGACCTGATCGGGCGTCGCGGCGACGACCGCCGCGCACACGGTGCCGTTGCACTCGACGGGGAACGCACCGCTGATGCCCTTGAGCTGCGCCTTCATGCCGCTCGCCTGGGCGTTCGTGACGATCGTGATCCGCGTGCCGTTGCCGACGACGCTGACGCCGACGATGCGGCCAGTCGAGACGACCGGCGCGGGCTTCGCGGGATCCGGCTTCGGCGGCTTGGGCTGGCGCACCGTGCGCGTGATCTGCGTGGGCGGCGGCGGGCGCTTGCCCGGTGGGACCTCGTCGTTGATCGGCACCATCGGCAGCTGCGGCAGGAACGCGACCTGCGCGGGGAAGTCCGTCTTGAGCTCGGCCGCCTTCGTGGGCGAGAACGTCGCGCGCAGCACGAAATCCGCGCTGTCCATGCGCGACTGCAGATACAGGTGCACGAGGTAGTGACCGGGATCGAGATCGAGGAGCGTCTTGGTCTTCGTGAGCTCGCCGGCGTCGCTCTCCTCGGCGTCCGACTTGCCGATGATGCGGTAGCCGGGATCGAGGACCTCCATCGCGAGGTCGAAATCCTCGTTCGCCGCGTCACCGGGCGGCGTGATCTCGAGCTTGAGCGTCAGCGTGCCGTGGCTCGGGATATCGATTTGGATCCACTTCGCCCGCTTGTACTCGGCGTAGTTGAGGTCGCCCTCGGTCTTCGCCTCGTTCTTGTCATCCCACTTGAGGACCTTGGCCTTCTTCCAGGGCTTGAGCTTGTCGTTCTTGTAGCCCGAATGCATCGGGATCTTCGGGCCGCCGCAGGCGCCGAGCAGCACCCCGAGGATGACAATCCACCGCATGGCGTGGACAGTAGCACGGCGGTACACGGCAGTCGTGAAGTGGCTGGTCGTGTGCCTCGCCGCGTGCAGCGCGCAGACCGATTCGGTCGATCCGCCGACGTTGTTCTCGACGTACTGCGCGACGTGCCACGGTCCGACTGGGCAGCCGCCCGCGGCGCTCGTCGCGCAGATCGGCGTGCGCGATCTGACGAGCCTCGAGCTGCGCGCGCGCGTCACGCCGGCGCTCGTCGAGCATCAGGTGCGGTTCGGCTCGCAGAACCACCTGATGCCCGCGTTCGGCGGCATGCTGAACGATGCGCAGATCAAGGCGCTGGCGGCGTGGGTGGCGAGCCCGGCGTTTGTCGAGCGCAAGTGATCTCGTCCGCGACGAACGGATCGGGATCGTGCTCGGGCGGTGCGGCGCCGAGGCGCGCGAGCGCCCACACCGCGTGACCGCGGACGAGCGGCTCGCGATGCGCCGCGAGCGTGCGCAGTGCCGGAATCGCGTCGGGCGAGCCGGTGTTGCCGAGCGCGATGGCGACGTTGCGCAGCAGCACGGGATGTGGGACGCGGCGGAGCGCGGTGCGCTTCACGAACCGGCGCATCTGGTTCGTGTTGCGCGTCGCGAGCGCGACGAGATCCGGCAGCGCGTGGTCGACCGTGCGCGGACGGAGCAGTGGATCGGCCGGCTCGCCGGTGCCGGCGTTGAACGGGCACACCTCCTGGCAGATATCGCAGCCGAACACCCACGTGCCGATCAGCGGGCGCAGCTCGCGCGGGATCACGCCGTGGTGCTCGATCGTGAGGTAGGAGATGCAGCGGCGCGCGTCGAGCACGTACGCGTCGGTGAACGCGCCGGTCGGGCAGGCGTCGAGGCACGCCCGGCAGGTGCCGCAGCGCGGCTTCGGCGGCTCGATCGGTGCGGTCGGTTCGAGCGCAGCGTCTACGAGGAGCTCGCCGAGCACGACATAGCTGCCGGCGCCGGGCGCGATCAGCATCGTGTTCTTCGCGATGAAGCCGAGGCCGCCGCGCTCCGCCCACTCGCGCTCGAGCACCGGCGCCGAGTCGACGCACGGACGCGTCGCCACCGAGTGGCCGAGCTCGCGCGCGATCCGATCGGCGAGCGCGACGAGCTTGTCGCGCATCACGAGGTGATAGTCCTCGCCACGCGCGTAGCGTGCGATCGCACCGCGCAGCAGGCGGTCGCCGGGGATCGGCGAGTCGCGGTCGTACGCGAGCGCCACCACGACGAGCGTCTGCGCGGTCGCGAGCAGCGCGCGCAGATCGCCGCGCGGCGCGACGTGCGCGGGCTCGGCGAGGTAGTGCATGTCGCCGGCGTGACCGGCGGCGAGCCAGCTCGTGTACAGCGCGTGCCGGCGCGGCGCCTCGATCGGCACGACCGCGGCGCGAACGAAACCGAGCTCGCGCGCGATGTCGGTCGCCGTCAGTCGCATGCGCCTTCCCGATCGTCGTCGGGAGGCTGGCCGGCGAAGTACACGTCGTCGTACGCGACGGTGCAATCGCGCTCGCGCGGCTGCGGATACGCGATGCGCTCGCCGCGATACGTGCGGACGACGACGGTGTCGGTGCCGAGCTGTTCGATGTAGCTCGGCACGATCGGCACCTTGCCGTGGCCGCCCGGTGCGTCGAGCACCAGGTGTGGCACCGCCATGCCGTTCATCCAGCCGCGCAGGCCTTCGTACAGGCGCATCGCCTCCTCGACGGGTGTGCGCAGGTGATCCGTACCGAGCACGGTATCGCCCTGGAACAGGTAGTAGGGCCGCACGCGCGCGCGCAACAGGCCGCGCATCAGCGTGCGGAGCGAGCGCACCGACGAGTTCACGCCACGCAGCAGCACGGTCTGGTTGCCGACCGGGATGCCGGCATCGGCGAGCCGCTCGCACGCGAGCACCGCATCGGGCGTCAGCTCGACGGCGTGATTGAAGTGCGTGTTGACGAACAGCGGATGATGCTTGCGCAGCGCGCCGACGAGCTCGGCATCGACGCGCATCGGGCACACCACCGGCATCCGCGTGCCGATGCGGATCGTCTCGACGTGACGGATCGCGCGCAGGCGGCCGAGCAGATCGTCGAGCCGCCGCGTCGATAGCAGCAGCGGATCGCCGCCCGAGAGCAGGACGTCGCGGATGCGCGGCGTGCGCGCGATGTAATCGATGCCCGCGTCGAGCTCGGCGGTGGTCGGCGGATCGTCGCCGCCGACGAGCCGGCGCCGGTTGCAGTGTCGGCAGTAGATCCCGCAGCGATCGACGACGAGGAACAGCACGCGATCGGGATACTTGTGCACGATCGACGGCGCGGGGTTGTGCGAGTCCTCGCCGAGCGGATCGCGCAGCTCCTCGGGCCGGATGTCGGCTTCGGCAGGCGACGGGATCGCCTGCATGCGGATCGGACAGCTCGCGTGCACCGGATCCATCAAGCTCGCGTAGTACGGCGTGACGCCGACGCGAAACAGCCGCTCCGATGCCGCGAGTCCGGCGCGCTCGCCGTCCGACAGTGCGACCACGCGCGCGAGCTCGTCGGCGGTGGTCAGCATGTGCGAGAGCTGCCAGCGCCAGTCGTACCACTGCGCGTCGGCGACGTCCGTCCGCCGGACGGATGGCACGGCTATCGGGAGGTGAACCACGCGCCGTGTGTAGCACGAGCCCGCTCGAGCACGGGCACGAGACCCTCGGTGAGCGGCAGCTTCCCGAGCTCGGCCTCGTCGACGAACCGCGCATCGCGCGCGTCGCTCCCCGCCGCGAGCGCACCGCCGATGACCCGCGCGACGTAATCGAGGATCACGAAGTGATAGTCGTCGCCCATCCGCTCGACGACGGCGGCGAGTGGCCCGACCTCGACGACGAGCCCGGTCTCCTCGCGCACCTCGCGGGAGACCGCCTGCGCGAGCGTCTCGTTGCTCTCGAGCCGCCCGCCGGGGACCGTCCACAGGCCCGCGCCTGGTGGCTTGCCGCGCTGGACGAGGAGCACTCGCTCACCGTCGTAGATGATGGCGCCGACTGCGACGACCGGACTCACGTCGCCTCCGATGCGGTCGTCCGAGGATCACGACTCCTCCCAGATTCGAGAAGTGTCGCCACGGCCGCCAAGGATCGCCACGGACGCCAAAGGAAGATCTTTCCCGGGGAAAGTTCTCCTCCGGTTCGTGTCGGTCCTTCGAAGCGGTGCGTCTCGGTCGCGAGAGGCGGACTCTTCCAAAGGAAGATCCTCCTCTGGCGTCCGTGGCGATCCGTGGCGCCGTGGCGACAATTCTCGGACGCTGGGTACGTCATGCACGTGCCCGCGGCTTGCTCTTCTTGGCCTTCGGCTTTGGCTTTGGCTTCCTGGCCTTCGGCTTCGCGGCGGCTTTGGCTTTGGGCTTCTTCGCCAACATGATCCCCAGGCCCGCCGACGGACACAGCGGCGCGAGCGGACACGCATCGCACTGCGGGTCCTTCGCGCGGCACAGATAGCGCCCGTGATGGATCATCTGGTTGCCGAAGTCGGTCCAGCGCTCGCGCGGGATGAGCGCCATCAGATCGTTCTCGATCTTCGTCGGGTCGGCCTCGCGGGTGAGCCCGAGGCGGCCGGCGACGCGCATGACGTGCGTGTCGACGACGATGCCCTCGTTCTTGCCGAGCGCGTTGCCGAGCACGACGTTCGCGGTCTTGCGCGCGACGCCGGGAAGCTCGCAGAGCTCCTCGATCGTGGAGGGAACCTCGCCGGCGTGGCGCTCGACGATCGCGGTCGCGGCCTTGATCAGCGAGCCGGACTTCTGACGATAGAAGCCGCTCTTGAACACGAGCTGTTCGAGGTCTGCGGGTATCGCCTGCGACAGTGCGGTGGCGTCGGGATACTTCGCGAACACCGCCGGGGTGATCGTGTTGATGAGCTTGTCGGTGGACTGGGCGGCGAGGATCGTCGCGACGAGCAGCTGATACGCGTTCTGATGGTCGAGCTCGACGACGACCCCGGGCCAGCGCTCGGCGAGGCGGTCGGCGATCGCGGCGGCGGCCTCGGGTGTGGCGTTCGTCGCTTTCTTTGTCTTGCGCGACGGACGCTTCGGTGTGCTATTTCGAGTGCGAGCCCCCATGAGCTGGTCGCAACGTATCATCTTCGGCGCGCTGGTCGCCGTCGTCGCCTGCGGAAGCAAGGCCGAGGTGAATCGCGCGAAGCGATCGCTGTACGACACCGACTTCGCGGTCGTGTACTCGGCGGCGCTCGACGCCACACGCGATCTGTATCCGAACCTCGATGACAACCCCGGTAGCGGCGCGATCAAGACCGCGTGGCACCAGGTGTCGTATGCAAACAATCAAGACGATCTGAGCGGCGCGCGCACGCTGTCGCCGGGCGCGACCGGCGGCAATCTCGCGCAGACGCAAGGCCAGGCGCAGGCGGGCATGCCCACGCGGCTCGCGTACAAGCGCTACTTCATCCGCTTCGATGTCTCGGTCGCCGGTGGCCGGCCGTGGCGCGTGAAGATCGTCGGCCATGCATCGGAGTGGGAGCCCGGCGCGGCGATGCCCACCGAGCTGCGCGGTCCGGCGCGGCCGCCGTGGCTCGACGGCCGCATCGATTCGCTGACGCTCGCGATCTACAAGCGCATGAAGCGCTACGCGGTGCCGATGAAGGAAGAGGAGCCGGCGCCCACCGTCGAGGACATGTTGCCGAAGACGGATCCGAAGACGTTCGCGAACGTGCCGGCCGCCGCGGCGGAGCGGCTCGCGAAGCTCAAGGATGCCGTCAGCCGGCGCGACTACGCGAATCTGCGCCTGCTCGTGTTCGATGACGTCGCGTGGAGCCTCGGCGGCGAGCCGGGCGCCGATACCGCGATGGCGATGTGGCAGGCGGATCCCGACATGCTCGACGCGATGGCGAAGACGATCGCGGCCGGCTGCGGCGGTAACGACAAGCGCGTCGCGTGCCCGAACACCGAGGTCACGACCGGGCAGTGGAAGCTCGTGCTCGAGCTGCGTGGGGACGCGTGGAAGATGGCCTCATTCACCAAGGCCGAGTGACGCTCGCGGCGGCCGCAGTGGCCGCCTGCACGCACGGCTACGATACCGGCGCGCTCCATGTCGAGGGTGCACCCGCGATCGATCGCGCGATCGAGCGAGCGGGCGATGCGTTCGCGGTGCCATCGGCGCGCGTGCTGGACATCTCCGACGACGGTCGCCGCGTCCTCGCGGTGGTCGGCGGGCGCTGCACGATCCTGCCGGCGGGCGACGACTGCGGCGTCGCGCCGATCTGGGGGCGATTCGGCGACGACGGCGCGATCGCGACGCTCGTGGATACCGGCGACGAACGAGCGGTGCTCACGGTGACGCGCGGCGAAACGATCGTCGCAACGACGCGCGGGTTGGTCTCCGGTGGCGTGACCGATCCGGTGTGGGATCGTGCGCGGGGCCGCTTCGTGTTCGGCGTCGCGGCAGGCGCCGGCACGAGCTTGTGGCTGTGGTCGAGCGGCAGTGCACCCAGGATGCTCGTCGACACACCGGGTATGACCTGGGCGCCGCTCGAGGTCACGCACGATGCGGTACTCGCGCGCGCGGAACGATCGTCCTCGCGCGCCGTGCTCGCCTCGATCGATCTCGCGACCGGCCGCGTCGTCGCGCTGACAGCCGAGGACGCACTGTCGTCGCTCGGACGGTACCTGCCCAACGGCACGCTCGCGCGCGTGACCGACGCCGGTCGCGATCGCCGTGTGCTCATCGTCGGTGATCCGTCGCGGCTCGCCAAAGGCGATCGCGTGCCATCCTCCGCCAGAGGCGACAGCATGCCGTCCTCTGCCGGAGACGACCGCGCGCCGTCAGCGGCCGGAGGCGATCGCATACCGTCGTCCGCCGGAGGCGAGCGCGTGCCGTCATCCGCTGGAGGCGATCGCAGACCGTCGTCCATCGGAGGCGATCACATACCGCCTCTCGCCGGCGGCGATCACGTGCCGTTGGCCGTCGCAGGCGACCGCGTGCCCTACGCTGCAGGTGATCGCGTGATCCCGACGAGCGGCGACGTCACGGAGCTCGCCGTGACCTCGTGGGGCACGCTCGCCTTCGTGACGGAGGATGCCGGGGTGTCGACGCTGTTCGTGATGGCCGGCGACGGCGCGAGCACCACCGTGACCGCGCGCGGCGAGATCACCGATCTGCGCGCAGCACGCGATGCGCCCGTCCTCGCGTACTCGTTCACCGATGCGACGCATCCGCGTGGCGTGTTCACGCTCGATCTCACGACCGGCGTCGCCACGCGTTGGACGCGCGACGAGCGGCCGCCGCAGGCGGTGGAACCGACGCGCGAGCTCGTGATCGCCGCCGATGGCGTGCACGTGCCGCTGTACGAGTACGCGCCGCCCGGAGCGCGCTCGCCCGTGGTGATCGAGTTTCACGGCGGCCCCGAGGATCGGTGGACGCGGCGCTACTCCGAATTCACGCAGTTGCTCGTCGCGCGGGGCTATGCGGTGATCCGGCCGAACGTGCGTGGCTCGGCGGGGCAGGGCCGCGCGTTCGCCGCGCTCGACGACGGCGATCGCCGCGGCGACGTGCTGCGCGATGTCGCGGCGATCCTCGACTGGATCCGGACGCGGCCGGAGCTCGATCCATCGCGCGTTGTCGTGATGGGGCAGTCGTACGGCGGCTGGCTCGCGTTGACGGCGCTGCTGCACTACCCGAGCCGGCTGCGCGGCGCGATCACGCTCGGCGCGATCACCGATCTGCCCGCGTTTCTCGACGGCACCGCGAGCTATCGCCGCGCGCACCGGCTTGCCGAGTACGGCGACAACCGCGCGCTGCTCCACGCGCTGTCTCCGATCGCGCATGTCGATCAGCTGCGCGCGCCGATCCTCGTCGCGCACGGCGCACTCGATCCGCGCGTGCCACCGGCGACCGCGGACCGGTTCGTGCGCGCCGCACGCGCGGCCGGCGTGCGCGTGTGGGCGCTGACCGCCGCCGACGAAGGTCACTGGTTCACGCACTCCGATAACCTCGCGGCCTTCGAGACGCTCGCGCTCCAGTTCCTCGCTGGCATGTAGCGTGCTGCAGTGTCCGGCATGCGGACTGCCGTCGTCCGAGGCGATGCCGTCGCCGCCGCCGAAGCGGTCGCGCTGCATTACGCGACCGACGACGGCGCGGGAATCTCGCGCGTCCGGCACGGCAAGGGATTCCGTTACGTCGCCGCCGGCGGCAAGCCCGTGCGCGATGCCGCGACACTGTCGCGGATCCGCGCGCTGGCGATACCTCCCGCCTGGACGGACGTGTGGATCTCGCCGGATCCCGCGGGTCACATCCAGGCGACCGGCCGCGATGCGCGCAAGCGCAAGCAGTACCGCTATCACGCGAAGTGGCGCGCGGTGAGAGACGAGGCGAAGTACACGAGGCTCGTCGCATTCTGCGCCGCGCTGCCGAAGCTGCGCCGTGCCGTCGCGCGCGATCTCGCGTGCAACTGTCTGTGCAAGACGAAGGTGGTCGCGACAATCGTCGAGCTGATGGAGCGCGCGCAGCTGCGCGTCGGTAACGACGAGTACGCGCGCACGAACGGATCGTACGGCGCGACCACGCTGCGCGATCGCCACGCGCGCATCCACGGCAACACGCTCGAGCTCGCGTACCGCGGCAAGGGCGGGCTCGAGCGCCGCGTGAAGCTGACCGATCGCCGGCTCGCACGGATCGTGCGCAGCTGCCGCGACCTGCCGGGCCAGCGGCTGTTCCAGTACGTCGACGGCGACGCGATCCGCCCGATCACGTCGACCGACGTCAACGACTACATCCGCGACGTCACCGGCGGGCCGTTCACCGCGAAGGATTACCGCACGTGGGCCGCGACGCTCGGCGCGGCGCTGCTGTTGTGCTCGGTCGAGCATCCGGCGAGCGCCACCGCGTGCAAGCGCTGCATCCGCGACGCGATCGCCGCGGTCGCCGAGCGGCTCGGCCACACCGTCGCCGTGTGCCGGTCGTCGTACATCCATCCGCGCGTGCTCGACGACTTCGCGTCCGGCAAGCTCGCGCCGCTCGCGCGTGCGCTGCGCCGGCAGCTCGTCGACAATCCGACGCCGACTGCCGGCCGCAAGGCCATCGACGCGATCGCCGTCGATGCGCTGCGCGCGATCGAGCCCGCCGTCGCGCGCTACCTCGACGACACCCGCGCGCGGAGACGCGCGTGACGCTCGCGTTCGGCATCATCGCCGCCGCGCTGACGATCACGAGCTTCGTCGCGCAGGTCGGCAAGATCGTGAAGACGCGCGATACCAAGGGCCTGTCGGCCGCGACGTGGGCGCTGTCGACGACGGCATTCGCGGTCTGGGTCGTCTACGGCATCGCGACGCGCGACTGGCCGCTGATCATTCCGAACGCGATCTGCGGTGCGCTCGCCGCGTTCATCCTCGTGCTGATCGCGCTGCCGCATCACAAGCGCGATGTTGTCGCGGACAAGCTCGAGGCTGCGGTGAAGTAAAGGTGTCCTCGATGCGCCACTTGCTCGCCAGTACGGGTCGAAGGGTACGCGAAACGTAGCGGTAGCGTCGGTGTCGGCCTTGGCCGTCGAGTACCCTTCGGTCCCGCAGTCTACATGGTCGGTCGGTGTCGGCCGCGGCGTAACGCCGCAGACGGAAAGCTAGCTCGGTCGAGGACGCAGCGACGGTAGCCGGGAACAACACGAAGCGCTAGACCGTTGCCTGACATGGACTGGTTCGACGGCCAGCAGGTCTCGCGTCCGCTGGGCGGCAACGTCGCGCCGCCGATCGATTGGCCCGACGAGCGCATCCACACGCGCCGGCCGGGCGCGGGCACCTATCGCTGGATCGGGCTCGCGGCGTTCGCGATCGTCGGCGCGACGGCGATCCTGATCGGCAGCGGCGTCGGCAACGCACCGAACGCCGGCGCTGCGGTGCCATTCACGCCCGAAGCACCGCAGCCGCCGCCATTGCCGCGCACCGACACCGATCGCGCGCACGCGCCGGGCTCGCCGGTGTACGCGGTGCACGTGGATGGCTTGCCGACGCTGGGACGCGACGATGCGAAGGTGACGGTGGTCGTCGCGTACGACTACACGTGCCAGTCGTGCGACGTGCGCGATCTCGTCGCGGGGCTGCGCGCGCGCTACGGCGACGAGCTGCGCGTCGTGTTCAAGCCGGCGAGCCTCGATCCGGCGCTGCAGGCCGCATGCGCCGCAGCGGCGCAGGGCAGCTTCGCGGCGTTCGATGCCGCGGTGTGGCGGCTCGTCGACAAGGGCGTCGCCGTCGATGCCGCGCGCATCCGGGCGATCACGAAGGATCTCGAGATCGACGGCCCGCGCTTCGATACCGACGCCACGCGTTGCGCGAACACGCTCGCGAACAGCTTCCGCGAGCTCGAGTCGCTGCGCGCGCCGCCGCCCGCGATGTTCGTGAACGGCCGGCTCAGATCG
>JADMIO010198419.1_pt1 | contig 16943 bp, 17 predicted proteins | sample 8958161 | NCBI WGS metagenome assembly JADMIO01 (sample SAMN16585339, study PRJNA669376) | soil metagenome | isolation source: Crop rotation soil | place: USA: Cullars Rotation, Alabama | collected 2011
GCCGCGACTTCAAGTCACGTGAATTCCAAGCTTCGGATCCCACTGTGCTGGAAAGAGATCGCGCGCATTCGACACGTTGAGGCTCGAGAGTCCCGACGGATCGTCGAAGCGCGTCTTGGTCATGCCGAGCGCCTTGGCCTTGGCGTTCATCGTGCGCACGAACGCGGTGAGGCCACCCGGGTAGTTGCGCCCGAGCGAACGCGCGGCGAGATTCTCGGAGGCCATGAGCGCGAGGCGCAGCAGGTCGCCGCGCGTCAACTTCGCGCCGACGGGGATATGCGAGAAGGCGCCCTTGCCTTTCCAGCGATCGTCGGCCGTGATCTTGATGACCTCATCGAGCGGCTGCTGGCCGTCGAGCACGACGAGCGCGGTCATGAGCTTGGTGATCGATGCGATGGGCGTGACGACTCCGGCGTCATGCTCGAAGATCACCTCGCCATTGTTGGCGTCGACCACGAGCGCGGCGGCGGATTTTATTCCCGGCCCTGTCCCGACTTTGTTGCCAGCAGCGTTCGCTGCGAGTCCCATCACGAGCAGGCACGCGAACATCGCGCCCTGCCACCAGCCCTGCTGTCGTCTTTGCATCAATCCTCCGTGCCGCAATGGTAGGCCGCGGCGCGCCGCACTGCACGTGCGTCGAAGCGAAACCGGGACGCGTTTACTGATTGTCCTTTCGCGACAACTCTCCGCTAGAGTTCCGGCACCGCTTTCCCGGAGACTCTCGTGACCGCCATTCGTGTCCTGCTGATCGCCTTCACCCTAGGATTTGCGTCGGTCACCCTCGCCGGCGCGCAAGACTTCGACTTCGAGTTCGGTGACTGGAACGTCCATCACCGCGTCAAGCGGCCGACCGGCGAGTGGATCGAGTTCGAGGGCACGGCAAACGCACGCCCCATCCTCGGCGGGCTCGGCAACGTCGAGGACTGCCTGTTTCATCGGCCCGGCGGCGACACGCGCGGGGCCGCACTGCGCACCTACGATCCCGCGACCGAGACGTGGGCGATCTGGTGGGTGGACAGCCGCACGCCGCATGGCGCGCTCGATCCGCCCGTGAAGGGCCGCTTCGAGAACGGCGTCGGCAACTTCTATTCGGACAGCGAGATGAACGGCAAGACGGTGCGCACGCGCTTCACCTGGTCGCAGATCACGCCGACGTCGGCGCGCTGGGAGCAGGCCTTCTCGCATGACGCCGGCAAGACCTGGGATACCAACTGGGTGATGGAGTTCAAGCGCCGCTGAGGAAATGGGGTCAGACCCCATTTCCTGGAATTGGGGTCTGACCCCATTTCCGTTCAGTCGTTCGCCATTCTCCGGTAGTGGCTGATCTCGAGATATTCGCGGCCGTTGGCGTAGTCACCGGCCGAGCGGCGCTCGCGGAACTCACGCCAGTTGATCGGACGATAGCGCGGCGGACGCCGCGCATTCACGGTCGAAGGCAGCGGCGCGTACTCGGCGCTGTACACCGGATTGAAGTAGTACGGCACGCTGAAGCGTTCCACCTTGGAGTGGACCACGGCCCGATGCAGCGGGGCGACATAGCGGTCGTTGGACCACACCTGCGCGATGTCACCCAGGTTCACGACCAGCAAGTCCGGATGCGGCTCGACGAGCTGCCACGCGCCATGTCGATAGACCTGCAGCCCCGGCTCTTCATCCTGCAGCAGCAGCGTGATCGCACCAGCGTCGGTGTGCGGATTGACGCCGAGGTGCCCGGCGAGATTCCGCACGCAACGCGGGTAGTAGTTCAGGCGCAGGAAGCTCGTGTGCTGGGGGCGGAACTGCGCGTCCAGGAAATCCGGTGGCATGCCGAGATTGCGCGCCATGATCCGCAACAGCCGGATGGCGAGCGCATCGCAGGCTTCGTAGTACGCCAGGATCACGGGCTTGAAGGCGGGCAACTCCGATGGCCATTGCGGCGCGATGGCCTCGCCGTCCGCGGGACCGTAGTCGTAGACCTCTTTCCAGTCGCGCAGGTAACGCGTCCGCTCGCGGTCGAAGAAACCCCAGGGATTCTCGGCCGTGCGCGAAATCGCGAGCTTTGCCGCGGCCGGCTGGGCGAACAGCGCGCGCATCTGGCGGCGTAACGCCGAGATCAGCCGCGTATCGATGCCGTGCCCCGCGATCTGGAATACACCCGAGTCACGGCACGCGGCGTCGATCTCCCGATGTGTCTGCGCGCGCTCGGAGTGCGCGAGGTCGATGACCGCGGGGAATGGCCTGCTCATCACCTGCACCGCTACGCCTGCTTGCGCGGCTGCAGCCACTTCGGCAGCAACGAATACGGATCGAGCGCCGCGTCGTGCTTGAAGTTCACGCCGCTTTTTTCCAGGCGCTTCTGCAGAGATCCATTGCGCCACGCATCGAATGTGTCGGTGGCGCCACCGATGTGCTCGCCGCCCACGAACACCTGCGGCAGCGTCTTCGCGCCGGTGCGATCCGCGAGCACGCCGCGGATCCTTCCGCCGAGATCCTCTTTCTGGAATTCGACGGAGTCGACGTCGACGCTGCGATACGCGATGCCGAGCCGTGTGAACAGCTTGCGCACCGACCAGCAGAACTCGCACCACTCGAGCGCGAACATCACCACCGGTTCCTTCTCGAGGACTTCGGTGACGAAGCGCGCCGCGGCGGGATCGACCGCGACCTTCGGTTCGGCAACCGCGGGCGCCGGCGCCGCCGCGGGAGCAGGCGCATCGAAGCGGCACAACGGCGTCGATCGCGAAACCTCCCACTCCTCGGCGGTCATCTCTTCACCGATGCTTTCGAACAGCGGTGTCGAGAGATAACGCTCGCCCGTGTCCGGCAGCATGCACACGATGGTCGAACCGGCGGGGGCGCGGCGCGCGACCTCGAGCGCCGCCGCGAGCGTGGCGCCGCTCGAAGTGCCGACGAAGATGCCTTCCTGCCGAGCGAGCTCGCGCGAGAGGCGCAACGCATCGGCGCCGGCCACGGGCACGATCTCGTCTATCAACCCGGCTTCCACGGCCTGCTCGGTCAACGTCGAAATGAAATCCGGCGACCAGCCCTGCATGAGATGCGGGCGAAAGCGCGGATGGCTACCGGCGGGACCGCCCATGGTGTCGCGCGCCTGCGGGATGCCGCTGCCCAGCACCTGCGAGTTGTCGGGCTCCGCGGCCACGATGCGCGTGCCCGGCCGCGAGCGCTTGAGTTCGCGCGCCACGCCTTTGAGCGTGCCGCCGGTGCCGAAGCCAGTCACGAAGTAATCGAGCCGCTGATCCGAGAAGTCGTTGATGATTTCGCGCGCGGTGGTGCGCGAATGCACGTCGGCGTTCGCCGGGTTCTCGAACTGCCGGCACAGGAACCAGCCGTGCGTCATCGCGAGCTCGACGGCCTTCGCCAGCATGCCGCTGCCCTTCTCCGACGCGGGCGTCAGCACCACCTTCGCGCCGAGAAAGCGCAGCAGCTTGCGCCGCTCGACGCTGAAGCTCTCGGCCATGGTGACGACCAGTGGATAGCCCTTCTGCGCGCACACCATCGCGAGGCCGATGCCGGTGTTGCCGCTGGTGGCTTCGATGACGGTCTGCCCGGGTTTCAACGCGCCGGTTCGCTCGGCGTCTTCGATGATGGCGCGCGCCATGCGGTCCTTGACCGATCCCATCGGGTTGAACGCCTCCACTTTCACGTAGACGTTGACGCCGGGCGGCGCGAGCTTGTTGAGCTTCACCACGGGCGTGTTGCCGATGGTTTCGAGAATGTTCTGATAGCGGGCCATGAATGGATCCTCGGTTATTAGTTAGTGATCGGCCGGCCGACCGTCAGCGTCTTGCGGAACTCGTTCTCGAGCTCCAGGAACGGCGGCTCGGGCTCGACTCCCAGCGCCTCGATCACGTTGGTCCAGAACGCGCGCGCGCCCACGGCCGCCGCGATATCGAACACTTCTCCATCCGTGAAGCCGTGCTTCTTGAGCTCATCGACGTCCGCGGAAGTCACGAGATACGCGCCGCGCGCCACCTTGCGGCTGAACGCCATCATCGCGGCCTCCGCGTCGGTCAGGGATTTGGGCGAGGCTCCGCGGGCCATGGACTGAATGTCCTCCTTCGAGAAGAACGCCGTCAACGCCTTGCCGTGCGCGAGCGAGCACAGCGTGCTGCGCAAGGTATGCGAGGCCGCGAACGTGATCAGTTCGAAGCGGCGCTTGTCCATATGGCTCTTGATGCCCGCCTGGAGCTGCGCCCACAGCCCCATGATCTCGGGGCGATGGCAGAAGACCTTCGCGTAGTTGGGAATGAATCCCCAGAAGGACTGCTGGCGGTCGTACATCGCGCGTACGTCGTCGCCAATGTCGGCTTCCGGAATGATGTCGATGAATGCCATGGTTTTCTCCCACTTCAAACGGTGTATTGACTGATCTGCGCGTACTCGCCGGCGTCGGCGTAGTCACCCGCGGCGCGGCGGCTGCGGAATTCCCGCCAGTTGATCGGCCGGTAACGGGGCGGATGCCGCGCATCGACGGTCGATGGCAGTGGCGCGTATTCGGTGGTGTACGCCGGATTCAGGAAGAACGGCACGCTAAATCGCTGCGCGTCGGAGTGGACGACCGCGCGATGCAATGGCGCAAGGTACTTGTCGTTGGACCACACCTGCGCGATGTCGCCAAGGTTCACGACCAGCGCGTCCGGATTCGGCTCGACCAGCCACCAGGCGCTGCGATGCAACACCTCCAGCCCGGGTTGCTCGTCCTGCAGCAGCAACGTGAGCGCGCCGGAGTCGGTGTGCGGGTTCACGCCGAGATGCCCGGCGAGATTCGCCGCGCAGGGCGGGTAGTGGTTCAGGCGCAGGAAGCTCGTGTGCTGCCGTAAAAAATGCATGTCCAGCGAATCCGCCGGCATTCCGAGATTGCGCGCGAGCACGCGCAGCAATCGCAGCGCGAGATCCTCGCAACTGGCGTAGTACGCCTGGAGCACGGGTTTGAAGGCCGGCAACCCCGACGGCCACTGCGGAACGATCTTCTCGCCATCCGCGGGTCCGAAGTCGTAGATCTCTTTCCAGTCGCGCGTATGGCGCGTGAGCTCGCGATCGTAGTAGCCCCACGGATTGTCGGCCGTGCGCGAGATCGCGCGTTTGACCGCCACGGGCTGGCCGAACAGCGCGCGCATCTGGCGCCGCAGCGCGGCAATCAGGCGCGTGTCGATACCGTGGCCGATGATCTGGAATGCGCCCGACTCGCGGCAGGCCATGTCGATTTCCCGATGAGTTTGTGCCCGTTCGATATGGGAGATGTCGATGACGGGGAAAAGGCTGTTGGTCATAGGGAAGGCATTCTTGGGGCCTGCCGTGGGTCTGGGCGTGGGAACGGGCGTGGTATTTCTGGGTCGGGCAAAAATTCCACGCTGGTTCCCACGCCCGATCCAATGCCTGGGACTCAGGCTTTCCCCATGCCGGCCACCGCGGCCGGCCTATACATGAGGGAAATCCGATGAAAATGTCCGCAATCAAGGTGGATAACGGCGTCAATGTCGAAGCGCTGCTGGGCGCCCGCGAGGCGCTGACCGCCGCTCCGGAAGCCGCCGCATTCAAGTGGCGCGCGACCTGCAGCTGGGTGAACGGCACCCACAGCCGATCGAGCGTTGAAAAGTTCTACGGCCTGGGCGCGGAGCAGTCGCACAAGACCGAGTTCAATTACGACGCCGACCACCCCGCGATTTTCGCGTCCGAGGACAAAGGCGCGACGCCCGTGGAATACGTGCTCGTCGGTCTCGCGTCCTGCCTCACGGCGGGTATTGCCGCGGTCGCACAAAATCGCCAGATCCAGCTTCGTTCCGTCAAGGCCACGCTCGAGGCCGGCATGGATCTGCAGGGAATCCTCGGCATCGACAGCGACGTGCGCAACGGCTTCGACGGCATCAAGGTGACGTTCGACATTGACGCTGATGCCACGCAGGACGAAATCGCCGCGCTGGTGGCGCAGTCGCAGAAGCGTTCGGCGGTGTTCGACATCGTCACGAATCCGACCAACGTTTCGGTGGAAATCAGGTGAAGCCCCGACGAGCGTGGGGCAGCCCCGCCGCCGGCACCGTTGACGTGATCGTCATCGGTGCCGGGCATTCCGGGCTCGCGATGAGCGCGTCGCTCTCCGCGCAGGGGATCGATCACGTCGTGCTCGAACGCGGCGAGATCGCAAACTCCTGGCGGCACGAGCGCTGGGATTCCCTGCGGCTGCTGACGCCCAACTGGCAGAGCCGGCTGCCGGGCTATCGATATCGCGGCGGTGATCCCGACGGGTTCATGACGATGCGTGAAGTCATCGACTTCATCGATGGATACGCAGCGGCCGTCGCCGCGCCGGTGCGAACCGATACGTCAGTCGTGTCGGTGCAATCGGCCGACAACGGTTTTCGCGTGATCACGCAGCGAGGGCAATGGCGGTCTCGTGCCGTCGTGCTGGCGAGCGGTGCGCATCACCTGCCCCATGTTCCGGCATGCGCGAGCGATCTGCCGGCGAACGTGCGCGCGATGTCGTCGAAGGATTATAGAAACCCTCGCGAGCTGGACGATCGCGGCGTGCTCATCGTCGGCGCGTCCGCGACAGGACTGCAGCTCGCCGACGAAATTCGCGCCTCGGGCCGCGAGGTCACGCTCGCCGTAGGCGAACACGTTCGCATGCCACGAACCTACCGCGGCTACGACATCCAGCGGTGGATGGATGCGGTTGGCATTCTGGATCAGCGATATGACAAGGTCGACGACATCGCCAGGGCGCGACGCGTGCCCTCACCGCAGCTGATCGGCACGAACGAGCGCGCGACGCTGGATCTGAACGCGCTCATGGAACGCGGCGTAGACATCGCGGGGCGGCTCGTCGGTGTGCGCGACGGCGTGGCGCAATTTTCGGGATCGCTGCGCAATCATTGCGCGATGGCGGATCTCAAGCTGACCAGGCTGCTCGACACGATCGACGCGTGGGTGGCGCGCAGCGTGAACAGCAGCGTGGTGCCGGCGCCGGAACGGTTTGCCGCGACACGCGTCGAGGAGAAGCCGCGACTGACGCTTGATATGCGCCAGCGCTTCGGCACCGTGATCTGGGCCACCGGGTTCCGGCCTGACTACTCGTGGTTGCAGGTGCCCGCGCTCGACCGCAAGGGACAGCTGATTCATGACGGCGGAATTGCCCGCGTGCCGGGACTGTACGCGCTCGGACTGCCTTTCATGCGCCGGCGCAAATCGTCCTTCATTCACGGAGCCGAAGACGATGTGCGGGATCTCGCCGAACATCTCGGTGCGTATCTGTGGGAGGGAAACTCTGCGAGGCACTTGTCGCTCGGAAAGGGAGCCTGACCACTTTCCAGCCGGATGTCGATTTGCGATCGCCCCGTTCGACTATCTCCTGAACCCCAACAATTCAGGAGTCAGAACATGCTTCGCTTTGCCCGTTTTGCCGCCCTCGCGCTCGTGGCCTATTCGCCCTTCGCCGCCGCGCTCGACCAGAACGCCGCCGCACCGGTTCCCAAAGGCGCCTACGAAAGCGACAAGCTGCACACCAGCCTCGTCTTCCGCGTGAGCCACCTCGGGTTTTCGAGCTATACGGGACGCTTCACGCGTTTCGACGCGAAGCTCGATTTCGATCCCGCCCGCATTGCCGCGGCGCGCGTCAACGTGACCATCGATCCGCACTCAATCCAGGCCGACAACGCGCCGTCGGGCTTCCTGGACTCGCTCGCCGGCAAGGACTGGCTCGATGCCGCGCAATTCCCCGAGATGTCATTTCGATCGACACGCGTCGAACTCACCGGCAAGAACGCGTTCCGCCTTCATGGCGATCTGACGGTCCATGGCGTCACGAAGCCGATCGTGCTCGACGCGAGCTACAACGGTGGTTATGCGCGGCACCCGATGGAGCCTCGCGCTCGCATCGGCTTCTCGGCACGCGGTTCATTCAAGCGGTCGGACTTCGGCGTGACTTACGGGATCCCCAATCCGGGCTCCACCTTCGGAATCGGTGACGAAGTGCAGGTGGTGCTCGAAACGGAATTTACGGGCCCGGCGTTCAAGGCCAGCACTCCGTGATCTACCTTCCTAGAGGGATACCCTGCCGAACTGTGGGAATTGTCCGCCCCGGCAGGGGTATTCCTCCGACCTTTTCGCCCTCCCACTGCTGCCATGCTCGCGACAGGAGGCTGAATGGTGTGGCGATGGGCGAGATCAATTCTAGTTTGCTGGATGTTGCTGCCGATGCTCGCGCTGGCGCAGGAACCCCCAGTCACGCCTGAAAATCAACCGGGGACCGCCGATACCACGCCCCCCGATCCGACGATCATCGATCCGGTACTTGGGGCTCCGAGACTCGATCCGCTGAGTGACGATCCCGGCGCCGGCATCGATCGCTCTGACGACCCACCCGCACCTCCACCGGATTTCGCGTACGAAGTCCCGGATCCCGTCACCCTCCCGTTCATCGACCGCGCGCACCTCGGTGTGTGGAACGCCGTCTGGCGCTCGGCGATGCGCATGGATGGCTGGTTCGGTGCCCAACGTGGCGACGAAACACTCTATCAACAGGCCAACGGCTCGATCTCGCCAGCGTTGCTCTGGGACAAATTCGATGGACTGCAGCCGCGCCTGCGCTTCGACGTGGACGTGCCATTGCCGCACATGAACAGCCGTCTGCACGCATTCGTCGGCCGCGTGAACCGCGAGGAATACGTGACCGAGCGCACTCCGGCGTCGGGCGCATTCGCGCAGCAGTATGGGCCGGTGGAAGAAGACGAAACCTTGTTTGGCATCCGTTATCGTTCGCCCAAACAAGGTGGCAATTGGGAAGCGGACGCGGGCATCCGCTTTCGCTCGCCGCTGGATCCTTTCGTGAAGGGCAGCTATCGGTTCCTGCGCGGGTCCTCCGAGGAGACGCTGTACAGCTTTCGCGAAACGGCCTTCTGGCAGAACAGCGAGAAGTTCGGCTTCACGAGTCGCATCGACATCGAGCGGGTTATCAAGCAGTGGCTGCTGCGCTGGACGGGCTCGGGAACCATCTCACAGGAAACCGAAGGCGTGCGCGGCTACACCTCGCTCACCATCATGCGTGGAATGCCCAATCGGCGCGCCATCGCCGCGCAGATCTTCACCACCGGCGAGTTCGACTCACCCGTGCCGACGGAAAACTACGGCGTGAAGCTGGGGTACCGGAAGGCCGTCGCACGAGACTGGCTGGTGCTCGAGACGCGCGTCAGCTGCACATTCCCGCGTGAAGAGCTCTCGGAAGAGCGCATCACGAACTGGGGCGTGGGTATTGGCCTGGAAATGTATTTCGGTACTTCCGAGTTCCAGGCACGGCCAGTCACCTTCTAGAACACCGCGATGGGGCGGCCCGGTGAACCCGTGGCGCCCTTGAGTGGCAGCGGCGTGAAGACGAACATGAAGCGGAAGGTCTTCTCTTTCTCCATAGTCTCGAAATTCATGTTCTCGAGATTCCAGATGCCGTTCTTCATCGTGACTTCCGTGTGGACCAACGCTTCCGGACCATCGAAGTTGGAGTCCGAACCAATCATCGAAGGCTTGCGCGCAATGATCCAGTCGATGAGCTCGCGTCCCGCGTACGCGTGCGGCGCGCTTTCGATTTTCGGGTCCGGCCACAGCCGCCACCAGCCGATGTTGAATAGCAGGGCGTCGCCGGCTTCGATGTCACTCTCTTTCAAACCTTGTTTGGCGAGTGCGCCCAGCACGTCGGCCACTTTGACTTCGTAATCGCCGGGCAGCGTCGGTACACCTTTGAATGCCGCGAGATCCACATAGATGCCACGCGTGAGAATCGGCTTCACGTTCTCCACGCCGTTTTTGCGCAAGCCGTATGGGCCGCGCATCTCTTCCTCCGGCACGCCGTTGTAGAACACGAAAGTCTCGGTGCCGTCCGCCATCTTCACACGTTGCCCGACGTGTCCCGGCCCATCGAACTGCGTGCCTACCTGTCCTATCTCCGCCGCCACGTACTCGTCGTTGAAGACGACACCGCGATCGAGGATCGGCCCATGCGTCGGGAACGAAGGAATGAAGATGTTGTAACTGCGACTGCCATTGAGGGGCATGCCACGTTCGTACACGTGACCGAGTTCGATGATGCGGCCAGTCTTCACGAGCGCGGTGGCCTTCCGCACCTTATCGGGCGTGATCCAGTTGGAGCCACCCGCCGCGTCCGCGGCGCCCCACTGCTCATTCGGCCACCAGGGACCCTTTTCGCGAGTTTGTGCGATGGCCAAACCCGGCATCAGCGCAGCCAAAGACAACATGGTCAGCAGTGACTTCATGCGCTATCCCCTGGTCATGTGTGATTGCTGCATTAGTCAGTCCAACAGTTTGACGAGCATGTCCCACGCGTCGTCACCCCAACGAACTGAGATCCACGCGAACAACACGGCGCAGGACGCAGCGATCGCCAGCAGCGGACGGCCACTAAAACCTAGCGACATGGCAGCGGCGCATCCGAGCAATCCACCCACCAGTGCACCGCACCAGCCAAACACCACGCGACGTGAGCGGACCTCGGGGTCGGGCGAAACAGAGGACACCGCGACGAGGCCCTTCGATCCATCCGGCAGCGTGCGGCTCTCGCACTCGACGAGCTCTCCCGGCAAGAATTTCCACTTGTCACCCTTCGCCATCGGCCCCGCCACGGCGAACTGACCGTTGCCGACGGCCTTGGCGTCGCAAGGTCGAAAAGCACCGGGGTCGTCGGCGAGCGGTATGTAGATACGGTGACGCATTCGATTTGATGTTACCTACAATGAGCCCTCACTCAACGGGTCCGGAGGTCGTATGAAATCCATCACCGTCATCGCAACTGTCGTCGCCGCCCTGGCCTCGATACTGCCCGCCGCGCTGGCCGCCGAGAACGCGCCTCCCGCCAAGGCCACGCCGCTCATGACGCGCGACCTCGAAGGCATCGCGGGTAAGGAGATGCTGGTGCTGGTCGTGGAATATCCACCCGGCGGCGTCTCGCAACCGCATCGGCACAACGCATCCGTGTTCGTGTACGTGCTCGAAGGTTCGGTGACCATGCAGGTGGCGGGCAGCGCGCCGGTCACACTGAAACCCGGCGAAACTTTCTACGAAGCGCCCGGCGACGTTCACGTGACGTCCGCGAACGCCAGCAGTTCGGCGCCAGCGAAGTTCCTGGTCTACATGGTCAAGGACAAGGGCGCGCCCGCGACCGTTGCCGCGCCGGGAGTCGTGCCTGGCGGCTGATCGCGCTAGTCGACTTCTTTCCAGGAGCTCAGCAGCGCCGTGGACTCGTCGAGCAGCGTGCCCCTGGCTTCGATCGACTTGCCCACGAGCTTCTCGAGCTCGGGGTCAAAGAACGGATTGCCGCCGACCCGGCGCAGCTTGAGAGGCGCACCGCCGGAATCGAGACACACCGCCATGTGATCGCTTTTCGATCCACGCGCCCACTGGCGCTTTACCACGGTGCCTTTGAAGGACTTTTCGACCATATCGCCTTGTATGACAGCACCTTCGCGCCCTGAGTTCTAGCAATGATGGCGCGGATGCGGGTAATCCCGCGCCGGGCAGCTTTGGAGCCCTTCGCCTTGGCCCCGCTTCCGGAAAAGACCACGTGAATGCGCTCGTCGACACCCGGCGCTTTCGCTTTCGACTTCGCCTTCATGGCCGGGCTCGCCGCCGCGGCCGCATCCACTTTGAATTCGAGCGCGCGTCCCGGCGACATGCCTTCACGCTTGACCACCTTGGCGATCGCATCCATCGCGACCTTCGTGGTCGCGACTGCCCTGGATGCATGCGGTTTGGTCTGCGCGATCGCCGTCCCTTCCTTCGCCAGCTTTGCGCGCCGCTGCTTGTGTGCGGCCGGCGCCAGCGCCTTGGCGCCCTTGACCGGTGAGACCGCCGCTTCCAGAACACTCTTCGACATGACGGCGGACTTGATCGGGCTCAAGGCATTACCGAATGGCCGCATCGACGGATCACTCAGCAACACGAATTGCGCCAGCGTCTTGAGGTCACCCGGATCGAGCGGCCCCGAGATCGACTGCACGTACTTCAGTCGCGCCTCGAGCAGCGCCCGCCCCGTCGTTGCCCCGCCGCGGATCGACACGAAGAAGTCGACGCAAAGGATATCCGCGCAGCTGCGATCCGCGGCCGTGGCGCCGCCGTAGGCGATATTCGTGCTGCCGCAGTAGGCGATGGCGCCCTCCAATAGATAGGTGTTGGCAATGCCGAGCGGAAGCGACGCACCCGGTTTGTAGAGCTGCGCGCCGTAACAACATTCGGCGGCCACGACGCTGCCGGCGGTCACCTTGCCGGCGAGATTGCCGGGCACGTGTGCCGTGGGGAACGTGGGTGAGCTGCCGAAGTAATCGGGATCGCGGTCGGCGCCATGACAGTTGACCAAGTGGAGGGGCGCCGCGAGCTTTGCGGCTGGCCAGGCCGGCCCCTTGGGGGGCACGAGCTGTACGGCGCTTGCTCCGGCGCCGAAAGCCATCGTTACGTTTTTCTTGCTGGCGCCCGTCCACTCGTCCGCCGAGATCGAGAAGTTTTTCTTGTTAGGTGTTCCGGCGAACTTTGCCGCATTGTCGATGATGCGGACGAAATCTTCGGCGGCCTTGCCGCCCGTCACATCGGGGAGCCGGCCCACGACGCGAGTCGGGCCCACGAACTTCGCGATGTCCTTCGAATGCGCCGCGGCGCTGGCGTACGGGAGATCGCTCGGTACCAGCTTGTCGGTATCACCGTCGCCAAACATCGGGTTGGTGAGCTGCTGGTACGGAATGACATCCGGACCGCCCAGGATCATGAGGTAGTCGGGAGAGCCATGCTTCCTGAACAGCGCATCGATCGCTGACTTCACCGGCTTTTCGCCGGTCACGTTCACGAAATCGATGACAGTGGTGATGCCGCGCAGCACGTCCGCCGCGGCGAGGCGCGCGACGGCCTTGAGAATGGCGGCAAGTCCGGCGGCCTTGTACTTGGCCGTCAGCGCGGACTTGTTGGTAACGATGAGCTTCTTGATCACGGTGGCTCTCCCGGTTCGATGCACTCCCCAAACAATTCCTGCCGCCGCGGTGACATTTCTTTCACTCACGTTGACAGCTTTTGACCCTCCCCCTATGGTGCCCACCGCCAGCGGCGCCAACCTTCAACAAGTTGGCTTAATAGGGAATCCGGTGAGGTTGGAAACAACCAATTCCGGAGCTGCCCCGCAGCGGTAACCGGGAACGACCGGCACCATCAGCACTGGGCGCAATGCGCCCGGGAAGCGGTGCCCACTAGAACCAGCGCTAACCACGCCTCGCCCGGAAGCCCGAAGACCTGCCGCGGCCGTCGTACGCAAGTGCGATGAACGGCTCTGGGCTCTCGCGGGAGGAGCGGCCGGAAATAGCGCTGGCCGCGTCGCGGCCGCATTGCGCCTTTTCCGTGCTCCTTCGTGATCCCACGACATGAAGGAGACAATCTAATGATACGAGCCATCAATCTCGGCTTCCCGCGAGTGGGGGTGAAGCGCGAGCTGAAGTTCGCTGAGGAAAACTACTGGAAAGGCGCCGACACGCGCGAGGTGTTGCTCGCTACCGCGAAGGAGCTGCGGCGTCGCCACTGGCGGCTGCAGGCCGACGCGGGCATCGACGGCATTCCGTGCAACGACTTTTCGCTCTACGACCAGATGCTGGACATGAGCTGCCTGTTGGGCTGCGTGCCGCAGCGCTTCGGCTGGCAGGGCGACAATGTCGATCTGTACACCTACTTCGCCATGGCGCGCGGCTCGAAGACCGCCGCGGCCATGGAGATGACGAAGTGGTTCGACACCAACTACCACTACATCGTGCCGGAGTTCGAACAAGGCATGCGCTTCCGGCTCGGCAGCACGAAGCTGTTCGACGAACTGGCGGAAGCGCGCGTGCTGGGTATCGAGCCGGTGCCGGTGCTCATCGGACCGGTGACCTATCTGCTGCTGGGCAAGGCGAAGTATCCGGACTTCGACCTCACGCGGATCGCGGAGCGGCTGTTGCCCGTCTATGGGCAGATACTCAAGGCGCTCGCTAACCAGTCGGTCACGCAGGTGCAGATCGACGAGCCGTGCCTGGTCACGGATCTGAGCCGCGAGGCGCGCGCGCTCTACCCGATGGCGTACCAGGCACTGGCGCAGGCCGCACCGTCGATCGCCATCCAGCTCGCCACGTACTTTGGCGATCTCGACGACAACCGGCACCTGGCGTTCAGCCTGCCGGTACATTCGGTGCACGTGGACCTGTCGCGCGCTCCCGAGCAGCTCGAACCCAGCATCGCGGCGGCGCTCGCGTCCAACAAGCGCCTGTCGCTGGGCGTGGTCGACGGCCGCAACATCTGGCGCAACGATCTCGGCCGCTCGCTGGTGGCGGTGGAGCGCGCGGCCGCCGTGCTGGGTGAGGAACGTGTGGCTGTAGGCCCCTCGTGCTCGCTGCTGCACTCGCCTTGCGATCTGAACGAAGAGCGCGCGATGGATCCGGAGATCCGGAGCTGGATGGCGTTCGCCACGCAGAAGCTCGACGAGGTCGCGGCGCTCAAGCGGGGTGTGACGGCCGGTCGAAGCGCGATTGCCGATGCGCTGAAGGAAAGCTACGACGTGCAGGCGGCGCGCCGCGGCTCGCGCCGCATTCACGACGCACGCGTGACGCAGCGTATGGCCGCCGTGACTCCCGCGATGCTGAATCGCGCGCATGCGTTCATCGACCGGCGCAGGGTCCAGGCGGAGGAGTTCAAACTACCGCTGTTTCCGACCACCACCATCGGCTCGTTTCCACAGACCGCCGAGATCCGCGCGATTCGCGCCGCTCACAAGGCGGGCCGTGTCGACGCGGAATCGTACGAATCGTCCATGCGCAAGGAAATCGAGGTGATGGTGCGCTTCCAGGAGCGCATCGATCTCGACGTGCTCGTGCATGGCGAGCCGGAGCGCAACGACATGGTCGAGTACTTCGGCGAGCAGCTCGAAGGCTATGTGTTCAGCGAGAACGGCTGGGTGCAGTCGTACGGCTCGCGATGCGTGAAGCCGCCCATCATCTTCGGTGATGTGTCGCGCCCGAAGGCGATGACGGTGAAGTGGTCGAAGTTCGCGCAGTCGCTCACGCGGCGCATCATGAAAGGCATGCTCACGGGTCCCGTGACCATCCTGCAGTGGTCGTTCGTGCGTGACGATCAGCCGCGCTCGCAGACCTGCCGGCAGATCGCGCTCGCGATACGCGACGAGGTGCTGGATCTGGAGGCCGAGGGCATCCGCATCATCCAGATCGACGAGCCCGCGATACGCGAAGGACTGCCGCTGCGCCGCTCGCAATGGCAGGCCCATCTACGCTGGGCGGTGGAGGCGTTCCGGCTGTCGGCCGCAGGAGTGCGCGACAACACGCAGATCCACACGCACATGTGCTACTCGGAGTTCAACGACATCATGGACGCGGTGGCCGCGATGGATGCGGACGTGATCTCGATCGAAACCTCCCGCTCGCACATGGAGCTGCTGGATGCGTTCGTCACGTTCCGCTATCCGAACGAGATCGGGCCGGGCGTGTACGACATCCACTCGCCTCGCGTGCCGAGCGCTTCGGACATGAGCGCCCTGCTCGACAAGGCGCGAGGCGTGCTGCGGCCCGAGCAGATATGGGTGAACCCGGACTGCGGGCTCAAGACCCGCGGCTGGCTCGAAGTGGAGCAGGCGCTGGTCAACATGGTGTCGGTGGCGAAGACCGCGCGGGGGCAGCCCCCTTTTCCTAGCAAAAGGGGTCAGTCCTCGTAGTAAAGACCGGCAAGGAGGTGATGAGGGCTGACCCCTTTTGCTTGGAAAAGGGGGCTGCCCCCATTATGGGCAAATGGACTTGCCCGCCCTCCTGCATCAGTACGGCTACCTGCTGATCTTCGCCGGGACATTCGCCGAAGGTGAAACGTTGCTCGTGCTGGGCGGCTACTTCGCGCATCGCGGCTACCTGGATCTCGGCGGCGTGATGGCCACGGCATTCGTCGCCGCCGTGTGTGGCGATCAACTCTTCTTTCACCTGGGTCGCAACCACGCCGCGCGATTGTTCGAGCGCTTCCCCCACCTGCACGACAAGGTCCGCATCGCCTTGCATCGCGCCGAGCGGCACCAGACAGTGGTCGTGTTAGGCATGCGGTTTCTCTGGGGGCTGCGCATCGCGCTTCCGCTCGCGATGGGCATGACCCGCATGAACGGGCAGAAGTTCTTCTGGCTGAATCTGCTCTCGGCGGCGGTGTGGGCGGTGCTGTTCTCGTCGCTCGGCTACGGCACCAGCCAGTTGTTTGCCCATCTCGTCGACGACCTGCACCGCTACGAACTGTGGATCGCAGGCGGGCTGCTGATCCTGGCAGCGGTGGTCCTGTTTGCCCGCTGGCTGAGCGCGCGCCGTCCCGAAACCATGAGCGGCGACTGAAGGACTCGTCCTACACCCCCCAGCCGCTCCTCTGGCCTGCGCAAGTCCGACCGTCGGCTAGACTCACGGGCGATCATGTTGGCCCAAGACTAATAAAGAATGATCCCCACCGAGCCAATTGGCAGCATTCCGCGTCCGAAAGAGTTGATCGACCGCATCGCCGCGCTCGGCGATGGCACCGATCCGCGTCTCGAACCGCTCTACGCCGCCGCGACCGAGGACACGATCCGGCAGCTCGAAGCCACCGGCTCGCCCGTGATCAGCGATGGCGAACAGCGCAAGTACCACAATTTCTTTTCCTACAGCATCGAAGGACTGGAATGCACGGCGCCCGATGGCTTCCGGATTCCGTTCGCCTCGGGCCACTCGCGCCGCATGCCGCGCCTCACGGGCGGCCCGTTCCGCTACAAGCGCTACGCGGACAAGTTTCTCGAACAGGCGCTGCGTCAATCCACGGTGCCCGTCAAACAAGCGGTGATCTCCCCCTCGGCGCTGAGCCTCCTGTATCCCGCCGACTTTCCAGCACATTGGGATCCTAAGCTTAGAATTCCACGTGGACAAGTTGTCGCG
>JADMIO011135876.1_pt1 | contig 16942 bp, 10 predicted proteins | sample 8958161 | NCBI WGS metagenome assembly JADMIO01 (sample SAMN16585339, study PRJNA669376) | soil metagenome | isolation source: Crop rotation soil | place: USA: Cullars Rotation, Alabama | collected 2011
GCAAAAGGCAGGCCTCTGGGATTCGCTGCAATCCAAATTGGTGCGTGGAGAAAACATTGCGCAAACTTTCCAGTATGCCCAGACGGGCAACGCAGACGTTGCTCTAGTGGCCTTGTCCCTGGTTTCCGCTCCGTCCATGAAGGATAAGGGCGCGTGGTGGCTGGTGCCGGAGAGCGAACATCCCAAACTTGAGCAAGCGCTGGTGCTGACGACTCGCGGCCGCAAAAACCCATTCGCGCGCGAATACCTCGCATTCCTGCGCAGCAAAGAAGCCCGGGCCATTTTTGATCGTTATGGTTTCCAGGGCGCTAAAGAAAAAGGGTAGTAGTCCTGCAGGAGTAGACCGAGTTCTTCAACATTTCCGCACCAGAATTTGGCATCTCCGTGCCATCACCCGGTGACCCGATGCACTCTTGCCACTGCGCTGTTTTTGGGTGAAACTGCCCGGCCGTATTTATGAAAAAGTCAGCAAATAAAAAAGCAAAAGATTCCAATCCTGACATGCGCGCTTACTCCTCCATTGTGGTGGATGGCGCGGAACGCGCCGCGAGTCGTGCCATGCTGCACGCGGTCGGTTTCAAACGCGAAGATTTCAAGAAGTCCCAAATCGGGGTCGTCTCCACTTGGAGCCAGGTCACACCCTGCAACATCCACATCGATCAATTGGCAGTAAACGTGGCCATGGGCGTAAACGAAGCCGGTGGCAAAGCGGTGGTGTTCAATACAATCACGATTTCGGATGGCATCTCTATGGGCACAGAAGGGATGAAATATTCTCTGGTGTCGCGCGAAGTCATAGCGGATTCCATTGAAACGGTGGCAGGCTGCGAGGGGTTCGATGGGCTTGTGGCCATTGGTGGGTGCGACAAAAACATGCCGGGTTGCCTCATGGGCCTTGCTCGACTCAATCGCCCGGCGGTTTTCGTTTATGGCGGCACTATTTTGCCCGGCAATTATCAGGACAAACCCGTGGACATCGTCTCGGTCTTCGAAGCGGTCGGGCAGCACGCCAACAATCGAATGACCGACGAGGAACTCGCCCAACTCGAGGAGGTCGCCATTCCAGGCGCGGGATCCTGCGGTGGGATGTACACGGCCAACACGATGGCTTCAGCCGTTGAAGCGCTTGGAATGAGTTTGCCAAATAGCTCGGCGCAGGCCGCAGTCTCGAAAGAGAAGGAAAAGGATTGTGAACGGGCCGGCATGGCCGTGCTGAACCTGGTCAAGTTGGGGATCCGGCCGCGAGACATCATGACGAAGAAAGCATTTGAGAATGCAATTACTTTGGTCATTGCATTAGGCGGTTCCACCAATGCCGTCCTGCATTTGCTCGCCATGGCCCATGCTGCTGATGTGAAACTCACCATTGATGATTTCACCCGGATCGGCAAACGCGTGCCCGTTCTGGCCGACCTGAAGCCTAGTGGTAAATATGTCATGGCCAAGTTAGTTGAAATCGGCGGCACTTTGCCCCTCATGAAGACGCTGCTTGATAAAGGTCTCATCCACGGTGATTGCCTTACGGTCACGGGGAAGACGATGGCCGAGAATCTCAAGAACGTGCGTCCTTACCCGGAAGGCCAGGACGTAGTGCATGATTTCAGTGATCCGATCAAGAAAGACAGTCACCTCGTAATCCTATATGGGAACCTCGCGCCGACAGGTGCCGTGGCGAAAATTACTGGGAAAGAAGGACTGGTGTTCATCGGCAAAGCGATCGTGTTTGAAAGTGAAGAGACCGCTCTTGCCGCGATCCTCGATGGAACCGTGAAAAGTGGGCACGTGGTGGTGATTCGCTATGAAGGCCCCAAAGGGGGACCCGGCATGCGCGAAATGCTTTCGCCCACTTCAGCCATCATGGGAAAAGGACTCGGCAAAGAAGTCGCGCTCATTACGGATGGCCGGTTCTCGGGAGGGAGCCACGGATTCGTGGTGGGTCATATTACACCGGAAGCTTACACCGGCGGGCCGCTTGCGATTATCCGGAATGGCGACACGATTACCATCGACGCCCAAAAACGGGAACTATCGATCGGCCTTTCCGCCGCGGAGATCAAGAAACGATTCGCGAAATGGAAAGCCCCGGCACCGCGTTATACGCGTGGAGTGCTCGCAAAGTACGCGCACACCGTAAGTTCCGCGCACCTCGGCGCTGTTACCGACAGCAGCCTGTGATGGGGCCAATTAGCGAACCTGCAAACCTGCGAGAACATCCTGCCTTAGGGCAGGGTGGAAGGTTATTTGCACGGCTCCCGTTTCGGCTTCGATGACCAGCGGATTATAATTGCCTTCTCCTTCCGCGGTCTTCAGCCAGAAGTGGATGGGCTCGGTGATCACATGGCGCATGGGCCGCTGCGCGCCAGCGCTGGAACCAAGCTCGAATGAAACGATGTCGCTGCAGGCGTCGGTTTTTTCAAACTTGACGCTCTGCAGCGGAACGTTGTTTGCGATCGGCTTATTGGCTTCCCCGGGCCTGAGCGCTTCTACGGTCAGGAGCGCATCGTGCCGCAGGTTGGTAAGGTTCTGGCAAAACTTGCCCCAGTCGTTGGTGTTAATCTCCTTCGTCACACCGACAAGCTAATCGCTGTTTCGTCGTTGGCAAGGATCTCTTACTCCGCGTGAGAATTAACTCACCCAGTGACCTTCAACCCAGTACCAGCCTTTTCGGCGATGTTCCCAATGGCCGGGCTCCCAGGTCGCGCTCGCCCGCGGCCGTGCGATATATTTGCCTGGCACCCAAACATACTTGTCGCCCTTCCAGGCATAGTGCCCCGCCGTCCAGACATAATCCCTTCCGGGTGAGACGGGTATCGGCTCGTTCGGTATAACAGTGGGTGGCGCTTGCATCACGAGCACTTCTTGCCCCGGTGGCGGAACGGGTTGTTGCACCACAACTGTGCGGCGATGCGCGCAGCCGGTAGTTAAAACCATAGCCGTCGCAATCATGGCGGCCATTCCAATCCCCTTGCTGATGTATCCCTTGCGTTTCATAAATTTCGTTGATGTTAAACGAAGTGTACGGCTTTGCTTTCCGGCGTGCATGTGGGGGATTATCCCTCAGTCAAATGCCGCAGTTCGTTTATTTAATGTGCCATTTGCTGCTCGGTCCGCCCGCGTGCCAACTGCAGCCAGGTCTGGAACCATTCGGACTCGGTCCAATCTTCAGTCCCGGCAGATGGAACGCTGGAAGTTTCAATCTCTTTTTCGAAAACCTCGACTGTTTCTAATGTTTCCATAAAGCGTATGTCCTTCTGAATTTATTATGTCATTCTGAAACTCACGCGCCACGCGGGTCTTCTCATAAGGGCTGCCAATCCATTCTTTTGCGGTGAAGACCTCCACCCCGTTGTGACCGCCGAAACTGCTTTTTATCGTCGTTTTACACGGGCTATTTCACACATTCACTTGGCTTCACGCTGGTTATCCGGTAGGTTTGTCGATTGTTCTATTAAGAAATTCCGAGCCCATGGCCAAAGACACAATCAGGATCGGCGGAGCCCGAGAGCACAACCTCAAGAATCTTACGGTTTCCATCCCTCGCGATAAACTCGTGGTGTTCACGGGTTTAAGCGGATCGGGCAAATCTTCGCTCGCGTTTGATACCATCTACGCCGAAGGCCAGCGCAAATACGTGGAATCCCTCTCTGCTTACGCTCGCCAGTTCCTGGATCAGATGCAAAAACCGGAGGTGGATTACATCGAGGGACTTTCCCCGGCCATCGCCATCGAGCAGCGCGGTTCGGCGAGCAATCCACGTTCGATCATTGCCACTACCACGGAAATCTACGACTACCTGCGCCTCCTCTACGCCAACGTTGGCCAGGCGCATTGTCCAGATTCCGGCGTGCCTATCGTGCCGCAAACGACCAGCGATATTGTCGAGAAGATCATCAGCCTGCCACCCAAGACGCGTGTCATGTTGCTCGCTCCGGTCGTGAGTGAGCAAAAAGGCGAATTTCGCGATGTCGTGGAGCGGCTCGCTCGTGAAGGTTTTGTGCGTGCCCGCATCGATGGCCAATTGGTCGAACTCGCCGCAAACACGCGTGTGAAGCTGGACGCGAAGCAAAAGCATAGCATCGACGTAGTGGTGGATCGATTAATCATGGATGAAAAGATCCGTGTGCGTTTGAGCGATTCTGTGGAAACTGCATTGAAGTGGGGAGAGGGAAAGGTTCTGGTGCTGCAGCAGCCGCCCGACGCAGGACCAACCTCAGAATGGACCCAGACGCTTCACTCGAATCGAAACTACAGCCCCGCCACTGGGCAAAGCTTTGAGGCTCTCACGCCAAAACATTTTTCCTTCAACTCGCCTTCAGGCGCTTGTCCTGTCTGCCACGGGCTCGGGCAAAAAATGGTCTTCGATGAAGCTCTGATTGTTCCGGATCACGAAAAGCCTCTGGAGCAGGGGGCTGTCTTGCCGTGGCGCCGCGGAGGCAAGCGGATGATTGTCTATTATAAAAGCATGCTCAAGGCGGTGGCCGCCCATTACAAGATCAACCTGGAGACTCCCTATAAGGCTTTGCCAGAGGACTTCAAACACGTGCTGATGCACGGCACCGGAACTACGGAAATTGATTTTAATTTCTGGCGTGCGGGCAAAGTCAGCAAAGTCACGCGTCCGTTCGAAGGCGTGATTCCCAATCTGGAGCGCCTTTACGCCGAGAGCGAAAGCGAATTCACGCGTAACCGCATCAAGGGTTTCATGAACCCGCAGTTTTGTGACGCCTGCCGCGGCAAGCGTCTTAAACCCGAGATCCTCGCCGTGACGCTCGGAGGCCCGGAGACCAATGCGCAATTCGACATCTACAACCCGAAGGTGAAATCCATTCCGGGTCTTTCGATCATGGATGTCTGCTCACTTTCCATTGAGAAAGCAGACGATTTTTTTGCAGCGCTTAAGCTGACCGATTTTCAGCAGAAGGTTGCATCAGAAGTGATCCGCGAGGTCCGTTCGCGTCTCGGTTTTCTGAAAAATGTGGGTCTCGGTTACCTGACGCTTAATCGCGAGAGCGGCACCTTGAGCGGCGGGGAGGCGCAACGTATTCGGCTTGCCACGCAGATTGGTGCCGGGCTCGTAGGAGTTCTTTACATTTTGGATGAGCCGAGCATCGGCCTGCATCAGCGCGATAACGAGCGGCTCCTCTCCACGTTGCGCCATTTGCGTGATCTCGGAAATTCGGTGTTGGTGGTGGAACATGACGAGGACACTATCCGAAGTGCGGATTATGTTCTGGATCTTGGGCCTGGTGCCGGCATTCGCGGAGGTGAACTGGTCGCGGCTGGCACCATCGACGAAGTGATGGCCAACACGCATTCGCTTACGGGAAAATATCTCAGTGGCGAACTGTCTGTGCCCGTTCCGAAGAAGCGAATTGCGCCCTCCAAGGAAAAGGGGTGGCTGGAGATTCTGGGCGCCACGGAGAACAATCTGAAAAACATCGATGTGCGCATTCCGATCGGCACATTGACCTGCGTCACGGGAGTGAGTGGGTCGGGAAAGAGCACGCTGGTGGACGATATCCTGCGGCGCGCCTTGTTCCGTCACTGGTTCGGTTCCAAGGAACGGCCCGGTGCGCACCGCGAGATCGTTGGAAAAGATGTTTTGGATAAGGTCATCCTGATCGACCAAACCCCCATCGGCCGTACGCCGCGCAGTAATCCGGCCACCTACACTGGAATCTTCAACGCCATCCGAGATCTCTTCGCGCATTTGCCAGCGGCCAAGATCCGGGGTTACGGCGCGGGCCGTTTCAGTTTCAACGTCAAGGGCGGTCGCTGCGAACGTTGCCAGGGCGATGGTTTGCTTAAAATCGAAATGCATTTCCTGCCGCCTGTGTATGTGACGTGCGAAGCCTGCAACGGCCGGCGTTACAACCGACAGACCCTCGAAATCCATTACAAAGGCATGAACATTGCCGACGTCCTTAATATGACGGTCGACGAGGCGGTGAACTTTTTTCGGTCTGTGCCGCAAATTTACGAAAGCTGCCTCACGCTCGCGGAAGTCGGCCTCGGCTACATTCGCCTGGGGCAATCGGCCACCACTCTTTCGGGTGGTGAAGCGCAACGTCTCAAGCTTGGGGCTGAACTGAGCCGCAAAGCCACTGGACGCACCCTCTACATCCTGGATGAGCCCACAACCGGTCTTCATTTTCATGACGTGGCCAAATTGCTTGAAGTCCTTTTCAAACTGCGCGCTCCAGGAAACACGCTCCTGATCATCGAGCATAATTTGGACGTGATAAAAACGGCGGATTGGATTATCGATCTGGGACCAGAAGGCGGTTCTGGTGGTGGGCAAATCGTCGCACAGGGAACACCTGAGGATGTGGCACAATGCGAAGCGAGCCATACGGGTCAATTTTTACGTCGCTTGCTGCCCGCGCGTGCGGCATAACTTTGGGCAGAGCAACGACAGCTTGAAGGAAATTATTATAACACGGCTCCGGTCGAAATTTCAGGCGCATTGGAAAGCAGTGCTTTTCTGCCTTGCTCTCGCGCTCATGCCTTCCCCGTTGCCGGCGCAAACGCCGCAGGCTCCTGCCAATACTCCCGAGAATGCAGCATTTCTTGCCGCCGCCCGGGCATTTCAACTCAAGATTTACGACAACGCAGAGATGGGGCTCGATGCTTTCCTTAAAAACTATCCGAACTCCTCGCGCCTTCCGGAAGCTATTCTCCTGGATGCCCAGGCCAAGATTAAGCAATCGAAACTCGAGCCGGCCATCCGCTTATTGACGACCAATCTCCCCAACGCAGGGCTTTTATCCGATCAATATCGTTATTGGCTGGGTGAATCGTACATGCAGAGCAGCAATTATAATTCTGCCGCAGAAACTTTCGCCACTTTGATCAAGAGCCATCCGGAATCCGTCCGCCTGCTCGAGGCCAGTTATGGCGAAGCCCTCGCCCGATTTAAGCTGAAGGAATGGTCCAGGGTGGTGGAGCTTTTACAGAACCCGCAAGGTGTCTTTCAAATTGCCGCACATCAGCGTGCTAATGATGAGTTGGTCGCGCGAGGTGCCCTGCTCATCGTTGAAGCGCTCTCCGCCAAAGGCGACTATGAAGCGGCAGAAAAAAGCCTCCTCGCGCTCGAGGAAAAGGATCTTTTTGCGGAAGCCAAATGGTGGCGCAATTATCACCTTTGCCGCGTGCGGATGGCTCGACACCATTTCCAGGCAGCGTTGGATAATACCACCAATCTGCTGGCGTCGGTGGCGGCTGCGGGGAAAAGAAAATTTCAAACGGAATCGATTTTTCTTCAGGGTGAAATCCTCGAGCTGATGGATCGCCCGGACGATGCCATTGCGGTTTATACGCTCAACGAAGCAGAAACACTTCCTGCGGAGGATCGCCGCCGGGCGCTTGTGCGGATTATTGATCTCTCCCTCTCGCACCAGAAGCTCGGCGACGCCGCCGCCAAAATCGAGCGCTTCCTGAAGCAGTATCCCGATGACAAGGCCTCGGACGCAATTTTGCTTAGCCTCGGAGAATTGCATTTGCGGCAGTATGCCTCGGGCGTGGAAACCAATGCCACGAACACACTGGTCGTTGCCACGAATACCTTGCAACAGGCCCTTGGCGAATTGGATTTGATGGTGAAGAACTTTCCCAAAAGCTCCCTGCTCGGCAAAGCCCAGCTGGATCGCGGCTGGTGTTTTTGGCTCCAGGAAAAAATCGCGGAGAGCGTGGCCGCTTTCAAGTCCGCCTCGGACCAACTCTCCTTCGCTGAAGATCTTGCGGTCGCTCGATTTAAGCTCGGCGATGCCTTGTTCCGACAGGGCGATTTGACCAATGCCCTTGCAAGTTATAGCAGCGTGGTGAAGGACTTTTCGGACGTTGCGGCCGTCAAGAACCGATTCCTGGATCAGGTGCTTTACCAAATGCTCAGGGTGAGTCTGGACTTGAACGATGCCGACTCTGCAGCTTCGGCGTTGAAAACGCTTATCGATCAATATCCAGCCAGCTCCTTGAATGATCGCAGCATGCTCCTCGTCGGCCAAAAATTATCGCGGGTCGGTCGCGAGTCTGAGGCCCGCTCCATTTTGTCCAGTTTCGTCGGCAAGTTTCCCGACAATGATCTGGTGCCACAGGTTGAGCTCACCCTGGCCCGCACCTACGTCCAGGAGAATCAATGGGACGCGGCGATTGATAAATACGAGTCGTGGCTGGCCCGCTACACCAACAGCTCCTTGCGCGGCGAGGCGGAGTCCGATCGCGCCTGGGCCAATTACAAAGCTGGCAACGAAACAAACGCGCTGTCACTCTATACGAACTTCGTTGCCCAGTTTCCAGACCATGCCCTCGCGCCTCTTGCTCAGAACTGGGTCGCCGACTATTACTTCCGCCATGGCGATTATCGCACCGCTGAGAAGAATTATCAGGAGCTTTTCCAGCACACCAATTGGCCCGTCTCGGCTTTGACTTACCAGGGCCGCATGATGGCCGGCCGTTCCGCCTTCGCCCGGCAGGTCTACAAAGATGCGGATCATTATTTCAGCGACCTCACCACGCTGCTGCCCAACGATGCGACCGACATGCTCGCGGAGGCCTATTACCGGCTCGGGGACAGCATTGCCGAAGGCTCGCGGCTTGAAACCACCAAGCCTTACGATAGCCGTTTCGGCAATGCCCTTATCGCGTTCGGCAACCTGAATAAGCAATACCCGACGAATCGCTGGGGAATTCTGGCACTTGGCAGGATAGGGGATTGCCATTTTCAACTGGCCGCGCAGGACCCGGAACGTTACGACTCGGCCGCCAAAGCCTACCAGCAACTCATCGACTCTCCCGGGGTGGACACCGCGGCCCGCAACCAGGCCGAGTTCGGCATCGGAATGGTTTTGGAGAAGAAAGCCCAGCTCAAATCAAAAGAGGAAGGATTGCTCCTGCTCAAACAGGCTTCCGAACACTATTATAAAATTCTCTTCTCGGAAAACCCGGATCCCTTCTGGCTCAAGGAAGCTGGCCTCGCTGCCGCGCGGCTTGCTGAAGATCAGAAAGAATGGGAGACAGCCATTAACATTTACGACCGCCTGGCCTCATTGCTTCCACCGTTAAAACCTGCCATGGAGCGCAAATCCGATAAAGCGCGCGAGCAAATGCACGTCGAAAAAGGGTAGGGCCCCTTGGGAGGGGGAGGCTCCCGCCAATTTGGCGTTTGACACGTTTAATTCGGAGGCGTAGCGTTTTAATAAGAGAGAGAAAAAATGGAAACTCAGGCATCACCTCAAATTGAACCGCTCGTCACCCTGACGGAGAACGCGGCGCTGCAGGTGAAACATCTTCAAACTTCGCAAGCCGACACTGCAGGAAAAATTCTGCGCTTATATGTCGAAGGTGGTGGTTGCTCTGGAATGCAATACGGGATGGTGTTCGATGAAAAGCGCAATGACGACATCGAATCCGAATTTTTTGGTGTGCCTGTGCTGGTCGATCAATTTAGCGCCAACTATCTGCGGGGCGCGGTGGTGGACTATGTCGATAGCCTGACCGGCGGTGGATTCAAAATTACGAATCCCAACGCCCGCCAGAGCTGCGGTTGCGGAAAATCCTTTGAGGCCTGAGGGGGCAAGTGCTCTTCCCAGGCATTAGAACGCCGTTCCGTGCGATGCGGAACGGCTTCTTCATTTTTAGAGCCTAAGCCAGTCCGTTGAGCGTCTTCTCACCCCAAATCCAATCAACGGCCCAGTTGCTGAAAAAAGTTTAAAAAGGACGGTTCCGGTTACGAATCCTTTTTATATGAAGAAGCGATTCGGTTTCAGAGAGAGGCGTCTGGGGATGTTGGGGTTGTTCGGCTTGCATTAGCCCTTGTTATTTGATAATTGCAAAGCCCAGAGAGCACCACGAATCCCATGCGCCAAAATGCTTCCATGCTGACGCGCCTTTTCGCACTGGCAGCGATCGTGGTGGGGCTATCAGTAAATGGTGCCGATGCGCCTCTTGTCACTGGCAACGTGGTATTGATCGAGCTGGAGGATCCCAAACACGAAGTCATCATTTTCCCGGCTGGTGGAGCGCTGAAGGAGCCAGCCATGCTCAATCGCATCCTGAATCCTGGAGATCGCCTGGAAACAGGCGGACACAGTCGTGCCACGTTGCGGTTTGGCGGCTTGACGCCCTTTCGGGTGGCTCCGAATTCTCGCGTGCTCATTCCGCCCGATTCCAAGCGGACGAGCATTCTTGATATCCTGCGGGGCGCCATATACCTATTCCATCGCGATAAGCCTGGGTTATTTCCCATAGGCATTCCTACGGGCTCGGCGATCATTCGAGGGACTGAATTCAATCTCGAGGTAGCGGAGGATAATACGACCATCCTGACGCTCCTCGAAGGTGATGTGCTGTTCACGAATTTGCTGGGATCTGTCGAAATGCGGAGCGGCGATCAAGTGATCGCCGCGCCAGGTCAGATCCCGAGGAAGACTGCCCGTATCGAGGCCCATAATTTAGTCCAGTGGTATCTGTATTATCCGGCGATAGTCGAACCTGGCGACCTTCAACTCACACAAACAGAGCAGGGGGCATTACGTGCATCCCTCGAAGCTTACATGGCAGGGGATATCCTCGATGCCCTGGGGAAATACCCGCTCGAGCGCGAGCCTGGTTCAGGCCTAGAGCAAGCGTACCTTGCGGCGCTTTGGCTTGCCATTGGCGAAGTCAAAAAAGCGGAAGTGCTATTGGAGCGAGCGGAATTGCAGGGTCAGGCCGTCAAAGTCACAACGGCGTTGCGCCGAATGATTGCGGCTGTGCGATTGGAAAATGTTGAAAGGAAAACCTCTCCAGGCACGGCTTCAGAATGGCTGGCTGAATCCTACTTGCTCCAGGCTCACGGAAAACTGTCGGAAGCACGCGATGCGGCTCGGCATGCAACATTGCAAGCACCAGGATTTGGGTTTGCCTGGTCTCGACTGGGTGAACTGGAGTTCAGCTTTGGCAGGACAGCCGATGCACTCAACGCCGTGAAAAAGAGCCTGCAACTCTCGCCTCGAAATGCTGAAGCCCTGTCGTTGCAGGGATTCCTGTTAGCGGCGCAGAACCATTTTGAATCTGCCATAAGGTCTTTCGATCAGGCAATTGCAATCGATGGTGCTTTTGGCAACGCCTGGCTCGGGCGCGGCCTTGCCCACATTCGGCGGGGTGAATTCCAGGTAGGGCTGCAGGATCTGGAAACTGCAGCGTTGCTCGAGCCGCAGCGAGCGCTCCCCCGTAGCTATCTTGGGAAAGCGTTTGCACATGCGGGTGACACACGCCATGCGGCCACAGAATTAGGAATCGCCAGAAAAGCCGATCCAAACGATCCAACGCCCTGGCTTTACCTTGCTCTATTACATGAGGAAGAAAACCGTCCGATCGAGGCGGTGGGGGATCTCCTGGAAGCTAAAGCGCGCAATGAGAACCGGAGTATTTATCGTTCGCAATTGCTGCGACGCCAGGACAAAGGCGTTGAAGAGGCCAATTTGGCCCGTATATACCAGGACGTTGGTTTGCAGGAAGTGAGCCTTTGGGAGTCCTACCGGGCCGTGAATTCGGATTATGCAAGTTACCCTGCGCACCTTTTCCTGGCCGATAGCTATCAGCAATTACGGGACATCCGGAGCGCCAATCAACGTTTTGAAACTCCAGCGGTGACGGAGTATCTGATCGCAAGCCTGCTTGCTTCACCGGGAGCCGGGGTTCTGGCCCATTCCGTATCTCAACAGGAGTATTCCAGGTTTTTCGAAACGGATGGGTTCCATCTCGCTTCCAGCACCGAGTACCTCAGCCGCGGAGCATGGAGCCAGAGCGCCGCGCAATATGGCAACACTCGCACGTTCGGCTATGCGCTTTCGGTCTTTTACGCCGCGGACCCTGGCCAATTCAGGAACAACGATCTCGATCAAAAGGAGGTTTCGCTGCAGCTTCAGCAACAGATTACCACCGAAGATTCTGTTTATTTGCGGGCCACCTATGGCACCGCCGCAGGCGGGGACCTTGGACAGTATTATGATCCGGCAGCGCCATTAACGCTCGGTGGGCCGAACAGATTCGTTCGATTCAAAGAGACTCAGGAACCAATACTGCTGGCGGGCTATCACCACGAATGGGGCTCGGGAATGCACACCCTGGCACTCGCTGGGCGATTGCAGGATACGTTGCGATTATCCAACCCCGCGCAATCCGTGCCGTTTCTCCTGCGCGACACGAATGGAACCATTAGCGATGTTTCGCTTACCCCTTTGTCCCAGAATTACCGGGATGAACTCGAAATTTACCTGGCAGAGGTGCAGCAGATTTGGCAAGGCGAGGAGCACACAGTCATCGTTGGGGGGCGCTACCAACACGGCAGTTTTGAAACCAGGAACCAACACCTTGGACTTGGTTACGATTTCACGCCGTCTTCCGGGACGTACGAACCTGGCCTCGAGCGCATCGGGGCCTATGCTTATCACAACTGGCATGTTGCCGAGCCGTTGCTTCTCACGGCTGGGCTTAGTTACGATCGACTCACGTTTCCAGAGAATTTTCGTTTTGCTCCGGTGACCCAGGCGGAGGACCGCACCGATCGAGTGTCGCCGAAAGCTGGATTAATTTGGACTCCTGGTAGCGGAACCACGGTTCGATTCGCCTACAGCCAGTCTTTGGGAGGTGTGAGTTTCGACCAGAGCTTCCGTCTTGAACCTGTCCAGGTGGCAGGCTTCAACCAGGCATTTCGGAGTCTTGCGCCGGAATCCACGGCTGGCGTGAGTGCCGCAGCTCGCTATGAAATGTACGGTGTTTCCTTCGAGCAGATCATTGGGAAAAAGACCTTTTTGGGGTTGAGCGGAGAGGTGCTGCGCTCGAAAGCCAATAGAATGATCGGTGCCTATGGCGAGGTTACGGGAGTGGGAGAGCAACCTCCAATTTCGAGCCTGCGTGAAAGGCAGGAATACCAGGAGCGTTCCGTGGCGCTGAGCGCCAGCCGATTTATTGGAGAAGATCTCTCGGTGGGGTGCAGCTATCGATTAAGTCAGGCGCAGTTGCACAGCCGCTTTGTAGATATCCCTCCGGCGGCGACGCTTTTGAATATAAGACAGCAGCAGGATCTTGAGGCATTCCTCCATCAGGTAAGACTGTTTGGAATTTACAATCATTCGTCAGGTTTCTTTGCACAGGCAGAGGCGAGCTGGTACAGCCAGCATAGTGAAGGATACGCCCCGGACCTCGCCAGTGATGCGTTTTGGCAGGTCGATCTCTTTGGAGGTTATCGTTTCTTCCGCCGGCACGCTGAAGCCAGGGTGGGGATATTGAACGTTGCCGGACAAAATTATCATCTCAACCCACTCAACCTGACCGCCGACCTGGCACGCACGCGCACGTTGGTGGCAAGTTTCAGATTTTATTTCTGACAATGAACCCGAGACATCCAAACCAGCAGGCGTTCGGAACTGCGTTCGGGTGTTGTTTGGTTGTATTTCTCGGTCTGCTGGGGCTCACGCCGCTTGGAACTGTTTTAATTCATCTAAGCTATGAACTTCCGTTCCTAACTCGTCCACAAATGACGCGAGACGAAGCAGTCATCATCTATATGGATGACGATTCGATGAGGGAGTTGGGCCAACCGATGCACGCGCAATGGGATCGAAAAATTCATGCTCGGATGATTGAGCAGCTCCAGAACTTCGGGGCTAAAGCAATTGGTTTCGATGTCCTGATGGAATATCCTTCCGAACCCGAAGCTGACGAGGCACTCCTGAAAGCTCAAGATCGGCATGGGCATGTCTTCTTTGGCGCGAGCGTGGAACCCATATATCTGAACGGCCAACCCATTTCGATTCACCTGAGTAAACCATTTTCCGACCGTTTGACGTACGGCATTGCGGAAATCTCCACCAAAGGGAAGGCTATCCGACAGCTATTTCGAGACACGGAAGGAACACCGAGCCTGGCCTGGGCAATCGCGCAGTCCGTCTCTGCGAAACCTCTCCTCGACCCTACCAAGCCACGCTGGGTGAACTATTATGGACCTCCCGGGACGCTCCCGCATTTCAGTTACAGCGCCGTGCTTAAGGGGGCCATTCCTCCTCAAGTGTTTTCAAATAAGGTTGTATTTATTGGAGCGCATGTCGGCATTGGATTTCTTGGGGGCGTAGGCACGGACTACGCCGCAACGCCCTACACCCTCGGGACTGGGACCATGTCTCCAGGGGTGGAGGTGGTGGCGACTGTATTCCTTAATTTACTGCACCATGAATGGCTGACCGAGATGCCTGTTTGGCTTGAGGTGTTGCTGATGGCTTTGTCGGGAACTGGACTGGTATGGTCCCTCTCGTATTTATCCCCCACCAAAGGATCAGTGTTGGCGGTGTTCCTGGCCTTGGGGACGTTCGCCATTGCTTGTCTGCTTGAATGGCGAGCGCAGTTTTGGTTTCCCTGGCTTGTGATCGTCGTTGTTCAGATTCCCGCTGCGCTCCTTTACTCGCTCCTGGGGCACACCAGGAGACTGCAATGCCAGCAGGAAACGCTGGCTGTTGAATTGGCTGCCGCAAGACTGACCCCCACGAGCGCGAAGAGCCAGGACCAATCCTCCGGAGTGGGCGGTTTCTCTCCGGCTTTGTATGCGCCGCCAGTGCCGCGGCCCACGAGTACTATCCAGGATTCGACGAGTTTTGTCCCCACCATACCCGACCATGTAGTCCTGAGAGAGATTGGGGAAGGCGCATTCGGCGACGTATGGCTGGCACGAGATGTTATTGGCACGTATCACGCGGTGAAAGTCGTTCGCCGCAGAAGATTCCGCGAAGCTGCACCGTTCGAGCGTGAATTTAGCGGGATCCAGAAATTTACGCCCATATCGAGATCTCATGCTGGATTCGTGCACATTCTCCACGTCGGTCGAAACGATGAAGCCGGATACTTCTATTACATCATGGAGTTGGGCGATGATGTGAAGACCGGCCAAAGGATTGATCCTGATTCCTACACCGCGCGAACCCTTGACAACGAGAGAAAACGGCAGAAAAGAATACTGCCTCGCGATTTGGTTGAGATCGGCTCTGCCCTGAGTTCTGCCCTGCATCATTTGCATGAGCATCAGCTCATTCACCGCGATATAAAGCCGGCGAATGTGATTTTCGTCAATGGTAAGCCGAAGCTGGCAGACATCGGATTGGTGACCAGGATGAGCGATGCTGCGAATGAGGTTACCTTTATTGGAACTCCTGAGTTCATGGCGCCGGAAGGGCCAGGTTCTGCGAGCGCGGATGTTTATGGCCTTGGGAAACTACTCTATGTGCTGTTCACGGGATTGCCCGCGGGAAAGTTTCCGGAGCTGCCAACAGATCTTTTAGAGACTGCCGAAACAGACAGCCTGGTGATCAAGTTGAACAAAATTATCTTGAAGGCCTGCGAGCGAGAGGCACGAGAGCGTTTCCAAACGGCTGCTGAGATATTCGCGGAGTTGGGCAAGCTTCGAATAATGGAATCCAAACCGGATGAGTCTATTCGGACATAACCTTGAAAAATCCTGATTATGCAAACTGACGCAGAGGCATTTATCCCGACGCGAGCCAGCCTGCTCTCACGACTCAAGAACCTTGATGATGCGGACAGCTGGAAGACTTTTTTTGATACTTATTGGAAGATGATTTATAGCGTGGCGCGTCGTGCCGGCCTCAATGATGCCGAGGCGCAGGACATCGTGCAGGAAACCATCGTTTCGGTGGCCAAGAGCATGCCCGAGTTCCGGTATGATCCGAAAATCGGTTCATTCAAGGGCTGGCTGTCGAATGTGACGCGCCGCCGAATTATCGATCGGTTGCGCAAGCGGGAGTATCAGAAAGATGGGGAACGGTTCCCGCGAGAGGAGCGGCTGCGAACTTCGCTTGCGGAAGAGCAGGTGGACCCGGCCGGCTTGGAATTGGAGAGCATGTGGGAGTCCGAGTGGGCAATTCACGCAATGGAAACGGCGATGGAAAAGGCCAAACGACAGGTTAGTTCAGCACATTACCAGATCTTTCTTTTGCACGTGGTTAAAAGCATGCCGGCTCGGCAGGTTGCCAAAAAATTAGACGTGAAATTGCCGGAAGTTTATTTCGCCAAGTACAAGGTGGGGCGGCTCATCCGAAAAGAGATCAAGCAGCTGGAACAGCAAATGATTTGAGCACAAGGAAGTCTCCCGCTAGTTCCACGGGACAACTCGATAAAATCTCTGGGCCTGGGTGCGGGATTGAGAGTCGGTAAAGCTAATCGGCGAGGCGGTGGAAGAGCGATTTGTGAGCACGGAAGTCCACTGTGTGTACTCCGGCGGTTGCGCCAGTTCCGTTGCATATTGCAGGATGTTGCTCTTGCTGGAAGGGCCGGTGACCTGAAAATAAGAATGCCCATCCAGGCCAGGGGCGGTGCCAACTTTCAATGGAATAAGACTTCCGCCCACATAAACAGTCCCGACTCCCATTGTAATTGATCCAGCGAAGTTTTGGACAATGACGTCGTAGAAGCCCGCGTTTTTTCCAGTCGCTTTAGCTATGGCAAAAGTTTTGTTGGTTGCGCCGGGAACCACGACTCCATTCAACCGCCATTGATATTTGAGAGGGGAAAGCGTCCGGGTAAGGACGTCGGCAGAGAGCAGCATTGGGGCGTCGTTGGCAATAACCCAACTCCCCGAGGGGTGCACGGCTCCCGGCGTAGTATCCATTTTCCAATTCAATTTGAGCGTTCCAGATGCACCGTTTACTCCGCCCGCGAAAATGAGATAAAAGCTTTCTTTTTCCGCGGGGAAAATCAACTGACTGCGAATGTGGTCGGGTGCTCCATTATCATCGCAGGCGAGAAGGTGTTTAATGCGATAAGTCGAGTTGGTCGTATAAATGATCATCGCTGTATCGATCGTGCTGCCGATGGTGTCTACCTGCATTATCCCCGCCTCCGTGGTGTAGAGCGCCAGGTACTTCGGCGCCACGATCATGGTCTGGTCGCAAATGTC
>JADMIO011227314.1_pt1 | contig 16942 bp, 19 predicted proteins | sample 8958161 | NCBI WGS metagenome assembly JADMIO01 (sample SAMN16585339, study PRJNA669376) | soil metagenome | isolation source: Crop rotation soil | place: USA: Cullars Rotation, Alabama | collected 2011
GAGCCCGCCGATTGCCGGAAAGAGCGACGGGCGGCGCTCGAGCCATTCGGTGGCTGAGCGCTGCGGGTCGAGATCGCGCAGGATCACGTCCTTGCGCTTGCCTGCGAGCCACCCGGCGACGTTGGTCGCGAGCGTCGTCTTGCCGCTGCCGCCCTTTGGATTGGCGACGACGATGGTTTGCATTGAAGTCCCCCTCCTCCCCTGAAAGCGGCAATCTTAGCGCCAATCCCCTCCCCGCTTCCCCCGCCGGTAGAATGACAAGCCCATGGATACCCCTGGCGCCACCGACCTTCGCGCACCCGCTCCGGCGGAGGCGCCGCGACCGTCCGCCGCGCCGCGGCGCGACCCGCGGAAAGCGGAGTTCGAGGCGAACAAGCTGAAAAAGCGCCTGCGCCGCCTGGTCGGCGAGGCGATCGGAGCGTACGGGCTCATCGAGCCCCACGATCGGGTGATGGTCTGTGTGTCGGGCGGCAAGGACAGCCATGGCCTGCTCGACATCCTGCTGACGCTCAGGGGCCGAGCCCCCTTCCCGTTCGAGGTCATCGCGATGAACCTCGACCAGAAGCAGCCGGACTTTCCCGCGGACGTCCTCCCCCGTTACTTCGAAGGGCGCGGCATCCCGTACCGCATCGAGGAACAGGACACGTACAGCGTGGTCAAGCGCGTCATTCCCGAGGGTGGCACGCTCTGCTCGCTGTGCTCCCGGCTTCGGCGCGGCGTGATCTATCGCGTCGCCGCCGAGCTAGGCGCGACCAAGATCGCGCTCGGCCATCATCGCGACGACGTGCTGGCGACGTTCTTCCTCAATCTATTCTTCGGCGGGAAGCTCAAGACGATGCCGCCGAAGCTCGTTTCCGACGACGGCAAGCACGTCGTGATTCGTCCGCTCGTGCACGTCCGCGAGCGCGATCTCGCGCGCTACGCCGAGCAGAACGAGTTCCCGATCATCCCCTGCAATCTCTGCGGATCGCAGGAGCATCTGCAGCGCAAGCAAGTCTCGGCGATGCTCCGCGAATGGGAGAAAAAGCATCCCGGAAGGATCGACTCGATCTTCGGTGCGCTCGGCAACGTGGTGCCTTCGCATCTGATGGACCGGGGTCTCTTCGACTTCGCCGCGGTCAGGGCCAGCGGCGCCCCGACGCCGGGTGGCGACATCGCGTTCGACGTCGATCCGGCGCTCGAGCGCGCGACGGCGGCCGCGGCCGCGGTGACTGCGAGCGTCGCGATCGACGCCATCCCCCTGCGGCACAGTGTCTTGCCCAAGGCCGACGATTAGCAGTGGGCAATGCCGGTGCAACACAGCGGCGAGCGCTCTCGAGCTTCGGCGAGCTCGTGCGGGCGCTGTTCGTCTGCCTGGTCCTCCTTTTCGCGGCCTCGATCGACACGTTCGCCGCCGCGCCTTCCGAGGCCGCGCCGCGAGCGTCAGCTTCTTCGGGCGCGAGTGTGCTCAATGCGCTGCGGCAGGGCGGCTATGTCATCTATTTTCGCCACGCAGCCACCGACTTCAGCCAGAACGACGAGCAGATGTCCGGCTTCGAGGATTGCGCGCGGCAGCGCAATCTCACCGACGCCGGACGTGCGGACGCGCGCGCAATCGGCGCGGCCATTCGCTCGCTCGGGGTTCCCATCGGTGAGGTGCTCGCGAGCCCGTTCTGCCGCACGCGAGAGACGGCCGAGCTGATCTTCGGCCGCGCGACGATCTCCACTGCCGTGCGCGGCGGGCCTGCCAACGCCGAGGGAGGCCGCTACGACGAGCTTCGCGGCCTGCTCACACGGCCGGTGTCGCCCGGCAATGTGAACCTCGTCATCTCCAGTCACGGCAATCCGTACACCGCGGTCGTCGGGCCGCCCTACCTCGCCGAAGGCGAAGCCGCGGTCATCCAGCCGATGGGGAGCAACGGGTTTCGGGTGGTCGCCCGGATCAAGAAGGACGAATGGTCGACGTTGCGCTAGGGACCCGTTGAACGTCCTCGAAGCCTGCTTCGATGCGATTCGCGGCCGCGGTCTTCGCGTGGTCTTCCCGGAGCACGACGACGAGCGAATCATCGCGGCCGCCAAGCGACTGCGCGAGCTCGACCTCGCCGTGCCCATCGTCCTTGCTCCTTCGGAAACGAGCGTCCGTCTCGACGCCTACGCGGCCGCCTACCTCGAAGGCCGACAAGATGCGAATCCCAGGATCGCCCGCCGTCTCGCGACGAAACCCTTGTTCCACGCCGGCCTGATGGTCAAGGTCGGCGATGCCGACGCAATGGTCGCGGGCGCCGCCACGACCACGGCGCGGGTGATCGAGGCGGGAATGCTGACCGTTGGCCTGGCACCGGGCAGCACGACGCCGTCGAGCTTTTTCGTGATGCGGTTCGCGGATCGAGCGCTCGTGTTCGCGGACTGCGCGGTGAACGCCGATCCGACGCCGGAAGCGCTCGCCGACATCGCGCTCGCGTCGGCCGAGAGCTGCCGGCGCGTCCTGCGCGAAGAGCCGCGCGTCGCGCTGCTGTCGTTTTCGACCAAGGGCAGCGCCGCGCACGCGCGGGTCGACAAAGTCGTGCGCGCCCTCGATATCGCACGTGCCCGCGCACCGGACCTCGCGATCGATGGCGAGCTGCAGGCGGACGCGGCGCTCGATGCATCGATCGCATCGCGCAAGCTGAGGGAGGCGGGACCCGTTGCCGGCCGCGCCAACGTGCTGGTCTTCCCGGACCTCGACGCCGGGAACATCGCTTACAAGCTGCTGCAACAACTGGGTGGCGCCCAGGCGATCGGCCCGATCCTGCAGGGCTTCGCGCGACCGGTCAGCGATCTTTCGCGCGGCGCGTCGATCGACGACATCGTCGCGACCGCGGCCATCCTGCTCGCGCAGTGCGCTCAGTCGCGTTGATGCGGATTAGCGTGAGTCGATGGGCACGTAATCGCGTCGCGCGGGACCGTCGTAAAGGGTGAGCGGCCGGATGAGGATGTTGTTCTCCAGCTGCTCCAGCACCTGCACCGTCCAGCCGGGCACGCGTCCGGCGGCGAACACCGGAACGAAGAGATCCTCGGCGATCCCGTTCAGGAAGTAGACGACGCCCGCGTAGAAATCAACGTTGACGTTCACGCCGTGGCGGGCGTACGGCTTCATCGCTTCGACCAGCGCTTCCAGGATCTGGTACCAGCGCGGGTCGCCCATCTCGCGCGACAGCGCTTCCACGCCGGCGCGCATGTGCCGCGCGCGCGGGTCCTCGGCGCGGTAGACGCGATGACCGAAGCCCATCACCGCTTCCTTGTTCGCGCGCTTCGCTTTCACGTAGGCGGCGGCTTTCGACGCATCGCCGATCTCCTGCGCCATCCGGATCACGTTCTCGGCGGCGCCGCCATGCGACGGGCCGGACAGTGCGGCGATCGCCGCGGTGATCGCCGCATGCAGGTTCGCCTTGGTGCCCGCGACCACGCGCGCGGTGAAGGCCGACGCGTTCGACCCGTGCTCCGCGTGCAGGATCATGTCGACGTCCATCAGCCGCGCGGCATTGGCGCTCGGCACGCGGCCGGTGACCATGTAGAGGAAGTTGGCGGCATGCGAGAGGCTCGCGTCCGGCGCCACGGGTTCCCGGCCGCGCCGGATCGCTTCGTGCGCGGCGATGATCATCGGCACCTGCGCCGTCAGGCGCACGCCCTTGCGTGTGGTTGCCGCCGCGGACAGATCGCCCACTTCCGGGTCGAACGCCGCGAGCGCCGATACGGTGGTGCGCAGCACGTCCATCGGGTGCGCCTCGCGCACCGTGCGAATGACCTCGACGACGCCCGCAGGCAGCGTGCGCGCGGCTTTCAACGCCGCGTCGAAGCGTTGCAATTCGTCCCGACGCGGCAGTTCTCCGTGGAGCAGCAGGTAGCAGCTCTCCTCGAACGTCGACCGGGTGGCGAGATCGTGGATCGAATAGCCGCGGTAGAGGAGCTCGCCCGCTCGACCGTCGATGAAACAGACGCGCGAGCGGTCGAAATACACGCCCTGCAAGCCGCGATGGATCTCGACCTTGCCTTCTTCTTCCGCCATGGCTCCCCGCGCGTAAGCCTAGACGATGCTGGCGGCACGAACCTCGCGCCGTCCTTGCTGCGCTAGCCCTTGTACTTCGCGCAGAGCGCCTCGGCGCCGCGGGCCAGGATGCCGGCATCCGAGCCGACCGCGGTGAAGAGCGCACCGGCGGCGATGTAGCGGCGGATATCCGGCTCGGCGAACGCGAGCACCCCCGGCGCCTTGCCGCACTTGCGGATGCGGCGCATCGCCTCTTCGATCATCGTCACGACCTCGGGTCTGTTGATCTCGCCGGTGTAGCCCATCGAGGCATGCAGATCAGCGGGGCCGATGAACACGCCGTCGATGCCGTCGACCGCGCAGATGTCCTCGAGCTGGTCGAGCGCGGGCTTCGTTTCCACCTGGACGAGGACGCAGATTTCGTCCTCGACCTTCTTCACGTAATCCTTCACGCGGCCGAAGCGCGTGGCGCGCGTCGAGCCTGCGACGCCGCGAACGCCCGCGGGAGGATAGCGCGTGTAGCGCACGGCATCTTTTGCCTCGGCCACCGAGCAGACATACGGGATCAGCAGCGTCTGGATGCCGATGTCGAGGAAGCGCTTGATCGTGACCATGTCGTTCCACGGCACGCGAGCGACCGTGCTGACCGGATACGCCGCCGCGGCTTGCGCCTGCTGCAGCACCGACTCGAGGTCATTGGGCGAGTGCTCGGTATCGAGGAGGATCCAGTCGAATCCCGCCCCCGCGATCACCTCGACCGTGTAGTTCGACGACAGGCTCGACCACAGCCCGATCTGCGACTTCCCTTCGCGGATCGCGCGCTTCAAAGCATTGCGTGGCATTTCCATCGGGTTCCTCCGTCTTTGAGCAGGCGCCGACCGCTCGCGGTCGCTATCGCACCGAATCCTTGCTCTGTCCGAACAGGATCGCCCGCGACTTCGCATCGTCGACCGCGGGTTTCACGTTGACCGTCTTCGCGAACGCATACGCACGCTCCACTGCGGGCCGCGCGGCGATTGCCTTCAGCCAGCGCGCGAGATGCGGGAAGTCGGCGATGTCCTGTTTCTGACGCTCGGGCTGCACCCACGGGTAACAGGCCATGTCGGCGATCGAATACTCGCCGGCGATGTACGCACGATCGGCGAGCCGCTTGTTGAGCACGGCGTAGAGGCGTCCGGTCTCGCGCACATAGCGGTCGATCGCGTAGGGAATCTTCTCGACGGAATAGCCGTGGAAGTGATGGTTCTGCCCCGCCATCGGGCCGAGCCCGCCCATCTGCCAGTACAGCCATTGCAGGCACTCCCACCGTCCACGCAGGTCCGTCGGCAGGAACCGGCCCGTCTTCTCGGCGAGGTACTGAAGGATCGCGCCCGATTCCATCAGCGACAGCGGACCGCCTCCGTCCGCCGGCGAGTGATCGACGATCGCGGGAATCCGGTTGTTGGGCGAGATCGCGAGGAACGCCGGCGCGAACTGCTCGCCGGCGCTGATGTTGATCGGGATCACCTTGTGCTCGAGGCCGGTCTCCTCGAGAAATATCGTGATCTTGTGACCGTTCGGCGTGGTCCAGTAGTAGAGATCGATCATGCGGAACGCGGTTGGGAGGAAGGCGATCAGAACGTGCCGGGATAGTTGCCGCCGTCCTGCAGGATGTTCTGGCCGACGATGTAGCCGGCGTGGACGCTGCAGAGAAATGCACACATCGCACCGAACTCGGCGGGATAGCCGAAGCGCCCGGCGGGTGTGGCGGCCGCACCCAGCGCCATCATCTCCTCGATCGACTTGCCGGCCGCTTTCGCGCGTCCCACGTACGTCGTCCGCAAGCGGTCGGTATCGAACGCGCCCGGCAGCAGGTTGTTGATCGTCACGTTGTGGACGGCGACCTTGCGCGCGAGTCCGGCGACGAAACCCGTGAGCCCCGACCGCGCGCCGTTGGAAAGCCCGAGGAAGTCGATCGGCATCTTCACGGCCGACGACGTGATGTTGACGATGCGGCCGAACCGCCGCGCGATCATCCCGTCGACGGTCGCCTTGATGAGCTCGATCGGCGTCAGCATGTTGGCGTCGAGCGCGCGAATCCACGCCGCGCGATCCCAGTCGCGGAAGTCGCCCGGCGGAGGCCCGCCTGCGTTGTTGATCAGGATGTCGGGATTGGGCTCCGCGGCGAGCGCCGCGGCGCGGCCCTCGGGCGTGGTGATATCGCAGGCGACCCAGCGAACGGGCCGCCCGACGCGCGCGCCGATTTCCTCCGCGGTGCGCCGCACCGTCTCTTCGGTGCGGGCGAGGATCGTGACCTCGCAGCCGGCATCCGCGAGCGCTTCCGCGCAGCCGCGCCCCAATCCCTTGCTCGCCGCGCAGACGAGCGCCTTCTTGCCCGCGATTCCGAGGTCCATGGTCAGGCGACCTGCCGCGCAATCGCGGTGCGCCGCGTCGAAGCCGTCCGCACCTGGATCACCGTGCCGATTGCGATCAGGTAGAAGCAGGCCACTGTAATGAGCATCGCCTGCGGGTGCCCATGATCGAGCATGAAGCCGAACATCACCGGACCGATGATGCCGCCCAGGTCCAATCCGGAATAGACGAAGCCGTAGACGCGCCCTGCGGCGCCTTTCGGCGTCGACGCGCGAACGATGAGGTCCCGCGAGGGGCCGGTCGAGCCCATCGCGAAGCCGATGACGACGAACACCGGCATGAGGAGCGCCGACGGAACAGCTCCCATGGCGACGACCAGCAGGATCATCGCGGCCAGCAGCATTCCACTGGCGGCGACTCGATCGTGACGGGTCGTCCGCGCGGCGAGGAATCCGCCCGTGAAGATGCCGGCCGCCCCGCCGAGCAGATAGGCGGTCAGCGTCGACGTCGCGAGCGCGAGCGATACGCCGTAGACCGACCCCAGCACCGTCGGGATGAACGTCTGCAATCCGAGCCCGGCAATCGTCACGAACACGAAGTAGAAGAAGCAAAGCAGGATCGGCGCCTGCAGGAACAGCGACGCGCTCGCCTTGACGGTGTGAAGGTGCGAGTCGGCCGCCCGGTGCGATGCGAGGATCGTCCGCTGGGTGAGAAGGACTCCTAGCGCCACCAGACCGATGACGCCCATGATCGCGAGCGCGGTGCGCCATCCGAACATGCTTCCCAGCGCAAAGCTCACGACGGGCGCCAGCGCGTAGCCGAGGTTGCCGCCGATCCCGTGCGTGCTGTACGCATGGCCGAGCCGGCGCGGCGCGACGCTGGCGTTGAGGATCGCGAAGTCGGCCGGGTGAAAGACGCCGTTGCCGATGCCCATCAGCACGACAATCGGAAAGAGCCAACCGATGTCGGGGACGAGACCGGCGACGAGGACGCCCCCGGCGGCGAGCCCGAGCCCTGCGAGCAGCACGGGCCGCGCACCCAGCCTGTCGACGGCGAAGCCCGACAGGAATTGCGAAATGCCGCTCGCTCCGTAGTAGACGCCGACGAGCGTTCCGAGGACCGCATAGCTCGTGCCGAACTCCGCACGCAGCAGCGGGAAGAGCGGCGGCAGCGCGAGCTGGAAGAAGTGCGACATCATGTGGGCGAAGCCCACGATGCCGATCACGCGGGCATCGTGCCGGAGAGAATCGCTGCGGGGAGTATCCAAGGCGGGAATTTGACGCAAGACCAGACGCGCGAAACCCGGATTGTACTGGATCGCGCTGCCTTCCTCCCTGGATCGGCTCCACGAGCCGTGTTGCGTTCCTGCCACGCTTCGAGAGGCACTCGCTGCCTGCGTCGTCCCGGTCGTTGACGCTAGCTGATATCTGAGTGATATCATAACACTATTGTTCCGATATCAGACGGAGCAACGAGCCGGCACGGCCGGCCGTTTCGGGGAGAGCACGGACGATGAACACACTGTCGCGCAACGGAGGACTCTGGATCGCGATCGGCACGGCCGCCGGCGTGCTGATCGGCGTGGCGTTCGGAATGGCCTCCGTCGGCCTGGCGCTGGGACTGGTCCTCGGCATCGCCGGCGGCTTCATCGCCCGCCGCTAGCGCGGCGTCCATCTCGCGAAGCCGCCGCCTTAGCGGCGCGACGCTCCCCTATTCCCTACTCGCGATGGCCGACAAGAAGGCGTTTCTGCTGCGGGTCGATCCGGGCGTGTGGACGGCGATCCTGAAGCTCGCCCAGGCCGAGCTGCGGAGCATGAACGCCGAGATCGAGTTCCTGCTGCGCGATGCGCTGGCGCGCCGCGGCATCGTGCTCAGGAAAGGCCCGCCGAAGCCGCGCGCCGGTCACGGCGAGGACTAGAAGCTCGCCCGAGCGGGCGGCGATGCGGGACCCTTGCTACGCGAGGACGCGAGCGAGAAACGCGCTGATCGCTTCGACCTCTTCCCAGACAACCGAGTGGGGCATCGGGTACGTGTGCCACTCGACGTGGTAACCCGCGGCGACGAGCGCCTTCCGGCCGGCTTCACCCCACTCGGGACGCACCATCGGATCGAACGTTCCGTGCGCCATGAAGATCGGCACGTCGCGGTTGGCGGCACTCCCCTCTTCCGCGAGCATGTCGGGGACGACGACGTACGTCGACAGGGCGACGATCCCGGCAAGTCGCTCGGAATGACGAACACCCGTGTGCAGCGCGATCACCCCGCCTTGCGAAAACCCGGCGATCACGATGCGTCTCGCCGCGACGCCGCGAGCTCGTTCGCGCGCGATCAGCGCCTCCACGTGCGCCTGCGACTCGCGCACGCCGGCGATGTCGGCACGATTCGTGATGTCGCCTGCCGCGAGGTCGTACCAGGCGCGCATCCGGAAGCCGTTGTTGAGCGTGACCGGGCGCATCGGCGCATGCGGAAAGACGAAACGAACGCTCGCGGAAGCCGGAAGCGGCATTTCGTCGACGATGGGAACGAAGTCGTTGCCGTCGGCGCCGAGCCCATGGAGCCAGATCACGGCGGCCGTCGGATTCGGACCGGTCTCGAGCTCGACGGAGGGGAGTACTTCGGGATTCATTGGATGGCTTTGGAGGGGTCAGCCGCGCATTTTACCCGTGCGGTCCACGGCTCTTCCACGGACCAATGAGTACGGTATCGCACAGACCCTCGTCCGCGCCGGGCGTATCTTGCGCAGTGTCCTGCACGTTCGGCATCGACCCGAATTCTCTTTGCCAGCGGTTGGACCTCGCAATGTCGCTCGTGACGGTCGATGCCCAAGCTCCTGCGGTCAATCGCATTCGGCAATTCCCTGCTCGATTCCCTCCCCCGAAACGCGCGCGACCTGATCGGTAAATCTTGCGTGCCGGCGCAGGTCAGGTCCGGCGAAGTGCTGTGCGAGCCGATGGACAGGATTGAGCGCGTGTACTTCCCCACGACGGCCTCCATCTCGCTGATCGCTCCCGCCCTCGGCACCGAGACGCTCGAAGTCGGCATGGTCGGCAACGAAGGCATGTTCGGGATCACCGTGCTGCTCGACGTGAAGACGTCGCCGCTGACGGGCCTCGTCCAGGGCGGAGGGCATGTGCTGCAGTTGAGCGCAAGCCGGTTCGAGCGACTCGCGACGGACATCGCGCCGTTCAGGAAGATCGTCAACCGCTATCTCTACGTCCTGACTGCGCAGATCGCGCAAGCCGCGGCGTGCAACCGCTTTCACTCGCTGGATTCACGCCTTGCCCGTTGGTTGCTGATGACGCGCGACCGCGCGCAAAGCGACACGTTCCGCCTCACCCACAAGTCCCTCGCCTACATGCTCGGCGTGCGCCGTGCGGGCGTCACCGAGGCGGCCGGTCGTCTGCAGGCGAACCGACTGATTCGCTACCACCACGGCGAGCTCACCGTGCTCGATCGTCAGGGGCTCGAGGTGATTGCCTGCTCCTGCTATGCCGCGCACAACGCGGTCTACGAGGAGTACCTGGGGAAGCCCAGAATCGCCAGCGTCCAGCCGACGACCCACCGAGTCCTCTAGGACTTCGGGGGCGGGAGGAGCGGGTCCCTACGCTACGGCCGGCGCCGTCTCGGAGCCGGCGCTGCTGGGTGCCGGGATGGCGGACCCCGCCTCGGCCGGCTTCTTGCTGTAGAGAACCTCCTTGAACCACTTGACGAGGAGCTCCCGATACGCGGCCTGCATCGCCTCGTCCGACAGTCCGTGGTCCGCGCCTTCGATCAGCCGATACGTCAGCGAGCGGGCGCTCTTGCAGGCTTCGCGATAGTTGACCACGACCTGGTGAGGAATCACGTCGTCGTGCTCCGATTCGACCAGCAGCACGTCGCCCGTGAACGCGTGGCACGCGCGCAGCGCCTTGCTTTCTTCCGGGCTCACGGGCTGGAGCCGGTATTTCGCGAGGTCCTGCTCGGTCCGCAGCTTGAACTTGGGCAGGCTCCACTCCGAATCCTTGTACAACGCCGGCACTCGCAGCGCGAGCCACTTGACGGGACGCTGCGCAGTCAGGAGCGCGGCGAGATAGCCGCCGTAGCTGCTGCCGACGACCGCGATCGAATCCGAGTCGACGTTGTGCTGGGCCGCGAGAAAGTCGTAGGCCGCGAGAATGTCGCGCAGGCTTTCCTCGCGCGAGACGGTCTCGTGCTGCGTATGCGTCTGCGCGTGGCCGCGGAGGTCGAACGTGAGGCAGATGCAGCCGAGCGCCGCAATCGCCCGCGCCCGCGCAAGGTATTGCCGCTGGTCGCCGCCCCAGCCGTGCACGAACAGCACGCCGGGGACGAGCGTTCCGGGCGAGATCAGGGTGCCGAGGACGTGCTCGCCCTCGACGCGTATGTAGACCGGTTCATCGCGCGTCGCCATAGGCTTCGGTCACTGCATATTTGGTAAGGGGTCCGACCTGCTCGTCGATGCCCGAGAAGTAGACGACCGCATCAGGCGGCACCGACGGCGAGTCGCCGTAGACTTCCCGCGTCATCGCCCGGACGATCCGCAGCGACGGGTCGGCGCGGAACGCTTCCAGCGCGCCGATTTCCGCGCCACTCGCTCCGCCCACGCGCCACGATTGTTCCAGTACGCCGGACTTCGTCCGACCTCGGGCAGTACGACCCTGCGCGACGTCGTAGTTCCGGCGCGATGCGTACAGCCCATCGAAACACTCGCTCGCGGCCGCGTCGTAGGCGCGCGCCTGATCGATCGCCAGCGCGATGTCCTCTGCCATGTGCCACGTTTCGAACGCATCGAACCCGCCGCGCACGACCGTGATCTCCGAGCCGCCGTAGACTTCCGCGCCGCGGTTGTTCGTCGTCGTGGACTGGGTGCCGTAATACGTGGCAACCAGGTCCGCGACGCGAACCTGACCGATGCTGTAGGTCGTCACGTCGGTGAGATTCTCCTCGATGACGACACCCAGGCGCGACAGATCCTCGGGATCGAGTGCGTCGACTGCCCGGTCGAGGTCGCCCATATTGTCGACGACGGATTGACCCAAGCCTGCGATCCCGCCGCCGGGCTTCACGCGCACCGGACCCGATTCGAGGAGCCGGCGGCCGGCGACTTTCGCGTCTTCGCGTGTGAACGCGCTCGCCCCGTCGAGCACGACGCCGGCGACGCGACGCGGAAATTCCGCCGACCACCCGGCCGGCGGACGCGATCGCGAATCGACGAGTGGATGCGTGATCGTCTTGGTCGCGACCACTGCGTGCGGCACGACGCCGCCGAAGAGATCGGCTTCGCTGTCGATGCCGGCGTCGCGGGCCGTCTCGCGGTCGAGCGTATCGCTCGGGACAAAGTAGCTCGTCGCCCCGGCGTGACGCAACGCGTCGTAGTCGCCTGCATAGGCGTAGCCCGTAAGGCCGGCGAGACGCCGCGCGATCTCGCGACGCGTCCCCGCCATGTGGCCATGGTGCAGTGCCGCATCCCCGACCGGATACGTGACGACGACGCCGCGTGCGGCCGCGGGCGGGCGACGGATCCTCACGCTCACGCGAGAGGCTTCGGCATCGCAGACGAGATCGGTCATCGCAGTCGTATCCATCCTGGCTCCATGCAAGGGATCGCGGCGGCGGTCCCGCAGCAGCGATTTCCGGATCATCGCGGTGCGCTGCGTTGTCGCCTATAGGGACGGGCGCCGAGGAGGCGTAGGACCCGGCCTACACGCTTAGCGCCGTCACCGTCTGCCTGAGGCGCGTGTTACGCTGCCATCCGCCATGGCGTCGCCCGTCCCACCCGCCGCAGTCGTAGCCGAGCTCGCCCCCGACGGTCGCTTGCGGGCGGCGATCAACTACGGCAATTCGGTGCTGGCAAGGCGCGATTCATCCGGCGAGCCCGCGGGGATCTCGGCCGATATTGCGCGCGAGCTGGCGCGGCGGCTCGGCGTCGCGTTCCAGTGCGTTCCCTACGAACAAGCGGGAAAGGTCTTCGAAGGCCTGAAAACGTCGGCGTGGGACGTCTGCTTCCTCGCCAACGACCCGCTGCGCGCAACCGAGATCGCGTTCACCAATGCCTACGTCGTGATCGAAGGCGTCTACATGGTGGCGATCGACTCTCCGGTGCGCGGCAACGACGAGATCGATCGCGAAGGAACGCGCATCGGCGTCATCACCGGCAGCGCGTACGATCTCTTTCTGTCACGCGAGCTCAAGCAGGCGACGCTCGTTCGCGCCGCGGACGCGGGCCCCGTGATGGATCTCTGGGTCGCCGGCAAGCTCGATGCCGTCGCCGGCGTCAAGCCTCAGCTCGAAGCCGACGCGAAGCGCGTCGGCGGCCTGCGCCTGTTGCCGCGGCGGTTCATGGCGATCAACCAGGCGATGGGGACTCCGCGGAGCCGTGAGGCCGGAGCGCGCTACCTGCGCAGCTTCATCGACGAGATCAAGGCGACGGGCTTCGTCGCCGAGGCGTTCGCCCGCAACAGGATCGACGGCGCATCGCTCGCGCCGTAACGACTACGCCCGGCGGTGCAGCCGCTGGTCGATGTAGAGCAGCACCGAGCTCACCGCGAAGGCGAACACCACGATGATGAGCGTCACCGACATGATGAGCTCGACGTTGTGGAGCCCGATGCCGTTCATCAGCAGGTAGCCCAGGCCCCGCTGCGACGCGAACATTTCGGCGAGCAGCGAGCCGATCAGCGTCAGCGCGAAGCCGACCCGCAGGCCGGTGAAGATCTCCGGAATGGCCGCGGGGAACAGCACCCAGCGCACCATCTGCGAGCGCGACAGGTTGAGTACGCAGCCGGTCTTGATCAGGATCGGCTTGGTGTTGTGCACCGCGGACAGCGTGAACAGGATGATCGGGATTACGCCGTGGATCACGCCGAAGGCCACCTTGGCGGACAGGCCCAGGCCGAACGCGAGCAGCAGAATCGGATACAGCGTGAGCTTGGGCACGGCGTAGAGCGAGACGATCATCGGCTCGAGCGTGTCGCCGGAGAGGCGATCGAACCCGAGCCAGAACCCGACGATGAGGCCGATGACGACGGAGAGCGCGTAGGCGATCGCGAACGCGCGCAGCGTCTCGATGACTTGCGCGTCGAAGGACTCGGTGGCGAAGAGCTTGGCGGTATACGACAGTGTGGCCAGCGGCGAGGCCAGCGCGACGTCGCCCGTCCACCAGTAGAGCGCCTGCCAGATCGCGACGAGCGCGATGACGAGCACTACGGTATGGGCCCAGCCGCTGTTCAGCCATCCACGCTTCGCTGCGCTCATCGCATACCTCGCCGGGAGAGAAGGCGCTGCTCCCAGCGCGACAGCACGCCGTTGATGGCGATCGACGCGAGCAGGATCAGCAGGATCAGCGGATACATCGTCGCGTTGTCGAAATTGGCGTACGCGAAGCTGATCTCGTAGCCGATGCCGCCGCGGGACATGATGAATTCGGAGCCGATGACGCCGATGAACGAATACGCGACCGCCAGCTTCACCCCGGTCAGCAGATAGGGACCGGCCGACGGCAGCGTCATCCGCAGCGCGGTGTCGACCGGCGACATCTGCATGATCTGCGCCGTCTTGAGCAGGACGTTCGGGACGCGGTCCAGCCCGTTCAGCGTGTTGACGATCACCGCGACGACGCCGAGCATGAACGCGATCAGGATCTGCGGGAGGTCGCCCAGCCCGAAGATCACGATGAAGAACGGGTAGAACGCGAACACCGGCACCGCGTAGTACGTCGCGAACAACGGATCGAGCGTGTCGCGCAGCGCGCGAACCCGGTGCAGGAGCGCGCCGACGATGATCCCGACGCCGAGCGCCAGGAAGAGCGCGAGCACGGTGTTGGTCAGCGTTTTCAGGATCGCGCCGTTCATCCGGCCCGAGACGAGCATCCGCCACAGGTCGCGCACGATGAGGTGCGGCGCCTGCATCGTGATCTTGTCGATCACGCCGGTGAGCGACAGCACTTCGAGCACGGCGACCGCGCCGCCGACCACGGCCAGCCGGTACCAGGCCAGACGCGTCATGTCCTGCCTGCTTCGTGCGCCCTCGCCGCGCGCATCCTGCTCATGCGCCGCCCACCGGCCGGCCGATCGTCTTCATCGACTCGCCGCGCAGCGTGTGCCACAGGCGCGCGGTGATCGCGCCGAAATCCGCGTGCTCGATGATCCGGCTGTCGCGCTCGCGCGGCCACCGCGTCTCGACGACGTCGACGATGCGGCCGGGCCGCGCCGACATCACGCCGATCCGGTCGGCGAGCATCGTCGCCTCGTCCAGCGCGTGCGTGATGAGAAACACGGTGGCGCCCGTTTCGCGCCACATCCGCAGGAGCTCGTCGCCCATCAGAAGCCGCGTCTGCTGGTCGAGCGCGCCGAAGGGCTCGTCGAGCAGGATCAATCGCGGCTGCATGACGAGCGTGCGGGCGATGCAGACGCGCTGCCGCATGCCGCCGGAAAGTTGCGCGGGATAGCTCGTCGCGAAATCGGAGAGGCCGACGAGCTTCAGCACGTCGCGAACGCGCCTGTCCTTTTCCTCGCGGGAAAGGTTTGCGCGCCGCAGGCCGAACGCGACGTTGCCGGTGACATCGAGCCAGGGCAGCGACGCGTCCTCCTGGAACACGACTCCCATGCCTTCGGGCGCCTTGCCGGCAATCGGCCTTCCCTCGAACTCGATCGTGCCGTTGGTGGGAGACGTGAGACCCGCGATCAGCTCGAGCAGCGTCGACTTGCCGCAGCCCGACGGACCGACGACGGCGAAGAACTCGCCGCTCCGCAATTCGAGATCGATGGGACCGCAGGCGTGCAGCGGGGCCGGCGGCTCGCCCGCCATGAACACCTTGTCGACGCCCTGCAGGCGCACCTGCGGAACGGACACGTCCTGACCCCGCCGTCGCCGACGGCTAGCGGAGCGCCTTCAGGTCGTCGGGCAGGAAGCGCGTGTCGATGATCTTCGAGTAGTCGACCTCGCCGGTGATAGCGCCGACCGAACGCTGCGCCTCGATCATCCGCTTCAGCCCTTCCATGTGAATCTCGCCTTCGCCCCAGTACGGAACGCCCTTGGTCGTGCTCGTCACGAGGTTGCGGACCGCACTCTTCGCCACGTCGAGATCGATCTTGTATTCCTTGGCGACGATCACGGCGGCTTCGTCGGGATTGGCCTTCATGAAGTTCACGGCCTTGCGCCGGGCGCGGATCACGGCGCGCAGGAAGTCGCCCTTTTTCTCGGCCATCTCGACCGTCGTCACGCCGACGACGTTGTCGAGCGGCGGCAGCACGTCGCTCGCGACGACGACTGCGCGGTACTTGCTCTTCACCTTCGACCACAGCGGCTCCGTGATCGGCGCGACGTCGATCTGTCCCGAATCCAGCGCCGCGATGCCTTCGCCGAAGCCGCCCGTCTTGACGAGCTCCGCGTCGGCCTCGGTGTACCCGCCCGCCTGCAGCAGCATCCGCGCCAGTGCCTGGCTCGTCGACCGCGGGTTCGTGTAACCGATCTTCTTGCCCTTGAAGTCCTTGACACTCTTGATCGATGACTCGGGCTTCACGGCCCAGACGAATTCGGCGACGGTCAGCACGTTGTCGCTGATGATCTTGAGGTCGGCGCCGGCGAGGATCGCGGAGATCACGACGCCCGGATTGACCTCGCCATACGGCACGCCTCCGCCCGCAAGCATGTTCCGGAGCGACGTCCCGCCGCCGGCGGACGTGATGAGGCCGGTGATGTTGAGCCCTTCCTCCTTGAAGTAGCCCTTGTGCAAGGCGACGCCGAACGGCATCCCATTGGCGGATACGCCGTAGTTGCCGATGGCGAGTTCCTCGGCCGCGGCACTCCCGGCACTGGCCAATGCGGCGCCGGCGAGCAGCGCACCCATCAACAGCGAGCACAAGCGATGCATGGGACTCCTCCTTAAAGTCGATGGCCGGCCACGACGGTGCCGGTCTGGTCACGAAAATTAGGGTCAGAGACGAATTTTCCGCACGCGATGGACGAAGAAGGTATCCGAAAATTCGTCTCTGACCCTAATTTTTCAGCGTCACATTGACATTCTTGATGTGTGTGCAGGCGAGGAGCTCCTCGATCGACTCCTCGCGGCCGATCCCGGACTGCTTCACTCCGCCGAACGGGATGCCGACGTGGTGCGTGCTCGCGCCGTTGATCCAGACGTAGCCCGCCTCGACCCGTGAGGCGAGTCGGTGCGCCCGGTCGAGGTCGTGGGTCCAGATCGATGCGGTGAGGCCGACGTCGAGCGCATTGACTCGGGCGAGCACGTCGTCCTCGTCCGACCAGCGCAGGATGCTCACGACCGGCCCGAAGATCTCCTCGCGGGCGATCCTCATGTCGTCGGTGACGTCGGCGAAGACGGTCGGCTCGACGAAGAACCCCTTCGCGAGCTTCGGGTCCGCGGGCCGCTTGCCACCGTAGGCGAGCCGAGCCCCTCCTTCGAGACCGAGCTTGATGTAGCTCATCGTCTTGTCGAACTGCGCCTGGCTCGTGAGGCACGACATCTCGGTGTCGCGCTCGGTCGGCAGCCCCACCTTGAGCTTCGCCACGCGCGCGACGATCTCCGGCAGCGTCCTGTCGTAGATAGCATCGTGCAGGTAGACCCGCGAGGTC
>JADMIO010823516.1_pt1 | contig 16941 bp, 22 predicted proteins | sample 8958161 | NCBI WGS metagenome assembly JADMIO01 (sample SAMN16585339, study PRJNA669376) | soil metagenome | isolation source: Crop rotation soil | place: USA: Cullars Rotation, Alabama | collected 2011
GCGACTTCAAGTCACGTGAATTCCAAGCTTCGGATCCCACTGTGCTGGAAAGACTGAATAACTCCACCCACTCACCCAAAAGTGAGCTCTAATCCTCGTCAGAGGACTCAAGGAACGTGACTTTGGGTGTTCCAAAGCACCATCTCCTTGGGTGGAGAAAAGAAAAATGAATACGATCGTACGCCTCACCCGCCACAGTGTAGTGAATCCCCAAGCGCAGACAAATGCTTTTCCAGGAGATGTGGAGAAAATGCAAGCGTCTGCTGCCAAGCAACTGGCAGAACTTCGGAAAGTTTTTGGAGACGACGTGATTATTCACGAAGTCTTAAACTTCCAAGTTGTTCCAGGTGGAGATCCTGTTGTTTCTGTGCGTGAGGCAATTGCCCCATTCGGTACGGTGGATGCAATCGAGGTGGTTTTACCACCGAATTTGCTTTCGCCGTTACTGAACCCGAAAATGGGTTTACCCATGGTTATCCGGGCAAAAATGAGCTTCGGAGAACGGCGCCCCGAAGGGCAGCCGCCAGCTCCGGCAAGTTTTGAGCAGTACGAAAAGATGATCAAGGTGGATGTTTTGACCGAACCCTTGATTCCATCAGAGACTGCTCAAAAGCAGGAAGCGGACACAACGGCCGAAGTCCTTGCTCAATTGAGCAAGGACCTGAGTATGGTCGGGTACTTCGGCCAGGTAAAGGATGGGATGTTTATCATTGCCCATCCGGGAGGTCACTACGAGTTGAAAGTTGGTGACATCCGTTTTATTCCGACCAAGGGATAAGTTTTTTGAACCCAGGGAAGTACCTACTAAAGGTCTGGGTAATGTCTTGGCTCACGCCAGACTAAAAAAGCTTCCGAACTTTCCTAAAGTTTGTCATGGGATCGGGCAAAGGCTGTCAAACCTTTGCCCCCTACCGTTTGCGAATCACGAAAATGGTTTGCAGACGGGAGTAGGAAACTATTCCTGAATTTTAATTCGGTTTCATGAGTAGAAGTTATAGTACAAGGAGAAACTAAACATCATGTCAGATTACGATCGACTCATGGCAGCTTTGCCGGATGCAACGGCGGAGCTTGTTCAGGTGAAGTGCCCAAACGGGCACGTGTTTAACTATATTGGCAATGACGCGAGAGATCGTGAAAGTTGGATCTCCTGCCCGAATTGTCAAGCATCAGCTTCGGAGTACGGGTACTGGGTTACCGATACGGTCGCGTTGATGAATGGTAATAAAATTGTTTTTGCCAGTGCAGAGGATGTACTCAATTTTAAAATTGAGGTGCTTCCGGAAGGAGAAGAACAAAAAACCGAATAGTCATGGGATCGCGCAAGATTGTCAGGTCTTGCGCACTCACTTTCCTGTACAACTGCGGTTGTGCATGGAAGGGAGTGAAAGCTCCAAGCACATTTACAACTAATCGGTTTTCGAATAAAAAAATATTGATTGTGAGGCACATCAAGCTTCTTTTATGGGAGTTTGATGTGTCTCTATAATCTTATTTTTTTCATGCCATGGAGGGCAAAATGAACAATCACATCAACAAAAATCGCGCAAGCAAAATGATCAAAGCCTGGTTGGACCAGAAGCCGGAATTGCTGTTGACCGAATTACGCCGTATGGCGGAACGTTACGAGACGTCAGAAGACGTCTTGGCGGACTTCTTGGTCAATGGTAATGTCCCACGGTGGACGTGGGAATCGGACGAGTATGGTTCAGGTCATGAATGTACGGCAGAGCAGTGGTCTGAATATATGAAACTGTGTCACTCAATGACACAGTGCTGCCAGATCACGGGCAAAGAAGATTTAGAAAAATTAGCCCGCTATGCAGCCGTTGGCGGTTGGCCAACCCGACTGCCTGAAATTTCTAGGGATACCCAAGAAGATTGGGTAAATGCGTTTTTGGAGATGAATTATACAATGGCTTGGGTGTGGACCTGGATTAAAAGTCCAGGTGTAGTTGAGCGGTTTATTAATGGCTGCCAACCAAGTTGGGTGCCAGCATATCATTCGTCTGGTTGGATTATCGCAGAAGCATTCTGCGATGCGGTTAAACTGGGATTCATTCAAATCCCAGAAGAGAAAAAGATTGAGTTCGCAATCACATACGCGAACTGGTATGCCAACGTACATGTGGCGAATGCACATGTCGCACACCTATGTTTTGGAGGGTATGGCTGGAACTGGGAGACGTTAGCTCAGTTGCCAGTTGATGATTTGCAAAATTTGGCTACCGTATGGGGCCACGCTGCCTACGTGTTAGGTAAGCGTCGGATTCCATTGTTGTTGCCGAAAGTTCAAAACCAAAACGATTGGTTAAATGGTTTTGAACACACAATTTTTGTAAAAGAGATCACCTTTCAGGAAGCTGCAGAAGCTTATTTGCAGACGACAAATGTATTTGAGCGGTGGGTAATCTGGAAGAAATTTTCCCAGATAACAGCGATCAACCCGGAGGATCTGTTCGGGAGTGAATTGCAGATTTTCCCAAAGTTGGTAGGGGAAGAAAACCTGCCTTCCTCGAAACCAACGTATGAGGAGGCATTGAAGTTGATTGCGGTAAAGCGCCGGGGCCGAAAGGCGAAAACCGAATAGTTAGTTTTTTCATGGGAATCGGGCAAAGGCTGTCAAACCTTTGCCCACTTTCTTATCGATATTAGCAGTAGCTGGTGCCGATGAGAAAGTGCGGATTGTGATGATTGCACTTTTATAATTAGGAAAAGGAGTAGAGAGATGAAGAGTTCTTTCGCAGGGGCAGAGAGGGCATAGGTGAAGTGTGCCTTGCCTGTTCCTGTGAACGGGACTTGAGTCCGCCAATTAGGCGGACTGACAAAATTTCTCATTAAATTTTTTCTCGGGGTTTTGCCACCCCAACCATAGGAGGTTAAATATGGCTAGCGAAAAATTACTTGAAAAAATCGCGGAAATTACTGCAAAGCTTGATACTTTGCAGAAGCTTGCAAAAACTCCTCCGGTTTTGCCGGAAGGGTGGAAGTTGGCTCAAGTAGGTAGTACCGATTGGACAGCGTTGAAATATAACGACTATCTTCCACCAGAGCGTAGTTGGACTGTGGTACCTTTCAGCTTCCCTGACACCGTCACTGTGTTAGGTCAGAGAGACGGAAACATCGTGGAAACGGCCGACGGTCGGAAGTGGAGTATTAGTTCTTGGGGGGAAACCCATGAGGAAGCTATTTACGCTCATCTGCAAAATCCGGGTGAGTGGATGAATTAATTTCTATCTGATTGCTCCTTTTCCTAAAAATTTGTTCTTGTCCTGTCATGGGACACGAGACGGAGGATTGTCAAAGTTCTCCGTCTTTTTCTTTAGCTTAGAAGTTTACTTGTAGGCTGAAGAAAGGTTTACTTTTTCTTGCAGATTCGTGGACAGCGGGTCTGGAAGAAACGGTAAACGACCGGTTTCTGTGAAATCGGTGCTAGGTACAGTTTCTAATCGTCATTGCGACGAGGCTTTGTACTTTAACAAGCAGGAAGGACGGAAACCAATTCGTCTTTCCGAACGGCCTAATGAAAATTAATCATTAGAAGTTACGCAATTATGACGGACTTTCATCCGAAGGTCCGTCATGATGCAAAAAGTTTATGGCAGCCTTTGTGTCTTCAACAACTTGAAGATAGAAGTGGCTGTCGTAAACTAAAGTATTTTTATTCTAGAAAGGAGAGCAGAATGATAGAAAGAATCATTGCCTATTTTTTTTCTCCCGTAGTAAACACAAGAGTATTGAGTCTATCAGAGCTGAGTCGATGGAAAAGTCGACTCCCACGCAAGACTACGGTTACCATCGTCTTCGGTGGCAATCGTTTTGACTGCGTTGATGACGCAGTCGGGGTTGAGCGTAACGGCAAAATTGTTGCAGTCGCGACCTTAGCTTCCCGAGGGGAGCTGATGAATGGCGAACCGGCAATCGTTGCTGTGTATACCCTCAAACGGTATCGTCGCAAAGGATACGGCCGTATGGCCATCCAAGCGGCGATAGCCAGAGCAAAGGAGCTTGGTATTTCAAAACTGCGCTATGACCTTCTCAGTTCTGTTGAAGCGCAGATTGTGGCTTCCCTGAAACCCGAGGAACGTGCCATGTTGGACGTTCATACCGAAAGTCAGGGAATGGACATGCTTTTATTAGATTAAAGGAGAAAGTTCATGTCAAAGTTAGCGTTTGTCCTCTATGTCGCTCATGGAGACACCATCACATCCAGTGGGCCAATCCTGGTAGATCAATCCAATGTATTGGGAAGTTTGATCGAGAAAGGAGAATTGATAATCTCTGAATATGGGGAGAATTCCCATTGTTGGATTGAGGATAGTTCGGGGAATACCATTTGGGATAGGGATTTCCCATTCACGGTCGTCTTCACAGGCGAAAACTTAGAATCTCTTCGCCAGCTTAGTAATGAGGCGGCGATGAGAGGTGTTAATTACTTTCATCTTGAGGTGGGAGATTGGAGGGATATCCCGACAAGTCAAGAGGAACTCAGCGCTCTTGATCAGGATGAGCAGCTATATTGGAAGTCGATAGCTGCCAATTTCTAAGAAGTAGTTTAAAAGAACATCGTTCTTCGATACGCAGGTGCACACATCACGCGAGAGCGTGAGTCACAGGTTCGAGTCCTGTCGGAGAACTTGTAGTACCCAAACACATTTTTTTCTTTTTTTGAACATCCCTGAAAAGGGAAGGAGATTTACTATGAAATTCCAGTTGAACAGCAGTGCATGGATCGAGGATCTTGGTTCCAGTGTGGCTTTGCGTATCAAACGTCCTTCAGTTTGCCAATGTGTAGTGCAAGGCTTGTCGCCCATTACAAGAGTATGGCAAGCCCATACATATGATTGCGATAGTTGTGAACTGGTACAACATGACCCAGTATGTCCGTGTATCCAACAACAGCTGAAGGCTCTTGGCTTAGCAGAAAAAGATCTGAAGAGTTTCGAGCAATTCACCTTGAAGTTGGCAGCAATTGCCGTCCAAAAGGTAGATCACGAAATGTTGGAAGTAGCCCTGAAAGATGTCGAGGGATTTGGCTTTATCAAATTACATGAAGTGGTTTACCAATTTCTCGACTTCGTAACTCGGTTTAACTACTACGCACTGATTCGTCGTTTTGGCGAATTCTCAAATGAGGCGCAAGCTGCATGGTGGCGTTCTTTTGACCCACTATTCTTGCTCCCGGATTTTGAGTTCATGCTAGAAGACGTCGGGATCTGCTAACCCCGGCTTAGTACCTTAACAACTGAATACGTTCTCCGTGTGTGGACACATCGCTTATGTGCGATTGGCCAGGTTCGAATCCTGTCGGAGAACTTTGAGTTGGGATGTGGAGGGGGTGGTACCCTGAAGCATCGCAGTAAGGGTAGCAGGGGAACCTGTGAAGTAGGGTTCGAATCCCTACCCAACTCGTGATCGGATTTTTTCATCTCAATATAAGGAGAATAGTATGCATAAAGATCTAATTTTGGAAGCTCTCAGCCAACTCACTATCGGCGATTATTTGGCACTTTTCGAAGAGAGTTTAGTACAAAGGGCTACTGAAGTAGAATGGGTAGCCGATCAAAACTCTCCAGATGGGCTGAGTCCGGAACTTCGAATTATTTTTTTGTTAAATATTCTGAAAAAGAATAAGTACGGTAGTAATTAGGTGCCATAAGACACCTATTCAATGCACCCAAATTGCTTGGGTGTCGGAGAAGAATTTCTCTTAATTGTTTTCCATAAGGAAGTGCCAATTGGTACTTCCTTATGGATACATTTTTAAAAAGACGCTTTGGAGGTGAAAAAGTTTCACTTTCAAAATGTCTTCTTAAAATGGTAAGAAGACGATTTCTTTATGGTCAGAGAAGACCTAAAAACAAAAGGAGTCGAAATGAGTTTCTTTAGCACATGGGCCAAGATTATGGTCCGGTATCTTTGGATATTGGCGATCGCGTTGATCGCCTGTTTGATCATCATGGCAATATTGCGTACTGCTGACCTGCCGACACGGTGGGTTCCGACAGTAATTGCAATTGCTACAGGAGTATTTATCTGTTTGCAAAAAAACAAATAAATGCTCTTTCGGGGTTCCTACCCATATTTAAGCGTTATCATACGCTTCAATAAAAATAGGACGTCGCTCACATGTGATGTCACGAATAAAAGGTCGTGACGTGTTAGCACCACACAGTGGAGCCGCGAATGTTAAACAGTTGCTAACTCAGCAGTATCTGTTCTCTGTGTTGGACACATCGCCTATAAACGATGGCCAGGTTCGAGTCCTGTCGGAGAACTTGTAGTACCCAAACACATTTTTTTTCTTTTTTGCAAAGCCCTGTAAAGGGAAGGAGATTGCTATGAAATTCCAGTTAACTGAACGAGCATGGATCATTGATTCTAAGTGCAATTTCGGGCTAGAAATTGAACATGAGGTATCATGCCAATGCTCTACAGTGTGGCAGGCTCAAACCTGCGATTGCAATGGTGCTGAGGAAATGCAGCATGACCCTGTATGTGCTTGCGTTCAGCGTGAGCTCAATGCTTTAGGTTTTCAGTTAGGAGATTTGGAGCATTTCAACAAGTTTACGAAGGCGTTGGCTAAAGTGGCAGTCGAAAAAGTGGATTTATCCATGATCAAGACTGTGTCAAAAGAGAAAGAGATTCAAACATCTACCTGGAAGGGGGAAAGATTTGAAGAAGCAGCATATAGAGTTTTAGATTTTATTTGCCGTTGCGATGTTCGTGCAATCTTCGATCGCATGGACAACATTCCGAAAGCAGCTCTGGCTGCTTGGCAGAATTCAACTGAGTCCGAGTATTTGCTTCGTACTTTTATTTTTTGGTTGGAGGAAGCTGAATTTGCCTAATTCTTAGTTTAGAAATCTAGCCTTGGCTACCTGAAGGCAACGAATCGTTTGATTAGCTCAAACGAGGAGTCTATCGGGGAGGCACATGGAAGATTTCAAAAGTATTAATTGAATACTTTGGGGAAAGGATGTGTTTACTCACATTACTTTCCCCATTATCTCTATTGCATAAAATTTTTTGTGCAATTGAGATAATTTTTGTCGAAGAAGGCATTGTACAGATACATAATATCTGCAGAATGTCTTCTTTGAAAGAAGGAGGCTCGGAGATCGTCCGAAATACGATAATTTTTGAGTTGGGATGTGGAGGGGGTGGTACCCTGAAGCATCGCAGTAAGGGTAGCAGGGGAACCTGTGAAGTAGGGTTCGAATCCCTACCCAACTCGTGGTTAGTGTTCATTTCCAAAAAGGAGAAATTGAGATGGATGATCTAAGAGTTATGCGCTTTGGCGATGGTTTGTATATTGTTGGTTTGAAACCAAGCCACGCAACTTTGCAGAATGGTGAGGTCATGGTAGAAACCGATGACCCTATCATTCGAAATCTATACAAGAAGTTATTTGTTGTGACGGAAGGTGTACCACCTGGAGTCAGATGGGCGTACATCGTCAGGGTAGACGAAATGAGGAATATAGTTTACCTTGAGTTGGCGTTGCCAAGGAGAAAATTCAATGATACCCGAACCGCTTGGGTGTCGGAGAAAAAATTCTCTTAATTGTTTTCCATAAGGAAGTACCAATTGGTACCTCCTTATGGATACGTGTTTTAAGAAGGCATTTTGAAGGTGAATGTTCACATTCAGAATGTCTTATTAAAAGTTTCACAAAAAAGACTAGGGGAAACCTGAAACGCTTACATTGATTAAGAGATATTCCGAAAAAGGAGAACGAAATGTTTACAGTGATCCGTCTGACAATCGAAGAAATTCTATCACAACCAGTGGATGAACCAATTAGCTGGGATGTGTTAGTATGGCCAGATGGTCTGTATACCAACTTAGAAGGTTGGGTTATGGACCGTGATGGGAGTGGCGGTTTGAAGAGAATGGCCAGACCATTTAGAGGGAAACGTTCACTCGAAGGAGTGAACGTATTGAAACATGGTCAACCGGGAACTGGCTGTGTATGGGCAGGATTTAGCTACAATGATGTAGCCTGGCCTGAGTTTCCATCACCTGATGGAGAAGATCATGAGTATTACAGGAGGTTAGATTGTCCTCCTCATATTGATCAGATGCCAACCAGGACATCTACTTTGCCAATTCTTGACGAACATGGTCAAGAATGGAAGAGTAAATATGAGGAAGGATATTGGTTAGTCGAATGGAAAGGAGAGTGGCGTTACATCGATCACAAGTAAGGAGAATCAAATTAACTTTCCATTAACGCCTAAAGTATCAATCATAGATTTTGCAGAAGCTCGAACAGTCGGAGAAATTAGGCTGACGTAAGAAGCCCTATTCTATACTCATATAGCTTGAGTATCGGAGAAAAATTTCTCTTCATTGTTCTTGTCTTTGAGGAGGTGCCGCATGGTACCTCCTCAATATTTCTTATTTTATAAGGTAGCATTTATGGATCCCTGTCTCGCCTTCGGCGGACGAGGATGACAGTATGTCATTCCGGATCCGGAATCTATACAATTCTTCCTTTATGAAATGGGAAATATAAACATGTTACAATAAACTCATTTGAAGTCGGGAAGCTGTTTATGAGAGCAGAGGTAAAACCTCGTGCAACAACAACCTTTGTTTTTCAGTAAGCGCAGGACAGGCCTTATCGAAAAAACAGACCCTCATAAACAGCTTTCCGGTTTCAATCCAAACGGCCTCAAGGGCCGTTTTTTTGTGGAAAAAACTAAGGGCCTATAGTAAAATATGAATATTACGTTTGGTTTCATGGTAAAGGAGTATGACTCATGGTCAAGGTAATTTCGATGGATGAAAAGGAGTATTCACGATTTGGGAAAACTGAAAATATCAAAGTAATTTTCATCTGGTCAGATGGCATCATGACCGACACGTATGGATCTGTGCTGCACCTTAATAGTTGGGGAGAAATTGTTTACATGTGCGTTCCCTTCCAAGGAATGCGAGTTATTCGAGGAATCACCGTTATCAGCCGAAGCATGAACGGTTCCGGACTTGTTTGGAATGCTTCCGATTATAGTAGACCTGTGCTACCGCTGTTTCATAGTCGTGACGGAAAGGACTATGTTTTTACTCACACCGATACACCGCTAAAACATCCTCCGTTTTTACCGATTTTTGATGTAAGACGCGTTGAATATGCTATTACTTTTCATGAAGGTAGACTCTATGTATTCTTCGATGGCGATTGGTATCCAATTCAGTAAAGAGCAAAGGAGATTTTTTATGATTAAGGTAATTCGTTTCGAGAATCATGAATTTTCACAGTGTGGTGAAACTATCGCTAAGCATTATATTTTTATTTGGCCTGATGGCATGTACACCGATAAAGACGGTTGGGTTATTTTTGTTACGCCGCTAGGTGGAGTGAATAAGATGTCATCGCCTTTCCAAGGAAGACGAGATATGCACATCGCTCAGGTTATACCTTGGATGCGTGGAACGACTGAAGCCGGATTAGTATGGATTAAGAAGAATCAACGGGATGAATTTTATCCAGAATGTCAAAGCCATAGTGGCCGTAATCACAGGTTTCGTGTGTTCGATAGTAGAAGAGCTGCAGTTACTCCGGCAAGACCTGCAAGTTTACCGATTTTTAATTCTGAAGGAATACAACATAATACTGTGTATGAATCAGGAAGTTTTTTGGTTCAATTCAGAAATGAATGGATTCCAATAAAATAGGTTCATAGAACCTGTCTACAATACCAGAAGTGCTTGGTATCGAAGGCGAATCTATGAAAATATAACGGCTCCCATAAAGAGCCGTTTTTTTATGGCCAAAATCAGACAACTGGGGAGTAGTCATCTGACTAGTTCATCCAATCTCCTCCATTAATATCGAGGGTGTGGCCGGTGATATAGCTTGATAAATCTGAAAGCAAAAAGTATATGCCGTTGGCACAATCTTCAGGAGTACCTAAACGATGCAGTACATTTTTTTCAATAAGATTCTTTCTTTTTTCTTCGTTCCACTGTTTGGTCATATCGGTCGGATAAATCGAACCTGGAGCGATTGCATTCACGCGAATGCCATATTTTGCTAACTGGAATGCAAACGTTTTAGTGAGGTTAATAATTGCAGCTTTTGAAGCAGCGTACCCAGGCGATGACAGTGGCGTTCCTGTTCTTCCGCGAACTGAGGACACATTTACAATTGCGCCGCCGGTTTTCATGAGAGGATATGCAAATTTTGTAATTAAATACGTTCCCTTAATATTTACGCTGAGTTCTTTTTCAATACCTTCTTCTGTAGAATCTTTAAAAGGGACGACTGCACTTACTCCTGCATTATTAACTAAGAAATCAATGCGCGAGAATCTTTTTTTGATATCGGCAAAGATCTTAGATAGTTCAGATGAGTTAGATATATCGCCCTTATAGAGTCGAATATTTACTCCCGATCTTTTTAATTCTGCCGCTGTTTTTTTCAGATCGTCTTCTCTTGTATCAAGAAGTATTACATTACAATTGTTTTGTACGAGTTTGAAAGCCGTCGCTTTCCCAATTCCTGAAGCCGCTCCGGTAATGACTGCATATTTATTTTGAAAATCCATACTTTATTATACCTGATTTTGCGGAGAGGGTGAGGTGATAGGGGAGCGATGATAACAAGTATTGACTTTAATATTTCTACTTTCGTATAATATAGACACAAAGACTTGCCTTTCGAACTGTCACCGGATGGTGGCGTGCTGGGACAACCATGCTAGACAGGCAAGTCGTTTTTTATCTCCTTCCAAATTCCCAACAGTCCTCGATTTTATTTTTAATTATTTTTCTATATTCGACCCTATCTGTTCTCTCATGGTCATAAGATCTCCTAATTGCCCCGGCGATCATGTCTGCCATCTGAATAAGGATGTTTTGTTTTGAATCAACTAATTTAAGATTAAGGATCATTTTTTGATTTTTATTGTTTAATTCTCTTTTTAAATAACTCATCATATTCCTTGTAAACAGTCTATCACCATGACCATCCAACTTTAGTTTGGCATTTTTTATTGTACCGTGACTATTTTTCAATACACTTTTAATAGCATAGTTATAAAATGATGATTTCGATTTTCGCAATTCCGCGCCATATATATCTTCTTTCTTCATTACGATTGCACGCACTCTATATTTATAAGCTATGGTAGCCATAAGAAACTTTTTCCTGACTTGCAGCCTCGATTTATTAAATTTGAATTCAGTTCTATCTGAAAATTTTAAATCACGTCTCAGCTGTTTTAATCCAACCGCTGTCTTTTCTGCTTCTAATTCATCATCAAATATAACGCATGCAATCACAAATACTTTTGAAGAGCCTTTATCCAGGCTAAAGCTTGGATCACCAGAGTCGTCAATAAAAATTATCATGGATGAAGTTTAAGATAACTTTGAAGTGGTTTGCAACAGATCTAATTAATGCTATCTCTATCATTTTTAAAATTGAGGAGAGGGTGGGATGATGTTGGAAGGGTTTTTAATTTTATTTAGTCTGAATCTCTACGTTATGGATACAATATTTATGTTGGTTAACATCTACAACTTTTTCACACAGCGAAAGATTACGGGTATACATAGCAATACTTGAATAACAATAATCTTTTCTTGACTGACTATCTGCTTTTTCACAATATGACGTATCATATAAATAAATTCCCACATCAATAATACAACCATTACGAACCCCGGCATCTTTTATTTCATCACAAATAGACACATCCTTTTTATATTTTGCGACCCGTGATAGGCAGAGCATCTGTGTGGTTCCATCTGTAATTGAATAACATAATGTTTTATCTTTTTGTCCTTCGGCAATTTCTGATATACATTCATACTGATCAGCATCGTTTGGCATTTTAGAACAATAATCTGCGGTAAATTTAAAATTCTGAAACGCTCCCACACAGCCTCTTATATCAGACAAATTTTTAATATTCTTACATAATGTAGGATCTTTCAGATATAAAATAACACTCAGATTGCTAACGGTCTTTCTATCTACAGATTGCGCTTTTTGCTGTATTTCATGTTCAACCTTCTTTTCTTCTCTTACATTTAGATATGCAAAGACACTAAATATACAAAGAGCAAGAATCATGGTTCCAATAATACTGGTGACCCAAATTTTTTTCCGTGGAGCATTACGAAAGAGCTTTATACCCAAGATAAAGATCAATATATTGAGAATAATATTTAGTATGTTGGAAACAAAAAAACGAGCAGTATTTATTTTTGCAGGAAACGACATAAAGGTAGTGTTATATATAAGTTGCCGAATCATGAGCAAGCTCGTTGGAATGTGGAGTAAAAAATAAAGAAGAGCGAGACTACCATATAAAATAAAGATTATTCCAACAAATTTATGAAAAAAACTCGATTTTGATGAAGGAGGAGCTTGAGGTATATATTGAGGATCATTATTTTCCATTAGTAAGATACTAACAAAAAATTTCAGAGTAAACAATCACGATCTTAAGCGCACTGTGTCTGGCTGTAGCTCGGCAAAGAGGTGAGTTGACGTTGGAATATTTTTAAATACCGTATAATAACGATATGGATAATGATAACGAATCCCGCCCCATACAGATAAATAAAATGCGGCATCGGCATTTTCGACCAAGAAGATACATTCCACCAGAAGAACACTTACCCGCTTTAGTGCAGTACGATAATCTCCGTTTTGAAAATCCATCTCATATATCATCAATTCTTTCAGTACCAGATGGGAAAGTGGCTACGATTGCAGCAGCTGGAGCCAGTTCAATTATTGCCTTAATAAATGGTGTAAAGGAAGTTGATGCAGTAGATTTATCTGAAGAACAAATTGCATATAACTATACCTTGCAATATGTTATTAGAAATCTTGGCGCAAAAGATTTTTTACAGAAATTAGAAACTTTTAATACATCAAAAAGATCAATTAAAGAAAAACCTGATGAGTTAAGACAAAAACTTTTAGATACTCTTCCCGATTTCTTAAAAGAAATGAATGTACCGAAAGACCTTCATGAAATTATAAAACATTATATTTTGATAGAAGAATTCCACCTTAGAGGAGATTTACATACTATTAAAGATTGGGACAATGAAATAAATATAACAAAGATCATTGATGCAATAAATGAAAAGCGTTGGCGACTACATAAAGATGATGTTCTTCATTTTTTATCAAACAATCCTGAAGCTGAATATGATGCAATCTATACATCAAATGTTTATGATCACCTTACTCAAAGTAATAAATCAGCTATTGCAAACGCCACAAAAAACGAACAAGCATTTGAGTTTTCATTAAATAGATCGCTAAAACCGGGTGGAAAAGTAGGTATTTATAATTTATACAGACAGTATGATGAAGAAGCAGCATGGAAAAAGCGACTTCTTGCAACTGAAATTTGGGACTCTTCATGGAATACCAAAAAATTTCCTCATATCTTAAATGGGATGGGACAAGGAGACTGGTATGAACTTCAGAAGCTAGAAAAAAAACAAGAAGAATAAAATCTATAAGAAGATTTCACCATACACTACGTCCCTAAATTCTTCTTATTCTTTAGTAATAAAAGCGGAGAGGGTGGGTTGACGTTGGAACGGTACTCTTACTTTAGTACATCTGCAAGTTCCGAGTTTCTAAATAGTATCGTTCTATTTGTAGTTGCGGTTAATCCTTTATTTGGAATTAGTTCAAAGCCAAGATAAACAACTTCAATTCCTCTGCTCTTAGCTTCCTTTATAGCTGGTTGTAAATCAGAATCAGAGCTACATAAAATTGCTGTTTTTATATGTTTATCACAAGTCATCGAAACCATATCAACCGCTATTTTGACATCAACGCCTTTTTCTTTAAAAATCAATTTGCCAGCAACCATCTGTCCTCTTACATTTCCGGCTATTATAAACTCGAAACCTTGTTTAACCAAAGTATTTCTTAATTTACGTTGAAATTTAATAAGTTCTGTTGACTTTTTTACAGTATCTGGATGTAATCGTAATTTAGCAGCGTAGAATATTTTTCTATCTGGTTTGAAATCTTGTAGTGGCTTTTCAAAAACTTTATTAAAGTCAATTCCTGCTAAATCTATTTTATATTTATCTAATTTTCTTTCTTTAATTACATCTTCAAGCTTATGAATAAAATTTTCTCCATCTATGAAAAGTATAGTTTTGCTCATGCAGATTATTATAACAAAAAAAACCTCAGCGGGCTTGCGCACTAGCTGAGGTGTTTATACATGAATTATAGTAGAATATTTGACACCTGTCAATACCAGTACGCAGTAGATTTATGCTGTTGTAATAGCTTAAACAATCAAAGCGGGGTGGGTGGATTGATGTTGGAACGATTTTATGAAGATTAATTATAGCTTTATATCTTACGCTCAGTCACAAATAGATGGAAAAATTACTCTCCTACTTTCAGTAATAGTAGTTTCTCCTGTAAAGCAATCCAGACGATTATTTTCGCTACAAAGTCCTTCTACTGATTCATCAAGTTTTTCTCCAGATGGTGCTAAAAAATTGTAATAACGTTTCTCGCCATTCCAATTATTACTAAGAGTACATTTTTTCGATTTACAGTCTGCGTTCGTATAACATTTCTTATTTCCATCTTCATAAGTCATCAAACAGTGCCACCCCCAACCTTCACGAATTAACGTACCTCCTCCAAGCCGACATCGTACTCCTTGGTATCCATTGGGAAGAATAAAAAATAAAGTAATTCCAAACAGTATAAAAATGATTAAAGGGATTACAGAACTTACTTTGAAGTGTAGCATTATATTACATCATACTTCTTAACTACCAGCAGAACAACTACTACTAAAGATTATTCTCCTCAGAGCGGAGAGGGTGGGATTTGAACCCACGAACCCTTTGACAGGTTGGCAGTTTAGTAAACTGCTGCACTCGGCCACTATGCGACCTCTCCAAGATAGTCATTAGACTTCAGACGATAGACTACAGCTATTATACAGAGAATTTTGGTGAATCACTTGTAATCAGGAAAAAAATTGTATACGATTTTATTCAGTGCAATTATTTGCACACTTATAATATGTTTGATATTAAAAAAATCGTACTAAGTTTTTTTATATGTTTAGGGCTTCTTAGCTTTCTTAAGCCTTCTTATACTTATGCAGCCAGTTGTGTGAATACGACTAAAAAACTAGGCGACGCCGACTGTAAAAAAGATAATAACAATCAAGATATTTCCTTGAGCGACTTTGAAATCTGGAGAAAAGAGTTTTTCAATCAGTGTAGCCAGGCAAATTTGGCCGGCTGCTCAACCGATGATGACGCCGATGGCTCGGCCATGGATGCTAACTTTAACTTTGCAGGCTCCGGAGCCCCAACCACCGATACCGTTGTCAACTTAAACGATTTTGAAATCTGGCGAAAGTCGTACTTTGCCGGCATCAGTTCCACCATCACTCCAACAAGCCCCCCAAATGTCTCAACCACACCTCCCGTTGCAACACCAACCACTCAGGCGGGCGCCATACCGGCGAGTATTGTGTTCCGCAATCCATATCAGCAAAATGCTCAGCCGGCGCTTACCTTTGAAAAGTTTGACATTACCTACTGGGTTAACAGTTGGGATATTCAACCGAATGGAAAGAATGTCCATTTAGTTCTTGAGAAGATGAACACGAAAACGGCCCAGATTGATGAGCTTTCTGAGTCGTATATGGATTACAAATCCATGGGAACCAAAACGTATCCCGAACCAACCTGCGATACGCCCAGTCAAACTGTACTTGATAAACGATATTATGTGAAAGACTACCGAATTCCAATAACCGGTCTTCAAGAAGGGGGATATTATCGAGCAACTCTGGAGCTTGCCAATGCCGATAATAGTTCAAGCGGAATTAAAGCCACCAGTTGTTTTGAAGTCAATCGTGAACTCTTAACTTCGCTCGTCCATGTAAATAAAACGCCAGGAAATAACGGCGGAACTCCAGATAATGGCAATCCACTATACCTGAATGCCATGAAGCAGCAGATTGCGCAAGCCAAGGCGCAATTGGGAACCATCCCGCCGTGCCCTGATCATGACACAACCAAATGGCACGCGATTTTTGATCCGGTCCGCAAATGTCACTACGATCATGAACATAAGGATGATCCGAATCGGAGCTACTTTGACAACCCAAGTAATGTTGGACGCAACGGCCGAAATCGGGGAGTTGGCGATGTACTTTCAGTCTTAGGTCCGGCGTGGGGATGGCTCTCGGCTAAAGATAAAGCACAACTACCAACAAGCTATACCATTTCCTATCCATGGCAGACATGGTCGGGAACCGATATCGGTGCCACCCCGGGCCCTGGCATTATGGAAAACGATTTGAAACATAACGGCTATGGTTGGCTTGTGAGAACCCCAGACGACATGGGATCGAGTGTGACATCTCTTTGTACAGCAGTGCTTGATGGAGAAGACTGTATTACCCATTTTAGATTCGAGGTTCATGCTCTGGCCGGAATGCCAGATGCACTTGCGCATACGCACTCATTTTTCCTGGAAGCACGCGTATGTGCCGTGGGAAGTAGCGGAACCGATAATAGCAAATGTGGAATTTATCGCGGCGGCGGACACATCGGCTTTGGACGATTTGGAACCAATAGAACTAGTATTACTGATCCAGGCCAACAGGAGCTTCTGCCATTTTTCTATACAGACGGGCCTTCCAAAGTACAAGATCTAGACGGCAATGGAAAGTTAGATCCATACGATTACAACTATATGCGTCCTGATGGTACGTTGCGTTCAGGCGGTATTAGATTACACGGCGCGATGGCCTCCGATGATGTGCGTGCTTCGGCGCGAAACTTTACCTGGTATCCGGAAAGTCGACCAAGCCAACTGGGCCTGGCCGGCGCAAGTTTTGGACCGCTCATCTATACACCAAAAAATGTAACCTACAACACTTCCCGATATCGGGAAAG
>JADMIO011006432.1_pt1 | contig 16939 bp, 9 predicted proteins | sample 8958161 | NCBI WGS metagenome assembly JADMIO01 (sample SAMN16585339, study PRJNA669376) | soil metagenome | isolation source: Crop rotation soil | place: USA: Cullars Rotation, Alabama | collected 2011
CACGATCTCGACGCCCGGCGGGCCAACGCCGTCCGCGCGTTCAAACGCGACCGTCCCCGACGGCGTGCAGCTGAACCGCGGCCAACTCGCACTGCGTCCGTCGATGCGGGTCGCCGATCAGGTCTCCGCCACCCTCGCCGGCCGCGCGATCAATCCGAACGACTACGTCTGTCAGGAGTCGACGCCGGTCACCGACTGGTATCTCGGCGAGGTGGGCAAGTTCATCAGTCAAGAGCCCGCGCTGTTCAATCTTCTATATGTGAATTTGCTCGCGGACCTGATTCCGACATACGAGGCGCTGTTCTTCGAGACGACGGCGACGCCGCAGTATTTCGGCTACAACGGCGAGTACACGAAGATTCTCGGGAAGACCGAGCGTCAGGTGAAGAGCTTCTGGGATATTCCCTCGAGCGACATCCAGCTCATCGGCATGCACGGCACCGTGCTGCAAGACGTGCAGAAGACGGCGGCGACTTACCAGATTCTGTTCGGGCTACCGGCGAGCACGGCGACGTCGATCGCGACCACGGTGCGCAATGCGGTCCTGTCGTCGCGTGTGCTGAACGGCGGCAATCATCCGCTCTTCAGCTTCAACTCGTTCGCCTTCTCGACCGACGATCACTCGATTCCCGACAAGGTCGTGATGGGCGACGGCATCATGGCCGGCTATGCCGCGATCGGTTACGGTGACGTCGCGCCGCAGGCGATCTTCGCGCACGAGTTCGGACATCAGATTCAATTCGAGAACGGCTACTTCAACGATCCGTACGCGACCGCCGGCAGCGCCGCCGAGCAGACCCGATACACCGAACTGATGGCCGATGCATTCTCGGCGTATTTCCTCACGCACAAGCGTGGCGCGACGATGAATCGGAAGCGCGTCGCGGAGTTCTTGCAGGTGTTCTTCCAGATCGGTGATTGCGCGTTCAGCGATCCGGGGCACCACGGCACGCCGAATCAGCGGATGGCCGCGGCGACGTTTGGATTCGATGTCGCCGATCAGGCGCAGAAGCAAGGGCAGATCATGACGTCGGCCCAGTTCCATGCATTGTTCGTTGCCAAGTATCCGGCGCTCGTTGCGCCGGACGCGCCGTGATCCAGTATCGCGAGCTGCATTAGCACAGACGAACACAGACACCGCTCGGACGAACACGGTCGAAAGCGCGAACTGCTTTTGACCGTGTTTGTCTGTGCAGTGTCTGTGTTCGTCTGTGTTGAGCAGTTGGCGGCCTTTCCTTGTGTCCGTGCGTCCGAAGACGGTAACTTCCAACGGTCAAGATTGTATACGTTATCCCAGGAGCGGTTACCGTGTCCCGCGAGCCCAAAAAGCCGACGAATCCCGATCGCCGTGACTTCCTGAAAACCGCCGGCGCGGCTGCCGCGGGTGCACTGATCCTTCCGCAACTCGAGGCCGCCGCCGCCGTTCCCGGCGTCTCGGAGTCTGCGGCCGCAGCCGCGGCGGGATGGTCCGTGAGACCGTTCGCGCTCACGCAAGTGAAGCTCGCCGAGAGTCTCTTCACGCAGAAGCGCGACCGCATGCTCACGTACGCGCGCGGCTACGGTGGCGCCGAGGATGTCTATGCGGGCCCCGATCGCGTGCTCTCGATCTTTCGCGCGAACGCGGGACTCGACACGAAAGGCGCGAAAGCCGTCGGCAGCTGGGAAAACGGCACGGGATATCTGCGCGGCCACTACGCCGGCCACTTCATGAGTATGCTCTCACAGGCGTACGCGAGCACCGGCGACGCGATCTACAAGCAGAAGCTCGACTACATCGTGAAGGGCCTCGCCGAATGTCAGAATGCGCTCGCGGCGGCGGCAAAAAAACCAACGCCGCGCGAGACCGGAAAATTCGGCAATGCGTTGAAGCTCAGTGGATCGCCGATCGGACTCGCCGAACACGTGTCGATTCCGGCAAATGTCACGAGCGGGCTGCGGGACTTCACCATCGCGTTCTGGATCAACCCGTCGCAATACGATCCCGCAGCGCTTTCCGACGAGCGTGCCGGCCAGAATCAGGCGCCACTCACGAACGGAACGGCGATCTTCGACTTTGGCTCGCCGAATCCGAAATTTGCCGACCCTGCGCTGTCGCGCATGTACATGACGGTGCGCGCCGGCAACGGAGCTGGCGGCCGCGGAAACACCGGCAATCCCGGCAACGCTGCCAACTCCGCCGCGATCGTCGGGCGCGATAGCGGAGGCACCGCCGCCGAGCCGCCCATCCCGCGGTTCGCGATCACCACGAGCGGCGTCGCCGGCGAGCAGCGCCTCGACGCGCCCGAGGCGTTCCCGATCGGCAAGTGGACGCACGTCGCCATCACTCGCTCGGGCACGACGGCAACGCTCTATGTCGACGGGAAGCCTGTCGCGACGAACCCCAACATGACGCTCTCGCCCGCCGACTTGGGTGCGACGACCAACTGGCTGGGGCGCTGTCAGTTCCCGCAGCGCAATGTGTCGTACCTCAATGCGCAGCTCGACGAATTCCAGATCTTTGATCGCGGGCTTTCGCCGGACGAGGTCCGTTCGCTGCTCGATTCCGCGGCCGGCTCGACGAAAGGCGGCAACGTGTTGTGGTACAAGTTCGACGAGAAGGACGGCACGCGTGCGAGCGACTCGTCGGGAAAGGGCAATCACGGGACCGTGATCGCGCCGACCGACGGACGCCGTCACCCCGGATTTCTCGCGGCGTATCCCGAGACCCAGTTCATGCGCCTCGAGGAGTTTGCAACGTACGGCGGCAACCAGGGCATCTGGGCGCCGTACTACACGCTGCACAAAATCCTCGCCGGGCTTCAGGATGCGTACAACCTGACGGGCAACAAGCAGGCGCTCGACGTCGCGTCGAAAATGGGCGACTGGGCGCACAGTCGGTTGTCGAAGCTCCGCCCCGAGCAGTTCGACCGCATGTGGAACATGTACATCGCGGGTGAATACGGCGGCGCGAACGACGCGTTCGCGAGCTTGCACGCCATCACGAAGAAGCCGGAGTATCTCACCGTCGCGAAGTACTTCGACAACCGCAATGTGAAGGATCCGACCGTCGCGGGGACTGACATCCTCGATGGTCGTCACGCGAACCAACACATCCCGCAGTTCATCGGCTACCTGCGCGTCTACGAGCAGAACGGCGAAGACACGTATCACACCGCCGCGAAGAATTTCTGGGACATGGTGGTGCCGCATCGCGTCTACGCGCACGGCGGCGTCGGCGTCGGCGAGATTCTGCGCAAGCGCGACGCGATCGCCGGCTCACTCTACTCCGAGCCGAACAATCACGACCACGCGGAGAGCTGCGTCGTTTACAACATGCTCAAGTTGAGCCGGAATCTGTTCTTCCACGAGCAGGATCCGAAGTACATGAACTACTACGAGCAGACGTTGTTCAATCAGATCCTTGGCTCCCGGAGAGATTCGGACAGCGTGGAGAGTCCGGAGGTCACGTATTTCGTGCCGGTGCGTCCGGGCGAGCGGCGCCGCTACGGGAACGTCGGAACGTGCTGCGGCGGCACGGGCATGGAGAACCACACGAAGTATCAAGACTCGATCTACTTCCGGTCGGCCGACGACAAAACGCTGTTCGTAAATCTCTATATCCCGTCGACGCTGGCGTGGCGCGAGAAGGGATTCACGATCGAGCAAGCGACGCGGTTCCCATTCGAGGGCGCGAGCACCCTGACGGTGAACGGCACGGGACGCCTCGCGCTCAACCTCCGCGTCCCAACGTGGGTGCGTCGCGGCTACACGGTGTCCGTGAACGGCCAGCCGCAACAAGTCGCGGCGATGCCCGGTCGCTACCTGACGATCGAGCGCCACTGGAAGAGCGGCGACAAGGTCGAGATCGCGATGCCGATGACGTTCCACGCCGAGCCGACGATCGATGATCCGTCGGTGCAGGCGATCTACTATGGCCCGACCCTGTTGGCGATTCAGGCGGCGCCGACAGGCGACAAGCTCGAGACCGGTCTCATTCCGGTGTCGCTGTACAAGAACGTGAAACTCTCCGGCGACTTCGCGTCGGCGATGACGCCGATTGCCGACAAGCCGCTGCATTTCACGTTCAACGGGCAGACGCTCGCGCCATTCTTCGTGTCGGATCCCCAGGCCGGCCGCGAGACGCAGCCCTATCACATGTATGTGCGTCGCCATGAGCCGGTGATCGTGTTCGGGAGCGTCGATACCGGCGTCGCGAACTCCAAGCGAGACGACGGAAAGACATTCCTCGACGCGGTTTGGACCGGCGCGCCGTTCGCGAATCAGGCCGGATTCGTCGCCGCGGTCGAGCGCGTGGCTGCCGAGTGGCGCTCGGCGGGTCGAATGAGCGAGGCAGAGCAGGGAACAGTCGTGCAGGCGGCGCGGCGCGCTGATCTCGCCTAGTCCAGTCATCCCGAGCGCGCCGCGCGGGATGACATTAGTTCAATATCAGTTTTCGAAACTCCGCCTCGAGCTCGTCGCGTGTGACGTGCATCGCGGCGGCGACTCCGCCGACGTAGTCGTAGCCACCGCGCGTCGGCGGAGCGCGGAGCGCCGCCTTGAGCATCGGCATCCCACCCTTTTCGTTTGCGAGCGCGAGCAGGCCGGCCGCCGCCGTATTGCGAAACAGAACAGTTCGCGGAGTGGCCGCGACCAATGTCTCCGCGGTCCAACTCGGATCGCGACGCATCTCCGCCGCGAGCTCGGCGCGCAGCTGTGACCACGTCATTTCTCGTCCGCCGCCGAGCCAGACTGCGAGTGCTTCGTCGAACAACTGCGGCGCGCCGAGATCGGGGAGAATCCAGCCGAGCGTCAGGTGCACCAGCTCGTGCGCGTAGAATTCTCCGTAGCGAGGAACTCCGGAGAACACGAGGTAGTCCGCCACCGCGGTGCGAGCGCGACTTCCGGGGATGTAGAGGTCGACGCCGCCAACCGCGAACGCTTCTTCGGGTGAGCGCGCGAGGTAGTACGTGATCGGCTTCAAGCGCGGCGCCTGGAACGCGGTCGCCAGCGAATCGATGAAGCGAATGGCTTGTCGCGCCCGCGTGGAGTCGAACGCATATCCCGCGGGATAGACGTAGGTGATCGGTCCGACGGCGGTTCGTTGCCAACTTGCCGTGACTCGCGGCAACGCATTCGCGAGCACCCACCGCCCATTCTCGCGAGTTGCGTACACGCGGATCAGTGCTGCGCGTTGTACTTCGGTCGCTGATTCTGGTCGCGAGAACAACGTGCGGATGACGTACTCGCCGCTGTCGTTCGGCTGTGCGGGCGAGAGCTCGAAGACCGTCGCCGTCGTGCGTCGATATTCGTCGTCGCTGCCGTACACCATCGGCATCGCGAGGTCGAACAACGGCCATTGCTTCTGCTCGGCGGCCGACCACTGCGGCTTCGGCGCGTACGTGTACGGTCGCGCGGCGAGGTAATCACGCCAGAGCTTGATGATCGCTTTGCGGTCGGCGGTTGAGGTGTCGACCATGTACGTGAGCTTCAGCTCAGGCACCGACGACTGTTGGCGGTGACACGCCGCGGCGACGAGGAGCAGTGCGAGTTGGAATCGGTGCATGGGCCGTCCAGGTGACAAAAACTTATCCCCAGGAGATAATATTTTGTCATACCTGTCGATTCGTCAAGCGGCGGCCCAAACGATGCACCTGCTGCCGCTCTGCCCATGGAGAACGACACCAACGCCCTCGTCGCCGCGCTGTTGCGCGATCTCGCGCAAGCACAAAAGTCCGTCCGCGCCGGTTGGGGATACAAACGCGCCGCGAAGGCGGTGCTGTCGCTCGACGTGCCGCTCGAGTCGCTGGTGAAGGCCGACGGATCGCTCACGAAAATTCCGAACGTCGGGCCCAAGACCGAGCACGTCATTCTCGAAGCGCTGCGCACGCGTGGCTCGCCGACGGTCGAGCAAGCGATCGAGGAGAGTGGCAAGACGTCGGACATTCAGCGTCGCCGAGGACTGCGGTCGAACTACTTGAGCCGCAGCCGAGTGCTCGCGGCGCTTCGCGACGAATCGCTGGTTGGGCCTCGTCTCGAGGATTACCGCGGCGATCTCCAGATGCATTCCGAGTGGAGCGACGGATCGCAAACGCTCGAGGAGATCATCGAGACCGGCATTGAGCGCGGTTACGAGTTCTGCGGCATCACAGATCACTCATATGGCTTGCCGATCGCCGGCGGTCTGTCGATGGAGCGGCTCGCGGAGCAACACAAGGAGGTCGATCGGCTCAATCGCAAATACGGTCGCAAGTTTCGTTTGATCAAAGGCATCGAAGCGAACATTCGTGCCGACGGCTCCGTCGACATGACGTCCGGCGAGTTGGCCAAGCTCGAGCTGGTCGTCGCCGCGCCGCACTCCGTGTTGCGCTCGCCGGCCGATCAAACGCCGCGCATGATCGCGGCGGTCGAGACGCCGGGGGTGCACATCCTTGGTCACCCTCGCGGTAGGATTTATGGCTCGCGTCCCGGCGTCTCGGCGAACTGGGATGACGTATTCGCCGCGGCCGCGAAGAGTGGCGTCGCGGTCGAGCTGGACGGCGATCCCGCGCGCCAAGACATGGATTTCGCGATGGCGCAGCGCGCCGTGGGTGCCGGCTGTCTCTTTGCGCTCGACAGCGACGCACACGCGCCATCACAACTTTCATATGCCGAGACGGCGATTGCGCACGCGCGGTTGGCGGGGATTCCGACCGAGCGCGTGATCAACTGCTGGCCGGTGCGACGTCTACTCGATTGGCTGGCCGAGCGTCGGCAAAAGAAGCGCTGACAGCCACGGGCCAGTCGAAGCGCGAGTCAATCCGTCCGCAACGCGACGTTTGCGTCGACGCGCGACGCCCGTCGAGCCGGCACCCAGCTCGCGGCAATCGCCACAGCGACAAGAGCAAGTACGACCAGCACGAACGTGGCCGGATCACGCGGCGACACATTGAACAGGAGCGGTCCCGCCGCGAGCGCGATGCCGACGCCGATCGCGACGCCCGGCAGCGCGACACGCAGGCCGTCGTTGACGACGAGGCGAATCACGTCGCCTGATTGTGCTCCGAGCGCGACGCGCACACCCATTTCGTGCGTTCGTTGCGCGACCGTGTAGGCGATCACGCTGTACAAACCGATGGCCGCGAGGACGAGCGCGAGCGCGCCAAACGCGACGAACATCGTTGCGCCGAGATGCCACGATCGTTTCTGTCCGCCGACGACCACGGAGAACGGTGTGACGTTCACGTATGACGCGCCGGGCATGACCGCCTGCAGTCGACGACGGAGCGCCTCCTGCAATTGCGCACCGCTCCGCGCGCGCACGAAGAGTCCGCCCGATTGCGGTCGAAACTGCGCCGCGGGCAGATAGAAGTAGTACGTGGAGTCAGCGCCCACCGTCTGATCCTTGATGTTCTCGGCGATTCCGACGACGGTGGTGCACGGGTTCTTCTCGGACGAGACGCGGATGCACTGACCGATCGGGTCCTGCGACGGCCACAATCGCCGGCCCATGGCTTCGCTCACGACGACGACGCGCGGTGCGGTCGCGACGTCGGTCGCGTCGATCCCGCGCCCGCGAATGACGCGCGTGCCCATTGTCGCGAAGTATTCGGGCGACACGCGATTGTAATTGAAGGACCCGAGACGCGCGACCGTGTCGATTCCCGCGACGAACAAGCTCGTGCCACTGTGGTTCCAGAACGGAATTGCGGCTTGCAAGCTCGCGTTTTCGACGCCGGGAGTTGTACGCGCGGCCTCGAGGAGCTTGTAGCGAAGGGCCACGGCGCTCGCGCTGTCGAGTGCGACGCCGCGCATTTGCAGCTCGACGAGAAGAATCGGATCGACGTCGAAGCCGAGTCGCACGTCGTCGACGTTGCGGACGCTTCGCACGAACAGGCCGGCGCCCACCAACAAAATCGCCGAGAGCGCCGCTTGGACGACGAGCAGCGCAACGCGGAGTCCCGAGCTGCCGTAGGTACCTTCACGACTTCCCGCTTTGAGATCGCGGGTGAGATCGGCGCGTCCGGCCTGCAGAATGGGTGCGACGCCGGTCAGCAGTCCGACGGCGATCGCGGCAAGAAACGCGAAGAGAATCGTTCGCGGGTCGCGAAATCCGCTGGGGGCATCGCTCTTGTCGAGAAGACTCGCGCGAAGAATCGATCCGACGGCGTGCGCGATGAAGATCCCGGCTACGCCGCCAAGGACCGCCAGGATGACGCTTTCGATCAAGAGCTGAGACAACAAGCGGGCGCGACTCACGCCGAGCGCGAGCCGAAGAGCGATTTCGCGTCGGCGTCGCAGCGCGCGAGCGAGAAGAAGATTCGCCACGTTCGCGCACGCGATCAGTAGCACGATGAACGAAACGCCTCCGAGCCAGCTCGCCACGGTTGCAACGCTCGACGAGTTCGGACCGCGCCCGGGGAAAATCGATCCGGCGATCGCATGCGGCTTCGTGAGCGCGAGCGACGGAGTTTGCGGCTGCTCGACGAGTCGTGCCTGGTGACTGAGGCGATGGGCCTGCGTGAGATCGGCGTTCGCTTGTTCGATCGTCACACCTGGCTTACGCGTGGCGATCACCGACATCCAACCCCAGCTATACGTCCGCCACCAGTTCACACCCGGGCCGAAGGTGGAACCGGAATTGGCGGCGTAGTTCGTGATGGGAATGAACGCAGCCGGCGGTTTATCCTCCCACAAGCCGACGAACCGCCGCGCGGCGACGCCGATGATCGTATAGGTCACCGGACCGATCTGAATCTTCTCTCCGAGTACGTCGCGCCGCTCGCCGTACTGCGTCTGCCACATCGCGTAGCTCAATACCGTGACAGGCTCGCCGGATGGCACTCGATCTTCGGCAACGGTGAAGTAGCGGCCAATCGCGGGAGGCGCGTCGAAGAACGAGAAGAAACTGGCGGACACGACGCCGATTTCCATCTCATGCGCATTTTCGCCGACCCCGACGGCGAGCGATCGCGTCGCGAAGCCCGCCATTCGCGCGAAGGAGCTGGTCCACTGTTGAAAGTCGACGTAGCGCGCGTAGCGGGCGACGTTGCCGGCACGCTCGGTTCCGCGATTCGTCTCGAACGTATAGATGCGATGCGTTCGGTCGACGTCGCGGAGGAGTGGCGGCGGTCGAAACATCAGCTGATCGACGATGCCGAACATCGCGGCATTCGCGCCAATACCAAGTCCGAGCGTCAGAACGACCGCGCTCGCAAAGCCCGGCTTCGTTCGCAGGCCGCGGACCGCGTACGCCAGATCCTGCCGAATCGTGTCGAAGGGCATGCGAAGATAGACAGCACGGACCGTCAAATCGTTCGTCCGGCCCTCCGACAGATCAATCGCCGAGCGCTACGACGGAATGACGCCGAGCTGCCGCATGAGGCCCATCTGGTCGAACATCGCGCGCAGGTGAGTCGCCTTGCCGTCGACGACGGTGAGGATGACGAACGCCGACGCCGTGATGTCGCGGTTCGTCGCGGGAATTCCCATGAACGATCCGGTGTGTTTGCCCTTCACCGTGAACTTGACCGCGATGCCGGTGTCGGTCGGCCGCGCTTCGTCGATGGTGTGGGCGATGTCGGGGAACGCGGCATACCATGCGGTGCCGAACTGGGCGTGACCGGCGGCGTCCATGGTGGGAAAGCCGACGATTTCGGCGCGGTAGTTCGGTGCGCAAAGCTCCGGTGGGAGCGGGCCCTTGAGCCGATCCTGGCCGTGGAAAAATCGGCTCGCAAAATCGGCGGCGGCGGTGGCGGACATCGAGAGTGAATCGGACATGACGAGCCTCGCGTGAGTGGGTCGCAATCGACAGGAATACGACCGACGAGGCTCGTCTGGATTTCTCGGGCTGGGACATCGGGACCGTCGCGCGAGAGAAGCGGCCGCGCAGTCGTCACGGAGCAGTGCACCCACCACCGACCGGACACGTCCCCGGCGGCGTCAGTCCGTTGTACGTCTGCTTGCAGCGCGCATTGCTCGAGAAAGTATTCGTCGCCGTGAGATCCGGAGAGTTGAACGCCGGCGCCTGCCACATCGCGTTGATGCCGTAGCCCGCGCTGTTCGTGATCTTGCTGTTCGTGATCATGCCGCTCGGCGGCACATACTGCGTGGAGAAATCGCCGACGAGGAGCGCCGCGTTGTCCGGTGTATTGATCAGTCGGCAGTTCGCGGAGACGATACTGCTCGCGGCGCCGGCGTAGTTGATTTCGATATAGTCGAGTCGCGAACCCGTGGCGGTATTGAGCCAGATGCCGACCCAATCGCCGGCGGCCGGCGACGCCTCGCCCGACGTAAAGATGATGGGCTTCGCGGCCGTTCCCACCGCGTTCAGAACGCCGACGAGATTGTTCGGCGGGTTGCCGTTGGTCCCGAACGTCACGCGCGCGCCGGGCTGTCCGCCGCCGACTTTAGGAAACTTGAAAACGACGCCTGGTTTGAGCGTGAGCGTCACCGGCGCGGTCGCACCGCCGGATGGCGCGATCGACATGGTGCCGTAGGCGATGCGGACTGGAATGCCGCGATCTTCGACGGTCATGTCGCCGAAGACGTTGGCATTCGGACCGAAGATCAACACTTCGTCCGTCGCATTGCCCGTATACGACCCACTTGGCATGCTGCCGAGGGACATCATGGTCGTGTTGATGGGTTGCTTGCCGGCGCCGGTGATCTGGAGTTGCTGCGAGTCGTTCGTGAACGCGGCGTTCGCGTCGAGATAAACGCCGACGCCCTGCGAGCCCTGAATCGTCACGTTGTTGACGCGAATGACGCCGACGGGGATCGACGCGTATCCGTTGCCGAAGCCCGAGATCGTCGGGTCGTTCATACCGCCGCCGAAGTTTCCGCCGCCGGTGAGCGTCGTCCAGGTGAGATCGATCAACGACGTGGGGCTGACGCCGCGAATCGTGCCCCATGCCTGCGTCGCGACGTCGCGCTTGAAGGTGACGAAGCGCGCGCTGCTCGTGCCGGCGGAAACGAGATGCGAGTTGCCGCCGACGTTGATGGTCACGCCCTGCGCGAGCGAGACGATCGCGCACGCTTGAATCGTGACGACCGCGTTGCCGCTGAGGGAGATCGCGTTGGGTATCCGATGCGTGACGCCGTCGCCCGCCCAGGTTTCGTCGGCCGTGATATTGGTGGAGTGGGTGACGATCGTTCCGTTGGCTTGCCCGCACGTGTTGGCTGCCGTGACGGTGACCGCGGCCGAGGCGCTCTTGGTTGGATCCGCCGTGCTTGCGGCGGTGATCGTGAACGTACCCGGGTTCGCCGAGGCGAACGCCGCGGTCAGTCCACTCGGTGTCAACGTTCCGCCCGAGGGCGACGCCGTCCACGTTACCGTGGTTGCGCACGACGCGCTGGCGGTGACTGCCGCGGTAATCGTGGACGTGGCGCCCGTCGTGATCGACGTCGGACTTGCGCTGAGGCTCACGCCGGCAACGGTACAGGAGCTTGAGCCGGTGGGTGAACCGTCGCTCCCGCTCGAGCTGCACGCTGACTGAAAGACGGTGGCGGCGACGACGACAACAGCGACGAATTGCAAACGCATGGTGCGCTCTCGAGTCGTGTGCGAGCGGCGAACCTATCCGACTCGCCGCGATCCGCGCAGCGACTGGCGTCACCAAGCTGCGGAGCGCTATTGTTGCGGCTGCCAAAAACCTCCGGAGCGACGATGACGGAAACCATGGTCCGGACCAGCCTTGGTGAGACGGCCGCGAGAAATCTCGCCGACGTCACCAAGACGCCGCCGCAAATGGGGTCGCTCAGCCCACGGTGGCTGCTCCGCATGCTCCCGTGGGTCGACGTCGACGCGGGTCTCTTCCGACTCAATCGCGTCCGGCTGATCGGTTCGGAATTTCAGCGCGTCGAGACGCGGGTCGATGGCGAGCGCGGTCTTCTGCAACCCGAACATCTTCGCGCGATTCCGCTGTTTCGCACGCTCGATCTCGACGTGCTGTCGGATCTCGTGAGTCACTTCGAGTCGCGACAAGTGCCGAGCGACGCGGTCGTCGTGCGCGAAGGTGATGCGGGGAACGAGCTCTTCATCATCTGTCGAGGGAAAGTCGAAGTGTCGAGAAACAATCAGTCGGGGCGTCGATCGATTCTCTCGCTGTTGCATGATGGCGACTTCTTTGGCGAAATGGCGTTACTCCATTCGGGTCCGCGCAACGCGACCGTTCGCGCCGTCGCGCCAACGCTGCTGCTCGTCCTCAACCGCAGCGCGGTCGAGTCGCTGGGCCAGCGTTATCCGCGACTGCTTGCGAGTTTGCTCGAGACCGACGCCGCTCGCTCGTCCCACAATGGGAGCATCGAGCTCTCGACGAGTGAAGAAGGTGAGCCCACCGTGAAGCCGACGTGGGTCGACTACGAAGAGCATCCGATGGAGATTGCGCTGTCGTCGATCATCACGACGCTGCGGGTGCATTCGCGCGTGATGGATCTCTACAAGCAACCGTTCGACCAATTGCGCGAGCAGGCGCGTCTCGTCATCGAGGCGATGAAGGAACGCCAAGAATGGGAGTTGATCAACAACAATCGCTTCGGCGTCGCGAGCAACATCGTTCCGTCGATGCGCGTTCCGACGCGACGTGGTCCACCCACGCCCGATGACTTGGATGAGCTGTTGTCGCGCGTGTGGAAGGAGCCCTCGATGTTCCTCGCGCACCCGGCCGCGATCGCGGCGTTCGGCCGAGAGTGTACGTCGCGCGGCGTGCCGCCTCCGACGGTGTCGCTCTTCGGCGCCACGTTCCTCACGTGGCGCGGCATTCCGCTCATTCCGTCGGACAAGTGTCTCATCGATCGCGACGGCGCGGTGCCGACGAGCCGCATCTTCCTCATGCGGTGTGGGCAAGAACGTCGCGGCGTCGTGGGGCTGCATCAGCCGAGCATCGGTGACGAGCGGTTGCCCAGCTTTGCGATTCGGTTCAACGGCATCGATGAGAAGGGCATCGCGAGCTATCTCGTGAGCGCGTATTTCTCGCTCGCGATCTATGCCGACGATGCGGTGGGTTCGCTCGACGGCGCCGAGATCGGCAACTATCGCGAGTATGCCAACTGACGGTCGCACTCCCGAAGACGTGTCGCAGCTCGATGCCCTCGTAAAGAGCGCGTTCATCGATGCGCTTGCGGGTTCCGACAATCATGTCATCCCGAATCCCCCGCCTGTCATCCCGAGCGAAGCGAGGGATCTGCTGGTGCCCGGTCGCGCGATCGTCGGCGATCAGGCGGCCGTCGACACGATGGGTCGCGCGTTCTCGCGTCGCGATCCAAGCGACGCGCTCGATCCGCTGCCGCGTGGTCGCGACTCCGCGACGTACAGCACGGGCGGCATCGCGGCAGGTCGCGAACCAGGACAACACTGGCCTGAGCTCAACGCATTTCGTCTCTCGCCGGATTTTCCCAGCGGCCCGTTCGATCCATTCAGCGTGGCCGAGCGTGGCCAACGGAATTTGTTGCCGGCGATCATGTTCCCGGATGCAGTCCCTGTTGTCATCCCGAGCCATGCGACGGATCTGCCTCATCCGCAGTCGCCGTCGTCTCCCAGCCTCCGGGCCGACTTTCCGGCGCTCGACCAGGACGTGCACGGCCAACGCCTCGTGTGGCTGGACAGCGCCGCCACGACACAGAAGCCGCGCGAGGTCATCGACGCCGTCTCGCATTTCTACGAATCAGATAACTCCAATGTCCATCGCGCGGCGCACGAGCTTGCCGCGCGCGCGACCGACGCGTACGAAGGCGCTCGTCGGACGGTGCAGCGCTTCCTTGGCGCGCGGTCGCACAAGGAGATCATCTTCGCGCGGGGCACGACCGAAGCGATCAATCTCGTCGCGCAGTCGTGGGGCCGAGCGAACGTGCGCGCCGGTGACGTCATTCTATTGTCGCATCTCGAGCATCACTCGAACATCGTGCCGTGGCAACTCCTCTGTGAGGCAACCGGCGCGACCATTCGCGTGATTCCCGTCAACGACGCAGGCGACATTCGCCTCGACGCGTATGAGGCGATGTTGAGCCCGCGCGTCAAGCTCGTCTCGATTCCGCACGTCTCGAATGCGCTCGGCACGTTGGTGCCCGTCGAGCCGATGGTGCAGATGGCGCATCGCTACGGCGCGCGCGTGTTGGTCGACGGAGCGCAGTCAGTGGCGCACATCCCGGTGAACGTACTGATGATGGGCGCTGACTTCTTCGTCTTCTCCGGCCACAAGATTTACGCGCCGACAGGAATCGGCGTGTTGTACGGACGCGAAGACATCCTCGAGGAGATGCCGCCCTGGCAAGGCGGCGGCAGCATGATCGAGGACGTCACGTTCGAGCGATCGACGTATGCGCAACTTCCCGCGCGATTCGAGGCGGGGACGCCATCGTTAGGGGACGCGGTGGGACTGGGCGCCGCCCTGGATTATGTCGATCGCGTCGGACGCGCGACGGTCGCCGCGCACGATCAGCGGCTGATGGCGAGCCTGCTCGCCGGTCTCGCGTCCGTCCCCGGACTCTCGCTCGTCGGTTCGCCGATCGCGCGCGTCGGTGCAGTGTCGTTCGTGATGGCGCGGCACGAACCGCCGGCGATTGGCCAATATCTCAATCGCCGGGGGATTGCCGTTCGTGCCGGCCATCATTGCGCGCAGCCAATCCTTCGTCGCTTTGGACACGAGACTACGGTGCGCCCGTCACTTGGCATCTACAATGATGAGAGCGACATCGCAGCGCTCGTGAAAGCGCTGCGCGATCTCGCCGAAAGCAAGCCTCGCCGGAGCTAGGGCACCACGACCGGCTTTCCCTCCGCGTCGAGAATCACCACCGGCGCGATGCCGGTCTTGCGCAGCGGTTGCTCGATCGTTGCCCGGTCGCCGACGATCAGAATATTCAGATGGTCGAGATCGATGTACTTCTTCGCGACGCGAACGAGATCGTCCGACGTCACCGCGTTGATCTTCGCCGCATAGTCCGAGTAGTACGACTCGGGCAGATCTTCCGTGTAAATCGTGCCGATCGATGCGCTCAATCCGTTGACGCTCGCAAAACGATTCGGCAGACCCTGGATCAGCGACGATTTTCCTTGCTCGATCTCATCGGCGGTGAAGGGAACGCCGCCCTGCACGCCCCTGAGCTCTTTCATGAACTCGATGAGCGCACTGTCGCTTTTCGCCGTCACGATTCCGCCGCTGGCGCGAAACGCACCGGGCCCTTTGCCATATCCGAAGCTCGAGCCGGCGCCGTAACTGTAGCCTTTGACCTCGCGGATGTTGTGGTTGATTCGCGACTGGAATAGGCCGCCGAGGATGTTGTTCATCACTTGCAGCGCGTAGTAGTCGGGCGTCGACCGCGGGGGGCCCGGCAATCCGAGCGCGAACACCGACTGTGCCGACTTCGGTTTGTCGACGAGATAGATCGTCGTCGACTTCTGAGCCGGCAGCGGCGGATAGTTGAACGACGGACGCTCACCGCCCGCGGTCCACCCAGCGAGTGCCTTCTCGACCTGCGATTTGATTCGCGCCGCGTTCACCTCGCCGCTGACGGTGATGACCGCGCGTCCCGGACGGAAATAGTTCTTGTGGAACGCGACGAGATCGTCGCGCGTCAGCGAACGCATGCTCTGCTCGGTCACGATGCGCCCATACGGATGATCGGCGCCGTAGAGCAGTTTCGCGAACACGTTCTGCGCGATGGCGTTCGGTTGATCCTTCGACTGCGTGAGACCGATCAACCGCTGGCCGCGCAGTCGCTCGAGCGCGTCTTGAGGAAACGCGGGATGGAGCAAGACGTCGGCGAGCAGCGCGAGCGTGGGCTCGAACTTCTCGGCAAGCGAGGTGAACTGAATCGATCCCGACTCCTGGCCGACGAACGTGAAGATGTTCGTGCCGAGTCGTTGCTGCGCTTCGGAGAGTTGATCCGCGCTGCGCGTCGTCGTTCCTTCGGTCATCATCGCGGCGGTGACCGACCCGAGCCCCACTTTGTCGGCCGGATCGAAGTTCACCGAGCCGCCGACGAAGTTGATCGAGAAGGCGACGAGCGGGAGATCGTGTCGCTCGACGACGACGAGATCAGCGCCATTCGCGAGCTTCGACTTGGTCCACTTCGGCGGTTGGAGCGCTTTCGGCGCGCCCGCCGTCGGCTGCACGGAGCGGTCGAGCGGCTGGCTCTTTTGCGCGGCGGCGAACGTCGGAGTGACGAGGACGAGTGCCGCCGCGGCGATTCGCAGTGTACGCATCACTTTGTCCCCATGATGTAGTGTCCGCCGTCAGGACTAACTGTGACTTTCACGCTCGCCTCGGGCTTGGACGCGAGATCCAGCTTGCCCATCGGCACGACGCTGAGCACGACGCGATGCCCGAGGTACTTGTTGGCGACGCGCTTCACGTCGGCGGCGGTGACGGCCTTGAGCTTCGCGCGCTGCGTGTTGAAGTAGCCGGGATCGTTATGGAACACGGCGCCGGTATTGAGTTGCTCGGCTTTTCCGAGATTCGACTCGAGTCCGGCGACGAACGTGAACTCGAGACGCGACACGAGCATGTCCATCTCGTCCTTCGTCGGACCTTCGCGCTTGAGGCGTTCGATCACGGAATCCGTCGCCGCCTCGAGGTCGCTGAGCGATTTCCCCGCGCGCGGCGTGATTTGAACGTTGAAATCGCCGCCTTCTTCGCGCGCCGAGTTGCCGGCGAACACGTTGGTCGCGGCCTGCTGATCGTACACGAGCGCCTTCGTGAGGCGCGCCGTGCGGACGCCAGTGAGAATTGCGCCGAGATATGTGAGCGCAAAGTTGTCGTCGTGTTTCACGCCGACCGTCGGCCACTTCATATAAAGCTGCGGAACCTGCACCCGGTCTTCGTAGACAAGTCGCTTGTCGCTCGTCAGTGTCGGCGCGACGACCGTCGGTCGCGTGATTTTGTTTCCGCTAGGCAAATCCTCGAAGTATTTCCGAATCCACGTCTTGGCCTGCGCGGGCTGGAAGTCGCCGACGATCGTCAGCGTCGCATTCGACGGAGCGTAGTAG
>JADMIO011694193.1_pt1 | contig 16939 bp, 13 predicted proteins | sample 8958161 | NCBI WGS metagenome assembly JADMIO01 (sample SAMN16585339, study PRJNA669376) | soil metagenome | isolation source: Crop rotation soil | place: USA: Cullars Rotation, Alabama | collected 2011
CGACAACTTGTCCACGTGGAATTCTAAGCTTAGGATCCCAATGTGCTGGAAAGCGTTATGGATTAAAGACCAGGATCTTTATTGAACAGACTTTAATCATGTTGCAGTATGTAATGTATTTCCTGTTTTTTACCGAGGTGCTAAAAAAATCTGCTTTTGCAAAGAAGATAAGCTGGCTGTTTTTCCTTTCACTCCCGGTTCTTTTCAGCCTGATCATTGCAGTTCACCTGGCAAATGTTGAGATTCGCCAAAGTATAGTCATAAATTTAGTATTACTATCTTTTTGCTTTTTTTACCTGAGGGATTTAATGAATAACAAACCTACAGTAATACTTTTACGATCATCTTCTTTTTGGCTGGTGATGGGTATTTTTTTCTCATCGGGTATTGGATTTCCTGTAAGTTCGCTGGTTCCCTTCATCCCTAAAACCCAGGAATATTCAAACCTTCGTTTCCAGATATTTTCAATACAAAATATGTCGCTCATTATAATGTACATCTTTATTATTAAAAGTTACACATGCTTAAAGCACCCACAGATTTTATAGTTGTATTCATCCTGGTATCGGTATTCCTGATACTGGTCATGGCTGTATTTATCTCCATGATCATATACCGCTACCAACAAAAACAGAATGCTTATTTTAAAGATATAGAAACACAGCGGGCATTGCATGAAAATACTTTGCTGCAATCACAGGTGGAAATACAGAACCGGAACTTTAAAAGCATATCTCATGAAATAGATAATAATATTGGCCAGAAACTTACATTGGCCAAACTGTATTTAAACGGCACCGATTTTACCCATTCAAATAATGCAAAGGTCGTAGTAGACGATTTAATCACTATCATTGGCGAAATCACTACTGATTTAAACAACCTTAAACATAGTATAAGCAGTGATTTTATTTTAAGCAACGGGCTTGTAAAAGCACTGGAATTTGAAACAGAACAATTAGCAAGATCAGGGATCTATAAAACAAACTTTTCAACAACAGGCGATCCGATCTCAATGACCCCTGGTATTGAGCTGATAGCTTTCAGAATGATACAGGAAGTGCTGAATAATGTTGCAAAACATGCTGATGCATCTACTATACATATTGACCTGCATTACAACAATAATGTACTTACAATAGAAGTGCAGGACAATGGCAAAGGTTTTAATCCTGACCAGGTAAGGCATGGAACGGGTTTACAGAATATAAAGAAACGGGCTGAAATATTAAGAGGAACCGTAGCCATAAACAGCAGGATTAATTTTGGCACAGAGATAAGAATAAAAATACCGCTGTATGAAAGCAAGAAAGCTTAAGATAATAGTGTGGCTTTTTTTAAATTAATAAGTTTTTGATCTTACTTTTTGTCTTGAGGTAATACCAGGATGGAGGAATACCGTGGTCGCAGTTGTTTTTACAAAGCCAATAGTGGGTATGCATTAAGATACTAACTTCTTTTATTTATTTAAGAGTGATGGCATAAGATATTATCAGCCTGATAAAATAAAACCGGTTATTAATTAAAGGGATACCCACCCCATATTTGTTTTACAAAAACAGCGACCACGGTATTTCTCCATTTTAAGCTTACCCAAAATTGAACAGCCTTACAAAAACAATAATGCTGAACAAACTTCTAAATGCTTTTACAAAGCGGTCTCGTTCTTTATACCGATCTATGAAAAAGTATACTGGTACAGTGGCGCTGGCCCGGAAAAACGGGCGCCTGCCCCGACGAGCATAGCGGAACTCGGGGGAGCATTCGTTTTTCCTTGATTTTTTGTTTCTTTTTTATCAAGAAAAAAGAAAAAAATGGGAGATGCTCATTTTCGAATGTCGTTAATTGGGTATAAAGATTTTGGCACAACAAAGCAGGAGTTTACGCTTGAATTTAATGATCAGGTTGAGCGCCTGCACCACAAAAAATGCAAGGCCGTGTAACTTTTCGTTTTAATAATTAAGAAAAAAGTTGCATTTTTTTGACCTGTTTTTTTTGAAATTTTTTTGTGACCATTTTTAAAATTGCATTTTGTAACATCACATTTTTGTTTTTTGAAAAAAGGTTACATTTTTTGAGCTCTTGCTGGTACCGCTTATAAACCGCTGTAGTGAGCCGGCAGGTTGGTTTGGAATGGTACGGCCCCTCAATTACTCCAGGACAGTGTTGCCCTTTAACAGCTGTTTTGTTCGGGCCTTGTTCGTACCATCTGTGTTAATTAACACAGATGGTACGAACAAAACAGCTATTTAAAGTCTTTTAGGCAAGGCCCGTACCGGGAAGAACCGGGAGTAAATTCGCCCATTTACGCTATGTGCCGTTTTTTATTTTTATCGTTTTGTGCCCTTTTCCGGCGCCCCGTTTTTGTGCCGGCACTTTTCAAATTTTAAAAACGGCACACTGAATTTTGATCGTTTGCCCCTCGCCTTGCACCAGGTGGATGAGGACCATATTTTAAATTTTTGAACTGCCGCCTGGGTTTTAGCCAGCGGCGATTTACTTGTGGAGTTTGTTACTGTTTCGGTCGGCTGGAGTCTGCACCAGCGCCGGATGGGCTTATTTTGAACCAGGCTCCTGCTTTTTTGGTATTACATTAATAGTCTGCAACCACCGTATAACCAAATGCTCCCAATCTGCAATGGGTAATTCATTCCACCGGGGATTATCAAGTGCTGTCCTGTTTAGACCAAAAGCATGTCCTCCTTCGGCATAAACATGATACTCGGCAGGTACATTCGCCTTCTTTAGTGCTATATAGTAGACCAATGAATTCTGGACTGTATCCACCGGGTCGTTTCCTGCCTGCAGAATGAACATGGGCGGTGTATTACTGTCAACCGGAAGCATCTTATTCAGTCCGTATTCATGATCAGTATGTACCAGCATGTGCCCCGGGAAAAAAGAAATTCCGAAATCGGGCCTGCAACTCAATTTATCAATTTCATCGGTTATTGTATATGCTTTCTTCCTGTAGTTGGTACCAACATCGGCTACCAGGTGTCCTCCTGCCGAAAATCCCATCACACCAATTTTACCCGGATCGATATTCCATTCTTTGGCTTTTGAACGAACCAGGCTAACGGCTCTTTGTGCATCCTGTAAAGCCATCGGTTTTATGGGATCTTTTCCGCAATTACAATCTTTGTCCCAGTGATGACCCGATGCAGGCACACGGTATTTAAGTAAAATGCCTGTAACACCGATAGAAGCAAGCCATTCACATATTTCGGAACCTTCCAGTTCAATGGCAAGTTTATTATAGCCGCCACCCGGAAAAACAATGACTGCTGCCCCGGTATTATTTTTTTCCGGCCTATAGATCGTAATGGTTGGCTTTGAAACATTAATCACCATACCATCTTTGTATGATTCAGTTCCTTTGATCAGTTCAGCGTCGGGAATGGAAGCAGCCCAGATCGGTTCTTGTTTTTGCCCGAGCCAGGGTTTGTGTTTAATTGTTGGCTGTACTTCCTGTTTTTGATCATGCTCACTGCAGGAAAACAGCAATGCTATTATCGGTATCAAAAAGAACAGTTTTCTAAAACTCATGTTGATCTTAAATTTTTGGTGCACAACTGGCGCAAGTGTTCCCGTTAATGATGTTAGTAGTTTACCGGGCTGCTTATGGGATCACTCCCGATTTTGATCGGGACAGGTTGTGCCTTTTCAAATCTACCGGATTGTATCCGGATTCAGCACTACAAATGCTCAATTTTTAGCAACCCATGTTCATTAGTATAATAATCGATAGCACTGCTGTATTTATAATGCCAGGGTTCCCAGACAAGTCCACTTCTTACGGGGTTCTCATGCAGGTAATCAAGTTTTTGTTTTGCTTTTTCAGCCGTGTTTAATTCTATAGGATGATAATCCTGTTTCCAAAACTGAAAATCTTTATTGTTGTTATTGTTTTTACCGGCAAAGTTGAAAAGGTTCAGCATCCACTCTTTCCTGCTTTCAGTTGGGTTTTCATGAATGGCTGCTATAATTTTTTTACTGGTATATTTTTTCAGATCTCTTACTATATTTTCAATTTTATTTGTGTTACTGCTGATTATTAAATGCACGTGGTTTGTCATGATAACCCAGGCATGTAATACCAAACTCTTTTCTTCCTGGCAGTATTTTAAACTGTTTATAAATATTTCTTTGTATTGCTCCCTGCTGAATACATCTATCCAACCAACAACAGCAAAGGTTATGAAGTGTGGAATGGCATTTTCGCCTGGTTTGTATTTGGAAGACATAGGGTTCTGATCAGGTGTACGTAAATATAGAGATATTTTGTTTTTAAACCCCGGTTGCAAACCGGGCGATTTAGAACGGCACAAGTGATCCCACTAAAATTACGTTCGGGTTTAATGATTGCGTTGGGAACACTTGCGCCAGATGAGGATGTGGTTCCTGTTTTTCCTGTTTTTGATCATGCTCACTGCAGGAAAACAGCATTGCCATTATTGATATCAGAAAAAACAGTTTTCTAAAACTCATGTTGATCTTAAATTTTTGGTGCAGAAAAACCAGCTCCGTTGGATAGTGTGTTTGATCGCCGGTGATCGAACAAAGATATACCGTTTGTTTACCTGATGCTTACTCTTTTGCCGTGGCGGTGGGTAGTGTTTCCAGGAAAGTATCGACCTGTGTAAAGTTCTTTACACGGATTGGTATGATCCAGGCCTGCCTGTTTTCGGTAAAGATCAATTCAATGCGCCAGGTATAATCTCTCCCGTAGCGACTGGTGCCGGTACGCTCAACCTTCCCACGAAAGTCACTCCATAAAAACTCCTGCCCGTTACCCGTTAACACACCCGTAGCAGTAAAACTTTTGGCAGACTTTCTTTTAGCCCTTGCTCTTAAATAAACGATCAGTGCCAGGAGGAGTGCATTTGCCAGGGCAATAAAAATGCCCGGCGTTTTCAGGCCATTAGCTACAAAAAGCAACAGTGTAAGACCGCCGACCATAATGTATAAAACTGCTGCCGCAATGGCCGAAGTTTTACTGTATACAATAGTTATACTGTTCATGTTTTTGGGAACGCCTTTCCAATCAACCTGGTTGTATTGGCTGGCAGCAGTATTGTTTTCTGTGTTCATGTAAATGAAGTTACAATTAGGTTTTTGAATAGAATGGCCAAATGTGTTAGTAGTGTTTCGGTTGGTGGAGACACCAACCGATAGGACATACTGGCACAAGTGATCACACTAAGTTTATTCTTGAATTTAATGATTGCATTGGGAACACTTGTGCCAGATGCGACCGCAATTCAACAGGCTATAAAACATGTTCTGTTAACCTGGATGCCTGTTTTGTTAACTCTGCATGTCGACAGGCCTATGTTTGTTTTTTCTTTGTGCTATCAAATTAAAAATAAACAATCATGAAAAAAATAACATTGATCTTATCGTTATTTATACTGGCATGTGCAGGCAGTTCATTTGCACAAACGCAGGTTAAAGCAACAACTCCAAAAACACCGGTAAAGGATGTAGCAGCTACACCTGCAACAGGCCCGGATGCCGGTAAGCCAAAACCAAAACCCAAGCCAGCGCCAAAACCATCAGGTGGTCGTGACTATTTACTTGAGCTGGATGGAGTTAAAGGCGAATCGAAAGATAAGTCTAAGGATGCAGGGCGACTGCAAATGCCGATAGGCAAACCCGGTGGAGGTACACCAGGACATTGACCAGGAAGAGCAATTGGTTTAATAGTATTCTATCTTTCTTTCTGCAATATCAAACTCAACCCCATCGCTGGTGTATTGTGTTCGTTTTATCCAGTTGCCTTTACTGTCGTACTCGTATTTCCAGGTAGTAGTATCGGATAATTTATCCTGCCTGTATTTTTGCTGTTCAGTCATGTTGCCGTTGGCATCATATTTATAAACAAAACGGAAGTCAGTTTCGTTTTTGCCGTTAAGCCAGGTCTCTCCTGTTTTGTTCCCTTTATCATCATACACATAGCTGCGGCCGCTGTTTGCATAGCCCGGTGTTTGCAGCAGGTAACCTGTTTCATTTCCTTTGGCGTCAAAGCTGTAAGAGGTTTTGCTGTACAGTGTACTGTCTGGTTTGTAGCTTTCCATCAGCACCCGGTTACCATTGGTATTGTAGGTATATACATAACGCCAGTCGGGCTTATTCTCTTTTGTATATTCCTGTATTTGTGCCAGCTGGCCGCTGTTGGTATACGACCATATCTTTTTGATGGTGGGCTTTTCGTCCTTGTCAAAATAGCTTACGGTAGCTTTTTTCTCTTTTGCATTGTAGGCATATTTTATTTTGTAAGATAAAGCACCTGCAGGTGTAAGTTCTGTGTACCCGGTATAGCGGCCGGTATTATCAAACTCATATTTTTTGTTGTACAAAATGCCCCATTCGGTGAACTTGCCTTCTTTTTTGTAGCGGTAATTCTCAAGGTGTGTTAAGGACTTTACTTTGCCTTTTAACTGATCTTTTTTCCAGTCTGTTTGTGCCTGCGCTGATAAACTAAATGTGATGAGCAAACTGAGCAATACGCAGAATGAGTATTTCATGATGGCTGGTTTAATATTGTTTTTTAACTGTCATAAAATTACTTATTGTGTACAAAAGCATAATACCCTGCAGCGGGTATTTGATGCAGGCAACAGGTATTTCATTTTTTAAATCCGGTTACACCTGTCCCGATTCATATCGGGAAACCGGGTGATTTGAAAAGGCACAACCTGTCCCGATCAAAATCGGGAGTGATGGTTATCGCAGTCGAGGCCAAAGCCCATCAGCACCACTTTGCATTTTAATCCTTGTTAAAGGAAAAGACGTTATCCTCCAAAACCTTGTTAAATAAGTTTACCCTAACATCCACCCAGCCATTCTATCAGTAAATTTGAAAGAACAAAAATCCGTACTACATAATTATGCAAAACCTTATCAATCGTTGGTTGCCGCTATATATGCTTGCAGCACTTACCACTTTAATTTCCTGCAGTAAAAAAAGCGATGTGCTGGCATTGAATGCCGGTGGCGGTTCAGGCGCTGGTTCAGGTTCAGGTTCGGGCAGTTCCGCTTCGCAGGTAAAGGATTCTGTTTTACTGCTGAGCCGGGATGCTTATTTGTGGAACACACAGATACCAGCCAGTTTTAATGCACAGGCTTATAGCGATCCTGCTTCCATCATGACAGCCATCAGGCCATTCAGCAATGAACCGGGCTTTGGCAGTTCGGTTGATCGCTGGAGCTTTGCCATGAAAAAAACGGAGTGGGACCAACTGAGTGGCGGCATGGGTACCCTGGCTGCTACTGCACAAGGCGATTTTGGTTTCTCTGTTTTCTTTCGTGCCGAGGGCGACCTGCGGGTGAGCCTGGTAGAACCGAATGCACCTGCGGGGCAGGCAGGCGTACAGCGTGGCTGGAGGATAACTGCTATTAATGGCAATACCAATATCAGTACGGCCAATAGCGACTTTATTGTGAACGCCGTGTATTATTCAACCGGTAATAGTTTTAGTTTTTTAAAACCCGATGGCAACACGGTGACCAAAACATTAAGCGCCGGGCATTATACGGAGAAGCCTGTTTACTTGGATTCGGTTTACCATGTTGGCGGGAAAACGATCGGGTACATGGTGCTCAATTCTTTCCTTGGAAATATCGGGCAGATCAACGGCGAATTTCAAAGGGTGTTCAGCCGCTTTGCAGCAGCACAGGTTAGCGATGTGGTGATAGACCTGCGTTATAATGGTGGAGGTTATGTATCGCTTGCAGCACAATTGAGCAATTACCTGGCAAAATCATCTTTGAATGGTACACTCATGATGAAGCAGGTGTACAACAGTGAGAACAGTGCTAATAACAGCACCACCAATTTTAATAAACTGGGTTCGCTGAACTTAGATGATGTTTATTTTATCGTGGGCAGGGGAACGGCTTCGGCCAGTGAATTGCTGATCAATAACCTGAAGCCGGTGATGGATGTAAAACTGGTCGGCGCTTCGGCTACGCATGGTAAACCGGTGGGCTTTTTCCCTATACCGGTGAGCGACTGGTATATTTTCCCGGTATCGTTTAAAACCGTAAACCGCAATGGCGAAGGAAATTATTATAATGGCTTTGCAGTAAACGGGCAGGCGGCAGACGGGCTGGATAAGAACTGGGGCGATGTGGATGAAGCCAGCCTGGCAAGTGCTATCCGGAACATTACGTCAGGTAGTTACCGCGGACAGGAACCTGTTTACCAGGAAGATGCTGCGGTAGGCAGGGGTAATGATAAACTGAATGAACCGGGACTGAAGATAACGGTGGATGTTCCTAAAGGATTGTAATAGATAACCCCTTCGCTGGCGCAAGTGTTCCATTAGATAGAGTTCAAATTAAAACGAAATATTGATTGGATCACTCCCGATTTTGATCGGGACAGGTTGTGCCTTTTAAATCTGCCGGATTGTATCCGGAGTTAGTATCATAAATGTTCAATTTTCAGTAATCCATGCTCACTGGTATAATAATCAATTGCACTGCTGTACTTATAATGCCATGGCTCCCAAACCAAACCACTTCTTACAGGATTCTCATGTAGGTAGTCAAGCTTTTCTTTTGCTTTTTCGGCAGAGTTTAATTCTATGGGATGGTAATCCTGTTTCCAGAATTGAAAGTCTTTATTGTTGTTATTGTTTTTACCGGCAAAACTGAATAAATTCATCATCCATTCCTTACGACTTTCAGTTGGGTTTTCCTGTATTGCTTTAAAGATCTGCTTGCTGGTGTATTTTTTAAGGTCTCTTACGATGTCTTCTATTTTATTGGTATTACTGCTGATTATTAAATGCACATGGTTGGTCATGATTATCCAGGCATGAAGTGCTAAAGCTTTTTCTTTTTGACAGTATTGTAAACTGTTTACGAAAATCTCTTTGTATTGTTCCCTGCTGAATACATCTATCCAACCAACAACAGCAAAGGTTACAAAATGTGCAATGGCATCTTCACCGGGTTTGTATTTGGAAGACATTTTGGGTTCTGATTAAGGGTACGTAAATATAGCGTGTTTTCGTTCTTTAATCCCGGTTGCAAACCGGGCGATTTAGAACGGCACAAGTGATCCCTTAGTGATTACTCTTAAGTTTAATGATTTCGTTGGGAACACTTGCGCCACACCAGTGTTTTCGTTCTTTAACCCCGGTTGCAAACCGGGCGATTTAGAACGGCACAAGTGATCCCAATATGTTACGTTCGAATTTGATAATTGCATTGGGAACACTTGCGCCAAAACAAACTTGCGCCAGATGGTGCGGTTGAGAACACTTACGCCAGATGGGGCCACAACAGACTTGCGCCAGGTGGAGGTTCAATTTTCAACAACCCATGCTCATTAGTATAATAATCTATTGCGCTGCTGTTTTTGTAATGCCAGGGCTCCCAAACCAAACCGCTTTGTACTGGGTTTTCATGCAGGTAATCAAGCCGGTCTTTTGCTTTTTCTGCCGAGTTTAATTCTATGGGATGATAATCCTGTCTCCAGTCCCGATAGCTATCGGGAGATACTCCTTATTGTTATTGTTGTTTTTTTCCAACACGAAGCCCACTGATTGCCGTTGTTGTGTGTTGTGCCCGGATTGGAAGCGTTAGCAACACCAACAACATATGCTGATCTGGCAATTGATGCGGACACTCTGCTGGTAGTTGGTGATTGCTTTGCTTCTATGCCATCTGCACGAACACCAACTACGGCAAGAATTTTTTTTGACTTCGTTGGAACATTTGCACCAGATGTGGTAGGATCAGGGGAGATTCACCTTTGCAAAAAAATACTTTTGAAATATGTTAGAAGTATCTCCCAACTGGCCAAATTCACGGTAACCCGTTGCCCATATTGTATTATCGTTCATCACTATAAAACTATGACTGCCGGCAAAACCGTTGAATAAGGACTTAACATTCTCCCTGAGTTTTATAAACACAGTGCTGCTGACACCTGAGCCGTTACCCAATTGCCCATACCAATTATCTCCGCAGCCCCAAAGCGAATTATCATCTTTAATAACTAATGTATGCTCTTCTCCTGCAGTCACGGCCTTCACATTGTCCATAACTTTCGTGAATGTATTTACAGGATTTGTATTGCCCGTTCCTAATTCACCCGAAGAATTCCGCCCTGCCACCCAAAGGGAATTATCGGACTTAAGTACAAACACATCATAAGCTGATGCATGCACAAACTTTACATTATCCATTACTTTGATGGGGGTATTAGTGCTTGTATTTGTGCCGTTTCCAAATTGCCCATCAATATTCCTGCCTGTAGCCCAGAGTGTATTGTCGGTCTTCAGGATCATGGTATAAAGAAATCCTGCACTCACTGAGCTTACATTATCCATTACTTTCAATGGAATATAACTCCTGGGAGGTGTGGGCGATCCGAACTGGCCATGGAGATTAGCACCTGTAGCCCAAAGCGAGTTGTCAGTTTTAATGATCATCGTATGATTATCTCCTGTACTCACAAAGCTCACATTCTCCATGATCTTTACTGGTACAAACTTATAGGTAAGCGTTCCATCACCTATCTGTCCTTCGCTGTTAAAACCTGTTGCCCATAATGAACCATTTTTTTTAATGATCATGGTTTGAAGGTTCCCGGCATTCACGTATTTAACACTGTCCAGTACTTTTATAAAAATATTTTTATTGATGCCTGTATTATCCCCTAACTGGCCCTCATGATTACTGCCACTGCCCCAAAGCGTTCCATCCGGCCTTACAATAAAAGAATGGGTAAAAGCGGCGCTTACTATAATATCCTGGGTTGGTTCACTGGTAATATTGACATTATTATCTGTCGCTTTATTGCAGGAATTAAGAAGAACCAACAAGAGGTATAATTGAGTAACTTTTAGAAAATACTTTTGAAAAGCTTTACTTAGGATTAGCAGAGGTGGGGCGATCAAAGAGATTAAAGGATGGTACATTGGTTATGGCTTTGATGACTATGGCTGTTTGTTTTAGAAATATAAGCAATTTACCTGGCAGGAAAAAATAAGTTCCGGTGAAATTTGCTGCTTTGTTTTCAGCAACGTCTCTCGGCAAAGCTCAGGGCCCAGGCAAGGACGTTGCGTATTTAATCATCATTATCACAACGTCCTTGCCATCACACAGGGCCATTGAAATAGACGTTGCTGAGAAAAAGGATCACAAATGCTCAATTTTTAACAATCCGTGTTCAATAGTATAATAATCTATTGCACTGCTGTGTTTGTAATGCCAGGGTTCCCAAACCAAACCGCTGCGTACCGGGTTTTGATGCAGGTAATCAAGCCGGTCTTTTGCTTTTTCTGCCGAGTTTAATTCTGTGGGATGATAATCCTGTCTCCAGTCCCGATAGCTATCGGGAGATACTCCTTATTGTTATTGTTGTTTTTTTCCAACACGAAGCCCACTGATTGCCGTTGTTGTGTGTTGTGCCCGGATTGGAAGCGTTAGCAACACCAACAACATATTATGTTCTGGCAATTGATGCAGGCACTCTGCTGGTAGTTGGTGATTGCTATGCTGCTAAGCCAACGGCACGAACACCAACTACGGCAGACGGCCAGATGGAAACACCAACAGCGGTGAAAAATTACGAAGCCCACTGATAGCCGTTGTTGTGTGTTGCGCCTGGATTAGAGGCGTTAGCAACACCAACAACATATCATGCTATGGCAATTGATGCAGGTACTCTGCTGGTAGTCGGTGATTGCTTTGCTACAAAGCCAACGGCACGAACACCAACTACGGCAGGCGGCCAGATGGAACACCGACAGCGGCGAAAAAAATATTAGAATACAAACCTAAAGGCCAGATGGGGGATGGGCAAGTTTAATTTAGTGAGGGCTTTACAAAATTATCTAATAACTGTAGCGTATTTTCATCTTTTATAAGAAACTTATTATCAACTCCTTTTTTAGGTATCACAAAATATTCGTCGATGAATTCATGAAATCTCCAACCCTCCTCTGACTCGAACTGGGTCGTAAAAGACTTTAAAAATCTATCAATTTCGGCCGAATCATCATTAAAATAATAGGCTATGAAAGGATCAAAAAAATAATACTGACCATCAAAAGATGGTTCGGGGTGTTTTCTTACGAAATAGTTTTTTAAATAATTATGCCAATCGGCATAAACTAAATTTTTCATTACTTTATTAGCTTCATCGGTAAGTACAATTACTCTATTATTAGAAGTAATCATTTTTAAATTCTTAAGATACATTTCCTGTATTTTCCAATTATACTCTCCTTCATTGTCAATTATTTCCTGTAGGCAATGTAATAAGACTTCTTGAAGTGCAGCTTTATCGTGTATTATTATAAAAACATCGCTCCTGTCATCACTTCTATTTACAATCTTATACAGTTCATCCCCTGCAATTTCAGATCTGGTTTTTAAAGCATACTTTTTATCATTGAGTATTTTTAATAAAACTTTTGCAAAGTTATCAATCTCACCATTGTATAATTTATCAAACATGCTTTTATCTCGTAGTATATTTTTGATTTGGTAAATAGTATTATATCTAGTCTCTGTTGTCATAATTTGCTAAATAGAAAAGTGCTTTTAAAATAATTTCAAAATCGTCCTTGTTACTAAAATCGGTTTGAGATTCTAAAAAATTTCTAAGATCGTCAAGAGTATTTTCCGTTTTTGATTTATCGATAACCTTACTGACTATGTCAATATCATAAGTCTGTAAAGCATTTTCAATCGTTTCCAAAGAGATTATACTTAGGACAGGATGGTTGAAATATATATCAAAATACCTTGGATACCTTATAGACCTAAACTTTATTATCCGTTTTGAATTGAATATAGATTCTAAAATCCTTTTGATAATTTCTGTATCATTTATTTTTATATTAAGAGAATTGCATCTTTCAGCATCGCTAAAAACAAGATCAAATTCTTCTGATGCAAATTTGTAAACCCCTTCTTGGGGGATTAAAAATTTTTTATCCCCAATAAGATGATAGACGCTTAAATATTTTATTTTCAAGAATTCCAACAAGATTATTTCAAAAACATCTCCAATTTGCCCAATTGATTCAAATGATAATTTAAAAGAGTTTACAAATCTTACTACATCACGCACATTCAAAAAAACCTTAAAAATAAGGCTATGATCTTTATTTTCTGAATTAAAAGAGGTAATATCTAATACTAAATTTGGATTGACTTCATATGTAATTGCTGATACTTCATCAATTGCAATCTTAATGTCTTTAAAATAAAAATTCAGCGAAGGATATCTCTTAATTTCTTCATCTAAGAATGCAAGAAGGATATTTCTATTAAAAACAGGGAGAGTAACTTCTAGTTGAACTATTTTTTGTAAATACTCTTCTTTGTTTGAAATTAATTTTCGTTTTTCAATAGTATTCAAAACATAATTATGGTCATAAGCTACAACAAAAAAGGTATTTTTAAAATTTGCAGTATTTCGAATTAATTTTAAAATATCAATCAGTTCATCACCAGTTAATCTATCCATATCGTCAACAAAAATGATAATCTTTCTATCGATTCGTAAAATAGATCTGTTTATTTCGTCGAAAAGGCGCCTAAGAGTTTGATCATTTTGAAATAAATTGATGGTTAATTCAACGATTTTTCTGAATACTGAGTCATCTAGCTTAGAAAGATAACTTCCATAATTTGTTACATTTTTTGAAAGTAGAGAATCATATTTATTTATTGAGGATGATAACTCTTCAAAGAAATTCTTAATAGTTTTTTTATCATCAAAATTTTTCCATGGATTGTACTTTACTACTATTGTCCGAGTATGTTGATGATAAAATTGCTTACTTTGTTTAATTGTGTAATCCGTGGAATCAACTCTGATGTCCTTATCAAATTCTGAAAATTCTTTTTTTTCAAAGAATTTTTCAATTATCGATAAAAATCCAGATTTACCATATCCCCAAGGTGAATTTATTGCTATTACAAAAGCCTTGTTTAGTGGTTGAGTATCTAATATTTTAAGGGATATTTGCAATGCATATTTTTTTCTTCCTAAAAAGTCATTGTTTTTTGTTGAATCAAAATCATCTTCAATAAATCCATTTATTGAAGAAAATGTTTTTTTAATTGCATAATGTTCAAATTTTGTAATAAAAATTAAAAATGCAATAAAAACCACATCAACATAGGTGACAACTGATGAATTTCCAATTGATTCAAAACTGAATACTTTTGAATATTTAACAACAAGACAATAGCATAGTACTAAAAACAAAACATTTAATATTGAGTTTAGCGTTGGTCTTTGCTTTTTAAATAATACAAGATTCGTTACATGAAAAGCCAATAGCGCCAGTATCAGGCCGGCAAGAATATCAAGGTCAGTACTTTGTCGGATATTATCTATGCTAAAAGGGGTAATTATAAAAACATCTACCCCTTTACAAAAATAAATTCTACAGAAATAGATAAAAATAGCAAGAAGTAATACTTTAAAGCTATTACCATAAGGTAAATCCTTAATTTTTTTTATTTGTGAAATTAAAGTATTCATTCAGGCAATTTCATTTAAGTTATCTATGCTTACCAAAAGCAATTAAAGATATACTTCGAAATTGAAGAATGCAACTTTGCTAAAGAAAGGCGTTACTACATAATCTCCAATTCCAATAAAAGCTCCTTCAAGTAATGCCGTACAAGTGAGTGACACAACGATGTCGCCATGAATACTTCGGCTCCGCTCAGTATAAATGCTTGTCCCCAAAAAATCCCGGCAATCAACTCGCCGGGATGTAAATAGATTTAGATTTCTCCTATCCTCGAAATGACAGGGCGGCTTTACCCCTCAAAATACTTATGAAAATAAGGTATCGTTTCAATGCCCTTATAAAAATTAGCAATGTCAAATTTTTCGTTGGGACTGTGCAGGTTATCGCTGTCGATATAGGATATCGCTGGAAATTAGTTTCGGTTATTGATGTATAGAATTGACACTATAAATTTTTATATTCTCAAAACTATAGCAGATTTGATACTATGGAATTTTAAATACTCAAATGTCAACAATTCAATCGCACTTCGACTTCGCTCATTACTTAGTCACCCCCCATTCGACTCCGCTCAGGACCTACCCCTCAAAATACTTATGAAAATATGGTATCGTCTCAATGCCCTTATAAAAATTAGCGATGTCAAATTTTTCGTTCGGGCTGTGCAGGTTATCGCTGTCGAGGCCAAAACCCATCAGCACCACTTTGCATTTTAACTCCTGTTCAAACAAAGAGCAGATGGGTATGCTGCCGCCGCCGCGTACGGGTACGGGGGCCTTGCCAAAAGTTGTTTCAATGGCTTTGGCTGCTGCTTTGTAAGCATTGCTGTCCATAGGTGTAAGGTAAGGCTCGCCGCCATGGTGCAGGGTGGCTTTTACTTTTACATAAGGCGGTGCAATGGTTTGCAGGTGGCCTATTAAGAGGTCGGCAATTTTATTGCTGTTCTGGTTGGGTACCAGGCGGCAGGATATTTTTGCAAAAGCCTTACTGGGTAAAACCGTTTTAGCGCCTTCACCGGTATAACCACCCCAGATGCCGTTAAGCTCAAGTGTTGGGCGTATGCCGGTGCGTTCGTTGGTGCTGTAACCGGCTTCTCCCCATAGTTCAACCACGCCCAGGTCGGCTTTATAATCGTGCTCGTTAAAAGGCGCTTCGGCCATCAAAGCTCTCTCTTCGGCAGATGATTCCAGTACATCGGCATAAAAACCGGGTATGGTAATATGGTTGTTCTCGTCGTGCAGGCTTGCGATCATTTTTGCCAGGATGGTGATGGGGTTTGCCACGGCACCGCCGTATACACCGCTGTGCAGGTCGCGGTTGGGGCCGGTTACTTCCACTTCTATATAACTTAAGCCACGCAGGCCGATATCCAGGCTGGGTGTGTCTAAACTGATGAGTGCGGTATCGCTGATAAGCACACAGTCGGCTTTTAATAAATTGGTATTTGCTTTTACATAAGTGGCCAGGTTGGGTGAGCCTACTTCTTCTTCGCCCTCAATACAAAACTTGATATTGTTCTCCAGCGTGTTGGTTTGTATCAATGTTTCCAATGCCTTTACATGCATGTAAAACTGGCCCTTGTCATCGCAGCTGCCACGGGCAAATATTTTACCATCAACGATCTTTGGATCGAAGGGCCCGCTGTTCCAAAGCTCTAATGGATCGGCAGGCTGCACATCATAATGGCCATATACCAATACGGTTGGTTTGGATGGATCAACGATCTTTTCTGCATATACAATCGGGTGACCGGCTGTTGGGTGTATCTCGGCTTTGTCAACTCCGGCTTCAAGCAGGCGTTGCTTTACAGCTTCGGCACAGGCGATCATATCGGGCTTATGCTCGCTACGGGCACTCACACTGGGAATGCGTAAGAGTTCGAGCAGTTCATCTAAAAAACGGTCTTTATTTTTAAGTTGGTAATCTTTCCAGGCGTCCATAATTTGAAAGTTGATAGTTGAAAATTGAAAGTTTGAGAGAAGCGAATTTAGGTACTTTTTTGTTGTTAAATATTTTCACAAAATTTTAAGAAATGAGATGTTTGAATGATTGGCTGTGCAAGTAGATTTGTACCAGATTGTTTTTGTCAATTTATCAGCCTTTGTTTTAGCTGGATCGCACTTGGTTCTGTCTAGTACAAAGGCTGAGTCCATTTTATGAAGTGATGATGGAACCTGCCTACCGGCAGGCAGGCACGGATTGAACGGGTAAAACGGATTTAAAACGGATTGCTGCTGCGCTGGTTGCTTCGCAACGATTTTTACCAGAAAGACACGAAGGCACAAAGGCACAAAGGAAAGTTGCTGCGCAACTTATGGTTTGCCACAGAGGCACGGAAGCACAGATTTTTTGCTGCTGCGCTGGTTGCTTCGCAACGATTTTTACCAGAAAGACACGAAGGCACAAAGGCACAAAGG
>JADMIO010820046.1_pt1 | contig 16936 bp, 14 predicted proteins | sample 8958161 | NCBI WGS metagenome assembly JADMIO01 (sample SAMN16585339, study PRJNA669376) | soil metagenome | isolation source: Crop rotation soil | place: USA: Cullars Rotation, Alabama | collected 2011
CTTTCCCTCAACAATTCCATGCTCGGCCGCTTCCTCCTGGGGCCGGCGATTGTGGTCTGCCGCTTCTGGCCGGATGAATTCCGCCGCATGCTCAAGGGCGAGCGCGACATTATCGAAGCCTGGGCACTGCACGCAGTCGGCCTCGCCATCGTCTATCTCTGGGTGAGTGGCATTTGCGGCATGCCCTTCTGGGCCTACATCATCGGCATCGCCTATTGGGGCAATTCCATCACCATGATGCGTTCCTTTGCTGAGCACCGCGCCCATGACGCGCCGGGCTGCCGGACGATCGTGGTCGAGAGCAACCCGATCGTGTCATTGCTCTACCTCAACAACAATCTTCACATGGCGCATCACGAAATGCCGCCGATGGCCTGGTACAAATTGCCGGCCTATTACCGCACCCATCGCGAACGCCTGATCACCGAGAACTGTGCCTATGTGATGAAGGGCTATTCGGAGATCGCGCGGCGCTGGCTCCTCAAGCCCAAGGAGCCTGTGGCGCATCCACACATAGCAAGCCTGCCACCTACGCGGAACCCCAACGCCGCCTACTGAACGGCGCTATCACCGTTTCCGAAATGTGATCAGACACAGGGTCGCATCGCGCGTATTATCTCGGGCACGGCGGTGCGGGAGTGCCGCACCGCTCATCAGATGCAAGGGAGGGTCTGATGCGGAAATCCTCATTGCCGAGCATTGGGCTGAAAAGCGCCGGGGTCGTGATTGGCGCGTTGATACTGTTTGGCTTTATGTGGGCGGTCTCGCTCTGACCTTGCTCAAACGAAACCGGCGGCCTTGGGCCGCCGGCAGTTTGCTGGAAGCCTGAGACGTTAGCGCGTTATATCGACGTCCTTCGTCTCGCGCAGGAAGATCGTGCCGACCACGACCGTCATGGCCGCGACCACGATCGGATACCACAGGCCATGATAGATATTGCCTGACGATGCGACCATCGCCGTAGCGAGCAGCGGTAGCATGCCCCCGAACCAGCCATTGCCGATGTGATAAGGCAGCGACATCGACGTGTACCGAATCTTGGTTGGGAACAACTCGACCAGATAGGCTGCGATCGGGCCATAGACCATGGTTACATAAAGGACCATGATGACCAAGATCAGCTCCGCCATGAACCAGTTTATCCGTGCCGGATCGGCGGCCGCCGGATAGCCGAGCTCTTTGAAGGCCGCTGTCCAGGTTTCTTGGCGAACCACGAGATCCTTCTTGGCCGGATCGGTCGACTTGATCTCGGCCCAGTTCGGCAAGGTCGTCGATCCGACGGTCACGGCCGGCACCGACTGGCCGGGCGTGTTGACGGTGTCGAAGGAGAGCCCAAGCTTGGTCAGATAGTCCTTGACGCTGTCGCAGTCGCTGAACGTTGACCACGGCCCCACAAAGATGTGGAAGTTGCAGGTCGACGCATCAACCGCGACAGTCACTTTGTTGTTCGCCTGGAATTCCTCCAGGGCCGGATTGACGGAATGCGTCAGGCCTTGGAAGAGCGGGAAATAGGTAAGCAGGGCGATCAGGCAGCCGGCAAGGATGATCTTCAGCCGCCCGATCCGGTCCGACAGCCATCCGAAGAAGACGAAGAATGGCGTGCCGATGATGAGCGAGATGGCGATCAGGATGTAGGCATAGGTGAAATCGAGCTTGAGCGGCCCGGTAAGGAAGAACAGCGCATAGAATTGCCCCGTATACCAGACCACGCCTTGGCCTGCCGTGGCACCAAGCAGCGCCAGCAGCACGTATTTGTTGTTGGGATAGTGGAGGAAGCTTTCGGTCAATGGCGCCTTTGAGCCACGGCCTTCTTCCTTCATCTTCGTGAAAATCGGCGATTCATTGAGTTTCAGCCGGATATAGACCGAGAAGATGAGAAGAATGGCCGAGACCAGGAAGGGGAGGCGCCAGCCCCATTCCGCGAACATCGCCTTGTCCATATAAACGCGGCAGAGACCGATAACGAGGAGCGACAGGAAGAAGCCCAAGGTCGCCGTCGTCTGGATCCAGCTTGTGGCAAAGCCGCGCTTGCCGGGGCGCGCATGTTCGGCAACATAGGTCGCCGCGCCGCCATATTCACCGCCCAGCGCCAGGCCTTGCAGCAGGCGGAGGATGACGAGCAGCAAAGGCGCAAGCCAACCGATCGCCGCATAGGTGGGAAGGAGGCCGACCAGGAAGGTTGCGGAACCCATCACCAGGATAGTGACGAGAAAGGTGTATTTCCGGCCGACGAGATCGCCAATACGCCCAAAAACCAGGGCGCCGAAGGGGCGGACTAAAAAGCCCGCGGCATAGGTCGCAAACGCCGCCAGCAGCGCTGCGGTGTTATTGCCCGGCGGGAAGAACACGGCGGCGAAAAACGGCGCCAGAGTTGCGTAAAGATAGAAATCATACCATTCGAAGACGGTGCCAAGCGACGAAGCGAAGATGACAAATCGCTCGTCCTTGGTAACACCCTGCTGGCGCTGTGAAGTATGAAGAGCGCCTTCCCCAGTCGTTGCCATAGTGAGTCCCTCCCATCAGGTCGCACCGCAATTGCGCGATACGGACCCCCGACCCTCCATAACATCCGGGGTTTCGCGCCAGAATTGGACTTTCGGCTAGGCTGCGGGCGGTGCCGGAGGTTGATGGCGCTCGCGTACGACCGTGACCGTGCAAGGTGCATTGGCCGCTACTTCTGCCGATACAGTCCCGAGCAGGCTGCGCAAGGTCGAATTGGCGCGCGCGCCCATGACAATGTGATCGACATTGTTCGCAACTGCGAAATCAAGGATGGCCGCAGCCGGATCGGGCGATTCGAGCACGTGAAAGGTGACTGCGCTGTCGCCGAGCTTCAACGGCTCGGCCCAATGCTTGAGTTCAACAAGACGATGCACATGGACATTCTCGCCATCCTCATCTGTGCTGCGATCAAGCATGATGCGCCCGCGCTTGAGCACGTTCAGACAGGCGATGCGCGCGCCCGGTGCGTTGTCGAGAATGCGGCGCGCCGTTGCGCGCAGCAATTCCGACAGACGGCTATTGATCGCGGCGAGGTCGATGGCGACGAGGATGATCGCAGCCGGCAAGGGTTCGCCGCGATAGTCTGCCAGCATGCGCGCCTTGAGCAGGCCGGAATCGAACCGGCGGCGCAGTACGGTGAGCCAAGGATCGCGATGGAGACGCGCTGACCTTTCCGTGAGCTTGACCTGGTCGGGATGCTTGAGGTCGAAGGCAAGCTGCGCCGCAGTAGGGTAGCGGTCGGCTGGCAAAACTTCGAGGCAGCGCAGGATGATTTCCTGAAGCCTGAGCGGACAATCCGGCGCCAGCTGACGGGGCGGTGTTGGATCGCGCCACAGCCGGCGCTTCAGACCGTTCATCCTCTGCGGATCGCCGAAGGGCTCCCTCCCGGTGACGAGATAATAGAGGAGAACACCCAGCGCGAAAATATCGCTGCGTTTGTCGCCTCTTATGCCGAGAATCTGCTCGGGCGCCATATACGGGGCGGTGCCATAGGGCAGACGGAACTCCTCGGCCATCAGGTCGGGCAAGAGGCTATGATGAGCCAGCCCGAAATCGATGAGCACGCAATCACCAGACGGCCGGAACATGATGTTGGCGGGCTTGATGTCGTGATGCACGACATGCTGGCGATGGAGAGAATCGAGCGCGCAGGCGATCTTGTGACCGATCGCGGCAACCTCCTCCGGCTTCATGCGGCCTTCCGGCTCGGGAATTGCGGCGCCGGGAATGCGCTCCATGGCGATAAAAGGCTGGACGGCGAAATCGCTGGTGCCGAAGCAGGCCGGTACATGCGGCCCCGATAGGCGCGGAAGGATCATCTGCTCCATTTCGAAGCTGACGATCGCGGCCGGGTCCTCGCCCTCCATAAGCAGAGGGATCTTCACGAGAAGCGGCGTTTCGATCCCTGGCTTGCTCGCCTCATAGAGCAGGGCCATGCCACCCTTGTGGATGAGCTTGCCAATCATGAAGCCGTCAAGGTCGGTGCCGTTTTCAATACGGGGCTTGGCCATGTTGTCTACCGGCCGTGTCTCAGGCGTTCAGCGAAGGCTGGCGGCAGGCCGGCGGCAATAATCTTTCGCGCGGCCGTCTCGATATCATAGGGAACGCGCCGGAATGTCAGCTCATTGCGTTCTTCATCGAGGATGGCAAGCGACGCGGCCGCGATGCCGTCGCGCGGTTGGCCGACCGACCCCAAGACGACGAGCCAACGACGCTGCGACATGAGCGGGATCGCCACGTCTGTCACGGGCACGAAGCGCGTGAGCTTTCCGCTCATCGAGCGGCTATAGATGGCCGGCTCGTGCACATGCCCGCAGAACGTCACTGACATCGCGGTCGCCGCCAGCGAGCGCGCGGCATCTTCACGGTCAAGCACATAGTTCCACTCTGCCGGGTTGGATGCTTCCGCATGCACATAGAGCCGCGAGTCTTCTTCGGCCGTCAGCGGCAATCGGGCGAGAAACGAACTCGCCGCCGCGCTGAGCTCAGAGCGTGTCCAGTCGATCGCCCGGCGCGCGAGTTCGTTCATGCCAATTCCGGTATCGGCGATGGCCGCATCGTGGTTGCCCTTGACCGCAACCGCATGCTCCGCCACGGCGACCATGATCTTTTGGGTTACGGCTTCCGGATCCGCGCCATAGCCGACATAGTCCCCCAAAAAAACCAGACGCTTGACGCCTTTTCCCCGCGCATGCCTGAGGCATGCCTCGAGCGCTTCAAGATTGCCGTGTATGTCGGCCAGGAGGGCAATGGCCATGATTCTCTTATAGGAAAAATCGCCCCTGCGCACCATCGGGCGGATCGGCGCGGGATGGCCGTTTCAGGCTGGACAAGCCCCGTCCGGCTCGCCTATATCCGGCCCCGCGCCCAGGTAGCTCAGTTGGTAGAGCAGCGGACTGAAAATCCGCGTGTCGGTGGTTCAATTCCGCCCCTGGGCACCACCCTTTTTCCATTAAAGTCAAAGGCTTAGCTGTTTTCCCACAGAGCCCCGCGTGTTCCAGGCGTTGAGTGACGCTGTTGCGTTTAATCCCCAGATTTCCCCGCCGGTCTCAAACTGTCACATTTCGTGGGCGCAACACGCGGACAACACGGAAGGGCTTGTAGGTTGCCTGACCGTTCACCCCTCGCCAATTTGCTCAAAGTCTGAGGATCACAACGCCGCCCGAGATCGAGGCATAAACCGGTCCGGTTGCGCCATGAAGCTCGCCGATCGCGACCTTGATGAACAGACCATCTGTGGTTCGGCCGGGTCACACTCCTGGCCCACGCGGGACAGATCGTGCTCGGCTGATGTTGATTCCGTCACGGCGGCAGAGCAGAGTGAGCGTTCAACTCGCGCCTGCGACCCGCCAGCTTCACTGGAGCTCTCCAATGCTTCGACGCTCTCTTGCGACGATTGCACTCGTCTTCGGCATTTTCTCAGCCCCCGCAATGTTTCCGACAACGACCGCTCATGCAGCGACCGTCGAGATTAGCGTTGGCTCGATCTTGAACGGTGGCCGTGGAATTTCTTGCGGGCAAGGAGAGCGAATGCTGCGATTGCGCGGTTACCGCGATATTCGGCGCGTCGATTGCGCGGGGCGGTTCTTTGTCTACCGTGGCTGGCGGGGAGCGGGCCGGTACGAAATTGCTGTTCGTGCCCGAGATGGTCGCGTGGTCGATAAGCGTCGCCTTCGCCCCTGGTAGAGACGCCTAATGTTCAGCTCTAGTTCACAGCCAAACTGCCGAAGTGCTCGCCACTAATGCGTGAGGCGCGCGATGCTTAAAGGCAGTCTCTATTTCATTGGAATTGTCGGCTTGGATATCAGCATGACGGTGCTGCTGTTTCACTTCGCATGGATGTGGTTGGGCGAGTGAAGAGGGTTTAGGCAGCAATCCGTTGAGCCAGCCGGCCCTTCGCCAGCTGCGCTGGTAGTCTGTCCGGTTGTGCCCTGCGGGCAGTGCCTCTCGTCCAGCTAGGTGACTCGTTACGAGGCAAGCGCGCGGGTTTTTTCGACAAGTGCGTGGGCCGAGGCGTCAAAGGCATTGAACTGCGTTTTCATCTCCCGCGCCAGATGCGGAAACTTCTTTCTTCGCTCTGCCCATAAGTTGGAAGAGAAGTGCCATGTATTCCCGCCCGGATTGAGTTCAAGCACATAGAGCGACGATGTCCTTGCATCGCGCACGATATCTATGCCCAGCAATGGAACTTGCGCGAACGCCTGGGCGGTCTTCTTTGCAACCGTGAGAACGTCGTCCTCTGCTTCAAAAGTAATCGTGCGATCGGCTTTCTGCGTGAAGTCTCCATTAATGAGCGTAACATCGTCCGATGCCAAGTCGGGCGATGCTGCATTTGACTTATACTTTGCGCAGAAGAGAATCTCGCCGAGAAATGTTGTCACGCGAAAAGTCGTGGCAAACTGTCCCGTATATATGAACCGCTGTACGATGTAGCCCGACCGGTCCTGATGAATGGGGTGCGTCCGGGGGAAGTTTACTGGCCGGACACGCTCCAAAAAAGTCCGTCTGCAAACATGCACGCCTTGGCCTTTGGATTGAAACGTCGTGCCTTGCGGTTTGATGATGACGTGCTCGCCGAACATGAACGGATCGAGCTTCTTCCCCCATTTGAAGATATCCAGCGCCGGGGCGGGAACTCCGGATTTCGTCAGGTGCGCATTTTGCGCCGCCTTGGTGATCATCTGATTTTTTAAGACTGTCCCGCGCTTGATTTCCTGTCGAAATGTGGGCGCTATGGAGACCGTTAGTGTCGGCCGTTCCCATATTTGGTCAGGTATCAATGTGTCGTCCCGCGGGTCACAGAGATGTATGAAGGTATCAGGATCCAGCTGGCGCGCCTTGTCCGCGATATCTTCAAAATCTTGCTGATACTCAGGGCCTCTGTGAATGAGGACGAGGTTGCGCAATGTCATATATTCTGCCGAATTTGCTTCTTTCCATGTGCCTAGCGCTTTCCGAGCTCCCGCTCTAGGCGAAACTGGGAAATCAGCTTAGGACCGGTGGGAAAGATTTCGTTGCTTTGCGCTACCTAGCGCCACTGCTTTTCTTCGACCGTCCAATGGAGTCCGGGCAATTGGCCGGGCTTGAGGAAGGCGTTCACGACATTGGCGAGAACCTTGGCTGCCGAATTATCGAAGCCATTGGCAGGCAGCGCCTGGCCATAGGCGATCGAGCCCGTGCAGAAGACAGCGCCGTCATTGGGGGCGGTGAAATAGGTCATGTCAGCGCGGATACGATAGTCGAGCGAACCGACGAGGCCGGCATAAGCGTAAAGCAGCTCTTCCGTCACCAGCACGTAGTTGTCGGAGTGGCCGCCTGACGAGGCGATAATCTTGGTATGCGGCGGCGTGCCGAGGGTAAGGTCATAACGATCGAGTTCCACACCAGCCGCGGCACCGTAAGCCAAACCCTTATCGCCGATGATCTCGCCATCGACACCGTCGGTGATCCACGTTACGGTCCGGTGCCACGCATCCGGCATCTTGCGGTAATGCGCCGAGGTTTCGAAGCCTTCGGCAATGAAGCCGACGCCGGTCAGCTTCTGCGGCGCGCGGCCGCGATTGCGCCAAAGCCCGCTTTTCTCGCCCGTCGTCTGAAGATAATGCTCGCCCGGCTTCGCCGCCCACGCACGCATACCCGAGTCGAGCTTGCGCACCTCCATGCATTCGAGATTGTCTTCAGCAAAGCCCACGACCCAGTAATAGCCATTGCCGCCCATATAGATGAGGCGGCCGCCGTCCGCGACATAATCCTCCTGCGCATCAAGCATCTGCTCGGAGACATATTCGGGGTGCGTGCCGGTAATGACGCATTTATAGGGCCGCAGGATATCAGCGCCTTCGCGATGCAGATCTTCATCGGTGATGTAGTCGCAGTCATAGCCCATGTGATCGATCCAGGCGACGATCGAAAGATCCGCTGGAAACTGCCAGGTGATGTTCATGCTCGACATGCGGTATTTCGGCCGCATGTTGACGATCGGGCGCAGATACGAGGAGAAGCACACACCGGCCGTGTCCTCGAAATGATCATAGGTCGAGAGCCCGTATTCGCGATGCTCATAAGTTTCGATGTCAAGATCGGTCACCACCGGCGGCTGGCCCGTCATCGGCTGGATAATATGCGCATCGAAGCTCAGGCTCTCGTTTGCGTAGGCGAGATAGCTGGCGGTCGGAACCAGGAAGCAAAGTCGCCCCTTGGCTTGGCGCGGCCTGACAACGAAGACGATGTATTCCTCGGCTATGCCGACACCTGGCCCAATGCGAAGCCTGATCGCATAGATCCCGCTCGGCAATGTATCCGGGACGGTCATGCGTTTGGTGACGTCCCAACGGCAGTCGGTGACACAATCGGGATGGAACTCGATGCCGCCATATTGCGACGGCGCGAGGCGAAAGCAGTCGTCCTTGCCCGACCAATTCCAGCCGGTCATGCCGCGCACCGGGTGATTGACGCCCTTGGCTGTGAGCTTGTGTGGCCCGGTATCGATGACGTCGTTGCCGACGCCCCGTTCCGTATAGCCCGCAGCCGTATCCCAGTAGGCAAGCACGGCGCCGCTAGGCGGCAGTGCGCCTGAGCGCACGGCATCGAAGTCCTTGCGATCGAGTGCGCCAGCGCAGATCGCCGGCCGGTCGATCTTGCCGGCATAGAGATCGCTCACGAAGGGCCCGCGCAATTCATGTTCGTCGCGGGCGCCGGCTATCAGGAAAGGCGTTTCGGGCCTGTGAATCGGCTTGAAGCGAAAGGTCTGGGACAGATGGCTGGCATAGTCGTAGGGGACGACTTTGCCGATTAGTGAATTATAGCGATTGAGAACGCCTTCTTGATAGATCGTGGCACGGCCGGACGCGGGATCATAAGAGACGCCGACCAAGTACCAGACGCGCTCGAGCAAAGGTACTTCAGCCGTGACATAATCGACCTCCTTGCCGTCACCGACCCAGAATTCGAGATGACCGGCTGGATTGATACCGAGCGCGAATCCCGAATTGCGCAACGTGTCCCAGCGCCCAAGGATCGTCTGACGATTGCCCTTCTTCGGCAAGGTTGGCCAGATGAAAGCCATGAGGGAAAAAGCGCCAGCTACCGCCAGCTTCTGCTGCGGGTCATGGACTTCGAGATAGTTGCCGAGCTGGGTGAACTGCTTCTTCACCGGCCATGTCCCATTGGCAGGACTATCGACTTCGCGCTCCACGGGACCGGGGCCATCCTTGTGCGAATCGCCGTGGATCAGGCGCACAAGCTGCGCCTGCGCTTCGGTCGCGCCGTCGCAGTTCACGTGAAAACTGATCTCGTCTCCGGGTCGGACGGATATCCGGTTTGCGTAGCCGAAGATCTTTTGCTGCGCCATCTTACTGCCCTGTCAGATCCTTGATGTGGTGGAGGAAGGCTCCGTGACGCGCCTCCTCATAGCTTGCAAAGCGCTCTTCGCTTGCGTAATGCGGCTTGGCTCCGCGGCGTCCGGCGAAGGTGATAACGCGAAAGGTCCCATCGGCCTCTTTTTTCACCGCATACCGCTGTTCAATCGGGCGGCGCTGGCACCAGGCGAGCAGTCTCGCCAAGGGCTCGCTCGGATGCGCCGGATACTGGCGATGTTCCACGATGAGCGCATCGGACAGGATCGAGAGCAGATAGCGGCGGGTGGTGCGATCAAAGTGATCGCGAACATAGGTATCCTGGTCGCGGTGTTCGGTGAGCGTGCTGTCACTTGTCATGGTGCGCGCTCCCTCAGCTTTCCAGGAGATCATGAACGCGCCGCATAAAAACGCCGTGATAGGCTTCATCCAGCGTAGTGAATTCGCGATCGTCCACGAGGCGAGGCGAGACGCCGCGATGACCTGAAAAGGCAATGATCTTATAGGGGCCGTGCGGCCCCGCGCTTCGCAGTGCGTATTTGTCTTCAAGTTTGGCACGCCGGAAATAGAGGAGAACGCGTTCGAGCGCTTCGGAATGCTGGCCCAAGGGCTGGCGGTGATGCTCCTCGATGATCTCCGGCGTGATCAGGGTCTTCAGATAGTCGCGCTGCATCTTGTCATAGCGGCGGAAGTAGAGAATGTCCTTGTCATCAATCTCGGTCGCCTCTTCTGGCAATGCCTCGCCGCCCTTTTCGGTGCGCGTCGAGCGCCACTCGCCACGCTTCTTTGCCCGCCAGGCATTGAACTGCTTACGGATGCCGAAATAGCCATTGTTGAGGAACAACACGACGGCCAGCATCAATCCACCGATGATGAGATAGCGCCACGGCCCGAACTCGATGAGGACATCGCGCAGGAAGATGACGACGAGCGTGCCGAAGACGGCGCCTTCGGCACGGCCGATGCCGCCGATCGTCACCATCGCAAGACCGAGCAGCACGGTCTGGAAATCGAAGATCGAATAGGCGACACCGCGATACTGCGCGGCATAGAAGCCGCCGATGAATCCGAGTGCCACGGAGGTGACGAGAAAGATCGTAATGCGCGCCCGCTTGTAATCGACGCCGCAGGCGGCCGCGAAAGCCTCGCGTTTTTCCGGCGCCATTCGCAAAACCCGGCCGAGCCGTTTGCCGTGGATGAAGCGAAAGAGGAAGAGGCTGCCAATCAAAAGCGCAAAGGAAGCGTAATAGGCAACGATCGATTGGGTCATCGGCGCCCAGGCTTGGCTGATGAAGGAATCGGCGCCGTAAAGACCGCCCGACGCCGAGCCGAACTGCTTCGAGGTCGTGAAAAATACGCGGAACAATTCGTTGAGGCCGAGCGTCAGCAGCGCATAATAGAAGCCGTCCAGGCGCAAGGCCGGAGCGGCAATGAGAACGCCGAAGGCGAGCCCGACCACCGCACCGATCGGCATGAGCATGTACCAGGGCACGCCATACTGGATCGAGAGAAAGGAGGTCAGAAATGCCGAAGTGCCGACGACCGCGTAAGTCGCGAGCGAGAAAATAGACGCCGTGCCGAGAATCAAGGTCCAGCACACATTGATCGCCGCGAAAACACCGAAAGTGGCGCCGGCGGTGAGTAATGCATTGGTCTGGCTTTCGGGGAAGAGCAGCGGCCCGAGGGCGAGCAGGATCAGGCAGAGAAGCCAGTAGATCGGCCTGCGGTCGAGTATTTTCTTCTCGGCAAGGGCCGTCTTGCGATTATAGAGGCCTTTGATGTTGAGGAGGTTGCGTCTTGTCGGCCACCACCGTGTCCGATTCCAAAGCCTCGCGCCATGCGTTGGCCAGATGATGAAGTATTTGAGCCGTCCGACGGGATAGGTCTTGACCTTGAAGCGCAGGTTCTGGAGCCATGGCGTCGCCGGATCCGGAACCGGGATGGACGCGGCCTCCTTGTTGCCCGTCGCAGTGCCCCACACAGTTAACGGGTTCTTCCAGACATAGCCTTCGCTGCCAGCCTTTTCTGGGATCGGTGTATCGGTCATGGCCTATTGCTCCCGTGCCTTGTCCAGGAGGCCCGCGATGCCGCGTGGCCTTACGATGAGGACGAGAATGATGAAGAGAAACTGGGTCATCAGCACATACTGGCCACCCAGGAACTTGTTGGTGAGTGCCTCGACGAGTCCCAGAAGGATGGCGGCGATCACCGCCCCTTGCACCGATCCAAGGCCACCGCACAATGCAATCGATACGCCTTTGATCAAGGGCGTCAGACCGGAGAAGGGCGCGATATAATAGGTCTGCGATAGCAGCACGGATGCAAGCCCTGCCATGGCGCCGGTGAGCGCCATCACATAGAGACCGGTCCGCCGAATACCGATACCGACGATCGAGGCCGCATGCGGGTTCATCATCATGGCGCGGATTTCAAGGCCGCGCCGGCTCGACCGCATCCACAGCACGACGACGGCCAACATCACCAACGAGCAGACCACGATGCCAATCTTGTCTGCGGTCAGGGTGATGTCGAAGAATTTCACACGCCAGCGACCGAAGAGCTCGGGCAGCGATTTTGCCGTCGGTCCAAAAATCATCAGGAACAGCTGGCTGCCGATCAGGCTGATGGCCAGAGTCGCGATCATGCCGCGCGAGGTGAAGGCGGGCTTGTCGTGTAAGGGTATGAAGACGATGAGGCAGACGATGATCCCACCGATCGCACCCGCGATGATCCCGGTCGCAGCAATGACGATCGGTTGCAAGGCAGGGTCGATATACTGGCGCGCGACATGGGTCGCGACCAGCCACGCTGCATAACCCGCCAGCGAATAGATGAAGCCATAGGCGAGATTGATGAGCCCGAGGCTCGACCAGGTGATCGAGACCGCAACCGCGATCAGACCGTAGATGGCGGCGACCGTGACGGCGTTGACGATGATGAACGGAATATCCATCGATCAGCCTCAGCGGTGACCAGCAAGGCGGAAGGACGACGATGCCTCGCCTTTGAGCTTTCCGGCATGCATGCCGATGACGCGATCGACCTTGCCTTCAAGCAGCGCGACATTCTGTTCGGCAATCAACATGGCGCTGTCCTTGAGATCAATCGCAAGCAAGGCCTCCATCACGCCAATGCCGATCTTCGGCGCAAGGCCGAGCGAGGGTTCGTCTGCCAGATAGAGTTGCGCATCGGTCATCAGCCCGCGTCCGATCGACACCATGCGCCGTTCGCCGCCGGACAAGCGGCCGACCGGCGTTCGCATCAGCTTGCGCAAGGGTTCGAAAATCGTGAGCACGCGTTCCTTGCGTTCCTTCCTGGTTCGCCAGGCTTCGCGCGTGAAGGCACCAGAATCCAGATGCTCTTCGACGGTGAGCCCCTGAAAGATCTCATCGCCCTGAGGCATGATCGCGAGGCCTTGCCGGACAATCTGGTGCGTATAGCGCCCCGGCCCTTGGCTGCGGGTGCGCCCGATCTGCTTGCCATTGAGCAGGATCGAGCCGCGCTGCCACCCGGTGAGCCCGGCGATCGCATAGAACAATGTCGTCTTGCCGTGGCCGTTGAGTCCGACGATCCCGACGCGCTCGCCCGGATTGATGACGAGATCGAGATCGTGAATGACGCGCAAGGGTCCGTAACCGGCGGACAGACCTTCGACTTTCAGGACCTCCGCCATTGTCCCCTCAATGCGCTTCGAAATAGGCGGCGCGAACCGCGGGGCTGTTGATGATCTCAACCAGTTCACCGCGCGCGATGATCTCGCCCGCGTCCATCACGATCACCCGGTCGGCGATCGATTCAAGAAGCTCGATGCGATGCTCGACGATGAGCACCGCCATTTTCATCTCCTTCGACAGCATGCGCAGGATCTGGTCGATCTCGTCGATCTCGGCATTGATGAGGCCCGCTGCCGGCTCGTCCATGAGCAGGACCTTAGGCTGGCGCATTAATAGGCACGATAATAGCAATTTCCGCCGCTCGAAAGTCTTTAGCCCCGATGTCGGTCGGTCATAGGGGACGGTGAAGTGGACAAGATTGGCGCCGTATTCCGCGTCAAAGCGGGTGAGCCAAGGTTGGAATGCTTGGCGCGCCGCTTTGAAGGCCTCCCCGACTGTCAGATCTTCTGGGACGAGTGGTGTTTGATAGGTGCGCCCAATGCCAAGCCGCGCCCGTTCGAAAAGCGGCAGGCGGGTGATATCGCGGCCCTGGAAGGACACGCTCCCGGTCTTGGGCTGGTAGCGGCCGGAGAGGATTTCGAGAAGACTGGTTTTGCCGGCGCCATTTGGCCCGATGATCCCCAGAACTTCGCCCGGCCTGAGGTCGAGCGCGATCTCGCGCAAGACCTCTCGCCCGCCCAGGTCGAGCGAGAGGTTTTCGCATGAGAATAATGGCGCGCCCGCCGGCGTCATTAGGGGCTCGCGCCGCTCACCACCAGGGCGAGGGGCGCAAGGTCGATTCGGAAATCTCCGTCGGCCAGATGATCTTGTGCTCGCCGTCCTGAACCTGGACATAGAGCTGGCTCATGCCCTTCTCGAGTTCGGCCGCCTGGTTCCCGAAGCCATTGTCGGGATAGTGCAGGGCTTCCTGGAACTCGTTGTTCATATCCATCATGCCGCAGACGCCACGATAGGGGTTCTCGCGGATCCACTTGCAATTGGCGGCGAAGTCTTCCGGATTCTTCGTCGCCTCCCAGGAACGCTTCAGGTACTGGACGATGTCATAGCCGTTGCCGGTATAAACGAGCCCCATGACGCCGACGAATTCCGGGTAACGGGCAAGATACTTCTTGCGGAAATCCTGACCCGTCTTGTCGCCATAGACGCCGAGCACCGTGCTCCAGCAGAAGCCTTCGGTCGCCGAGCCGCCAAGTTGCAGGAATTCCGGTTGTGACGGGCCGTACTGCAGATAGACGATCGCCCCAGGCACGGGGTCAGCCGCGAATTGCTTGCAGAAGGCCGCATATTCAGCAGCCACCCAGTGATCGATCATGATCGCTGCGGCATCGACCTCCTTCAGCTTCTGGATCACCGGGCTCCAGTCATTGACCGGATATTGGATATCCGTCACTTCGGCGAGTTCGAAATTATACTTCGGAATCGACTCGCGCGCCGCTTTGAGGATGGTCTGACAGTAACCCACCTGTTCGGCGACGATATGCACCTTCCGGTTCTTCGGCTTCCATACGCCGGTCTCTTCCATCTTCGTGAGCCACAAGGGGTAGGTCCAGCCGTAGTTGACTTCGGAAGGATCGGTCTGCAGCACGTGGCTATACTTGGCGGGATCTTCCTTATAGGCGATCGTCGCGTTGCGCTGCGTATTGCCTTGCAGGTAGGGCGCTTTGTACTTAGCCGATTCATCCATCGCCGGAATCGGCGCGAAGAGGAAGGCGTTCGAGATTGCATGCACCTTCTTGTCGATGCAGGCGGCGATCGCCTGGCGGCAGCTCTCGGGCGAGAGCTTGTCGACGTCCGGCACGAAGAGTTCGATTTCGCGGCCGAGCACACCGCCCGCGGCATTGATCTCTTCGACCGCAAGCTTGGTACCGTTCAAATGGTCAGTGTCATCCGCGACGCCATAGGGCGTCGACAGCGATGATGGTACGCCGATGAGTAGCTTATCAGACGTCTGGGCGATCACCGCTGGCGCGGCGAGTGCCGCGGCGGCGCCGCCAAGCCCGACCTTCAGCGCGGTGCGCCGTGTAATCGGGGCAGCTCCCGACAAAAGCGTGGACTTGTAGTTCCTGCGCGTCATTTCTCTCCTCCGTTATCTGAGTCACATTATCAAGCGAAACGTCTAGACTAAACGCAAAGATCGGCAGTGACTTCTGATCTGCTTTTTGTTTAATAAGACTCGACCGCCTGGAACTGTCAAGCGGCATTGCCCGTTGTAAGACCGCAAGGGTCGAAGACACTGGCGCGCCGAAATCCCCGGCAAGCCTAAGAAATAGGCTGATATTGCGTCAATTTCGGGCAGGCGAAGTAAATCGAGTGCGGTGCAAAACGCAGATGCGTCATGTCTTTGGATACCGCCGATGCAGCTAGACATTCTGATAGTGCCAAGATAGATTCGCGCAGAATTTGGGCACGCAGCCCTATCGCCCGTCCTTGTTCAAACCCCGATTGAAAGTCTGGTGGATCGAAAAAACCTTGGGTAGGAAACGGAGTACGCGAATCTCCAAGATGAGTGAGTCTGAAATGGTCGCAGCACTTCCCAAGTCCGCTCCGGCACTCACCATTCTCATTGCCGACGACCATTGGGTCGTGCGCGAGTCGCTGAAGCAGGTCGCCCGCGGTATCGACGCCAGCGTGGACATCAAGGAAGCCTCGACCTTCGAAGAGGCGCTCGCGATCCTCGATGACCACCCCTATATCGGCCTCATTCTCGTCGATCTAGTGATGCCTGGGGTGAAGGATTTCCAGGGCCTCGAACTGCTGCGGCGGCGCTTTCCGGCACTTCCCGTTGCGGTGATCTCGATTCATGAGGATCCCGATTACGTGCGCCAGGCAATTCAAAATGGCGTCATCGGCTATATCCCCAAATCTGCCAATGCCGAGGAGATTCGGCGCGCATTGACCCGCATCTTCGAAGGTGAAGTCTATTTCCCGCGTGATCTTTTGACTCGGTCATGGCCTGTTGTGGTGGAAGAGACCACTTCGCAAACCGATGGTGACGGTCCGCGGCTGAGCGAGCGCGAAGACGAGATCCTCACGCTCCTGGGTGAAGGCCGCGCCGTCAACGGCATTGCCAAAACGCTTGGCATCACACCGCAGACCGTTCGCGTTCACCTCGGCAATGCGATGCGCAAGCTGGGGCTGAAAAACCGCGAAGCTGCGATCCTCTATGCCGTGACTCGCGCCGGAAAGAGCAGCGAACGGTGATGTCGCGGGCGGAGACTCCGCTGGAGGATCGAGCCGACACAGCATTCCGCCATCTCGAGCAGGGCCTTTGCGTCTGGTCCGCCGATGGCCGCCTTTCTTACTGTAATCCCGCATTTGCTAGCAGTCTTGGTCTTGAGCAGCGCGCATTGACTGACCTCGGCGTTGCTCAACTCCTCGAACAGGCGCGCCGGCACGGAACGCTGATCAGCGCGGAGTTTCCGGTCGACGGCAATTCATCCTCGAAGAGCCCGACGCGGTTGGGTGGCGCGCTTCTGATCTGTGCCGACGGTCGCGCTCTTGCGGCGAACGATTCTGCCATGCCGGACGGCGGATCTCTTTCTATTCTCGTCGATGTTACGGAGGCGCGCCGCACTCTCTCGGCGCTGGCACAAGCCCGTGACAAGGCTGCCGCCGCCGATCAGAGTAAGTCGCGATTCCTGCGCGCCGCCAATCACGACCTGCGCCAGCCTTTGGCATCGCTCAAGATCCTCGTCTATTCCTGCCTCGCCGCTGAGAGTGATGAAGACCGCACGCAGGCGCTTCACGCCATGGATGTCTCTGTCTCGATCATGGAGGATCTGCTCGGCGCGCTGCTCAATATCGGGCAGCTTGATGCCGGCAAGATTGAGCCGTCAATAGCAACGTTCCAGATTTCGGCGATTCTGACGAGGCTTGAAGTTCAGTTCGCCCATCAAGCCGGGAAAG
>JADMIO010634614.1_pt1 | contig 16934 bp, 18 predicted proteins | sample 8958161 | NCBI WGS metagenome assembly JADMIO01 (sample SAMN16585339, study PRJNA669376) | soil metagenome | isolation source: Crop rotation soil | place: USA: Cullars Rotation, Alabama | collected 2011
GCCCGAGGTGATGTCGAAGCGGCCGGCGCTTAAGCGATGGCAGCGGTCGGCGTAGCCCAGCAGTGCGTAGGTCTCCGCGTCGATAGCTACCGCTGCTCCGCCCGCAGCGCCATTGATCCGCGCGGTGACGCTGTCGCCGCGATAGCGCGAATACTTGGCCTCGATGCGCCGCACATCGGCGATCGCCGTATCCGCCAGCATCCGCGCCCGGCGCTCGTCGTCATGCCAGATCTGCAGCTCGTTGGGCGAGCCCATCGCGTCGAAGCTGAAATGGAAAAGCGGCATCGCGTAACTATGCCCGAGGCCGCTCCCTGCGGTCGAACCGCGTCGGTCAGAACGTCCTGCTGATACCGGTCTGGATCCAGCGCGCCGACAATGGCTCGAGCCCGGGACTGCCGCCGCCGGGACGCCAGTCCGAGCGCTGCCGGTAGAACTCGACTTTGAGATCGATCTGCCAGCCTTCGGGCAGCAGCTTGGCGATCGTCACTCCCGGGTTCAGCGCGCCGAATGCCGACAGCCGCGCATCGGCCGTGTACGGCTGGCCGAACGAAAATCCCTGTGGAAAGGGCGGGTCGAAATAGAAGTCCGCCGCGGCTTGGGTGTAGTAGCGCAGCACCGGCTTGATCGACCAGCCGTCCGGCAGCGGCTGGTGCCACGCGGCTTCGACCGTATGGGAATCGCTGCCGAACGAGTCGCGCGCATAGCGATAGGAGAGCGACAGCGTCGCATCGAATCGGGGCAGGTGCTGGTGGTAGCGCGTGAGCCACGCGACGATGCGCCTGTGATCGGGACGCACATCGAGCGTCTTGTACGGATCGGAATAGTAGCCGTGTCCTGACGACCAGGTCAGGTTCGACTGCACGATCGCCTCCGCGGAGAGCGCCTGCGTCACGCCGAGCAGCAGGTCGACGGTGCGCCGGTGCTTGCCTTCGGCGACGCCGTTCGTGCTGTCGATGTCGTCGCTCGCGCCGCCGATGCCGAACGCGTAGGTACGATTGCGATCGTCGCTCGATATCCGGAAGTCCAGCGACAGCGCGCGAGAAAGATAATCGCGTTCGGAGGAAATCGCGGCGCCGACGCCGATCGCGGCGCCGTCCAGGTATTTGGTGAGCTTGACGTCGCCCGCCGTGCGGTAGTCGGTCACGCCGCCTTTGCCCGACGCGCCGGACAAAGTGTTGTGATACAGCGGCGACGCGCCCGAGATGCCGTCGTACACCAGCGAGCCTTCGGCGGCGAGCGAATCGGAAATGGGCTTGCGCAAATAGAGCGACGGACTGTGCACGTGAATCCGGTCGCCGCCCGGTTGCCAGTCGCGATAATCGACGTACTTGAGGGCGATCAGCCCCTGGTCCGGCGCCGTCTGAGCGAGTGCGCACGCAGGCATGACGCCGGGGAGCGTCAGCGCGGCCGCAAGCAGGGCGCCGGCGGAACCCGCCGGCCCGGCGATCCGTGAAGCGTTGTCCTCGTCGTCAGTTGCAGCCACAGCCACCGCCGCCTACGCCGTAGCCTCCGCTGCCGGCCTCCTTGCTGGTGTAGACGTGATCGGCGAGGCGGGCATCGATCGGATCGGCGTCGAACTGCATCGCGGGCTTGGCGAGATCGCCCTTCTGCCAGGGTTTCGGCGGCTGGATGCTCGCGCACCCGCCGAGGAGGACGATGATCGCAATGGCGGCCCAGCGCCGCCGCGCCCGGACCGGATGCTGCTGCGCTTCCGGCGAGCGCATCAGCGCGCCGCGAGCAAAGTCTGAATGCGGCGCTCGAGCGCTTCCTTGCGCTCATCGCGGAAGCCGTGCTCGACGTCGACCACTTTGCCTTTCGCGTCGATCAAATACGAGCTGGGCATTTCCTGCACCGCGTACGCCAGCGGCGTCGCTCCGGCAGCGTCGTAGGCCACGGCGAACTGCGCCGGATTGCGCTCGAGGAAACGCGCGGCGTCAGCGGGATTGGTGTCGACGTTGATCGCGACGATCGCGAGACCTCGCCCGCCGTAGCGCCTTTGCATTTCGTTCATCCATGGGAACGAGCGCCGACATGGTCCGCACCAAGAGGCCCAAAAGTCGACATACACGACCTGGCCGCGCAAGCTTTGCAGCGACAGGACGTCGCCGCGCGCGTCGCGCAGCGCGAAAGCGGGCGCCGTATCGCCGATCCCGGCGGCGAAAGCCGCGTTGGCAACGACGCAGGCGAGCGCCAGCACCGCCCGGCGGATGACGCCCCGTCGCGAAACTACGGCCTTGCCACCGGGGGTGGCGCTGGCGCAACCGGTCACTGGCAGACGGTGCCGGGGTTCTGAAGCACCTGACGGGTAATGGTCTTCGCCTGCGAGATGCCGTCCACCGTGTAGGCGAACGTCGCGGTGTTGCCATCGGTGAACGTAAGCGTCGCCGAGCCGACGACTGCGACCACCGGACCTCCCGGCGCGCCGAGCGGAGGAAACGGCGTTGCGCTGAACGGAGGTCCGGTCAACCGGCCGAGCTGCGTCACCGTGTAGACGCCGGGCGCGACCTTGCTCGCCGTCCCGACCAGCCACATAGGCGTATGGTCCTGCGCGAAGGTGAACCACGTCACAAAAATCAGATCGCCCTGATGGGTCAGGTTGACGCCCCAGCCCGCTTCCGAGCCCGCCGGTGCGGCCCACCACAGCGCGGTATAGTTGGTGGCCATCGCGAGGTTGGCCTGCGCGCCGAACGTGCAGGCCGGTTGCGCTCCGAACAACTGACGCGTGATTGCCTTGGCCTGGCTGATGCCGTTGACCGTGTAGTTGAACACGGCATTGTTGGCGTCGGTGAACGTTAATGTGCCAGTGCCGACCGAGGCCGGCGTCGCGCCGCCGGGGGCGCCCAGCGGCGGAAACGGCACGGCGTTGAATGCGGGCCCGGTCCCCTGGAACAAGGTGCCGCTGTAGGTGTTGGGGCCCGTCTTGTTCGCGGTCATCACCAGCCACCATCCTTTGCCGGTGGCGTCATAGGTGAACCACGAGGCGAAGATGATGTCCCCCTCGTGCGCGAAGTTGATTCCCCATCCTGATTCGGCCGGGTTGAACCAGAGGCCCTGGTAGTTGACGGCGGCCAGCGAAACCGAGGCGGAATAGCCGTCGAAATTGGTCGCGAGGTTCGGAATCACCGTCCCCGAACGGGAAAGCGCATTCACGCCGTCAGTCGGCAGCGACGCGAACGTGAGCTGGTCGACGAACGCATAATTCAGCGTCCCGCCGCCGGTCGGCAGGAAGCCGTCGGGTATCACGTAGTTCGGCGCGACCAGATTGAGGGCGGCGAATCCGGCCGTCCCGATGAGCACGCGGCGGTTGGCGGTAGGGCTGGGCGAGCAGCCGTAGTACGTATCACACATGCCGCCCGGCAGGTTGAACGGAAAGACGTAAGTTTTTGTCACACCCATGCTGGTGCTGCTCAGCACCTGTCCCTGGAGAAAATTCTCGTTATTCATTCCCTGCGACTCGTGCAGCACCACAAACTGCACGCTGCCGTCCGCGTTCGAATACATCTGCTCGATCTGGAAGGTATGAAATTCGGCGCGCGCGGCGGTCGTGGCGAATGTCAGCGCTACAATCGTGAGCCAGCGTAAGGGGGATGACATCGTGAGCTCCTGCAATGGGTTGGAGCGAGGCGTCGCAAGCGCCGCCGCAGATCGTTCGTGCCCAGCTAACAGCGCGGCTCTCGCGGCTATTCCTCTTGCGGCGCACTGGAATCTCCGCCGCAGAACGCGTGTTGACATCGCTCTGATGAAGCGACCGGCGGAATCCTTGCGCGGCCCTCGCTGGCCGGCGCTTACGCTACTGTACGCCGCCGCGCTCGCCTTCGCGCTGCCGGCAGCAGTCGCGCACGCCTTGACCATCGTCAACCAGCCCTGGGTGCGGCCCGCCGCCGCCGGCCGTTCGACCGAGGCCTTCATGAACCTCACGAGCACCGAAGGTGCGGCATTGGTCGCCGCGCGCAGCGACAGCGCTGCGGCCACGACGCTGCACCGGCCGGGCGGGGACCCGCGCGCGGCGGCGGAGCTTGCACTGCCCGCCGGAGCCATCGTCGAACTCGCGCCGGGCAAGTACCGGCTTTCGCTGCGCCGGCTGAGCAAGAACGTCAGGCTCGGCGACATCGTGCCGATGACGCTGACGATACGAAGCGCCGACGGAGTGCTTCAGGACATCGCCGTTGGCGCGGTCGCGCGACTGCGCTCTCCGATGGACGACGAGCGCCGAGCGCACCGCCATCAGCACTAGCGGCCGGTCCGCGATTTCCGCGTCGGCGGTACTCCTAGGCGAAATACGGGGGCGCCTACAGCCGAAACGGTACTCGTCCGATAGGCAATCGCGTCAGCTGCCGGCAGCATGGAACCGTGTCTATCGACGCAAAGGAGTTTTATCGTGCATGCACGACACAAGTTTCTGATGACGGCCCTGGCTGCGGCATCGTTGGCGCTGCCGCTCGCTGCGCAAGCGCGGTTCGACGTCGACATCAACGTGGCTCCGCCGCCGCCGCGGTATGAAGTGGTGCCGGCGCCGCGCGTCGGGTTCGTCTGGGCGCCCGGCTACTGGGCATGGGACAACGGGCATCACCGGCACATCTGGCGCGCCGGCCACTTCGTGCGCGAACGCCGCGGCCAGCATTGGGTTCCGGACCGCTGGGCCGAGCATGGCGGGCGCTATCGCTACGAGCCGGGACGCTGGGAGCGCTGACATCCGTCGCAGGTCCTAGCGCGCCTCGCCGGTCGAGCGATCGAAGGCTCGCCGGTATAGCGAAAAGGAAGCGCAAGCTCGCCGGCCCGTTAGGCCGGCGAGCTTTTTTGCGCTGCGGGCTGGCGGCGTAGCAGATACTCGCGCCAGATGAACCACATGATGACGAGGTCGACCGCGGCGAACACCAGCAATGACACCGCGTGGGTATGGGTGAAGCGGTAGCACGAGTAGCAGACCAGCGCGCCGATCAGCGATAAGCCCATCGGAAACGCCCAGGGTTTCTCGCGCCAGAGAAAATAGACGAGCAATAATTTTGCGGCGCCGTGGGCCAGCAGATAGAAGCTCGCATAAAGCTTGGTTCCCATCGATAGTTTTGCCGCCGCGTCGATCAGCGTGCTCGCCAGCCAGTCGTTCGGGTCGTCCTCAATTTCGGACGCCGTCAGCCACAGGACCAGCTGATTGACCGTGCGCAGCGGTACGAACAGCGCCAGCATGCCTCCGGCCAGCTCGACGATGCCATTGAGGCCCTTCAGCAGCAGCGCGATCTCGAACAGGCGATGCTGGCGGACGATTTGGGTCGGCGATTTCGGAGCGATATGCATCGTGCCATCCGGCGCTGGCCGCGCCCAGGGGAAAAAGGTGCGCCATCATACGACAGGGGCCTGCGATCCCGCCGCTAGGGCTGAATCGAGCCTGGTCAGACGCCGTTGCAAAAGGTCACGCCAACGCATGCGCGCGGGCAAGCGCCATGATTCGTTCGGCGCGACGCACGTGAGGCACGTCGACCATCCTGTCCTCGAAGCGAAACGCACCGGCGTGCCCTCGCGCAGCCGCGAGCAGCGATTGCGCCTGCTCGATTTCCGACCCAGTCGGCAGGAATGCTGCGTTGACCGGCGCGACTTGCGCCGGATGGATCGCCAATTTGCCGGTAAAGCCCATCGCCGCCGCCTCTTCGCTTTCGCGCTGCAACACGTCGTTTGCGGCGAGCTCGACGACCGGAGAATCGATGATGCCGATGCCGGCGGCGCTACCCGCGAGCAATGCGAGCGTGCGCACGACGCGGAAGACTTCGAGCATCGCGCCCGATTCATCCTTGACCCGGCGCGCGCCGATGGCGGCCGCGAGATCCTCGTTGCCGCACATGATTGCGACAACGCGAGCATCCGCGCTACACAGCGCTTCCAGCCGCGGAATCGCCCGCGGATGCTCGGTCACGATCGGCACGATCGCGGTCGATCCGACCTCTACGCCCGCCTGCGCTTCCAGTGCGGCGAGCTGCGCCGATACCTGCCGTATGTCGGCCGGGTCGCTCGCCTTGGGCAGCACGTAGGCATCGGGCCGGCAGCGGAACGTCCGCGCGATATCGGCTTCGGCAAGCCCGCTGTCGATGGCGTTGATGCGGATCGAGACGATCGTCTTGCCGCGCGTTGCCGCGGCGATCGCGTCGGCGGCGATGTCGCGGGCGACCGTCTTGCGTTCGCCGGCCACCGCGTCCTCCAGATCGACGATCAGCGCGTCGGCCCCGACGCTCCAGGCTTTCGCCACCTTGCGCTCGGAATCGCCGGGAACGAACAGCCACGAACGAAGCACGCGAAAATCGGGTGTCATCGACAATCTCCGGCCGGCGCGACCGCTGCCGGCAATTCCAATCGCGCCCAATCGCGCCATTCGGCGGGATAGCGCCGGATATAGCCTTCGAGCACCCGGCCAAACGCTTGCGCCGCGCCCTGCAGTGCGGGATCGGCCTCGCCACCCATGGGCACCGCCAATGCGGGCTCGATGACGACTCGTATCGTCTGCTGACCTGCCCCGCGCACGGTGAACACCGGCAGCAATGCCGCCCGGTTAAGCCGCGCGAGGCGAGGCGCGCCGACTGCCAGGCGGAGCTTGCCGCCGCAAACGTCGATGCTGCTGATGCGCTGGCCCTCCCAATCACCGGCCGTGATGGAAAGGATACCGTTCCGCGCCAGCACCCGCTTGGCGGCGATCGCGGCTGCCCCGGGCATATGGCGATCGAACACGATGCGCCCGGCCAACTGCTCGCCCTCCGCGGCCGTTCGAATACGGTTGAACACTGCGATGCCGACGGTGGATCTCGAAAAGCCGTGTTCGGGCCGGCTCAGATGCCAGACGCGATAACCGGCATCGCGCAAGGCCTTCTTGGTCGCCAGCGCGTGGAAGCAAAAATGCGCGACCCAGAGCACGGCTCCGCTCCCTGCCGCAAGCGCCGCGTCGAGATGGTGCGTTCCTTCCAGCTGCAGCAGCGGATGCCAGCCGCTCCGGCTGCGGCTGCGCAAAACCTGAAGATTGTGCTCGGTTGCGCCGGCTGCGGCCTCGAGCGCGAACGCCCGGCGCTCAAACGATGCGCGCAGTGGGCCGATGATGCGCTCCGCGGCGCGTCCGACGCGCTCGATATCCGATGCATCGATGCTAGCCCTGATCGCTTCCAGGCGACGGCACAAGGCGCGCCAGCGCCGCTCCGGAATCGTCAGGGCGAACGCCCACAACAGCGGGAGGGCGGCGGCGAGCTTCACATCCTCCAGCGTGATCCATGGACGACTGGCTGGGGCTCGCTTGCGTCGTTCGATCACCATTGGCCTTGCTGCCAGCTAACGTCGCTCCGCCCATTATGGATGCTTCCTCGACTGCAAGGCGATGCGCGCAGCGGTCGATGCGATCGCGGCTTGCAAACGGTTACCGTCCTTCAGCGCGGAGAGCCACGGCGATGTCCCCGGCGGCCGGTCGCGAGGCCGGTAGAGCGACTGGAGCGGCGTGGGGGATTACACCTGGCCAAGCGGCCAGGAGGCGCCGCGGCGCTCGGAGTGCAGAACTCGCCGGCGCGGACGGATCGAGTACAAAACCCGCGCCGCTGGCGCAGCCTCGTCTTGTCAGCGGCCGCTAAGCTGCCTGCGAAGCGACGAGCTCCAGGCCAGCAGTTTCGCCGGCGCAAGCGACGACGCGATCAGCTCATCGTACGCCCGGAACGGAACGCTGAACGGACGCTCGACCGAAGCCGTGTCGGTGACCAGGTGGACCAGGATGAAAGGGCTTAGCGAGCGCAGCAAGCCGCGAATTTCCGACGATCCCTCGGCCTTGGTCATTGGCGATCCAAAGCGCCGTGGCCGGATCTGACTGCGCGTCCTCACCACCGGCCATAACGTGAGCTCCGAGATGTATTCGCTGCGGCTCATGTACGGGCCGGACACCCCCAGCATGTCGATCATCACCGGGTTCCATGTCCGGTCGGCGTTGATCTGCGCGGCCAGCCGGCAGGCCTTGTCGACAAGATCCTTGGCCTCCGACCGCTCCAACGGCGCCACGACGCGCGCTTGGGCGAACTCGTGGAAGCGTTCGGTCAGACGATAATTGCCCGGGGTCAGCGGATCGGCCTGCAACAGGCCGTCGCTGACGAACGCGTGGACGAGCGTTTCGCTTTCGGCCGTATCCAGCCGAAAATCTTCGCGCAGGGTTTCCCGCGTCACCCGGACGCGGTCGGGCGGGAGGCCGAAAACGCGAGACAGCGTGCGCTCGGTGCCCCGACGCAAGTCGAGTGGCTCGAGGCCGAAATAGAGCTGATTGGAGATGAGCGTCCGGATTTTCATAGTGCCACCCCCTGACTTGCCATTGTCATAATGGTAGCTGCAATCCGGCCAGAATTGCAATCGGCGTACGGGCAATTTCTTCACCGCAACTTTATGACAACAGGGCAGTGTCGGACAGGTTATCCACCGCCGGCAGCCACCATACGAGGCGGTGAGCTGCGGTTGCGGGAGACAGCGATGGGCCGGACCTAGCCAGTGTGCGCACGGAACAGGATAGCGAGCGCACACTATCAAAATACTCCTGCGTTCTCGCGCAGCCTGCCGGGGCAACGTCGTAACGTGGCAAGGCCGACGTCCAGAGGGTGCCCGGCGCCGACACCGCCTGCGCCAGCCGCTCGGTCAGTCGACCGCGCCATTCATGCATAATCAGCGCGAATCGGATTGGCGCCGTCTTTTCCTCTTCTGGATACGAATCGGCGACGATACGGCGCGCGGAGGCTCCCCGTGCATCGACTTGGCCGGCATTTGTGCGCATTGTTGCCGCTGGCGCTTTGCTGCATCTGCTGTGTCGCCAGCGCGACCGAGGCGACCAAGATATTGCGCGTCGCCTCACCCGATATCGACACCCTCGACCCGCAGCAATTTTCCGACGACCCGTCGTTCCAGGTGCTGATGGCGATCTACGAGCCCCTGTACGAATGGGACTACCTGGCCTCGCCGCCGAAACTCTCGCCTCTGACTGCCGGAAGCCCCCTGGCGATAAGCGATGATGGAAGGACGTGGACCGCGCACCTGAAGACGGGGATATTTTTTACCGACGATCCGGCGTTCAAGGGCAAGCGGCGCGAGCTCGTCGCCGAGGATTACGTTTATTCGTACAAGCGCTGGCTCGACCCCAATCTGCGCCGCGGCGGTTCCCCGATCACGACCGACCTGATCGCCGGCATGCGACCGGTCGTCGACGCCGCGCGGAAAAGCGGCAAGTTCGACTACGATGCGCCGGTCGATGGCTTGCGCGCCCTCGATCGCTACACGCTGCAGGTGAAGCTCGTCGAACCGAACTACCCGATCATTCGCGATCTGTTCGGATTCGTCGGCGCAGTCGCCCGCGAAGTCGTCGAGGCGGCGGGCGGGGACATTCGCACCCGCGCGGTAGGGACGGGGCCGTTTCGCCTGCGTGAGTGGAAGCGCGGATCGCGCATCGTGCTCGATGCCAATCCGGCGTACCGGCGCGTCCATTTTCCCGAGAGCGGTGATCCCGCGCAGGCGGCGCTAGTGCGCAGCATGCAGGGAAAGGTCCTGCCGCAAATCGCGGTCGTCGAGGTCAATATCATCGACGAGGACTTGCCGCGCATGCTGCAATTCGAGCAGGGTGGCCTCGATTACATCGGCATCCGGGGCGAAGTCGCGAACAGGCTCCTCGCCGACGGCGCGCTCAAACCCGAATACGCGCGGCGCGGCATCGTGCGGCGCGTCTTTCCGGAGCCTTTCCTGTTCTCGTTCTACTTCAACGTCGCGGATCCTGTCATCGGGGGCCTGAGCAGCGAGCGCATCGCGCTGCGGCGTGCGATCGCTGCGGCGCTCGACGTCGAAACGCTGGTCAAAGTCGTCTACGCCGGCTACGCGCTGCCGGCGAACCAGATCGTCCCACCCGGTGTCGGCGGACACGACACAACGCTGCCGGCAAAGCCGCTGTACGACCCGGCAACGGCGAAGGCCCTGCTCGACCGCTTCGGCTATGCCAAGGCCGCCGATGGTTATCGCAACAGGCCGGATGGGAAGCCGCTGACGGTGACGCTTACGTTGCGATCCGGGCCGGTCTCGCGTGAAATCCAGACGCTGACCAAAAGAGACCTCGATGCGGTCGGCATTCGCACCGACTATCGCTTGACGCCATTCCAGGATGCGATCAAGGAGCTGGAAAGGGGGCAATTCCAGATGTACTTCGGCGGCTTCGGCGGCTCGCCGTCGGGTTGGCCCGAGCTCTTCCAGCTCTACAGCAAGCAACCGCAGCGGGTCAACGTCTCGCAATTCAAGCTCGAAGAATACGATCGTGCTGCCGACGCGTTCCTGCGCAGCGCAAGCGATGCCGGGCAAGTGGCCGCCGCTCGCAAGATGACCGAGCTTGCCCGCACGTACATGCCGGAGATGCCAACGATCTTCCGGCTGCAGAACGACTTCGTCCAACCGTGGCTGCTCGGCTTCAGCCCCCAGGTGTTCTCGACCTACTGGAAATATCTGGACATCGATCTCGCGCGACGGGAATCCGGCCGCTAGGCAGCGTCACGCTGGGCAAGTGCCAGCGCGCTGCTCGCGTCAACGCGCGCCGCGTCGCTCGCGCATGATGACGCAATTCACGCTGGGCCAGCCATTGCCGCTGTGAGACGGATCGATCGTCACGCGGAATTCGGCTATCTTGATCCCGTAGTGATCCTCGATTTCCTTGATGATCTGCGTCAGCACCGGCCTGGCTTTTTCGTCGAGCTCCCGGTCCGCCTGGGCATAGCGAAGAATCGCATCGCCGTCGGTCGACATACCCTCCTCGCTTTCCCGGGGAAGCTGAGCTGCCGCCTCGGCTTTGTTCGCTACCGCACCCATAATGCTCGCCGGCCGATCGAAAAGATAGGCGCTTATGCGCGGGTATGTCGTTTTGCGCCTGACACACCACTTGTCCCTCGCCGGCCGGCGCATCGTCCTACACCATCTTCGGACCGGGGCCGATGTTCAGGACCGCACGGCAGCCGTAGGATTGAAGCGTCGCCTGGTCGCCGGGGCGAGAGCCGGAGAGACAAGATGAGCTGGCAATCGGAGAGAAGGATGGGCTGGATCGCTGCGTTGTCCGGCCGAGCCGAGGCGGTCGACCCTTCGGAAGACGAGACCGTCAGCAACGGCGCGCCTTACCGTCCCATACCCTACCCTTATGCCGCCGCGCATGCGGAAGCTGCCAACAGCCCGGTTGCGCGTCCTGAAGCGGGCAAGCGCCGGATCGATACCCGCCTCGCCGAAGAGCTGAGACGGCATGCGCTCGCGGTGATGCACGCGCGTTAAAGGTGACCGCGGCCCGCGGCACCGTGCATCACATCCGCAGTCTCCTGCTGTTGCTGATCGGCATCGGCGCGGCGGCCAGCGCCGCTGCCGAAGGGCGGTTATGCCTAAGTACGGACGCGCTGACGTTCGGCAATCGGCTCGTCGGAAGCAATACGACGATGAGCGCGACCGTGAGCAATTGCGGAAGCGAGGCATGGTCGTTCACCGACATCAGCGTGGACCCCGCGACGGGCCAGGCCTTCCATCCTTCGACGGCCTGTTCGACCGCGACGGCACTGGCTCCGGGCAGCAAATGCTCGGTCAGCGTTCTTTTTTCGCCTTTTGCTACAGGCCAAACCTCCGGCGGCTTGTGGCTGAGCAACACCAGCAGCACGCCCAGTGCGCTGCTCGCGTTCTATGGGCGCGGTATCGATCAACAGGCGGGAAGCGCGACGCTCGATTTTGTTCCGGCGAGTGCCGATTTCGGGGAGCAGCTCGTAGGGTTGCAATCGGCAGCACTGGTCATGGCCCTCAAGAACCCGGGGCCCGCAACATTGACGCCGAGCGCGATCGTGCTGAACGGCCCTGCCGTTTACGACTTCTTGGGGTCTGAGGAGACCTGCGGCGTCGGCGTCCCGATAGCCGCAGGAAAGTCATGCCAGCTTTCCCTCTACTTCACGCCGCAGCAAACGGGACAGCGGCTGGCCAATCTGATCGTCGATGCGCCCCAGCTCGCATCGCTCGCGATTCTTCAGGTGTCGGGCCTCGGGGTGTCCGCACCCACGCCCGCGACGTATGAAGGCTTGTGGTGGAATTCGCCCGGCGGATCGGAAGCAGGATGGGGGATCAATCTCGCACAGCAGGGCGACACGATTTTCGCATCCTGGTTCACCTACGATCTCCTGGGCAAGGCCTGGTGGCTGGTAATGAGTGCGACCAAGACATCGCCCGGCACGTATGTCGGGGCGCTGTTCCAGGGGACAGGGCCGCCGTTCAATGCCGTTCCGTTTCCTCCGACCGGAAGCGCCGGCGGTGCGAGTGGCGCCGCCGTCGGCAGCGGGACCTTGACGTTCAGCGACGCCGACAACGGCACATTCGCGTACACGGTCAACGGCATCAGCCAGACCAAGGCGATCACGCGCGAGACTTTCGGCATCCTCCCGGCCTGCACTTCGGCAGCGCAATCCAGCCTGGCATTCGCCAGCAACTACCAGGACCTGTGGTGGAACGCCCCGGCCGGCTCCGAAGCGGGGTGGGGAATCAATCTGGTGCACGAGGGCGACACGATCGTCGCCACCTGGTTTACCTACGATCTGGACCGTTCGCCGATGTGGCTGATCGTCACGGCGAACAAGACGGGACCGGCGACTTACAGCGGGCAACTCTACCGTGCCACCCGCGGGCCGCCGTTCAACTCCGTCCCGTTTCCAGCGCTGGCGACTCCTGGAGGAGCCCAAGGCAGCAACGTGGGCACCGCCTCGTTCAGCTTTGTCGACGGAAACACCGGCATTTTCACCTATAACGTCGATGGCGTTACCCAAACCAAGACAATCACGCGCGAAGTCTTCGTGCCGCCCGGCACGACATGCCAGTAGTCCATGACGAGGATCCGAGCTCCGCAGAATCGGCGGGCTAACCGCCGGCCAGCGGTGGACGATCAGGACCCGGCTCACCGAGCACGCCATTTCACGGTGACCGCGAAACGTCTAGCATCGCGCGCGCAGACGCGGCGGACGCATATTTCCGCAGCGTACTGGGCACGGCATAAGCCTGCGGCCTACAAGGATGCAACTATTCCCTACCTTGGATTCAGCGAAACGCCGATTGCTCCGAGCTTGCTCGACCGAGCAATATGCAACCAACGCAGACGTAGCAAGAGAAAGGTTCGAAGCAAGTGTTGCGGCTCCTGGCAGTCCTGTTATTGGCGACATTGCTCGGATCAGGCGGCGTTGCCGCGGCCATCGTGGCCGGCGTCCCGGCCATCGTCCAGTTCGTGTTCGTCGGAAGTCTTGCGCTCCTTATCGTGACGCTCGCCACCGGCGCTTCGTTCGCTCGCGCCGATCACCGCGGACCGACCGTAGGTACGAGCAGTCCTTTGCACGTCAATGAAGGCCAGATGGATCTCCAACCGACCAAGGCGAGCGATCGCACGCCTCTTGCTGTCGGGTTGCGGGAGTAGCCGCATGTTCGCCGCGAGCGCGGGGCCCGTGCCCGCTGGATCGGGCCCTGCGCAGGGCGCCGGAAGTTGCTTACATTTGGCTAACTGACAACCGCCGCGCGGTCGCATACGCTTAGGTTGGCGCTGCGTTAAGATCCTCCTGGATGCAGCAGCCCCGGCGGCGAGCTGCGCGATCCGCAGCTCGTCCGCCTTCTCCCCCTCGACGCACATTGGTGCCGGCAGTAGGAGTCGAACCCACGACCTTCGGTTTACAAAACCGCTGCTCTACCAACTGAGCTATGCCGGCCGCCTTGCAGAGCGCGCTATTTTACAACCTGCAAGTGCTTCGGCCGGGTGCGGGGTTTGCCGTTCGGCGATGAGATGTCGGTGACCGCGGTGGTCGCGGGTGCGGTGGCGGCCTCGAGCGAGGCGACCGGGTCGGTGGGCACGGTGAAAGCGAAGCCGTAGCCCGATTCCTTGGCGAAGATGCCGGAAACCGCGCCGATCGGAACCGCGACTTCCTGCGACGCGCCGTTAAAGCGCGCGGCGAACCGGACCCACTCGTTGTCGATCGTCAGCCGGCGCGTCGCGCCGCGGCTGATGTTGAGCACGATCTCGCCGTTCTTGACGTGCGCGACGGGGACGCGCGTCTGCGCGTTCACCTTCACGGCGAGATACGGCGTCAGGCCGTTGTCGGCGCACCATTCGCAGATCGCGCGGATCAGGTAGGGCTTGGCGGATTGCTCGGACATGGTGCAAGCATACAGATAGGGCGGTCGGCTGTGAACCCTGGCGCTATTTTCGCATCCCGCGTTCGGCCGATGTCAGCGCCTCGATGAACGCCGGCCGCGAGAACAGGCGCTCGGCGTATTTCATCAGCGGCGCCGCCGGTTTCGGCAGCTGGATGCCGTAGTAGTCGAGCCGCCAGAGCAGCGGCGTGATCGCGACGTCGAGCATCGAGAAGTCCTCGCCGAGCATGTACTTGTGCTTGGCAAAAACGGGCGCGATCTGCATCAGGCTGTCCCGCACGAGCCCCCGCGCCTTTTCCAGCTGCTTCTGGTTGTTCGCCTCGAGCGTGTCGATGTGCGAGAACAGCTCCTTTTCGAACCGGTGAAGGAACAGGCGGGCGCGCGCGCGCATGACGGGATCGGCCGGCATCAGCTGCGGGTGCGGAAAGCGCTCGTCGATGTATTCGTTGATGATGTTCGACTCGTGCAGCACCAGGTCGCGCTCGACCAGCACCGGAACCTGGTTGTACGGATTCATCACCGCGAGGTCTTCCGGCTTGTGGTCCAGGTCGACGTCGATGATCTGGAAATCCATGCCCTTCTCGTGCAGCACGATGCGGCAGCGCTGGCTGAACGGGTCGGTGGTCCCGGAGTAGAGGGTCATCATGCTTGTTTCTCCCAGTGGAGCGAGACGCGACGAGTCGCGTCCTGTTTGGCGGCGCTAAAGCGGCGCTCCGGTCCGCAGTGTCGCTTGGCGCCCGTCAGTGAACGTCTCTCCAATAGTTGCGCTTGAGCGCGTAGGCGAAGGCAAACAGAACGCCGAGGAAGATCAGCACGGCGATGCCGGCGTTGATGCGCTGGTTGCGCGCGGGCTCGGCTATGTAGCCCAGGAAATTGACCAGATCGGCGACCATCGCCTTGTATTCGACCGGGGACAAAGATCCGGGAGCCTGCTGCGCCAGCGTCTTTACGACATATTTGCCGTCGGCTGCGCGCTCGAGCTTCGCGAGGCCTTTGGCGGCGATCCATGCCGCCTCGGCCTTTTCACGATCCTCGTACTCGGTCTCGACCAGCTTGTTCACGCCCTGCTCCGCCCACAGCACGTGCGGCATCGCCACGTTGGGGAAGACCAGGTTGTTCCATCCGCTCGGCGCCTTTTCGTCGCGATAGAAGGCGTTCAGATAGCTGTACAGCCAGTCGGCGCCGCGCACCCGCGCCTCGACCGACAGATCCGGAGGCGGCGCGCCGAACCATGCCGTGGCGTCCGCCTTGGTCATTGCCACCGTCATCGTCGACCCGATCTTGTCGGTCGCGAACATCAGGTTGTCCTTGATCTGCTGCTCGCTTAAGCCGAGATCGGTCAGCCGGTTGTAGCGCATGTACTGCGCGCTGTGGCAGGTCAGGCAGTAGTTGACGAAGTCGCGCGCCCCGCGTTGCAGCGATTCGTGGTCGAGGCGGCGCCCCGGCGCAGGGTCGAGACGCAAGCCGGCTTCGGCTGCGAATGCTCCGCTCGCGGCAACGAGCAGGACGACGCCGATCCAGCCGATGACGTTCTTCATTTCCAGGTCACCCTTTCCGGCACCGGCTTCGTCGCGTCGCGCGCGGTGTACCACGGCATCAGCAGGAAGAACAGAAAGTAGACCAGCGTCAGAACACGCGCGACGACGGTGGCGCGGTCTGCCGCCCCCATCATGTCGCCGAACTGGCCCCATACGGTGACTGGGACGGTGCCCAGATAGCCGAGGACGAGAAAGCAAACGACGAATACGGCGAGCCAGATCTTGTAGACGGGCCCGCGGTAGCGGATCGACTTCACCCGCCCGCGATCGAGCCAAGGCATGAAAAACAGGATGACGACCGCAGCGGCCATCACCAGCACGCCCCAGAACTGCGACTGCAGGAACGAAGGCACGGCGCGCAACATCGCGTAATACGGAGTGAAGTACCAGACTGGCGCGATGTGCTCGGGCGTCTGCAGCGGATTGGCGGGAATGAAGTTGTCGGCCTCGAGAAAATAACCGCCGCCGTCGGGCCAGAAGAAGACGACGACCGAGAACAGCGCGAGAAAGACGACGACGCCGACCAGGTCCTTGACCGTGTAATACGGATGGAACGGAATGCCGTCGAGCGGGTGCCCGGTCAGCGGATCCTTCGCATCCTTGATTTCGACCCCGTCCGGATTGTTCGATCCGACTTCATGCAGCGCCATCAGGTGAACGACGACCAGCAGCAAGAGAACCAGCGGCACCGCGATGACGTGGAACGCGAAAAAGCGGTTCAGCGTCACGTCGGAGATCGTGTAATCGCCGCGTATCCAGATGCCCAGGTCGTCGCCGATGATCGGTACCGCCGAGAACAGGTTGACGATCACCTGCGCGCCCCAGTACGACATCTGGCCCCACGGCAGCAGGTAGCCGAAAAAGGCCTCGGCCATCAGCGCGAGGTAGATGAAACAGCCGACGATCCAGAGCAGCTCGCGCGGCTTGCGGTAGCTGCCGTAGAGCAGCGCGCGGAACATGTGCAGATAGACAACGATGAAAAATGCCGACGCGCCGGTGGAATGCAGATAGCGGATGAACCAGCCGCCGGAGACATCGCGCATGATGTACTCGACCGACTCGAAAGCCTTGGTCGCGTCGGGCTTGTAGCTCATCGTCAGGAAGATTCCGGTGACGATCTGCATCACCAGAACGACCAGCGCGAGCGAGCCGAAGAAGTACCAGAAGTTGAAATTCTCTTTCCAGCACAGTGGGATCCGAAGCTTGGAATTCACGTGACTTGAAGTCGCG
>JADMIO010980270.1_pt1 | contig 16931 bp, 12 predicted proteins | sample 8958161 | NCBI WGS metagenome assembly JADMIO01 (sample SAMN16585339, study PRJNA669376) | soil metagenome | isolation source: Crop rotation soil | place: USA: Cullars Rotation, Alabama | collected 2011
TAAGTTTCATGAACACCATCGACTATTCGTTTGATTTATTGTCGTACAGATTAAAAACTGCACGTCGAAAAAAACGATTCCAAAAAGAAGATTTTGAAAAACAACTCATTCAACTTGGTAAGCTAGAAGACACACTCTTAAATAACAAGAGAAAATTGCCAATGGTTCCTTTGGAGCAGCCGTATCAAAAAGGCTGGAAACGTTTTTTTGTATTAAGGGAGGATGTAAAACGATGTAATAAAGCGGCATTTTATCAACAGTTATTAGACAAAATAAATACTGTTCAATACTCAAATGATAAAGCCTTTAAAGCAAAGAAGAAACGAAAAAGGAAAAATGTATATAAAGTGAAACAACAGTCGCTTCGTGAATTTGACAGTTGGGAATGGAATAGTCCTAAACTACAACTTACCGAAAACGAAAAACAATTTTTTTATCAAAAAGAAAGTTGGTGTAATTGCAGAAAAGCAATGGTTATAAAGTATATATATAGAGAACCCTGGCGTTTTGTTTTGCAAATAAAACCACATATGATTACTGAAGTTAAAATGGTAGATGAGGTGCTGGAACAAGAAATTAAGGAGCTTGAAAATTATATAGAAAATTACCATTTGCGACACAAAATATACAAGATAACCAAAGGCAGACGCTGGAAGTATAGGTATATTGATGTAAACCCTAAATATAAAAATCCTTTAAAAGACAAATCACTTCATACCATATTGCAAGAATGTAAGGAAGAATATATATAATTAATTAAATATTATGAGCAATTTAAAAACAAAAGAATTAAGTAAAATTGGTTACACAAATGACAAGGCAAGAAGTTTGGTAATAAATATTATTTCCAGACATTTTAAGCATCATTCAAAAATAGAACTAATTACACTTTTAACAAATATAAAAAATAAACCGAAAGCATATATTGATGATGAAATAGTTGGAAAAATTGCCGAAACATTTTTAGAAGAAGAAGTAGTGTGCAACTTTCAAACTTTTGCTCTGTTAGAGCAAACAGGGCAACTGAAGATTTATGGTAATAAAGAAATTGATTATTCCGCCAAAAAGCAAATGGAATTGGCGATGGCGTTACCAATAACTATACAAGGTGCTTTAATGCCCGATGCGCACACTGGTTACGGCTTGCCGATCGGAGGTGTGTTAGCTACCAACAATGCAGTGGTTCCATATGCCGTAGGAGTGGATATTGGATGCCGTATGGCATTATCAATTTTGGATGAAAATGATAGCTTTTTTAAACGTTATTCTCATCACATGAAAATGGCATTAAAAGAATATACACATTTTGGAATGGAAGGCGGATTAGATTTTGAACAGGAACATGAAATACTAGACAGCCCTGTTTTTCAGATGACTGATTTTTTAAAAAAATTGCAAGCCAAAGCAGCAAAACAATTAGGCTCATCTGGAAGCGGTAATCACTTTGTGGAATTTGGTACGATTAAATTATACGAAAATAATTCGCTTCATCTTCTACCTAAAACATATATGGCATTATTGTCTCATTCTGGAAGTCGTGGGCTAGGCGCAAATATTGCACAGCACTATACCAAAATTGCCATGGATACCTGTAAACTGCCAAAGGAAGTACAGCAATTAGCTTGGCTGGATTTAAATAGTGAAGCAGGCCAGGAATATTGGTTAAGTATGAATTTAGCGGGCGATTATGCTAAAGCCTGCCACGATCACATTCATGCCAATCTATTGAAAACACTGGGTTTGCAGGCATTAACAACGGTGGAAAACCATCACAATTTCGCATGGAAAGAAATGCTAACAAATGGACAGGAAGTTATCATTCATCGAAAAGGAGCTACACCGGCCCATAAAGGTGAGCTAGGCATTATTCCTGGAAGTATGACTACACCTGCATATCTAGTAATGGGTAAAGGCGTTGAAAATGCATTGTATTCTGCATCTCATGGGGCAGGTAGGGCTATGAGTAGGCAAAGAGCTAAAGAAAATACAACAGCTTCTGCTTTGAAAAAAATGTTGAGCAATGCGAACGTAATGCTTATTGGTGGTAGTATTGAGGAAAATCCTTTAGCATATAAAGACATTGAAAAAGTAATTGCTGCGCAAAAAGAATTAGTAGAAATTCAAGGGAAATTTTTACCCAAAATTGTAAGAATGAATAAAGATTAAACTATAAAAATGAATAATATAATTATACAAATAACATCAGGAAGAGGGCCTATAGAGTGTAGCAGGGTAGTGGCAAAGGTGCAGGAAATGATGCTGAAACAAGCAAAGAGTACTTCTATTGTAATAGAAGTTTTGGACAATAAAAAAGGAGATTTGAACGGCACTTTGCTTTCCGCCACATTATTAGCAAAAGGTGATAATTTAGAAGCATTTATTAGGGAATGGCGAGGTACAATCTTATGGATTGCTCAAAGCCCTTACCGCAAATTTTACAAACGCAAGAATTGGTTTGTAGGTGTTGAAATATTCGTCTTAAAAGAACAAATGCAATGGAATCCAAAAGATGTTACTATTGAAACCTGCCGTGCATCAGGCCCTGGTGGACAAAACGTAAATAAGGTTGAAACGGCAGTGAGAGGTATACATATTCCTTCAGGCATACGAGTATTGGTAATGGATAGCAGGTCGCAATGGCAAAATAAAAAGTTATGCCTGGAAAGATTGGAGGCAAAAGTATTGGTTTGGCAAACCGAGCAATTAATGAGTCAGCAACAAACTCAATGGCAGGAACACAACGTTTTAGAAAGAGGTAATGCAGTGAAGACTATACAAGGAAAATTGTAATATTGCAACTAGTTATGAGCACAGTAGCCATAAGTACCCCTTTTAATATTAACCTGGATTTTGAAATTGCAGAATTTCATAAGCGTCTTTTCGCATACTTGATTGATTTGGTTGTACAACTTTGTTATCTCTGGGGAATGTTATCAATTTTTTTTGAGGGAATTGAATTTAGAGGTAATGGAGCGGCCGGAATAGTTATTCTTTTTGTTTTAATACCCTTAATTCTTTATCACCCATTCCTGGAAGTTTTCAATGATGGGCAAAGCATTGGAAAGAAAGTGATGGCTATAAAAGTAATGAGTTTAGAAGGCGGTGAGCCTCATCTAGGCCAGTATTTGCTCAGGTGGATTTTTAGAACTTTTGAATGGGTTGTTATTTTCATGTTAGCTCTTGGAATGTATACTTTTTTTCTTTACTGGTTTGTTTCTGGTCTGGCAACAGTTTTAGTTATTGGCATTAGCAAACGCAGCCAACGATTAGGCGATATGGCTGCCGGTACAACCATAGTAAGCACAAAAATAAAATTAGGATTGAATGATACGATTTTTCAGGAGGTGAGGGAAAAAGATTTTAAAGTATCTTATCCTGAAGTAATGCGGCTCAGTGATCGTGATATTAATGCCATCAAGAACGTATTAAATCAAAGTCATAAAAATAAGCGTTTTGATACTGCCAATCGTGTTGCCTATAAAATAAAGGAAGTGCTAAAAATAGATTCCAATCTGGATGTATCAGACTTTCTTAAAAAACTTTTAGAAGATTATAATTATTTAGCTACCAAAGAGTAATTGTGATTTTTAATACATAGTAAGATAATTATACAATAATATATATATTAATAAGTTTCCGGAGAAGCGCATCCGGAAACCTAACTATTTACCAAATTCTTACTCTTAAGCTATCCGTTCTGTACATTTTGTCACCTGGCTTTATACCAAATGCTTCATAGAATTCAGGAACATTTACTACAGCTCCATTAATCCGTTCTTTGGCGGGACTGTGCACATCTGTCTTTACTTGGTTAGCCAGCTTTTCTTTTCTATATTGATACATCCAGCCATACGCATAACCAAGAAAGTACCGTTGCATGGGAGAAAGACCAGCAATTTTTTCTCCTTTTTTATATGTTTCCGTTTTTTTGAATGCGTCAACTCCAAGTAACAATCCACCAAGGTCAGCTATATTTTCACCTTGGGTAGCTTCTCCATTAATATGAAGCGTATCTACCGGATTAAATTCATTGAATTGTTTGATAATCATGGATGCGCGTTTGCTAAACTCTTCCGCGTCTTTTTTATTCCACCAGTTTTTTAAGTTTCCATCTGCATCATACTGTCTTCCTTGGTCGTCAAAGCCATGTGTAATTTCATGGCCAATGGTTGAGGCAGCAGCATAACCATATACCAATGCATCGTCAAGATTTTCGTCTTTCATGCCGGGTACAGTAAAAATCCCTGCTGGTAGTACAATTTCATTATTACTAGGATTATAATAAGCGTTATAGGTTTGTGGGGTCATTTCCCAATCATCACGATTAACGGGTTTTCCTAATTTATTCAAGTTATAATTATACCACCATTGGTTGGCGGCCTGTATGTTTTGTACAAAAGAATTTGTACTAATTTGCATGGCGCTAAAGTCTTTCCATTTATCAGGGTATCCAACTTTCTTTTTTATTTTAGCTAATTTGACATAAGCTTTTGCTTTAGTGCTATCACTCATCCAGGTAAGTTTTTCGATGCGTTCTTTTAAAGCGGTACGAATGTCTTCTACCAAGTTTTCATAGCGTTTTTTTGCTTTTTCATTGAAATATTCTTTAACAAATAACTGTCCTAAAGCTTCGCCCATAGCTGCTTCCTGTATGTTGAGTACACGTTTCCAGCGAGGCCTAGGTTCTTTGGCACCACTTAGCGTTTTATCATAATTAAATGCATTCATATATGTAGTATTGTCCAAATAAGAGGAAAAATCACTAACATAATTATACTTTATATAGTTTTTCCAAACTTCTAATGGTGTTGTTTTCAGCTCATTGTTTAGGGTAGTATAAAATTCTGGCTGACCAATAATCACACTGTCAAGATTATTTACTTTGGCAGCAGAGAGATATTCATTCCAGTTAAAATTAGGAGTGAGACTTTGCAGTTTAATTACTGACATTTTATTATAGTTCTTATATGGGTCTCGAAGATCGGCCAGTTTTCTGGAGGCTTTCGCCAAACGAGTTTCCAATTGATATACCTCATTAGCCATTTTTTGTGAGCTAGTAGCATCATTACCTAATTGCTGAAAAGTTTTCATTAAATATTCCTTAAAAGCTTTTTGAACGGTTACTGATTTTTCGTCTGTGTCAAAATAATAATCTCGATTTGGCATTCCTAATCCGCCTTGCTCAAGTTTGAATACCATTTTCTCACTATTCATATCATCTTGGATAATGTAGTTGACAAACAATACGTTTGATCCTTTGGTATGGAGTTCAGCCGAGAGTTTTATCAAATCATCAATGGTGGTAGCATTTGTGATGCGATCAAGATCAGTTTTTAACGGGCTAATGCCTGCCTTTTCCAGCGCTACCGTATCCATAGCAGTGCTCCAAAAATCTGCAATTTTTTTAGTGATACTGCCCTGCTTACCGCCATTTTTCACTGCATTATCATTGATGGTTTTAAGACGGGCGTAAATATCTTCCTGCACCAGTTGGCCAGTACCCCAGCTCGATTCTGAGATAGGTATCTCATTTTTTTTAATCCATCCATTGTTGGCATACAAAAAGAAATCTTCGCTCGGTTTAATGGTTGAATCGAGATTAGATAGTAATGGATCTGTTGAGGTTGTTAAGGCAGTATCGTTGCTGTTTTTACAACTTATCAACATTACAATGAATGTTATAATTACAGGCACCAGCTTTTTTATCATAAATATTTTAATTTAAGATTAAATATAGATAACTAAAACGAATGGAAAATGAATTTATGGGTAAATGATTTGGTAAACTATTTTTGTGTGATACTATTTACTTCTCAAAAAAGACCATTACACTATTATCATATATGACTTCTGCAAGAATAGAAAAACTTAAAAATGCACTAAACAAACGTCAGTCAAATCTTACGCTCGTATTGGAAAATGTGCTTGATCCACATAATATTTCTGCAGTGATGCGTACTTGTGAAAGCGTAGGCATGCAAGATATTTTTGTACTGAATACAAAAATCCCACCACATAAAAAATTTGGTAAACGTAGCAGTAGCAGTGCCATTAAGTGGCTTACTGTACATCAATATGATAATACAGAAGAATGTATTGTAGCATTGCGGAAAAAGAACCTTCGTATTTATACTACCTTGCTCGGGGAGGGATCAATAGATTTGTATGCCATGGATTTTATTCATCCGTTAGCTATTGTTTTTGGTAATGAGCACAGTGGCATAAGCGATGAGATAAAGGCTCTGGCTGACGGCAATATGATGGTACCGCAGGTGGGTATTATACAGTCACTAAATATTTCCGTGGCTTGTGCAGTTACAGTATATGAGGCCTTTAGGCAAAAAAGACTGGCAGGGCATTATGAAAAGCAAAGCCTTCCACATCTGCAATATGACAACCTTTGGAAATTATGGAGTGAGAATAAGTAGGAAACGGAACAAAATAATATATAAAATACCTTAAATACAAAAATTAAATTATTATTTTAATTCATCACCCACTCATAAATGAGGCAGCTTTTTTATGCAATAATTTCTTAGCTATGGATTTTAAAGAAACTAGCTCTTAAAAAGGAAACCTTACAAAATTTGACGAACAAGGATCTTTCCTCTATTAAAGGAGGTGGCGGAGGAGGAGTACAAGGACCTATTCGCCCTACTATAAGTCATGTATAGAGTATAAAAAATATGTTTATTTATATATTAATGAAAATAGTTCCTTCAAAAACAAAATAGAAATAAACTATTTTATTATATAAATATTTTTCATAATTCATGTTTTTGTCTGACTCTGGCATTAAAGTTTAAAAGACAACTAAGACATTTCTTTTTATTCTTAAGATTTTGATTTACACAAGCTTTCTGGTTCTGTCTTTCAATACCTGTATTACTTCTTCTCTTGATGAAAAAGAGTTATTAATGTTTACCAGGTTATCAGCCATCTTATTATAATTTTTTGTCATTAAGTAAAAGAAAAGATGGAGGTAATGGACGCCATCAAATACGAATGATTTTTGTGCTGCAATTCTATCTTTTTCTTTTAGAAAAAGATTTGGCATTTCAGTATAATGAGCTCCTGGTTTGAGATGGTGGATAAGGTGATAGCCATCATTCCAGCACTTATGATTGTATTTGGTATTGATACAGTTATAAATGCTTTTAAATGAATTGTCTGGTTCGTTGGGATCGACAAAGGCATGTTGTGTCCAATTGCCTAACATCATGACAAGACGAGAAAAAACAAATGGTATGATGAACACCCATAAAGTGGCTCGAAAATTTAAAAAACACAATGATACAACCATTGCATAATAGAATAATTCACCGGCCGAAAAAGGAACATAATACTTTTTCTTTTTACGGGTAAGCAGATAGATAAATGTATCTGTGGCGCCCATAGTTACAAAACGAAAATAATATTTGAGAAAGTCAAATATTGAATCCCGCTGGTAAGGCATGGTAGAGCTTGCATCTTCTGGCATATTATTTTCCACATGGTGCATGCCCACATGATGAGCAAAATAAGATTCGGGTGTATGCCCAAAAAAGGGACATACAAACCAGATAACATGGTTGTTTAACCAGTTAACTTTTGATTTTTTAAAGAGGCGACGATGTGTAATATTGTGCAACATCAATCCAAATCCACCGCGAAGGCGAATTTGTGAAATAAAGAAATAGATAATAAGCACTAACCACCACCAAAAGCCTTGTAGCAGGGGAGTATATAAAAGTATTGCAGCAGGAACGACAGTAATGTGGATGAGTGTAAGTAAATGAATGAAAGACATATCTCTTTTATCATTTATATAATTCAACCAAAATTGTTCATAGCTTGTCAACCTTACCGGTTCCATATAAATAGGATCTGTTATCTTAGGAAGTATTTTCATTATTTTATGTGCTTGAATATTGGTTTGATACAATGGCAATATAACTACAAATGCTGTACTTAAGTGTTCTGTGCAGAAAAAAAAAGTGATACTGTTGCATATCTGCTTTTGTTTGTTATTATATTCACTTTACATTTTTGTTATTACATTATGCGTATTATTCCTTTTCTTATTTCTACGGCCATTACGGCGGGATTAGTGTTTATGCTTAATCATCGCTGGAGCATCGGTGGAAATAAAACCCCACGGTTAGGAAATTTCCTCAGCCCACAAATAGGTTTCTGGCAAAATGCTGAAGCTGCAAATGTAAATTTTTCAGCAGACCTCAAAACATCTTTATTACAGAACAAGGTTGATGTATATCTTGATGACCGATTAGTACCACATGTATTTGCTCAAAATGAGCATGATGTATATTTTGTTCAAGGCTACTTGCATGCAAAATTCCGTTTGTGGCAAATGGAATTTCAAACGCATGCTGCTGCCGGTAGATTGGCCGAATTGATTGGGGCAAAAAAAGGAGACTATAGTATTCTTGATAATAAGGATCGATATTTTAGAAGGCTTGGTATGGGTTGGGCTGCAGAAAACAGTTTGAAGGCTATGGAATCAAATCCTGATAGTAAAGTGGTATATGATGCCTATACGCAAGGCGTTAATTATTACATTGAAAACCTGCAACCTGAAGATTACCCCGTAGAGTATAAGTTGTTGGATTATGCACCAGAAAAATGGACCAACCTAAAAACAGCTTTCTTACTCAAATATATGAGCTATGATCTTGCAGGATATGATAGAGATTTTGAATATACAAATGCAATGACATTTTTATCGAAAAATAAATTTGAAAAAATTTATCCTTACGGTCAAGATTCATTAGATCCTATTATTCCTAAAAGAACAATGTTTGAAAAACCTGCCATACAGTTGAAGATTCCTGCAAATGCTGATTCTGTTTATTTTAATTACCATGATTCAATACCCATTAATCAAATAAAACCCAATCCTGAAAATGGCAGCAATAACTGGGCTGTAGCGGGCAGCAAAACAGCCAGTGGACGGCCTATTCTTTGCGGCGATCCACACCTTGGACTAAATCTTCCATCTCTTTGGTTTGAAATGCAGTTACATATACCACAATGGAATGCTTATGGTGCTTCCCTTCCTGGTGCACCGGCTATTCCTATTGGTTTTAACGATAGCATTGCGTGGAGTGAAACCAATGCCATGAGGGACGTGAGGGATTATTATTCTATCCGTTTTAAAGATAAATCGCAAAAAGAATATTGGTTTAACGGCGAATGGAAAAAAACAGATTGGCGTATAGATACCATTAAAATAAGGGACGCTGCTGACTATATTGACTCTATACCAATGACAGTATTTGGGCCAGTGATGTACGAAAAACGATTTGGCGATAAGCTCAAAGATGATAAAGCCTATGCTGTTCGATGGAAAGCACATGATCCTAGTAATGATGCATGGACATTTATAAAATTGATAAGAGCAAAAAATTATAATGAGTATGTAGAAGCTATTAAAACCTACGAATGCCCGGGGCAAAATTTTGTATTTGCCGCCAAAAATGGTGATGTGGCCATCTGGAACCAGGGAGCCTTTCCTGCCAAATGGTATAGGCAGGGAGATTTTGTAATGCCAGGTGAAGATAGTAGCTATATGTGGCAAGGCAATATACCTATGAATGAAAATCCGCATATGCTAAATCCGGTAAGAGGGTTTGTAAGTAGCGCTAACCAGTTACCTGTAGATTTTAAAACGTACCCTTATTATCTGGGAGGTAGCTACAGTTTTTATCGTGGTATCATCATCAATAAGAAATTGACAACTATGAAAGATATTACAACACAGGATATGGAACAAATGCAAACGGACAACTATAATATTTTTGCCGCCACTGCGTTACCGGTGCTACTTCGTAATATAGATATGAATAATTTGAATGCTACAGAAAAGGGATATGTTGATCTTTTAAAACAATGGAATTATAAAGCTGACCCAGATGGAAAAGAACAAACAATATTTAATAAATGGTGGAATCAATTCGAAGAAATGGTTTGGAATGATGATATGGAAAAAAGAACAGAATTACCTTATATTTTACCATATGAAAGCACATTGATAGAAGCTATTATAAAGGATACAACTTTTCAATTTATCGACAACAAAGAAACTCCGCAAAAAGAGACTTTAAAGGATATCGTAAAATTATCATTGGAGCAAGCGGTTCAATATTTGGATTCGATAGAAAATGTCAAGAACGATTTAGATTATACTAAAGTAAAAGGAAGTAGCAGTAATTTATTATGGGGGAAAATGAAAGATACGGAAATAGATCATTTAATGAAGTTAATACCCTTTAGCAGAATGCATTTAAATGTGGGGGGAGGTACAAACATTATTAATACCATAAAAAAAGATCACGGCCCAGGCTGGCGTATGATCGTGCACTTAACTGATAAAACAGAAGCTTATGGCGTATATCCAGGTGGGCAAAACGGAAACCCTGGCAGTAAATTTTATGATAATTTCATCGATACTTGGGTGAAAGGCAACTACTATTCGCTATGGGTAATGTCCGAAGACGAGGGCAAGGACGTAAAAGTGAAATGGAAAATGACATTTACTAAAGGATAATATTTGATGGAGTATTATTTATTAATTAGCCTTGCACTTATAAATTAAATATTAAACCAAAATCATCAAGTGGCAGGCTTCTAATTTATAAAGTTATCTGTTACACAAATAAATCCAACTGAACTTCACCAGTTATCTTAGCATTAATTCACTTAAAAAACCAATAAACTATGAAAAAAATGTGCTTACTCGTAGCCATTGCTTTAACTTTTCTAATAAGTTGCCGCAAACCCAGTCAGAGCATCGATAAAGGCTGTGGCTGTAACACAGATTCTGTTTGGCATTATGCTACTTATAACAATTTTGGAGGCCATGCTTATGAAGCAGGCATAGGTTATTCTTCCTACCTACATGGTTGGGTTATTGGAGTTATTATTCCTAATACTCAATATCAACTTACAGCTACATTGAAAGTATGTAACACAGATTTGCCTGCTGTTAAAGCAATTATGCAGACAGGGGGGAGTGCCCACATATCGTTTGCTGGTAAATTAAGAGTACCATGCCCCGAGGACGATTTCGGACCACGTCTTCCTGAAAGTTTAACCGGTTTTATCACTATTGATTCACTCAAAAAACTATAAACTATGAAAAAAACATTTCTTGTATTCTTTTTACAAATTATTTGTTTGAGTATGTATGCTCAAATAATAACGCTTCATTCAAACGGCTATACCAGTACGTTTAAAAAAGTTGATACACTATTTTTTAATGAATATGCCGGAACAAAATTACAGATCAATAAAGCTGCCATTTCTGATAAGCTGATGCAATTAGATCGTTCTTTAGGTATCATTGCCCGTACCATAGACGAATTGGTTACAGTAGACAATGTGATAGGCAGTTCTAAAAAAATATTGAGTACCCCATTTTATGCTTATACCGATGGCACGTTGCAAGCGCCTACCAGCGCTTTATTTTTTACTCCTAAAAACACTTCTACCGTAGTAAATGATTTTAGCAGGTATGGTACAATAGCTGCGCATCCTGTGTTTAAAGGGTCTTATTATATATATCTCAACACAGACTTGTACAACACAGGCGATAAAATATTGGCCCTGTGCAACGAACTTTATAACAAAGGGCTTGCGCAAACGATAGAGCCTGTTTTTATACGACAGACAACATTACATACCGACCCTTTATTGCCTAAAGAATGGAATATTACCAACACAGGCCAATACGGAGGAACTCCCGGAGCAGATATGAAAGTGGCCGATGTATGGACACAGGGTTATACAGGCACAGGTGTAAAAGTAGCAGTTATTGATTTGGGTGTTGATCTAAATCATCCTGATTTGCAAGCAAACTTATTACTTGGCTACGATGCTACAGGAAATGGCAGTGGTGGCGGTCCTAAATACGATGCATATAACTATCATGGCACGAACTGCGCAGGAGTAATAGCTGAAGTACAAAATAGTATTGGTGGCGTAGGGGTTGCTTATAATGCTAAAATTATTCCGATAAGATATGGTATAGGATATATTGACCTTATTTCGGGTGACCTTCATGTCGCAACAAATGATACCTGGGAAAGTAATTCCTTCAATTATGCTGTAAACAATGGAGCTGATATTATTTCTAATTCATGGAGTAACGGTTCGCCCTCAGCCCAATTAGATGCTGCCATTCAAAATGCCGTTACCAAAGGGCGGGGTGGTAAGGGGGCCATTGTTTTGTTTTCAACTGGAAATAACAATAGTGCAGTACATCATCCTGCTATCAATGCTAATGTTATTGCCGTGGGCGCCAGTTCTGAGTGCGATACAAGAAAGCGGTCATCTGATAACCCTGCTCTTGTAACTTCTGGTGTTTCACCCGATCCCTTGGGTGTAAGTTGCGATGAAGAATTTTGGTGGGGCAGCAATTATGGTACTAATTTAGATGTAATAGCGCCAGGTGTTTATATTACCACCACCAGATTACCCTCAGGTACTGATTATTCCAATGCGTATATGAATGATTTCTACGGTACGTCTGCTGCATGCCCTAATGTGGCAGGAGTAATGGCTTTAATTTTATCAGCTAATCCAAACTTAACGGGGCAACAAGCAAGAAATATTTTAGAAAGTACCTGTGATAAAGTTGGTGGGTATACCTATCAATCTGGCGTGCCTGGACAACCGAATGGAACATGGAGCGATGATGCGGGTTATGGCCGTATCAATGCTGCTACTGCGGTTTGCAAAGCGCTTACCAGCAATTTAACGATAACAGGCAATGCAAGTGTATGCACGAATGCTACCTATACTATCAATGCACCCATAGGCAGCACGGTTACCTGGAGCGCCACCCCGGTGGGCATTGTAACCCTTGCCCCCAGCGGTAACAGCGTTGTGACGACAAAAGCCGCCAATGGTTCGGTAACCATCACTGCAAACGTTACGGGCGTTTGTGCTGGAATTACCGTAGCTCCCATTATCAAAAAAATTAATGTAGGAACGCCTGCTTATCCAAACGTAACCCAATTTGCAAATTCCTGTCTTGGAGGAACTGATTGGGAATTGGGATTGCAAGCGAGTAGCACTGACCCATCCACCAGCCAATATATATGGAGTAAAAACGGAACTCCGGGAGCAGCTACTACATCACCTACCTACTATACATACGTATTTCCCTCATCTTGCATGACCATAGGGGTACGTGCTGGTAATGCTTGTGGCTTTGGAGAAGAAAATTTAATGCCGTTTTGTTCCCCTTGCTCTGGTGTGGTTGTTTCACCAAATCCAGCAAAAGAACAACTAAATGTTACCTTGACCGATGCTTTCTTAGGTAAACAAAAAACCAATGAAGATATCATTTTCAAAATGTATGAATTGAATAGTTCTATCCTACTTCGGCAATGGCATTTTAAAAATAATCAGAAGGTCTATTCCTTAAATTTAACAGGTATACACAAAGGAAATTTCATTCTGGAAATAACAAATGGTCATCAAAAAGAAAGTAAGCACATTCTTATTCAAGAATAAAAATGATGAAGGTGCCTTTATAGTAAGGCAGCCTTATTTTTGCCGGGAAAGAAGGCTTAGAAACTGACTAAAACTAATAATTAATATATGAAGTTCATTATAGTTCTTATTCTTACGGGATTGCTGGCATTTGCTTTAGGTGGCTACCTTGATTGGTGGAGTATTGCCATTGCTGCATTTGTAGTGGCCGTATTTATTCCTCAGAAGCCATGGCAAGCATGGTTGAGTGGTTTTCTAGGCATTTTCTTGCTATGGGGCGGATTGAGCTATATTATTAATAAAAAAAACGATGGACTTTTTACTTATAAAATAGCTAATGTATTACCATTGAATGGAAATGTTTACTTGCTCCTGTTTATTACAGCTATTGTGGGGGCGCTAGTAGCAGGATTTGCAGCGCTAAGCGCCAGTTATTTAAGGAAGAAGCGTGGATAAATAAATGATTCAACCCATTGAAGGAGTTAATTAAATATAATATCTGCTTCAGTTCGAGAAGATATAAACCGGGTCAACAGAAAACTTCTAACTGCCAGAAGAAAACTTTTTACTTCAGTTAAAAAATTATTAACTGATGAGAGAAAACTACTAACTGTAAATAGAAACCAACTAACTTCCAAAAGAAAACTCCTTACTGCTAGAAGAAAATTGATCATAGTAAGAAAAGAAAATAAATGCGTAAATGATAAATAATAAACCCGGTTTACACATAAACATACTGCCGGATAATTTTTAATAATATGGATGTTAAAATAGAACTAAGCTGGAAAAAGCACTTAGAGACCGAATTCTCAAAGTCCTATTTTCTACAAATTATTACGCACTTAAAAACAGAACGTGCTGCTGGTAAAACAATCTATCCGCCAGGTCCGCTGATATTTAATGCGTTTGATAAAACCCCCTGGAGCAAACTAAAAGCAGTTATACTTGGCCAGGATCCTTACCACAACCCAGGACAGGCGATGGGTTTAAGTTTTTCAGTGCCAGATGGCGTACCGTTACCTCCCTCATTGGTGAATATATATAAAGAATTGCAATCAGATATTGGAATGCCTATTCCAAAAACGGGTAACTTGACGCCCTGGACTGAACAGGGAATTCTGTTGTTGAATGCTTGCCTTACCGTACGGGCTAACGAGCCTAATAGCCATGCGCAGATTGGTTGGCATCAATTTACCAATGCTGTAATTCAAAAAATCTCTGATGAAAAAAAAGGAATTGTTTTCTTATTGTGGGGGAAATTTGCACATGCCAAGCAAATATTGATTGATGAAGGAAAGCATCATGTACTAAAGGCAGCGCATCCTTCGCCATTAAGTGCATCGAACGGCTTTTTTGGCTGTAAACATTTTAGTAAGACCAATGAATTGTTGAAAAAGGATGGAAAAGAAGTAATAAATTGGAAAATATGAATAATTTTTATAATTAATAAGTTAAGTGTATTTTGTTCATTTGAATACCACAGATGGATCAAATTTTCAACTAAATGAAAATAATTAAGGAAGTATTCGGCCGGATATGGGCAGTATGGGGAGTCATTATTTTTACTGTAACAATGTTGATAGTAATTATTCCATTATGTATTACTTATTTAATTCCTGAACCATCCGGAATGCGTATTTATGCTTGGATCAGCCGTTGGTGGATGAGGATTTTTCTTTTTTTAATCAGCTGCCCGTTTAAAATTTATGGCAGAGAAAACTTTAAGAAAGGACAAAATTATGTAGTAATAGCAAATCATAATTCCTTGTTGGATGTACCATTACTGACACCTTTTTTACCTGGTGGAAACAAAACAATTGCAAAAAAAACGATGGCAAAAATACCCCTTTTTGGATGGATATATGCAAGAGGTTCTGTGCTGATAGATAGAAACAATGATGAAAGTCGAAAGAAAAGTTTTGATAATATGAAGGCTGTACTGAGTAGTGGACTAAATATGGTTATCTATCCAGAAGGAACCAGAAATAGAACAGAGCAACCGCTTAAAAAATTTTATGACGGAGCTTTCCGCCTGGCTGTGCATACACAAAAACATATTATTCCTATTTGCATTTTTGGAACGAACAAGGCATTGCCGGTGACAAGATCTTTTTATTTGATGCCTACTGTTCTTACAGTATATATTCTTCCTGCTATTAATGTGGAAGGACATACAGCAGAATCATTGAAAAAAAGTTCATTTAATACGATGTGGGAGTTTATTCGTCTTTCAACTCAACAAAAGATAAGCTAAGTATAAAAGAAAAAGATAATCTTTCATATCGTCTCATCAGAGAGTTATTAATCTTATTATTTCATCACATGTTATTTGTAACTTAAAAAACCTTGAAGAATAGGTTTTTCAAGCTAAGATTAATTTATGTAATCTAATCTAATACTGTAGATATTAAAGAACTGTCTGGAAAGTTCTTGTCCTATTAATTTTCAGATCACGAAGTATACCACTTTTAGGATTGATGCTGATGTTGAAAGATGGATATAACCCCACGGGAGTAACATTGATAGACAATTGCCAACAGTGCATTTCACGGCTGATAAACATAGAAAATTGTTCTAATTTGATATTTTTTGCATCTATAAAACCAGAGCCACCTATCTTCCACTTAGGTGTTAAACTAAAGTCGCCATTTAGGGTCATGCTAGCAGAAGTAGTAGAGGTAAGACCACTAAAATCAGGCTTTAGCTGTTTTGAAAAAATCATTGAAAATGATAAGTCTATAGACCAGGGAATAGTAAAATCAGTAAATTCAGCGGGATGGTTCCGTATATATTCCTGCTGTCTGAAGTCTTCATCAGGATTGTAATAATCGCTTGTGCGCTCATTCTTTTCATCTTTCTTCTTTTTCTCATCTTTGCTTTTGCTTTGAAATTTGGTACTAATAGAAAGCCTACCGCTGTTAATATTACCAAGTTTGAATTTTTCTCCCTGCCATGCATAAAAACGTGTACGGTTACCAGATTTATCCTGTATATATGGCACAACTGAAGTACTGGCGTCAATGTTTATTTTATCAAACAAAGTAGTGCCTATAGTAATAGCAATGTCGTTGAGTTTGCAAGTGTCGCCTGGTGCAAAAAAATTATAACCGCTATTGATAGAAAAATTATCGAGCAGCCTAATCTTTTTTGTGCCTTTTCCTGTTGTGTCGCTTTTGTCTTTTACTTTGGCTTCTAATTGTTGACTGATACCGAAACCCATTCCGGCAAATGTACCTGGTGAAGAACCAGGGCTTCCATTGAAAGCTGAGAAACGGACTGTGTCTTTTAATGCATTCACCTGCATATCATAATAAAATTTCTTTACCAAATCTGGTTTATAATTGATACTGAAATTTGGCCTGATCGTATGCCTGATAGCTACAAGGTTACTTTTTTTGAAATTAAATGTTCCAAAAATGGCGGTTTGAAATCCG
>JADMIO011761903.1_pt1 | contig 16931 bp, 36 predicted proteins | sample 8958161 | NCBI WGS metagenome assembly JADMIO01 (sample SAMN16585339, study PRJNA669376) | soil metagenome | isolation source: Crop rotation soil | place: USA: Cullars Rotation, Alabama | collected 2011
CTTTCCCAGGCAGACGCCGACAGCAAAGCAACTCAGGACATCAATACCAACGGACAGAGTTACGCCAACATAAACGGGACGTGTACAAAATGCTCATGGTGGAATAAACTATGGGGAAAATGTAAATGAGTAGGGAGGATAAAATAATTGCCGGGGTGTTTGTGGCGGTCGCGCTCGGACTTGTGTTCGCGCTGTTTCGCTGGCTTGGAATTTTTTAAAGGAGGTCTACGGAACCATAGCGTATAACACCTATGGATGGAGGTAATGGCGGTTTTGGTTATCTGTACCCTGTGAATTTAAACCCACAAAAAATGAAATGGAGCAGCAAAACGAAAACAAACGACTTGCCTACATCGAAAAGAAGATTGACGAGTTCACCTTCCGGTTGTTCGGTAATAAGAAACTGGACAGGAACGACGAGGGTGTTATCGGTGATATTCTTGAAGACATCCAACAGCTAAAGGATAACCAATTTGAAATGAAGCAGGAGTTCCAAAAACAGGAAAAAACGCAGATAAAGTACAACGTTCAAACGGCGATCATGTGGGCTTCGCTGGGTGGGACGGCTGCGCTGATCCTTGCCTACCTCATCAGTAAAATTCATCCATGAAATTCGGACGCAAACAGATCAACAAACCAACGCCTGCCTCGATCAATTTCTGGGTTAGAGGTTGGTCAGTCGGTGGGCTTGTACTAATCGGGGCAATGAAAACTGTTCCCTTTCACATCAGCCCTGAATTACTGGAAGATTTTAACTGGTGTCTCGGAACGAGTGTAGCGATAGCGAACGCGATTGCTCCCTTATTTGGAGCGGACATAAACGGTCCGGTTGTGCCTATTGATAAAGTGACAGCGGTAGAGGAGGAGAAAAAATGATTGTTTGGAGAATAAAACGTCTTTTATGCTTGATGTTTGGACACAACTACTCAAAGTGGATTCATGAGCTACATGATAGGGAATTATTCTCGAACTCAAAGAAACGGATTTGTAGCAGGTGCGGAGAAGTCGTTTTTCAAATCACCACCAATGATTTATAACCAAGTATTTCTTAACCAATAAAATATATAGCCATGAGTTTAGGTAACACACTTTTAAACATTCTCAAAGGCGCTGCCGAAGCAGCAGAAGAACAGGCCATCGTTGTTGAACTCCAACAAATCCACGACGCCGATCAAACCGAGTGGGCAACAGTCTGCGACGGTGCTTCGATTTTCGCGGCAAAGATTCAGGCAAAGTCAAACTCTGCTTTTGTAAAAGCCATCATGCAGGGAATTATTGACGCGGTTGAAACGTCAAGGGAAAACAACCCCGGCCCTGCTCAAACAGGTGATACAAACGCCGGTGGCCAGTAAGTACCGGATAAAACCAGACCGGTTTCTGGGTTTCACGGTTCAGGTGAGGCGCTTCTTCATTTGGTGGCAAGTGAACCTCCATAACGGAACAAATTCATTTCCATCAAGAGAAGGAGCGCAGCGCTGGATCGATGACGGATGCCCCTACCTCGATGTTTACGATTTACAGTCAATGCAGAAATATTATGAAAAAAGCGATCATCCATAAGACCAAAAACGGACAATTCAGGTTTAACCTTATTGCGAAAAACGGTGAGATCATCGCCACTTCCGAGACCTACACCCGCCGGAGTTCAGCAAAGAAGGTTCTGAAAAAACACTTTCCAGACTTTAATATCCAGCCATGAAATATAGTCCCACCGACATAGCACGGCAATTCCTTTTTGTTAGGGAAGCCGGTCAGAATAAAGGCCAGCGGGTCGAAGCAATTCAGCACTGGTCAGGAGGCCAGCCAGAACAGTCCTGGTGCGCTTATTTCGCAACGATGGTGCTTGATATCTGCTTTCAGGGAACCGCGCCTATACCGCGCCTGGGAGCCTGCCAGGAGGTCTATAACATGGCAAAGGCAAAGGGGTGGCTGACTGCCACGCCGGCAAAGGATGACCTGTTTTTGTACGTCAATGACGCCGACCACGCCCATCACATTGGATTTGTCACGGATCCCGGTCAGGGGATCGCTGGAAACACTTCAGCTGACGGCACCAGCTCGAACGGTGACAGAGTTGCGGAGCACGGAATAAGTGCTGGTCCACACGTCAAATACGTTCATTATCCCAGGTGAAACCAAACAGGCGATATGATGAAAGTCTTTTAACGCTTATCCTACCATACGGAGCGATGGCCTTTCTTCTATGTTCGATTTGGTTTGTAGTGAAAGGCTGTTAAACTTACTGGCGATTTTGCCAGTTATTTAGGGTTATTACAAGCATCTTGGTAATTGTACCCCGGCAGTCTTGTCGGGGTTTTTATGCAGCCGGACCGCTAAAGAAAACGCAGGACGCATGAGTTAACATGCGAACTCCATATAAGGTAGTTTTATGTTAAATGGCGCACAAGGAATTTGATTGAGGGCGTGAGAACGCGGGACTGCCCCTATTAGAACGAATGGCGTAGATTCAGGGGATGGAGTCGGTGTTAAACATAGCAAACCCGAAGTCTGATGAAATTCAGCGTTATTTTCTGATAAGGCACATTTTCCTGCAACAGTTATCGGTAATTCTTCTAAAGCGTCAACAAAGGTATTACACTGAATATGTTGATTTTAATGAGCTAGATGACGACATTGAGAAAAACTATTCAATTTTTAAATGTAGTCGCACAGAGTTGGACTTCATCAGCACTGGTCTCGACATAGAGGACTACATCAGAGTAACAGTCCTTATACTAGACGATGGATCAAAAACTCCTTTTGTTCGAATGCTTAAAAAAGGAATGACGTCTGTGCTTACAGGAGAATTCAAGATGTTGGCAGTTAAACGAGAAACTGAAATAAGAAATCTGACACTCATTGAAAAATCAATAAAAGCTCACAAGGATCAGAAATTTCTAAACGGCTTTCTAATATTGGCGACGTTTCTAGCGGCTGTTATGCCTTTTGTTGTTGCAGAATTTTTCCCTCCAAAGATTATCGTAACTGTTCCGGAACAGGTCTTCCGTCCGGATATTCGTATAGATAGCGTATGGTTACATCGGCAGGTTGACGATGTGATACAAAAAAGGCTATCCATCCCCCAACAAGCAGAAGCCAAAGGACGACCACACCCCAAAAAGGGAGTGCAATGAGATTATCTTTTACATCAACTTTCGTTTAAACGTTTTTTCTTCGCCTTCGGCTCAGTTGCCTGCCTTACGGCAGAATCAAATTCCTTTTTTAACCCTTCCCCGCTCGCATTGGAAAAGAAACATACAATGCTCGCTTCTCGTAGGCTAACCATGTTAACATAATATAGCCTTATATAATAGTTCGAGAAGATGCGTCCTGCGTGTACGATTTTTTCTTTTAAAGAACTGAGGTTTGTTGTGCGAAAAAATCGTCCCATTACCATGAAGGTAATATTTTCTTTGATTACAAAAATCTGAACAATTTCTAGTTTTCCCGTTTAGTTCGATTCTCGTCGCCTCCACCAATTAACTGATAGTCAATCTGATGTATTACAAAGGGTTGACTATCTGCATTAATTAAGAACTGATTTAGTTTGTTTTTTTAAAGAATCGGTAGTTTTAGTAAAACGTCTTACTAAAAAATTACCACTTTTCTTACTAATGGCGACCGCGACGGCCATCTTGAAAAAGGCATATAAGCTCAAGGACGGCACTTATCCAATTGTGATACGTGTGATCAACGGAAAAAAGCAATCCTTTCATTCGGTCGGATATCGCGTCAGGGAAGATCAGTTCAAATCTGGGTTGGTCACAAAGCACAAGGACGCGGTGATCATCAATTCCAAGATCTCGGAGAAACTCTCAAAAGCCCGAAAGTACATCGCTGACTGTAAGGAGCGAAACAGGCCCATTGACTTTAGGCTGATGTTTTCAGCCCACAGGTCACACTCTTTCATTGACTACTTACGCCAGCGGTCAAAAGAATTCAAAGCCCGTGGTATGGTTGTTATGAGGCAGAAAGCGGACCGGTTTGTAAAAGAACTTCAGCTAGTCTTCCAAGAGCTTTATTTTGATCAGCTGAACCGCCAAGCGATTGAACGATATGATAGCTATCTCCAAAAGGTTGGTAACTCAGCCAACACTCGCCACAAGAAAATAGAATTTTTGGGTAAGTTTTTTCAGGATGCAGTTCGTGATGGGAAAGCTGAAGGTCCAAATCCATTCCGTGAATATAAAATAAAAACCACTCCGGTTGGTATGTTCTATAGCCAATGTCAAGAAAATCAGCCATTTGTTGCTGAGTGAGGTTCTTAGCTTCCCTGAACTCTTGCAATTCCTCGCCTAAATGTCGTGTTTGATTAGAAGATTTCAAATAAAAGTGCTTTTAATTTCGAAAAAATTCACGCGCTAAAATCTGCATATCGCGCAAATAGTTGCGTATATTCGTTGTGTCAAACACAAAATAACACAGACAGATGATAATACCCAAAGAACTTCTCGCAAAATGGAAAGTGCTCAGGTCGCCGGGGGATGCCGAGAAGATGTCCGAGCAACTTCCGGGGTCTGCGGCTGAAACCTTTAATCGGGCTTTTCGTGACGAAAAATGTAGGGACGAAGTATTTAAGGTAATCGCTGATTTCTACGAGAGCAAAGCCGAACTGGTGAAGCAATACTTGTAAACACAAACATCGCAGTTATGCACCAAAGCCACAACCATACAGGAACAGTCGGGAAGATGCAGGAATACTCAGGGACGATGTTCGTTGAAGTCCCGGTTGAGCGTTGGGAGAAAATTGAAGAATGCGTGGTAAGAGATGAAGACCTGGTTCCTGAAACGGTTGTGATGAACGAACTCGGCATCGGCAAGAAAACGCTTGCAAACCTGATGTGGTGCGGACGGATCACGCGCAAGATGTACACGGTCGCAGTCAACGGACGGAAATTTTTCAGAAATAAAATGATCCTCGGATTAAAGAAATGAAAGTAGAACTCGAAGACCTTTTAACGGTCAAGGAAGTATCACCCAAAATCGGTTGGGCAGTGCAGACGATCTATGACAAGATCCACAAAGGGACGTTTCCTTTTCCGTTTTTGAAGATAGGCGCTTCGATAATGTTCCGGCCTACTGATGTGGAGGATTTTTTAAAAAGAAGAACTGTGAAGCAAACAGCATAAAACTGGCCGAAAGGCAGCCCGCAAGGGAGTGGCAGGCCGTTACCCACATAGGGCGTACCGGAAACGGACGGCTTGCCCAATTTTTTAAAAACAACTTTTATGACAATAGAATTAACCCAAACCGTTACAGAGAAAAAGCAGGTGAATATCCCTGTTCCTTGTTTTTGGAAAGATGAAGTCAATGAGACGCTGGAGGAGCTTGGCTACAAACCGAGTTACGTTGCTGTTCTTGACGATCAAACTGCGGTAAGAATCTTTCGCTCACAGGATTTCACTTCCATCATTCACGGTTCAATACAAAACCTGAATGCTGAGCTTGTAAAGGCGCAGGAAAAATGGATGCTCTGCTCAGAAGAAGAATTCTTCCAGGTCTATAACGACACGCTGGAATCCATCAGGCTTAAACCTGAACTGGTATGACACAGGACAAGCGCCACGAAAAAGCAGCTAGACTGTGCCGGGAGATCAAGGCTTGTGAGGGGATCATGTCAATCGCTGATTTTATGATTCAGCCTTCAACGATTGCCAGCTGGCGGGTTAATTACTACCAAAGGAAAGTGAACGAGTATCACAAGCTGATGGCTGAGATTTCAAGAGAGTACGAAAAAGAGTTTGCAGTTCTTTAAAATAGTTGGCTGTGTCGGCGCTCCCGAAAGTCAAGCGGTCGAGTACGAAATCTGTAAGCTAGTGAAAAATCGTCCGGAAGATAGTAGCTGGATGCAGAAAGTAGGAAAGGGTAACGAGCCCGCCAGCCAATCCCTTCGGGGATCAAACAATTCAAATGAAAACCTTTTATCTAATAATCATGATTGCCTGTTCAAGCTGCGGTCGTTGGTGTGATCCAGCAAAGATTCAGAGCGGAGCAAGCGAAAGACACCATGACACCAAAAAGTTTAGGGTGATGAGCACAAAGCAGTACGGTAAGAACTGTTTGGTAAGACTTGAAAACATGAAACTAAAAACCCGGAGTGTGTGCGAGTGTGACTGTAGGACGATCAAGCCGGGAACCTGGATAAGCGTGAATTAAAGAGTCTTCATATAGGATGGAATCATATCCGGGGTTCTGTTTCAACAGCGACCCCCTTTTTAAAAAAAACAAAACAAATACAAATTTATGGCAACAGAAATTTATCTACAACCGGAACTAGAAGAACTCGTTATTGATGCTGATAAAAAACAGGAATGGTCCCAAAAAATATCCGACCTCGGACTGGATGGGCAGCTTGAGTTAACCGGCAACTCAGCAACGAAGGCAGCTTCTCCGTACACGTTCATGAACAGGACGATGATAATGACATTCGGGACTATCTGCCCGACGAAAATTCCCGTCGAGAAGTATAATAAGTCTGTGATTCCGATCGATGTTCTTTCTCACATCGCGCTTTGCCGGCAAGAGGGGTACTTCAAAAAACTTGAAGTGTGGTACGACGACAAAACTCCTGACCCAATCCTGGTAGGGTATATCAAAGACGGATACGGAGAAAAGACAATTCACCTTATCGCTCGTTGGGGAGATGAAATCATTCCTTACGAACAGCTTATTGAAAAGGCGATCCGCAGATATACAGAGCAGTTTGTTCTTGGGTTAAAAGAATTGAAAGGAGAATGCGAGTCGCTTCTAACTACCGCTGATGTGGCTATAAGGCAACTATTTGCTGGACAGAAAAACGAGTGGCAGATCAAGCCATCTTTTCCAAGCATGACTGCAATTTAAACTTCTCCATCTACAGTGATGGTGGCAAGAATAGTATGACAGGGCTGCGTTTCAACGCTGGCCCTCTTTTTAAAAACTTATGGACACAACTAAAATATCAAACGTCGAATTCGAGAGTAAAGGCCACTGGATCAGTGACAACTATGTAGTGGACGAGGTAATAATACTTTCTGCCGATTACGACGGTCGCCCAATGACATCGGATGAGATATCTGAGATCGATTCCGAGTTCATATATGACAAGTTCCACCAATTATATTAACCATGACCCAACTTCTTTACGGACTGATTTTATTCCTGGCGGGAGCAGCAACAGCATCGCTGATTATCCTGTTCATTCAATTCCGTCAAAACAAAGATTTTTCCTGGCCTTCCGAAACAATGAAAAGGGAGCCTGATTCGATATACGATTAAAAAAAATGGGCAGTTACGAGCTGCCCAAAAAAGAAAACAAAAACACAAGTTATGAAATCATCTGAAAAAGTCGGCCAGATCGCGAAAGCGATTGTCGCGGTGATGAAAGAAGTGAAGGGTATTGAGAAAAGCATGACCGTTGGCACTGGCAACAGTTCATACAAGGGCGTTTCTGACAAAGACGTTAAAAAGGAAGTGGGGGCGGCAATGGAGAAGCACGGCCTGAGCCTTCTGCCTACCGAGATAACGCCCGATCTCAGGATCGAAAGATGGGAGGAAACCGGCCAATACGGCGCAAAGCAAAAGCAGCAGGTATTCGCAAGTGTTGAAACAAAATACATCCTCCTTCACGAAAGCGGTGAATGGATTGAGGTAGCGGGTTACGGTCATGGAGTAGATAGCCAGGATAAGGCGGCGGGGAAGGCTACGACGTACGCGCTCAAATATGCGATGCTTTACAGCTTCATGGTACCAACGGGTAAGATAGACGATGCTGAGACCGTTCATTCTGATAACTACGAAGCTCCGCCTAAAACTAGCTCCTATAATCACAAAGAGCTTTCAAAGAACGGCCTTCCCCTGATCAGCAATCTCCAGCTCAAGAAAGTGCTCGAAAGAATTCAGGGCGGAGAAATCGACGTGTACTACAAGGCTAAAGCCGAATTCTCCTTTGAGAAGATCCAGGAGGATTTGATCGATAAAGCATTCCAAACAGTCAAAAAGCAAAAGGAGGTCGCATGAGAAATGAGGATATCTATCACGACATCAACCAGGCGCAATACTCAGAAATGGAGCAGATGGGATCAAGCGAGATCATTCTTTCTCCTGATCATATCCCGGTACTCTCAAAGACCAACGCGGCCACCTTTCATAAGATGGTAAAGCAAAGAATCTTCGATACCGGCAACGGCCTTTTTGAATACATCGAGACAGTAAAATTCATGGCGGCGCTCGACAAGCAAATCAACGGGGATTCTGCTGCGAAAATAGAACCCGATATTGAGCTACTTGGATATATCCGGGAAAGAATTCATACCGAAGGGGAGAAAGACAAACTCACTACTTCAAGGGGGGTAAAGTTTGAGTGCGCTGAGACCGGAAGTTCTTACGATTTCTCGAAGTGTGGCGATCCGGTCTTGGCAGACCTGGAACAAAAGGCGAAAGAGGCCGCTGACGCGCTGAAGGCACGGAAGGAGTTTCTAAAAACAGTACCGACTTCAGGACTGACGGTAACGGACACTGAAACCGGCGAGACTTCAACCATTTTCCCGCCGACGAAAACATCGAAATCCAGCTACAAGGTCACGCTTCCGAAATGAGTCGTGAGTTCATCATACGGAAAAACGAGTCTAACGCCTGGAATAACACCTCGATCCTGTGGGACTATTTAAAGTCCCTTCCGGAGGGGAAGTATAAAATCACAGTCCAGAAGGCAGACAAAAGAACCCTGCCGCAAAACGCTTGGATTCACGCTGTACTTCCGCTTATCCGGGATGGGTTAAGAGAACAGGGCTACAACGAGATCAGAACGCTTGATGATGCTAAGGATTTCATAAAGACCATGTTTTTCAAAAAAGCTGTGACTAACGGAATTGAGACGGTAGAGATAGTTCAGGGAACGAGTGAAACGTCAAAGCTCGATTTCGCCAGCAGGGCAGAAGATATTATTCAGTGGGCGCATGAATATTTAGGGATTGACATTGCGCCTCCTAACCATCAATTTGAATTTTTCGAATGAAAGTATATGTTATTATAAGAGAATACGATTTCGGTATAGATGACGGAGGAACCGACCATGCAGTATTTGCTGTCTTTTCAACAAAAGATATGGCTGATACTTATGTGAAAAATCATCGCATAGGCACGGATTAGACATAGAGGAATTTGAACTTGATGAATTCTCGAATTTATAAAGTGATAACTAAAAAAGTACACTCCATCCCGAAGCTGACAAAAAAGGCCCAGACAGTTTTCAATGCCTTTATCCGAAAGCGGGACCAAAACAAGGGTTGTATTTCCTGTGGAGCACCGGTAAGCGAGGCGGGGCATTATTTATCGGCTGGACATTACTCAGCTCTCAGGTTTAATGAAATGAACACCAACGGCCAGTGTACAAGGTGCAACTGTTTTTTATCAGGGAATTTGATTCACTACCGCCAGGGACTTGTGAAAAGGTACGGTGAAGCTAAAGTTTTGATGCTGGAAAATTCTGTGGCGATACGGTCGGTGAAAAAATGGAGCCGGTTTGAACTTGAAGCAATAATTGAAATGTATAAATCAAAGGAGTGATAAAGTATTACTGATGATTGTAAATAAGCAATTAGCAAGTAGCGTAGGTGTTGATTCTAAAGATCTATGGGAAACCCCTAATAATATTTTTTCTATTCTGAATGAGACGTTTCATTTTACCCTTGATCCCTGCGCAACTAAAGAAACAGCAAAATGTTCTTGGTATTTCACTCCTGCTCAAAACGGGTTGAAACAAAAATGGTGCGGAGCCGTTGTTTTTTGTAACCCTCCTTACAGTCGCGGAAATGTTGATCTGTGGGTTAAGAAGTGTTTTAACAACAGGAATTGTGCAATTATAGTCGCCTTGCTTCCTGTTTCGACGTCATCGGATTGGTTTCAAAAATATTGTATTGGTCAAACTATATATTTCATCGATAAGCGAGTGCGGTTCATAGGTGCGGAGTACACGGCCCCCTTCAGTAGTATGATCGTGCATTTCAATGATCGTAACGAAGTAAAAACATTCAAACAGAATGCAGCAAGAATTTGACTTTCTCCACTCCCGGGAGAACAACTCTCATAGCCAGGCCATCCTGGAAGAAAACTATGAGCGGTTAAACGCCAAGTGCCAGTTGACGCTGGATCTATTGAGGAAGGGTGTGAGGTTGACGGTGAGATCGGCCTTGTTGGATTACGGAATCAGTTCGCTACCGAGGAGAATCCTCGATTTGAAGGAAAAGGGGATTGATGTAAAAAGCGAAATGACTGGAAGGTTTAAAGAATACTATTTGTAATAACGAACCCGACTAATGAACTATTCTGAAAAACTAAAAGATCCGCGCTGGCAGAAGATGAAATCCATGATCCAAATCAGGGACCAGTTTACCTGTCAAAAATGCGGCGACAAAGGAACGACGCTCCATGTCCACCACAGGCATTATTTAGGGGGCCGTGATCCCTGGGACTATCCAGAACAGCTTTTGGTATTGATCTGTGCAAAATGCCACGAGGAGGAAGAAAGGTCCGCTGATATCTTAAAAGAAATGATTCCCGCGCTCCATTACTGGGGTTATTTCAACACCGATATTCAGAAAGTCGTCAACGAACTTATTCAATCCAAAATCCCCGTGATAACAAATGGCGAAGGGTGATTTCTTTTTCCCGTTCATGTATCAACGCTTTTACACAAGCACCCGGGGTTGGACCGAGGAGCAGGAGGGCGCATATCTGAGGCTTTTAACGTACCAATTTGATCAGGGAAGCATACCTAATGATATGAAGTTGATCAAGAAAATATCTCCAAAAGCTGTTAAATATTGGAGCTTTTTTTCATCAAAATTTATTCAAAATTCTGAAGGGAATTTTATCAATCCAGTGATGGCCGAGCTAAGGGAAAAAGCAAATTCAGCGCACGAAATCAGGTCTTTAAATGGAAAGAAGGGAGCGCAAAAAAAATGGCAAGGCCATCAGTTAGCCAATGGCATTCCAGTAACCAATAACCATAACCAGAAAGAGCGTACACTACAGCAGGAAGGAGAAGATCGCGCGCCCGGACTTCAAAATTCAAATCTGTATCGCAAACCGGTCATCCCTACTAAACAACAAGTTTGGGAAGTATTCACGGGGTGCGTATCCGACAGATCGAAGGCCAGGAAGATGGCAAAGGCTTTCTGGGAGAAGTATGAGGGAACTGGCTGGTTCATCAACGGAAGTCCGGTAGTTAGTTTCTCAGCCTTAGCGCAGAAGTTCATAACGACGTGGAATGACAAAGAAAAATCGCAGGAAGCTCCTACAACACACCTGAAGCCGATATGATCGAGTTAAAAAACTATATCCATCATTCCAAAGACCTGGAGAAAGCGATTCTGGGAGCGTGCCTGCTGGAGAAATTGGCCTTCGGCAGGATCTACGGGATCGTTGATGTTGAGAGTTTTTACTTCGACGATCACAAGTTGGTTTTCCAGTCTCTGAAGGAAATGTTCGATCAAAACATCCCTATCGACTCATTCACTCTTTTGGAATTCATGGCCCGGACCGGCCGGACGTTTTCAGAGAATTCTGAGTACGTGATCGCTGGCCTGACTAACGCGGTTGTGTCCTCGGCTCACTTGGAATATCACTGCCACCTGGTCAAGGATATGTGGCGAAAAAGGAAGGTCATCGAACTGAAGTATAAGAGCCTACAGAGTGATGATCCCGGCGAAAATATCAGGGATATCCAGACTGATATCAACCAAATCCTTTCAGGTCACGTTCGCCGGGATTGGTACGACATGAGCCAGTTGATGTATGACCTTATCCTTCACCAGGAGGACATGAAAATCGGCAGGCGGTCTTTCGTTACCACAGGATTTAAAAAGCTGGACCAACTCAACGGTGGGTTTTACAACGGGCAGCTTGTGGTGATCGGCGCCAGGCCGTCCGTTGGAAAATCTGCTCTGATGGGGCAAATGGCGCTGACCATGGCGCGGAACGGCAAGAAGGTCGGAATCATCTCCCTTGAGATGAATAACACTGAGATCGCGGCCAGACTCGCTTCTATCGAAACGGGAATTGATTTCGGGACGATTTTCAGAACCATCGCGCATGACGAGGCCTTACACAAACGGTTTTACGACAAGGTTTCACGGGAAACTATCAATCTGCCCATTTACCTAAGCGACAAGACCCAGGTGGGAGTGAATGAGATCAGGGCTAAGGCTATCAAACTAAAAGCCTCAAAAGGCTGTGATTGCCTCATGGTTGACTATCTCCAGCTGATCGATACAACAGAGCGGAACTATAACCGGGAGCAGGAAGTGGCTAAAATGAGCCGTGGATTGAAACTAATGGCTCAAGAGCTGGATGTTCCCGTAGTGCTTCTATGCCAGCTTAACCGCCAGGTCACAGCGAGATCATACAAAGACAGGTTTCCCAAACTCTCAGATCTCAGGGAATCGGGAGCAATCGAGCAGGACGCGGATGTCGTGATGTTCATTCACCGGGATTACATGAGCGGTTGGCAAACGGACGAGAGCGGAAGGACGACGGAATTTGAAGCGGATCTATTGGTTCCAAAGTGGCGAAACGGTGCGACGTGTCACTTGCCTCTTGATTTTGATCCTCCGAAAATGAAGTTTTCAGAAAGAAAGGAAACGTCGTTTGTGCCGGTGGCATCGTTGCCGTACAAAGACAAGGAAGATCCTTTTTAAAAGTTCTTTTCAAAATAGGTGTGTCAGGGCATGGGAGGCTGTGGCGGAAACGTTATTTGGGTTCCGGGGCGAGACGGTCGATCTCGGTAATATTTCCGGCAAAGCAGGCTATACACGGCCTGCCAGCCTTCCCGTTGTCCTGACCATTTAAAAAAAATAAGTTATGATAAAATGAAAACAGGTAGAAAACCAGTACACGGCCACGCGGGTCGTTTAGCAAAGAGGCCACCAGAGTATGTGGCGTGTGATCACATGAAAAGACGATGCCTTAACAAACAGCATCCTGCGTATAAGGACTATGGTGGTCGTGGAATAGGAATATGCGAAAGCTGGCTGCTGTTTGAAAACTTCCTGAAAGACATGGGTAACAAACCTAGCGCAAAACATACTTTGGATAGGATAAATAATGATGGCGACTACGAACCCGGTAATGTAAGGTGGGCGACGAGAAAAGAGCAGGCTCGAAATCAAAGAAACAATCGGCGGATCACTTTTGGCGGTGAGTGTCTTACTGTCACTGAATGGGCGGAAAGGTTGAATATAGATAGGCTTTTAATCTACAGGCGGCTCTCGTGGGGATGGTCTGAGGTTGACGCGCTAACCAAGCCAAGCAGAAAGTCAGCCAATCCTTTCATCGTTCAGTAATTCTATTTGACAATGAGAAAAACTATTTGGTGTTTGCTGAGGACACTCCGAAACGACAAAACTAGCGCAGACTTGACGGCACTTTTATACAAATGTATTATGCTGATAGAAAATTGTCCAGACGTGGTTGTAGAAATTGACTATTACTATATAATCATAACTACGAAGTCTACAAAAATTAGTTTGTGGAACGCGAACAAGTTTTACGGTTGGATTTCGAACGGATATGTTAATGGACAATGTTTTTCCGGAATTATGCCCAGCAGGTCATCGCAATATGATTTTATGCGTTGCTTGAAAAGGAACGGATATAATATTTACCAAAGGCCGAAGGAGCACCGTATTGATTTATCTAACATAAAATGCTGACTAGCGAACAAGGCGTACAAGAGAGTGACACAACGGAGGTTTAATCAAGGAACCGAACCCCTGAACCCAAAGCCATGACAAAAGAGCAAGAAAAAGCGAGAGAGCTGGTGTTGGCGGAATGGTTAGGCGAACTGGAATACCAGAAAGACCACGAATTTGACTGGATTGAAAAGGCTAGAATCATTCGGATGATTAATGCGATTCGCGTCTTGCTAAATATCGAAGAAATCCATACCGTTCTGGAAACTATGAAAAAGGAAATCGAAAACCTCTAATCAACAATCACAGCAAAAAGAAGTGAAATGACGCAGAATAAAATAAAAGAGACTTGCGACTTGGCTTATCGGGTCATTTCGATGGCTACCGAGTGGCTGAACGACATGAGAGCCAATTGTAAGCATCCAGTTACTCACAGAGGCCTGTATTCATGGAGAATTGGGTCTATTGAGGAAAGAACTATTTGCTCAGACTGTGGCGAAGTATTGCCCAATAGCACCCCGAACGTCGCAGTGAGTGACATAACAGGCTCTGCTAGTACCACAGACGTTGACAACCAAACCCCCAACCCCAATGACTAAGGAAAGCAAGCTCCCGCAGGGAGGGCCAAGAAACATTTCTGATATGATGGAAATTGATCGGTTGAAGCAATTCGAAACATCATTTTTGGCTGTAGTTCAGCTATTACGGGAAAATGGTTTCGATGACCGTGGAGATGGATCGTTAAAGGACGATGTACTCGATTTTATTAAATCAAAAGCTGCCGAAGCCACCCGCGCCATGCTGCTTGTTGAGGCGCTGGAAAGGATCAAAAATATTCAGACATCTATTGTCCTTCGGAAAAACTTTCACAGTAACGAACAGCGACTAATGACAATATTTGGCATCGTCACTGAAGCCATCGCCCGCTACAATAACCCCGCCACAAAAGAAGAATACAATCAATTCATTCAATCAAAAAACAAGTGAAGCATGAGTAACGAGCGCAAATCTCCTAAGGAGGGTATTGAAAAGTTGCGCGAACTAGGTTCCGCATGGAATAATATCATTTGCGTTTGCCGGGAACTGATGAAGGATCAGCCTTGTGAATGTAACTGCGCAGAGTTTAATGATGAATCACTCCCAAATTATTACCAGTTAGTAAAAACAAACAAGCCATGAAGTTCACAGAAGAAGAAATAAATGCAGCGGCAGAGAAACAATACCCACCACTACTAGAGAGGGACTTTGATCCGCTTTCTGATGGTGAAAAAGACGTTAATCAAGATGCTCGTCGGGCATTTACTCGCGCCCTGCGCGAAGTCGCCAAGCCATTATTTGAGGAGTTGGAGCAAGTGAAGGCCAACCACGAAAAAGATATTTCCCTATTAGAGCAAAGATCAGAACAGTTAGAAAAATTTGAAAACGAGTTGAAGGCTCAGAAGGGAATGGTATGGAGGCGGGCAAGTGAGAAATTTCCCGAAATATGGTGGGAAAAGCATTGGCGTGTAATTGACGCTAAAAGCAAGGTTAATACTGACTTACTGGAGGGAGGAACCGGCCATCTATTTGACATAGGCGACGCGACACCACTTAATTTGAAAAATCTTGAATGGCTGGACGAAAGCGGAGCAAACACCCTGGAAGGTGAAAATAAAAAATAAAACCAATGAAAGTTAAAGCGTTTGGAATTGAAATAAGAAGGGTTGGTGATATGAATGGCCTCTACGAGGAGGTAGATGCTGTTTTGGCAAAAATGGGAATATCTGCGTTTTCCGTCGGCAAAGAGATGCAGAAACAAACGGTAGCCCACGCTCTTCAAAACATGATTAAGGTCGATAAGTGGTTTGACGTGTGTTGTATAAATGCTTGTATAGATGTCTGTCAAATAGCTGTGCCGATGGAAAGAATGAGAGTGTACCAAGCAAATCACTGCGTTCATTGGAATGAGATGCTTCCAGAATATCGAACCGCTCTTATTGCGATGGTATTGGATGATTTTAGAAGTATTCTAAATGCCTAATAGCGAACCAAAAGTAGCGAAGCGGCAACGGAGCGTCGCCACTACAGCTAAACCGAAGAACCGAACCTCTGGCTCCAAGTGAAGGCCATATTAACCATATACGTTGATAACGAAGAAAGGGAATCAGTAACCCTAAACCTGGAACGATGTTTCACCCGGGATGGATTTGAACGCCAGGTAACCCGAAACGAGTTAAAGGTAAAAGGAGCCATCGAAGCACTGGTAGACATGAATCCCGGCAGCTGGAAGGCGGTAATTTCTGTCAGGTCGAGGGCCGGAGAGATAGTGACATAAAATATGACAAAATTTGTAGCTTTACTGTAAACAACAGTGATTTACAATGGCGTATAAGAAAGGTGAGTCTGGAAATCCTGGAGGCCGGCCGAAGGGATCACAAAACACGCTAACAAAGACGGTGAAGGAAACGGTTCTTACGGTATTCAATGAGCTCCAGTCGGAAAAGACCGTAAATCTCAAGGCCTTTGCAAAAAAATACCCCCGGGACTTTTATCAGATAGCCGCAAAACTTATACCTACCGAGATCCAGGCCAAAGTAAGCAAAATACAAGTCGAAATTGTTAGAACCAATCCAGCTCAGGCTGAGCACCCTTCACCCGGGACAGTCCAGGGTGCTGAGTGAAGCCAAACGCTTCAATACCCTCAGGTGCGGCAGGCGTTGGGGTAAGACAACTCTTGCCGCGGAGCTACTGATCTCTCCCGATAATATCGAAAACGGTGCTTTAAACGGCTTTCCAGTTGGCTATTTCGCTCCGACCTACAAAATGCTGATGGAGGTCTGGCGGTCGGTTTGTGACATTTTATACGACATCACCGCGGTCAAGAACGAAACGGAAAAACGCATAGAGCTCTACGGTGGCGGTATAATCGATTTCTGGAGCCTTGAAGACCCGAATTCCATCAGGGGAAGGAAATACCGGCGCGTTGTGATCGACGAAGCAGAAGCCGCCAGATTGCTTGAGGCGGCATGGACACAGGTTATCCGGCCTACCCTTGCCGATCTGAAAGGGGATGCTTGGTTTCTGTCTACTCCCAGATTCGGATCCACTTACTTCAAGAAGTTATACAAAACGGAATCGCCGGAGTGGGCCGCCTGGACCTTTACAACCTACGACAACCCGCACATTGACCCCGCGGAAATCGACAGCGCAAAGGAGCAGCTTGACGAGGCTACATTCAGGTGCGAGTTTTTGGCTGAGGACGTGACGCTTTCGGTGGGAAAG
>JADMIO011875247.1_pt1 | contig 16931 bp, 18 predicted proteins | sample 8958161 | NCBI WGS metagenome assembly JADMIO01 (sample SAMN16585339, study PRJNA669376) | soil metagenome | isolation source: Crop rotation soil | place: USA: Cullars Rotation, Alabama | collected 2011
GGCCGCGACTTCAAGTCACGTGAATTCCAAGCTTCGGATCCCACTGTGCTGGAAAGTAGATTCGGATTCACCGCATGGCTTTAACGTGCTGCTCGGACCCTATCTAAGCTCGAAGGCGGTTTGGTACAGCCCGGAGGATCGGCTTCCGATGCCGGGGTACACGAGCTTTTGCGTCAACGGGCAACTTGCTTACAGTTGGCCGATGTCCAGCTTTGCCCGCCCGGCGGAGGCGATCTATCTTACGGACCGGACGGACATCGCACGTTCTTCCGGACCGCCGTCGGATACCTATTCCTGGTGGTCTTTCATCGGTACCAAGCCGTTCGATGTAAACGATCTGCCGGGAAAAATCGACCCCATAAGCGTTGCCATGCAGGTCGATCCTATTCGTTACGTCGGCAACACCGCCGTCTATCTGTTCTTGGATTCCCACGCTAAAGCGATGGACTTCTATCGCACGTGGGGCAACTCGTCGCAGAACCTTCACCTCGCAACCAAGTTATGAAATACATTCCTCTCGCACTGCTAGTCTTTGCCGCAATCGGATGCGGCCACAACGAGTTCGACGTCGATGCGGCTCAGGTGAGTCGTCGTACAGGCCATCCTAAGCCGCCCCACGGAGGGGTTAAGGCCGGGACGAAGGTGAAGACGGGGGACCGGCTGCCCGATGGGACTATCGCGGATCACGCTGGGACGATTGCGTCTGATGGTCGATGAGGGCGGTTGGTTATTGGATTGCTTGAATGCCAGATTGCTGGGTTCAAGTGGGACCTATTCCTGCAATCGGACATTCTAGCAATCCGATAATCCGGCAATCTCGTATACTGTTTCTGGCTGCCATGGATCGGTGGTCGAGGAAGGAATTTTAGGATGAAGGTATCTACCCGGACGCCGGCACCGGGCAAGCGTCGGCCGTCAGCGGCAAAGGAAACCTCCCATCGTGGGCACGATATCGCCGGGGTGTTGCTGATTGCGCTTGGCGTCGTGACCCTTATTTCGCTGTTGATCGCCGACACGGGTGTGCTTGGCGGGGCCTTGAGCGGGTTCTTTAAGAGCTTGTTCGGCAAAGCGGCTTGGACGATGCCCTTCTTCCTTATCATCCTGGGCGCGGGCTATATCTCTGGCAAGAAGGCGCTTGGGCTCGCGCATTTGACTTGGGGCTTGACGCTTATTTTCTTGGCCGTCGTCGGCATCATGGCGCATCCGGTCGGCACCGACTACTTCGATCCTTCCGCTATTAGCACGTCCGGCGGTTATCTTGGGGCGGTGGTTGGTTGGGCTTTTGCTTCGCTCTTGGGGCAGGCCAAATTGGTTGGGCTCGGGGCGCTGGGCATGATCGGTTTCATTCTCTGTGTGGACACTCCGATTCGGTCCATGTTGGAGGCGGCGAAGGACAAGGCGGTCGACGTTAAGAACAAGACCTTGACCCGGGGGGCGAGCAAGAAGGAGACGCAGATCGCTCGGCGTGCGCTGGTGCAGATGGAAGCGGAGGACGAGCGTCCGGCGAGACGGCCGATGCCGGTGGCGGACGGGGACGACGACGTAGTGGCTCCGCCGGAGAAGGTCCGCAAGATGCCGGTCTTCCGGGACAGCAACGCGACGCAGGCTCCGGCGGCGATGACGCTTTCGACGACGACGCAGAAGGAGGGCTACCAGCTTCCTCCGCGCAGCCTTTTGGCGGAGCCTCCGGCGAAGCCGAAGCGCAGCCAGCAGGAGATGCAGCGGAATATCGAGACGCTGGAAGGGACTCTGGAGCAGTTCGGGATCGACGCGAACGTGGTCGAGGTGGCGACGGGGCCGACGGTTACCCGCTATGAGATTCAGCTTGGGCCGGGCATTCGGGTCGCTCGCATCACGGCTTTGGCCGACAACATCGCGATGAACCTGGCGGCGTCCCACGTCCGGGTTGAGGCTCCGATTCCGGGCAAGGCGGCGATTGGCGTTGAGGTTCCGAACGCGTCGGCTACCGGCGTTTTCCTACGCGAACTGGTTGAATCGAAGGAGTTCATCGACAATCCTTCGCGTTTGACGGTGGCGTTGGGGCAGGACGTTAGCGGCGTGAACAAGTATGCGGACTTGACGAAGATGCCGCACTTGCTGATCTGCGGTGCGACGAACTCGGGCAAGTCCATTGGTTTGGCGACGTTGATTACTTCGCTTTTGATGCGCAACACGCCGAAGGATCTTCGGCTGGTGATGATCGACCCGAAGCGGGTGGAGCTTACGCTTTTCGACCGGATTCCTCACCTGATGTGCCCGGTTATCAAGGACGTGAAGGAGGCTCCGGGCGTCTTGCGGGCGGTTTGGCGTGAGATGGATCGGCGTTACGACTTGCTGAGCGACAAGGGCGTGCGAAACATTCAGGGTTGGAACGACCAGGCTTCGTTCCAGGACAAGCTGCCTTACATCGTCGTCATCATCGACGAGTTGGCGGACTTGATGATCCAGGCGGCGGCGGAGGTCGAGACCTCGATCGTGCGGTTGGCGCAGTTGGCGCGTGCGGTGGGTATTCACCTCGTTATCGCGACGCAGCGGCCTTCGGTCGACGTTATTACGGGCACGATCAAGGCGAACATTCCTTCGCGGATCGCCTTCGCGGTGTCTTCGCAGATCGACTCGCGCACCATTCTCGACCAGAAGGGGGCGGAGGATTTGATCGGCAAGGGCGACATGCTCTATATGCCTATCGATGCCTCGAAGCCGCTGCGCGTGCAGGGCTGCTATGTGAGCGAGAAGGAGATCGACGAGGTCTGCAAGTTCTGGCGCGAGCAGGAGCAGCCGATCTTCACGATCGATCCCACGGCGGAGACGGCGCACGATCCCAAGAAGGAGTCGGGCGACTTTGGCGACGAGGGCGTGGATACGCTTTGGGAAGAGGCGGTTCGGTTCGTTGTGGAGCGTGGGCAGGCTTCGACTTCGATGCTGCAGCGGCGGTTCTCGGTCGGGTTCCAGCGGGCGTCTCGGCTCGTGGACGCGATGGAGGAGCGAGGGATCGTTGGTCCGCGCGACGGGCCTCGTCCTCGTGAGGCGCTGGTGGGCCTTGCGGATCTTGACTCGATCTTTGGGAAGGGCGAGCAGTACGACACCGGCTGGGTTGGCGACGAGTAGGTTTTAGGCGTTCGGTCTATTTCACTCGGGTCAGGATCAGCTCCGCGAACAGGAGTTCGCGTTTGCCGCCTACGGAGTAGACCTCGATCTTCCTCGTGTCGCCCGTTCCGGCCTTCACGCGGAGGTCGAAGTGCTCCTCGTTGGGCGATTTTCCGTTGAGGACAAGGGTCTTGCCCTCGAATTCGCCTTGGAGGGAGACCATCCGGCCATCCGCGCTCCAGGCGAAAGAGGAGTTGAATTTGTTGTTGCGTTTGGAGCCTGTGTCGTCGTAGGTGAGAATGCCTTGGGCGCTTAGCTTGCGTTGCCGATCGGCTTCATATTTCGGGAGCTCCGTGACGGCTTCGGCCCGAAATTCGAGCGCGGTTCCATTCAAGACCCAGGCGGCGGTCATTTGGCCGTTGAGGATGAGGGAGCCGTCGGGACCGAAAATCGTGGCCTTCAACTTCCAGGTCCCCAGCCAATCCTGGACTAGCTTCATCTTCATGTCGCGCGAGACCTGCTCCTGAGCTGGGATTGCGAGGGCGAGGAGGGCGAGAAGACCGAGTAGGGGCCACTTCATAGCTTCAATGTAGCCGCATTCCCGAGAAAGCGAGGGCTCGGTTTTCTGGGACGGCTCGGCCATAATGGCCTATGGGCTGGAGGGGATTGATCGCCGCTTATGGCGACCGGATGAGCATTTCCAAGACGGTGGAGCCCGTCACGCTGTTCGAAGGGAACACGCCGCTTATTCCTGCTCCCCGCCTTGGCGCTTCGCTTGGCGTCGATCTCTATCTCAAGTATGAGGGTTTGAACCCGACGGGGTCGTTCAAGGACCGAGGGATGACGACGGCGATGACGCAGGCGGTGGCGGATGGGGCCAAGACCGTGATTTGCGCTTCGACGGGGAATACGGCGGCTTCGGCGGCGGCCTATGCGGCGCGGGCGGGGCTGCAATGCGTCGTCTTGATTCCTAACGGGAAAATCGCGCTGGGCAAGCTGGCGGGGGCGCTCGCCTATGGGGCGCGGGTGATCGCGATCGAGGGGTCGTTCGACGATGGGTTGCGGATGGTTCGGGAGGCGAGCGACCGGGCGCCGATCGCGCTTGTCAACTCCGTGAATCCGGCCCGGTTGGAAGGGCAGAAGACGGCGGCTTGGGAAGTCACTTCGCAGCTGGGCGGGGTGCCGGATTGGCTCTGTTTGCCGGTGGGGAACGCGGGGAATATTTCGGCTTACTGGCTGGGGTTTTGTCAGGGGGCAGGGGGGAGGCCTCGGTTGTTGGGGGCTCAGGCGGCGGGGGCCGCGCCTATTGTGCTTGGCCACGTTGTTGAGGAACCGGATACGATGGCGACGGCGATTCGGATTGGGAATCCGGCGCGGTGGAAGCAGGCGGAAACCGCCCTTGCCGAATCTAACGGGCACATTTTGGCGGTGACGGATGACGAAATCTTCGCCGCGTATCGGAAACTGGCCATGCAGGAGGGCGTCTTCTGCGAACCATCTTCGGCGGCGGGCGTCGCCGGTTTGATCAAGCGCATCGAAGAGGATCGCGAAGCATTCGAGGGCAAGCGCGTGGTTTGCGTGCTCACCGGCCACGGGCTTAAAGATCCCGATTCGGCGGTGCGCGGGATCGCGACGCCCGAGACCATTAAGTCCGACGTGGAGGTTTTGTTGACATGTTTGGGGATGTAGCGGCGTGATCCGCGTTCGAATACCGGCGACGACCGCCAACTTGGGGCCTGGTTTCGACTGCATGGGCCTGGCGCTCGACCTTTGGAACCACTTCGAGCTGCACTTGGGCGACTTTGGGCACGAGATTGTGGTCGAGTCGCACGGGGAGGGCGCAGCGAAGCTGCCCACGGACCGGACGAATCTGATCGTGGAGACGATGATAAGCGAGTTGGCCTTGAACAACATCGCGAAGACGCGCAACGTGCGGATCGTTTGCCACAACGCGATTCCTTGCGCGAGCGGGCTTGGGTCTTCTTCGACGGCAGTTTTGGCGGGGGTGCTGTTCGCCCATTCCTTTGTGGCGGAGCGGAATACGAGCGACCCGGCGGCGATCGATCGGGCGAAGGTTTTGGAGCGGGCGGTGGCGATCGAGGGGCACGGCGATAACGTCGCGCCGGCTTTGCTGGGGGGCTTCGTGCTAGTCGTGCCGGAGGAAGACGGGTCGGTGATTACGAAGCGGGTGCCTTATGTGCCGATGAAGACGGTGGTTTGCATCCCGGACTTCCTCTATCTCACGAGCCAGGCGCGGGCGGCTTTGCCTTCGGAGTATTCGAAGGAGGACGCGATCTACAACATCGGGCGGGCGATGCTGGTCGCGGAGGCGCTGCGGTTTGGGGACGACGTGCTGCTTTCGCGGTCGATGAACGACCGGATTCACGAGCCTTACCGATTGAAGGATATTCCGGGGGCCTCCTCGGCAAAGGAAGCGGCGCGGCAGGCGGGGGCTTTGTGCGTGAGCCTCAGCGGGGCGGGGCCGGGGATGATCGCCTTTGCGCGGGATCATTTCGACCGGATTGGGCGGTCGATGAAGGCGGCGTTCGCGGAGGCGGGGTTGGAGTCTCGCTATTGGATTTTGGATGCGACCGATCAGGGCGCGCACGTTGGGCGTCTGCCTGTGTAGCGCTGCGCGCTTCGCGCTAGTGCGGTAGTGGGGAAGTGCGGTAGTGCGGTAGTACCGGAGGGGATGCTCTTGCCCTTGGCTTCATTTTTGGGAGGGGAGCGTGTAGTCTGGGGATATGATTACGGTCGTTGCTATGTCGGTTCTAGCTCAAGGTGTTTTACTTCCCGAGGATCTGGCCAAGCAGGTGGATCCCAAGCGCATGCGTGCGGTGGTTGAGAAGCTGGCTTCTTGGCACGACCGGAATACGAACAACCCGGGCTTGACCGAAGCCGCGAACTGGATGGCGGAGCAGTATCGGCAGATTCCTGGCTTGCAGGTCGAGATCATGAAGTACACCCTGCCGAAGATGGCGCGGGTGTCGGAGGAGAAGGAGGTGGTCCAGGTGATCGCGGTTCTTCCCGGGGAGACGGATCGGCGGATCTTGGTCAGCGGGCACATCGACACGATCAATATGGTGGAGCGGGGCCTTGGGGGGCATGCGCCGGGGGCTAACGACGATGCGAGCGGGGCCTCGGTGGCGCTCGAGCTGGCGCGGGTTCTCAGCCAGAAGAAGTGGAAGAACACGCTTGTCTTCTGTGCGGTGAGCGGGGAAGAGCAGGGGCTTTATGGCTCTAAGGCGCTGGCCGACCGGGCGGTCCGCGAGAATTGGAAGATCGACGCGATGTTGAACAACGACATCGTGGGTTCGAGCGGCAATAAGAACGGCCAGAAGGACGACAAGCATATTCGCGTCTTTAGCACCGACCCGGCTGTGCCTCTTGCTCGAGGCGAGGCACCGACGCGGGTTCAGGAATCTCGTGAGCTGGCGCGGTTGATCGAATTCGTGAACCGGAAGGCGGTGTCTGGCTTCGGGGTCAAGCTCGTGTTTCGGGCGGATCGGTTTGGGCGGGGCGGGGATCACACGCCGTTTTGGCAGGCGGGTTACTCGAGCGTTCGGTTTACGGAAGCGAACGAGGAGTATTCGCGGCAGCACACGCCGGACGACTTGCCGGAGTTCGTCGACTGGAAGTATCTGGGGAACGTCGCTCGCATGAATTTGATCGCGATGGCGAATCTGGCGGATGCGGATGCGCCGCCGACGAACGTTCGGGTCGACCGGACGCAGGGGCACGATATCAAGATCACTTGGACGGCGAAGCCGGGGGCTCGGTACACCGTTTACTGGCGCGATACGACTTCGCCGGTTTGGCAGGACTCGGTGCGGGTGGGCGAGGCTAGTTCTTACGAGGCGAAGAAGATGAGCAAGGACGATCTGGTGTTTGCGGTCGGGGCGGTTGGGGGAATTCCGGTCGAAGCGAAGTAGGGTTCTGAGGAGAGCCTCCAGACGCCGTGTCTGGAAGTTGTGGTTAGAGCCGATAGCGAAGTGCCTTCTGAGGAATGGTTGGATAGTGGTAAAGACCCCGCTCCCGATAGCTCATCGTCTTCGTGACGTTCGCGAAAGTGTCATAGAATTGGCCCTTCGTCATCACGTAAGTGCCATCCGGTGTGACAATCTCGAACGACTCATCGTCGTTTAGCGGCTCGATGATATCGGCGCGAAAACCGAGACGCGAAAACGTGTAGGTGACCATGATGCGATCTTATATCAGGCAGGTGTCAGGGAACGAAGACCTGTTCGTTATGCCACTTTAGAAAATCTGACCTGGGCTGCTCCCGCCCGATAGAGGGCATTGTGCGCAGCTCTTGGCCACGGTAGCTGTAGTAGAGTTTTCCGTTCGTGTATTGCTCCTCTATTTTCGAGCTGACTTCGATGCGGTATTCCGGCGTCACGGTCAAGTAGCCGGCATCGAATAAGATATGCATATCTGCCCTTAAAAGGAGGCCGTTCGACACAGCATGGGGGCCGTCTTCCGTGACGGGCTTGATGTGCGCGGCTTCAAGAACGGGCAAGGTCTTTTCGCCGGTGATCGCACAGCGTCGATCATAAGCCTCCGTCACCAGCACTCGGAAGGCGCCTTGCCCTAAACGAGATTGGGTGGTGTATTCACGCCCATACTGAACTCGCTCCTCGGCTACGGCTGCATCTAGGAGCGGCGTACCGATTCGTTCTTGGACTTGCATCCTCAACGAATGTCCGGTTGATTCGAGCGCATCGTATGTCTTGCCTTCCATCGTGCTCATCGGCCAATCAGGAGGAGCAGGGATCCATTGCTCGCGCTCAAAGAAGAAAGGTTCAGTGAGGATTACGCATCCGATCGTTGGATCTGGCTCGACGGGGCCACTTCGGTATTTGCGAATCCGTGTTTGAAACTCACGCAAGTCCTTAACGCCGTTCTTATCTTCGAAAGCCGCCCAGGCCATCGAAACCGGGAGGGTCGAGAAGCGTAAGAAATATCCACCGCCGACGATGAAATTTAGCGGGCTGTGAAGTTTGAACAGAAAGAGTTCACCAGGTTGGAGCAAATTGAACCTACTTCGCCCACCAGGCTTCCAAAAGTTGACCTCATCGGGATTCAGCGACGCTAGCTGCTGGTACCAGCCTGAGTCGGTAATGCCTACGTAGAGCCGCATCTGTCAGATGATATCGTCTGGTTACGATAGAATTGACATGCTGTGTCGGATTGGCTTGATTTTGAACAGGACATAGGTCAGCTCGTAGAGGTTCTTGGTTACGGAGGCCGGGTGACCAAGCCGGTCGGAGATGAAGGCGTCGACGTTTTGGCAATGCGCGGGGACCGGACCGTGGCGATTCAGTGCAAGCTTTACAAAGGCTCGGTCGGCTCTCGACCGATTCAACTGCTACTCGCGTCGAACGTGCTTCACAAGGCTACCCACTTCATTTGCATCACGACCGGACGTTATACCAAGGCGGCGAAGGAGTTGGCGGGGAAGACAGGCGTCGTTCTCATTGATGGGGAAGGCTTGCTGAAAGTATGCCGAGACAATCAGATCGTTCTACGACCTTGTTCGTTTCTTGTATTTGCCTCTGCATCCGTGCCGCTGAGCTCAGACGAGATGCGTATTGGTCGTGGGCGGGATAGCCACATTTTCATACCGGACAATCACGTGTCGACATCACACGCAGTCATACGTCGAACCGGCCTACGCTTAACACTAAGTGATCTCGGAAGTACGAACGGTACCTTTGTGAACGGGAGTCGGCTCGGTCGCAGCCATGAACATAAGCTGAAATATGGCGATGAGATCCAATTTGCCCATATCAAATGTGTGGTCTCGATGTCTGACCAGGGAGTTCTCGCAATGACGATGGATCGATAGCAGTTGCGGGTACTCCGAAATTACGAGTGCGGCCCATGGCGAGAAGTGGCAGTAGCAAATCAACATACAACGCGCCCTAATCAAGCCTCCAGACGGCGCGTCTGGAGGCAGCCTCGTTGGGGAGGCAGTAGCCAGCTCTAGCCATCGCGCTCGAAGGCGACGAGTCGTCGGAAGCTTTCGGCGGGGTCTAGGTTTAACGTCTGAATCAGGGTGACGAAGTCTTCTAGGTCGATGACGATGTCTGCGGATTCGATGTCTTCGATGTAGGTGGGGACTTTGCCGAGGCGTCGGGAGAGTTGTTTGGGGGCGAGGCCTGCTTCTTGGCGGAGGAGGCGGACGAATCGTGCGCAGCGTTTGATCTTCTCCGCGTCGCTCATGAGGCCAGCACCGCCTTGACTCCGGGGAAGGGCTCGTGCTCAGCGGGAGGGTTCGCGATGACGGCCTGGTAGGCCGCGTTCACCATCTTGGCGATGTCCTTTCCTTGGGCATTCTGCAACTCCGGCGATTGCGTTATCGCGAGATAGCCGTCGACGATGGCCGCGATCTCGTGCTCATCGCGGCCGATGAAGAGAGTGGGGAGGGTGTAGACGATGCCGTCCAGCTCTTCTAGAAGGAGCGGATCTTCCAAAGGGATGAAGCCGATGTACCGCAGCAGCTCATCGGCGAAGGCCCGGCGAAAACCGCTCACGATGACCGGTCCGGGGACGATGGGCGGACGCTCGTCCGCGACGACGTTTTGGGTTCGAGTACCCTTATTCATTGATGCACCTCTTACGGGGGGTGTCATCCACGCCTCCGGTTGCTTGTAACAACGCGGGGGCATTTGTTTGGATGCGCCTTTAGTATATAAGAATGCGGTACTCTGTCAATCTCTTTCTAGCAGTATCTTTTACTGGGTTTCTGCATTGATTGCGAACCGGTGAGGGCCTTCGACTCGCTGCGCTCGCTCCCCGATAAACCGGGGCACGGCAGGATGACGGGGGACGCATGCGGCGTCGGTGCTGCCTGCGTTGATGCTCAACGCAACGGGTTGCGTGGGTGGGCCGTCCTTGCGTTATGGCGGCGCGTCAGTTTGGTTTTGTGGTTGCTCGCGGGTTGGCGGTCTACCTTTGGTTCATGTCGATAGGCAGTGGGATGCAGGTGTATGGTTACTACCTGCTGGATGCACCTTCGCGGACCATAAATGGCTTGCCAAGGGCGACTTATATTCTTGGGCTTAGTTTGTTTGTCATCGAGTTCCTAGCGGCCTCCTTTCTTTGGACGACGGCGAGCAAATTTGCCGGGCCGTGTGCGGAGGAAACGCCGAAGGTTGCGTCCGGCGATTGGGTGGTTAAGCTTGTTTTTTCTGCCCTGGGCATCTTCCTAATCGCGGGGGCGATCAGCGGACTTGCGCAAGGGATCATGATCTACGGCATGGATATCCGAAATCCTGCGGGCAACTTCTTGAAGTCGCAGGGGCCTTATCTCCTCGGCGAGTCGATTCGTTTTTTGATTGGACTTTGGCTTGTGCTGACGAACCGGTTTACGCGCTATCGGATTGCTGAGACGACGATCGGTGAGCCGTTATCTTGAGCTATACGACCTCACCCGGTCTCGCTTAGATTACAAGCGGGTGAGGTCCCTCGGCTTCGCTCGGGATGACGGATTTTTACATCCCGGTTCCGCTGCTGCCGGCGTTGATGTTGACCGGTGGGTCTTTTCTTCCGGCTTTGTCGACGAGGGCTCTTCTCTTTCGGATTTCTCCGATGAGGGTTGGGTTTGAGTGGGGGGCGGCTCTTCGGTCGTTGGCGAAGGCTTGGGCGAAGACTTGCCACATGGGTTCGATGTCGTGGGAGAGGTCGAAGACCATGACGCCTTGGCTGGCTCCGCAGGCGGCTTGGAGGGCGGCTCTTAGGCCGTCGGGGTTGCCTTTGAACTGGTCGAGGGCGATTCCGGCGTACATCCAGGTTTGGTCGCGGACGATGCGGTTGGCGAGCTGGGCGGCGCCTTCGACGGAGTTGCCGATGGGTACGCCTTGGCTCATCGCGTCGTAGATCGTCGAGGTTGGGTAGTAGCAACCGGCGATGAAGAAGTCGCAGAGGGGGGCGATGCCGGTTTGGCAGTATTCGGGGGTGAGGAACCAGAATCCGGCTTCCAGCTCGGGCGCGCCCCAGTTGCTGCCGAGGCGGGGATATTCGCCGTACCATGAGCCGGCGTAGAGGCCGAATTGGGTGCGGGGGCGGGTCGCTTTGACGGCCTGGCGGATGCGGAGCATGTAGTTGCGCAGGGTCTGGGCTCGGAAGGTCATCCAGGCCTCGTAGTAGGGGCCGGGCACCACGCCTCGGTTCAGGGCGGGGCTGACGGTGAATTTGAAAACGTCGTCCGGCCAGGTAATTCGGCGACCTAAGTATTTTTCGAACTGCTGCTCGGTGATCGGGCTGAAGTCGGCGTTGATGCCCGCGTAGCGCATGCGGTCGTCGTAGATCACGCCGTCCACGTCGTAGTTCGTGAGCACTTCCTTGACGAGGCTTTCCTCGTAGTTCTGGACCTCGGGGTTGTTGGGGTTGACCATGAGGGGCACCTGCTGTTCGGGGCGCTCGCTGATGGGAACGAACTTGGGGATGGAGTCGAAGCGGATTTTCGAGTTGATCGGCGCTTGATTCTTGAGGAAGTTCGCGGCGGCTCCCTTGCCCAGGAGCACGCTGCCGCTGATGGGGACGCGGGCGGCGGGGACGTTGCCGGCTTGGTAGGTCGCGAGGACCACGCCAAACCGGTCGAGCGCCACCGCGAACATGTCCGGGGTGCCTTGGTCGGGGAGGGCGTTTCGGTCGTTAAAGCAGGAGATGGCGTCGCCGTTGGCGGCCATCTTGTTGAAGACCGTGTAGACGGGGAAGTTGTCGTTGTAGATCGAGTAGGCGGAGATCAGGGGCTCGTAGAGGGTCGTCTGCCACTCCGGCTTTCCGTATCCGGGGCCGACTTTGAAGTCTCGATGGCCCTCGCTGAAGGCGTTCATGGAGACGCTGAGGAAGAGTCCGGCGTTCTTGCACTCGGCGACCATCGCGGCGAGGGGGTCGAAATCGGCGGGCATGACTTTGCCCTTCCACTCGGCGAGGCGGGGGGCGATTTTGCTGGGGTAGAGGGTTTGGCCGCTGATCGGCTTGATATCGAAAACGACGGTATTGAACCCGGCGAGGCGGATCGTCTTGACGAGGGTCGCGACTCTTTCGGGCGTATTCACGCGGTCGATATTCGCGGTGCCGTCGATCCAGAGGATGCGGGCTTGGAGGTTTTGGCTGCGGGCCGTCGTCTGGGCGAGGCCGTAGCTATTGCCCACCCAATCCATCATCACGCCCGAGATGCTCGGCAGAGGGTTCTGGAGCGTGAAGCGGGTGGTGGGCGGGGGGACGTTCAGCACCGCGTCCGGCGAGGGAGGTGGAAGGCGTTGAGTCGGGTCGCCCGAATCCGCCATCACGAACGTCGCAAGACAAGCAGCCAGGAGGCTCATAGTCTCTGGTTGTACCTTCTCTCAAGGAAACGGTTGGAGTCCATAGGCGTCGGAATCATCATGCTGAGCGCCTTCGTCGCGATCGCCGTCCTGGGGCAAACCGTCGCCCCAACCCACGTCCAAGAGTTCTGGTCTCAGATGGCGAAGCTGGGCTTTTCATCGACCCCCATCACTCCCAACGACGACGGCTATCGACGGCTTAAAATCCAAGGCTACGACGTCGACACTTTCCTCGTGAGATCGAACGACAACGCCTTGCTGTCGATGAACTTCCGCTTCGTCTATCAAGGGGATCGGACGGTGAGCGCGCGCTATCTCCAAAGCTGGCTGGGCTCCCGCTCCGACTTCCAAAGCTTGCCCGTATCGGCGGCGGCCGGTCTGAGCGGCAGGATCTCGCTTTGGACGTCTATTTCCCTTACCGAACCGAGGACGCCCCAGACGCTGAAGACGATGATCGACGACTATGGCTATGCCCTGTCGGACTTACAGAGGGAGGTCCCGCCAGCGAAAGACGGGAAAGTGACCAAACTCGATGAAGACCAGACGGTCGATTGCCTCGATCCGGGGGATGTCGCCTTTCTCGTGGACTATTGGGGCTGGACCTATCGCGGGAGCTTTGGGTCTAGCGGGCCAACTATTCCCGTTCCCGCCGAAGTCAACGGGACGATGATCGTTATCGATCGGCCTCATCCGGGGTATCTCATCCGCGACCATCTCGTTTTGAGCGCGCGGCAAGCGGTGGCCAAAAACGTCGATGGGGCCGCGCTCGTGGCGGGGTTGAAAAAGAAGTTTCCCAACATCCAGGTCGAGATCGACGCCTATGGGAATCTCGACTGCCGGAAGGAACTCGATCTTTCGGGCGGGATGAAGCTCTCGAAGCTCAAATCCGAGATCAAGGACTTCGCGAATAAGGTTGGGCCTTACGTCAAGCCTATCGGCCCGCAGTTTGGCGAGCCGAAGAGCAAGACGAACGGCTAAGCTGGAGCCGATGAGAATCGATCTCCTACCGCCCGCCGACGGCGACCCCGTGCTCCTCTTCGAAGCAGAATGCAAGCGCCTCGGTCTGCGGGCGCATCGGGGCACGCTGGCGAAGTATGAGGAATCGGTGCATTGGCACATCACCCAGCCCGGGCAGAAGGGGACTTTGGAGGCGACCTGGTGGCCGACGAACCACGCGTTTTGGCTCGAAGTGCGAACGAATCGTCGGGCGGATTGGATGCCGCCGATCATCGAGACGCTCAAAGCGCGATTCTAGTCGATCCCGGATCTCCATAGTGGAGTTGGTTCTATCGAAAAGCCTCGTATTCCTTGCCGGGACTGGTCAAGATGGCGGTCGGACCAGCCCGGTTCGGAGATGATGAAAGAGAGTCTTTGGAAAGACTCTCAGGTGCTAGTGGAGGCACCTTCATATAGTTTTTCGGACACTAACATCTGAGAGCTTAGTTAAACCGGCAAGATTGCGGGCGGGGTCCTATTGGTTTTTTCGCTGTATCCTTCAGTTGTCGTGAAAGACAAGAAATACGGCGAGCTCCAGGCCTATCTCAGGCGTGCCCTTGCGGCGGACAACCGACGCCGCTCGAAGAGTCCTCGTTTTTGGATCGCGGCCACGATCAACGTCTCTCTGGTTCTCGCGAGTATCTACTCGCTCTTCGTGATTCCCAGCGGATTTATTTTCATCTGGCTCATGATCGTCGCGTTTGGTTACTGGATCGGCAGGGAGTATCAAAAGGAGACGACGGACGGGGACTGGCGCGATATCGTACGCGCTATCGGCGGGAAGCTAAGACGCGGCGAACTGGAATCCGCTTTTGGAATCGAGGTGGCGGTGGAGATGGATCGCAGCGCGGCGAATGCCCAGAGGGTCTTGGCTTACTTCGAAGCGGAGGCAGAGGCAGGGCGGCCAGGTCAACCGACTCCGGAGGAGAGACGGCAGGTTTGCACGGCCGTTCACGAGGAGATGGACGCGATGTTCGCGCTCGTGGCCCCGGCGGCCAAGTCGGGGATTACGCCGAACCTCAAGACAATGGCGGCGGTGTTCGCGATTGGGGACAATCTGGATCGACTCGTTTCGGCGGTTGAATCCTATGAGTCGGCCAAGTCGCACGGCCGAGAAGAGCGGATGCTGTTCGAGGCGCTGAAAGAGGTCAAGCTGCGAATCGCGCAGGCGAAGCTCGATCCCCGGGCATAAGAAAATCCCTCTCCAGGGAAGGGGGGAGAGGGATGAGGAGAAAGGACGTTTACCGAGGGAGCACGGCAAACGCCGGGTTGTCGATGTTGGGTGGTTAACTGATCTTGAACCAGATCTTTCCGCGATCGCTGTCGCCGCCACCCTGGCTGTAAAGTGTCTGACCGCGTCGGCCGGTCACGTCGCCGGAGATACGTCCGGTCTTGGTGTCGAGGATCAAGTTGAGGTCCTTCTTGCCTCGGCGAGAGTTAATGTCGACGTAGTCGTCTTTGCGTTCCATGCCGCCATCGTCGTCGTCGATCTTAATTCGAATCTTCACGTAGCGACTGTTGGTCATCTGTCGGAAGTTCCAACCAGGGTGTCCATCGTCGTCGCTGTGGTTTACCGACTTCTGGGCCTGTCCGTTTCCGATGGTAACCATCGCGTAGAAGTCCGCATTATCCTTCTTCATCCAGTCGCCTTTATCGAGGTTGTCGATTTGGGCGACGCGCATGATGGAGACGGTCACCGGCTTGCGTTCGCTTGCCAGTGCGTTTCCGGAAAAGAGCAGCACTGAAGCCGCTCCGAGCAGCAGGTGTGTTGTTTTCATATTTCAATAGACGAAAGGTTTCGGCGAGCCGATGTAAAAGGCCTACTTTGAACCTAGTTTCGGCCCGGTTGCCGCCTTAGGTCAGAAGGGTGAAGGGGTGGCCGCGATGCATCGTGCCGGCCTGGCGAACACTTGCGTAGACACCCACGACGGCGGGCACGGTCATGCCGGGCGCCAGGGTGTAGCTTGGGGCGGAGTTGTGTTGGGCGACGGTGCGCAAGATCTCCGGATCGCGGGGGAAGTTCGCTTGTCCCAGTGTGACGACGACGCAGCGGGAGCTTGGATCGACGATGTCGAGGACGGCGTCGTGGGTGACGAACGAGTGTCCCAGCCAATGGTTCTCGACGAAGCCCTCCTCGTTAGCGGGGAGGGCGATCACGAGATTGGGGCGGAAGCGGCGGGGCGAGAACTGGCCTTCCGGATAGAGGGTGTGGAGTCTTGCGAGGGTGGCGGTGGTGAGGATGTGGATGGGAGCGTAGTCGAAGAAGGTTCCCGCCGGGGAGGCGTTGCCCATGGGCTCTACTCGAATGACTTCTTCGCCGGGTGGGCTGTCTATGGGCGTCCGGTTCGATTCGCGAAGCGGCTTTTCGGGGGCTTCGGAGATAAGCCGTACGGGGCGTCCCAGAACTTCCGAGAGGGTGGCGTGGACGCAGGGGTCGTCGCTTCGGACGCTTTGGCCATTGGGTAAGGAGATCGAGACCGCGGGGAGGGGTTTGCCGACTTGGGGCGGCTCGACAAAGGCGGCGGAGCAGTCGAAGATGGCGCCCCATTTGCGCGGGTGTTTGGCGCTAACGATGTGTCCGGATTCGATGTCTTGAACGGCGTACGCGCGGTCGCCGATCAGGCCCCGCTCCGTCATGGAGCCATCCTCCACCTCTTCGCCCTGCATCGACTTCACCGGGTATCGCCAGATTGCCTCGATCGTGCCCGTAGTCACTCAGGCATTATCTGCCAAAATGCCTCATCGTGAGTAAAGACTTCGGGATCACGCCGCGAGGCGAGAACTATGCAGATTGGTACAACGAGCTGGTCGTCAAAGCCGACCTGGCCGATTATTCCGCCGTTCGCGGCTGCATGGTGATCAAGCCCCACGGGTATGCGCTGTGGGAGCTGATGCAGGGCGCGCTGGATGGGCTGTTCAAGTCCACTGGCCACGTCAACGCCTATTTCCCCCTGCTCATTCCGAAGTCGTTCTTCGAGAAGGAAGCGGAGCATGTCGAAGGGTTCGCCAAGGAGTGCGCGGTCGTTACCCATCACCGGCTCAAGGCGAATCCGAACGGGCCGGGGTTGATTCCGGACCCGGACGCGGAGCTCGAGGAGCCTTTGATCATTCGCCCGACCAGCGAGACGATCATTTGGAACACCTACAAGAAGTGGATTCAGAGCTACCGCGACCTGCCGCTGTTGGTCAATCAGTGGTGCAACGTCGTGCGGTGGGAGATGCGGACGCGGCTCTTTTTGCGCACGGCGGAGTTCCTTTGGCAGGAAGGGCACACGGCGCATGCGACCTACGACGAGGCGGAGCAAGAGGCGCTGACGATTTTGCATCAGTGCTATGGCCGTTTCGTCGAGGAGTGGATGGCGGTGCCGGTCATCAAGGGCGTGAAGAGCGAGGGGGAGAAGTTCCCGGGGGCCGATCACACCTACACGATGGAGGCGCTGACGCAGGACATCCGCTCGATCCACTTTCCAGCACATTGGGATCCTAAGCTTAGAATTCCACGTGGACAAGTTGTCG
>JADMIO010820047.1_pt1 | contig 16929 bp, 13 predicted proteins | sample 8958161 | NCBI WGS metagenome assembly JADMIO01 (sample SAMN16585339, study PRJNA669376) | soil metagenome | isolation source: Crop rotation soil | place: USA: Cullars Rotation, Alabama | collected 2011
AACCCTTAACCCTTAACCCTTAACCCTTAACCCTTAACCCTTAACCCTTAACCCTGACCCTTGACCCTTGACCGTTGACCCTCGACGACGGGCTGCGTCCAGGCATGCTTCCCATTCGAGTCCGTGATGCGCGCGCGGACATAGCCCTCATCGCCGCGTATCTGATATGACGCCTCACGGCCCGTCGCGGTCGAGAGCACGCGGCCGCCACGTCCGACCCACTCGATCGTGAACTGGCGATCGTCCGAGCCAGTGGCCTCGATGGCCAGCCGTATCGAGCGCGAGCTCACAGTCAGGTCGCTGAGCATGACTCCCGTGGACACATAGAAATCGCCGCGTCGAATCGCGCCCAGAATCGCGGATGCGGTCAACGTATTGGCGCGCACCATGATCCATGATCGCCCGGGTCGCGTCAAATTGTAGTCGTCTGCATCGCCAGGCCTGAAGCTGTGACTGTCATCGTCGCCGACGGCGAACAGCACCTTCCCGCGCGAGAGCAGCGAGTCCCAGAGCGCCTCCGTCGACGGTACGACGCGGCCGTCGGCATTCGCGGCGCCGAGGTTGTTCACGCCGGTGTGCGCGTTGGCGATTTCGATCAAGGTGGAATCCGGAATTGCGAGGAGGTCGCTCAGTCGGACCGACCAGCGCCAGTTCGGGTGATTGATCTGCGGGATGCCGCCCGCGGCACGAATGGCCGCAATGTTGCGCCGGTATCCTTCGGCCATCGTGATGTCCTTCGCCACCCCGTTCGTCCCCTGCGGCATTACGACTTTGTGAATACCGAGCGCGTTCATGTGCGCTTGCCGATTCTCCTTGCGTGTGGAATCGGCGACACGCTGCGTCACCTCCTGCCCGGCGATCAGCAAAAACGCGCCCGCTCGGCCGTATTGCGCGTTGAGTGGCGCTGGGTCCGTCAACCTTTCATGATCGGTGATGAGCAGAAAATTGTAGCCGTGGTCGCGGTACCAGCGCGCGGCACTGTCGGGCGGACTGTCGCCGTCCGACTGCAGCGTGTGCGTGTGTGTATTGCCGCGAAACCATCGGCTCCGCTGCGCGTCAAGGGTGGCCGAAACGGTGAACAGGGCGAGCACGGCGACGGCGCGATATGCGAGCATCTTCTCGAATCTCGTGTATGGTCGTTTCACAAAGCGGGGTGTCCAGACCAACGGCAACACCTGCCCATTCATCCCAGCCATCTTGCGGCGCGCGTGCGTTCCTTACAATGTAAGGAATGACGCGCACCTATCTCGGCGAGTTCGAGCACCTCGTGCTGCTCGCCATCCTGCAGCTTGGCGACGCGGCGTACGCGCCCGCGATTCTCGAGGAAATCGAGCACCGAACCGGCCGCACGCCGTCGGCCGGCTCAATGTATGTCACACTCGATCGGCTGGAAGACAAGGGACTGTTGAGGTCTCGTCTCGCCGATGCGGACAACGATCGCGGAGGGCGACCGCGCCGCTACGTAACCGTGACGGCGTTCGGCCTGCGCGAGCTTCGCGCGTCACGGACGGCACTGCTGGCGCTATGGCGCGGCCTCGAGGGTGTACTCGGCAATGGCTGATCCGCACGCTCGGCCACCGAAGGTCGCTGCCGCCATGGTTCGATGGGCGGTGGCGAGATCGCGCTATGCCGACGCGCTGCTCGGCGACTTGCGCGAGGGCTTTCACGAGATGGCTCGAGTTGACGAGTCGGCGGCCGCCCGTTGGTACCGGCGCCGCGCCATCTCGATTTTTCTGCGCTACCTGCCGACTCGATTTCGGATGGATCCGACGGTCGCGCTCGCACCCCGAGGAGATTCCCGCATGCTGACGTTCTTGACGGATCTTCGATTTGCGCTGCGCTCGCTGAAGCGCGCGCCGAGCTTCAGCATCGCCGCGATTCTCGCGCTGGGCCTCGGCACGGGATCGACGGCAGCGGTCTTCAGCCTGTTGCGCGGCGTCGTGCTTCGCCCCTTGCCATATAGCCACCCCGAGCAGCTCGTGATGCTCTGGGAGCACAACCACGCGAAGGCTCTCGAGCACCAGCCCATCTCTCCAGTGAACTTCGGGGACTATCGCGCGCTGACGAATGTTTTCGTCGATGCCGCCGCGTGGTGGCGTCCCGAAATCAATCTCACCGACGACGCCGGTGAGCCGATTCGCGTGAACGCCATTGAAGTGACGGAGAATTTCTTTTCCGTCGTCGGCGTGGCTCCAATGATCGGCGGCAACTTTCCCATCCATTCGAAGCTCGCCGGCCGCGAACAGCAAACCATCATCAGTCATCGGCTGTGGCAGTCGCGGTTCGGAAGCGATCGAAATGTGGTTGGAAAAGTCGTGCATATGAACGGCGACACCTACACGATCGTCGGCGTGATGCCGCCGGGCTTCTCGTATCCGGGAAACACCGACGTCTGGGAGCAGTTGCGATGGGACCTCTCGCAGCACAGCCGCTACGCGCACTTCATGGAAAGCGTCGCTCGCATTCGGCCGGGTGTTTCGTTGGAGCGCGTACAGCGTGAGCTTGCCGCGGTCACAACGCGGCTCGGCACCGAGTACAAGCCGTCGAACGAGAATTGGGGCGCGCGCGCCGTCCCGCTCGACCGAGAAGTCGCGGGTTTGTTCCGACCGGCGTTGTTCGCGCTGCTCGGCGCGTCAGGGCTTCTGCTGCTCATCGCCTGCATCAACGTCGCGAATCTTCTGCTGGCGCGCGCCGTCGCGCGTCGTCGAGAGGTCGCGCTTCGCGCAGCGATCGGTGCGAGCCGTTCGCGATTGATCCGGCTCTTCCTGACTGAAAGCCTCGTCCTCGCGGCGATCGGCTCGGTGCTCGGGTTGATCATCGCTGTCCTCAGCGTCAGAGGATTGCTGGCCTGGACACCGATCCGAATTCCGCGCGCCGAGTCGATCGGCGTCGACTTCACAGTTCTCATATTCGCCACACTCGTCGCGGCCGCGACCGCGGTCGGCTTCGGGCTGCTGCCGGCGATCTTCCAATCGCGCGCCGATCTCCAGGACGCGCTCAAGGAGGGCGGGAAAGGATCGGGCACACGAGGCGGTCGGCTGCGCAGCGGTCTCGCCGTCGCCGAGATCGCGTTGGCGGTAATTCTCCTGTCGGGGGCGGGTCTGCTCATTCGCAGCGTCGAAAAGCTGCTCAGTGTCGACGCGGGACTGGATCCCGCGTCGTCGATTACGATCGATCTACAGCTTCCGGACGCCGCGTACGACGACTGGACGCGTGTCGAGCAGTTCTATTCGTCGCTCGCGCGCGAGCTTCGGGCAAAACCGGAAGTCACGAGCGTCGGCATGGCAAACTTTCTGCCGCTCGAGGTGGGCTGGCGCATCGGGTATCAGGTGGCCGAGTCGCCAGTGCCCGAAGGTCAGGCGCCGCAAGCGCAGTATCACATCGCTGACGAAGGCTATTTTCCGACGCTGCGCGTGCCGCTCCTGCGTGGCCGGCTCTTCACCCAGCAGGATGCCGTCAATGCGCCCCCGGTCGTCGTCATCAACGAGGCCATGGCGCGACAGCTCGCGCCGTCGGGCGACGCCCTTGGCAAACGTCTCGTCGTGACGGTCAAGGGCATCGGTCCGCTGAGCCGCCGCCTCGTGAAGGGTGACCAGCACGAGATCATCGGTGTCGTCAAGGACATCAAGAACACGTCGCTGCGTTCGGCGGCGGAGCCGGCGGTGTATTTCGCGGAGCGGCAGTTCCCGTCGCGCAAGATGCATCTCGTCGTGCGCGGGCGCTCCGATGCGGCGCGCCTCACGTCGCTTGCGCGCGAGGAAGTTCGCCGTCTCGATCCCGCCGTCGCCCTCGGCGACGTCAAGGCGATGGATCGCGTTCTGGCGGAGTCGGTCGACCCGCCGCGGTTCATCATGCTGTTGATGACCGTATTCGCGGTTCTCGCGCTTACACTCGCCGCGGTGGGCATTTACGGAATTCTAACGTTCATGGTGAGTTACCGTCGGCGCGAGATCGGAATTCGGCTTGCCCTCGGCGCCGAGCCGTCGGCCATGCTGCGGATGATCGTGCGCCAAGGCGTGGGGCTGGCGTTCATCGGCTGTGCGATTGGAGTTCTCGGAACCTTCGTTGCCGGCCGCTCGCTGGCCGGTTTTCTCTTCAGCATCGAGCCCTGGGACCCGACCACGCTCGGCGGTGTCCTGGTGGTCGTCGTCGTGGTCGCGATCGCGGCGTGTTTGGTCCCCGGTCGGCGCGCCGCGGCAGAAGATCCGGCGAGCGCGCTGCGAGTGGAGTAGTCAGCGGGATCGCGCCTCCGCCGCCTGGTCACGTTGGGGTCAGAGTCGACTCTGACCCCAACCGAGTTCTTGATTTTTTCTCGTACCAAATCCCCGCGCTAGCGCCGAGGCAACCGACTTCACACATTCGATCCTCCTCGAACGGTGAGGTTGGATGCGCCTGCGTCTGCCGTCGACGTTGCTCCTGATGCTCGGTGTTGCCGCCCGTGCGCAGTCGCCGACGCCCGCGATCGAGCGGCTCGACCCCGTCCTCGAGCAACTGATCTCGCTCGACGCGAAAATCGAAACCCTCGCAACGGGCTTCGAGTGGTCCGAGGGTCCCGTGTGGCGGCGTAACGGTCAGTACTTGCTGTTCAGTGACGTGCCGAAGAACACCATTTACCGCTGGGATCAGCGAGGCGGCCTCACCGTCTATCTTCGACCGTCGGGCTACACCGGTCCCAATCCGCCCGGCCGGGAACTTGGGAGCAATGGCCTTACGACGGACCCGCAGGGTGCGTTGGTCATGGCCGACCACGGCAATCGACAGGTCGCCCGCGTCGACGAATCAAAGTTCACTAAAACCGTGCTCGCCGACCGGTTCGAGGGAAAGCGATTCAACAGCCCGAACGATCTCGTGTTTCGCTCGAACGGCGATTTGTTTTTCACCGACCCCCCGTACGGGCTTACCAAGCTGAATGCCGATCCACAAAAGGAATTGGCCCACAACGGCGTGTATCGCGTTACCACGTCCGGCAGGATTACGCTGTTGACGAAGGAATTGAGTTTCCCGAATGGCATCGCGTTGTCACCCGACGAAAAAACGCTCTACGTCGCCAACTCAGACCCGCAACGTCCGAGCTGGATGGCGTACGACCTCGCTGCGGACGGCTCGGTCTCGAGGGGTCGCGTGTTGTTCGATGCCACGTCCCTCGTCCGCCAGGGTCGTTCAGGGCTCCCCGACGGAATGCGTGTCGATCAACGCGGCAACCTGTTCGCCGGCGGCCCTGGAGGCATTCTGATCATCACGCCGCAGGGCAAGCACATCGGAACGATCAAGACAGGCCAGCCGACCGCGAACTGCGCGTTCGGCGACGATGGTTCCACCCTCTATATGACCGCCAACGATCGGCTGATGCGCGTCCGCCTCAAGACAAGGGGATTAGGGTTCTAGAATCCTCATTGCAGCGCGGATCGCGGATCCATGGTCGTGGCGCGATGGGCCGGCAGATAGGCTGCCGCGGCCGCAACGATCATCATGAAGACCGTTCCCGCCGCGAGGACGACCGGATCCAGCGGACTGACATGGAACAGCATCGATGCCATGAGCCTCGAGAGCGACATGGCGCCGACGAGTCCGATCGCGATGCCAACCGCGGCGACGATGAGCCCACGTCGCAACACCATGCCGCGAATCGCCGCGCGCTCGGCACCAAGTGCCATGCGAATGCTGAACTCACGGCCACGCAGCCGCACGCCGTAGGACAACACGCCGTACAGGCCAAGCGCGGCGAGCACGATCGCCACGCCGGCGAACGCGAGCAGAATCCTGAGCGTAAAAATACGTTGACCCGCGCCAACGCCGATCGCGTCGTCGAGCATTATCGGGTCGTATAACACGAGCTGAGGATCGATCGTTGCCAGCAGTCGTCGAATCGACTGTTGTACGTCGGACTTGGCGTCCTTCAACGCGACGACCTGGTCGAGCGACCAGTTGCGGTCGCCGGCGAACTGTCGGTGCGGATGGTAGACATACGACGCGGGTTCGCCTTCGTTGTTGACCGAGACGTCGCCCACGACACCAACAACCGTCCCGGTTCTACCTCCGGTTTCGAGTCGTTGTCCGATCGGATCGGTCTTCGGCCACAGACGGGCGGCGAGGCTCTTGCTGACGATCATGTGTGCCGGGGCGGACAGGTCGTCGGTCGCGTCAAACGCGCGTCCTTTGAGAACTGGAATGCCAACCGCCTGAAAATACTCGCCAGACACGACGCGATTTTCCGCGCCGCCTCTCCCTTCACGCGTTCCGACAAGCGGACCGGTGAGCGCTTCCACGCCCCACGAATTGAAATGCCCGATCGACGGAAGCCGCGAGGTTCCACCCGCCGCGCGCACGCCCGGAAGTGCGGCGACGCGCTGCGCAAACTCGTCGTAGAAGCGGCCGCGAGCCAACGAGTCGTAGCGCTGGTCGGGCAGGTGCAACTGGAAAGTCAGCACATTGTCGGGCGACACGCCCAACGGCACCTGCTGAATTCGATGAAAGCTCGAGAGCAGCAGCCCGGCCCCCACGACCAGCACGAGCGCCATTGCCACCTGCGATACAACCAACCATTCGCGCAATCGAATTTGACGCGAGCCGCCCGTGGACGACCGACTCTGATCGCGCAACACATCCCCAGGCTGGGTGCGCGACACGCGCAACGCCGGTGCGAGGCCGAACAGAATTGCGCTGAGGCTCGCAATGACCAGTGAAAACGCGAGGAGCTGTGGATCGAGAGTCAGCGTCGAGAGGCGCGGAATCGTTCCGTGCCCAAGCGCAACGATCGCCGACATCGACAGCCGCGCCACGACAAGACCGGCGATTGCACCGCCGACCGCCAGCGTGAGACTCTCGATCAGCATCTGTCGCGCGAGCCGAGCTCGTTCGGCGCCGAGTGCCGAGCGCAACGCGAATTCCTGGGCGCGCTCGGAGCCGCGGACGAGCAGAAGATTCGCGATGTTGACGCAAACCAGCACGAGCACGACTCCCACGGCCGCAAGCATGAGCTGTAATGCTCGACTCGACGGGCCGACGATGTCCTCCTTCAGTGCATAGAGCTGCGCCGTGGCGTTGCGCGCGTTCGCGTATCGATTGGCCAACTCGCGTCCCAGGGCGTCCAGTTCCGCCTGCGCCTGGCCGATCGACACACCCGACCGCAGGCGTGCCACCAGAGTGTAGTAATGATTGTCCGCGTTGCTCGGATCGTTGCCCGGACGCACGTCGGTCGGTACCCACGCGTCTACCGCACCAGCGAGCGGATCGACGAAGCCGTCAGGCATGACGCCCGCGATGACGTGCGGCCGTCCATCCATCGTTAGCATCTGACCAACGGCATTCGGATCGCCGCGCAGCTGTTCCTTCCACAGCCGATGGCTGAGGATGACGACGGCCGAGCCATCCTCGTCTCGAGTGGTGAACCCGCGGCCGAGCTCGGGCTGCACTCGCACGACGCGGAAATAGTCGGCGCTTGTCGGCAATGTACGAATCCGCCGCACGCCGTCGCCGCTGCCGATGTCCGCGCCGGATTCAGAGTATGTTGATATCGCCGCAATCGCCTCGAACGACCGCATGTTCCGCCGAAACTCCAGGAAGTGCACCGGTGTCACGAAACCGCGGCTCTCGCGACGCCGCGTATCTCCCTGGAAGAGTCGAACGAGCTGGCCTGGTTGCTGATACGGCAACGGCTGCAGCAGCACTGCATCGACGGCGCTGAACACCGCTGTTGTTCCGCCGATGCCAACGGCGAGGGTCAACACAGCGACGACGGTGAACGCCGGATTGTTCGCGAGCGTTCGAAGGGCGAAGCGGACGTCGCTCATCGTGTCGTCGAGTAGCCGCGTGCCGCGCGCATCGCGCACGTCGTCTTTCACACGCTCCAACCCGCCGAGGGCGATCGTGCTACGTCGACGCGCGTCATTCTCGCTGTCCCCACTGCGCCGGCGATACTCCGCCTCCATCTCCATGTGCGTGCGCAACTCTTCGTCGAGCTCGCGTTCGTCGCGCGATCGAAAGATCAATGAGCGCAGGCGCTCCATCATGTCCGAGAAAACGCTCATAGATCCCCCAAAGCCCACTGGGCGCTCATGATGCCGTTGATTGCCGTCGACGCCCTCGCCCACGACGCGCGTTCGACCTCGAGCTGCCGTCGGCCGGCGAGCGTGAGCTCGTAGTACCGCGCTCGTCGATTATGCTCGGTGACGCGCCACTCGGTCTTCACCCACCCGCGCCGCTTCATCCGAATCAGCGCCGGGTAGAGCGACCCCTGAGTGACGAGAAAGACGTCCTTCGACATCAGCTGGATGCGATGCGCAATGCCCCAGCCATGCATCGGCTCGATGGCGAGCGTTCGGAGAACGAGCATCTCCAGGGTGCCCTGAAGAAGCTCGGTGCGATCGTCCGGCGCCACAGTCCACTCCTTCAGATGATCTGAAGGTAAGACATCGGCCGCAGAAAAAAGGTTCGAACGTGGAGGAAATCAGGAAAATCGAGGCCGCGGCTCAGTTCACCCCGAACCAGTAGCTGACCTTGAGCACGAAAATGTTGTCCCCGGGCGATCGCGCCGCGGTCCACAGATCGCGAGGATTGATCAGCTGCCCGGCGGCACCAAGGTTCTGGCGGCTCTGCTGCCAGATGAGAAAGGCTGTGCTGCCGGGCAACCATTCCCATCGCGCCACCAGGTTCGACCGGAACGACAGTCGATTGAAATCGAGCGCCGGCAGTGTGAACGTCGCCGCCCCATCGCGAACGACGTGCGCGCCGGTCGTGTCCGTGGCGATCGTCGTATTCGTTCCCGGAGCGCCGTACACCCGCAGTGCTCGGCTCCGCGGCGCGGGCAGTTCAGCAAAGTCATAAAAGCGCCCGCTGGCCGCGAACGGCTCGGCATACCCCTCGAGCGTGAAGTTGGGCGTCACTGCATAGTTGAGGCGAAACCGCGCTGACAACGTGCTGCGCTCGATGAACGAGAAAATGTACCGCTGACCAAACGTCGACACGCTGCCGCCGGCTCGGGTGGCGATGTACTGGCGCGGGTCCACCGACCGGGAATACGTCGGGTCGACTGACGCCTGCCACTGCGGTGCCGGGCGCGTCGCGACCCCCGTGCTCACGTCCCACCGCCAGCCGCCAAATTCGTCGTTGAAGTATTCGGTGCGCGCGGTCCACGTCGTCGGAACGTTCGAGCGGCTCGCGACCGACGCGTTCACCGTGTACGCGCTCGGCGTGCCGATCAGCGGGCCACCGCGCGTCAGGTCGTCACTCAGGGCGCGGCGTTGAATGCGGCCCGTGGCGGTGACGCGCCAGAAGTTATGAAAGGTGACCTGGCCAGACTCGGCGAATCGGGCGTACTGGAGAATGTGGCCGAAGTTCCAACCAGCCTGCGTCGACGTACCGAATTGAAAGTACCGTGCGTATTTGTGCGGCTTCGTGTCGCGTAGTTGGATATCGGCGTTGAAGTCGATGTCGTCGCCGCTTCGCATCTGCCCCGCGTCGTTGATATCGAACTCCGGCGACCGCGCGGACAACTGAATGCCGGCGAGCGTGAAGCGGCCCGCATTTTTGTCGCCGCGGAGCGAGGCGGTCCATCCTGTGAGCGACGTGAGGGCAGGGTCGAAGCGCACATGGTCCTGATCGGGACGCTGGAAGTAGTGCGCGCTCGCCTGTTGAAGGCGTGCAATCGCTCGCGCGTCACCGTCGACGCGGCTGCCGCCCGCCCACCCGGTGACCTCGTACATCCCTTGCTTGTAGCGCAGCTTCCAGTCGGCACCGCCGGCGACTGCGTTGCGCGGGAGGAGTTGGTTCAACGCGCCGCGATCGTCGAGCCAGCGGCGAACGTGCGTGAGCGACCCGCCGATGTTCGACTGCTGTCGGCCGAGCTCCTGCTGCAACCGGAACACACCGAACGAGCTCGGCGGCTCGACCGCGATGCGGGCGATCGAGTCGCGCGAGACGGTAAAAGTTCTCGCATATTCTCGCGGCGTCACCGCGGCAAGCGCGCCGACCGACAGTCCGGACGCGAAACGTCCGGTGACCTTGGCCGCCGACAGAATCGTCGTGCTCGCGGGTGAGTCGACAAAATCTCCAGTCGCCGATCCACGCGGTGGAGCACCGATTCGGCGGCTGTAGAACCAACTCGGCCGGCCGATGAAGCTCTGGCCGCGGCCCGTCAGCAGTTCATTGCCCTCGATGAAAAATGGCCGGCGCTCCTCGAACACCGTCTCGAACGCGGTGAGATTGACGACGGCGGGGTCGAGCTCGACCTGGCCGAAGTCCGGATTGATCGTGGCATCGAGCGTCAGGTTTGGACCGAGCCCGAGCTTGAGATCGCCGCCGACGCGCCCGCCCACCTTGTCGGCGAACGGGTTTAGAGGATTGACATTCGCGCGGTATGATAGGTCGGACGCGACGTAGGGCAGCAGCTCGAGCCGTCGCGACGGTGGAATACCCGCGATGCCCTCCAGCGTGCCGAAATACGACGAGAAACCGGCCGCGGCGATCGGGATCAGCGCCCATTGATCCCGCTCGCTTTTGTCGGCAACGTTGCGGGTCAACTCGAGTCCCCACACCTGTGCCGGCGCCGCATTGAAGCGCAGCTGCGAAAACGGGATCCGGAGCTCCGCGACCCATCCCTCCGCGTCGACATGGGAGGCGCCGCTCCAGACAGGATCGAACTGCGCTTCGCGACCGCTGTCCTCGCTGTCCTGCGAGTGATAGAAATCGCCGCGAACACCACCCGATGAAAGCGAGAAGCTATACGCGGTTCGTTTGTCGCTGTACGTGTCGAGAGAGACGATGAACACTTCGGCGTCGCTGTCGCCGTCGCGCCGCGTGATCGATGTGCGGATTGCCGCCGGATCGGAGCGCTTGAGACGCGCTCCGACATACAGCGCGTCGTCGTCGTAGAGAATGCGAACGTCAGTGCCGACCGTCGGCGGCGCGCCCTCGACGGGAATCTTCTGAACGAAATCGGAGATCACCGATGCCTGTGCCCACGCGGCATCCTCGAGGACGCCGTCGATCCGCGGCGGCGGTCCGACGATCCGCACGGCACGCGCCAGTTTCTCCGTACGTGCCTGTGCGTCGACCGGTGGGACGACGGCGAAGAGCACCACGCCGAGCAGCGAGACGAACCACTGATGTGTCGTCCCGAGCGATGCGAGGGATCGGCGTTTCACGGACACACAATCACGACTCCCACGGCTGTCCGCCTCCGACCTGCGCGCGATACGAAATCCCCTCGAGCGCGCCGGCGCCGCTGACCTCGAATGCCTCATAGCGGCGATGCGAGGCGACGTCGATCACCGATCCGTCGCTCATGGCCACGCTCAGCGAACCTGACCGTGTGACGACGAGCCGCTGGATTTCGCGAGTGATCAGAGTCAGCAGGGGCGCGGTCTGCTCCGGCGCCTCCGGGTCGATGGTGCGGGTGGTGCCGTCGGCGAGCGTGAGCTGGAACGGGACGGCGAACCGCACTTCGAGCGACGCCTCGAGCGTCCACGTCAACAGTCGGCACGAGGCGAGGTCGACGCAGACTTGAGTGATGCGATGGCCCTCGAGAGTCCAGTCATGTTGTTCAGGCGAAGCATCCAAATTGGCCGGCATACAGCAAATGTATGACTGAGTCCATTGGCGGGGCGAGTGCGACGCACTCCGCGCTTCGCCCTCTTGACATGCAACCAAAAAGTTGCATATTGACCCATGGATGATGTGCTCGACCTGGTCTTCAAGGCATTGGCCGATCGCACTCGCCGCTTGCTGCTCGATCGCTTACGTGTCGACAACGGACAGACGCTCACCGAGCTCTGCACCCGCCTCGACATGACGCGGCAGGCGGTGACGAAGCACCTCGGGCTGTTGGAGCAAGCGAATCTCGTCGTCGTCGTGTGGCGAGGGCGAGAAAAGCTGCACTACCTCAATCCCGAGCCGATCGAAGCGATCGCCGAGCGTTGGATCGACAAATACGAGCGCCGCCGCCTACAGGCGCTTCGTGACCTCAAAAGAGCCCTCGAAGCGGAGGAGGAGAAAACCAATGAGTAAACCGTCGTTCGTCTACGTCACGTATATCAAAACGTCTGCCGACAAGGTCTGGCGCGCGATCACCGAAGGCGACGTGACGCACCAGTACTGGAGCAATCATCGCAATGCGTCGGACTGGAAGGCCGGGTCCACGTGGCGCCACGAGGATTTCGACGACGCGAATATCGTCGACGTCGTCGGTACCGTCGTCGAGAGTACCCCGCCGCGAAAGTTGGTCATCACCTGGGCCGATCCGAAGGAGGCCGCCGATCCCGCGAAGCGCTCGCGCGTGACGTTTGAGATCGTCGAAGACGCCGGTTTGGTGCGCCTCACGGTCACCCACGACGAGCTCGAGGCGGGCTCCAACATGCTTCGGGCCATCAGCCAGGGCTGGCCGCTTGTTTTGTCCGGGCTCAAAACCTTGCTCGAGACGGGCGACACGATGCCCGACGTCAAAGTACGCCAAGATGGCCACTGGACGGATGTCCGGTTCAACTTCTCGCGATGAGAACTCCCATGCTCGAATCACATCCCGTGGTTGCGCACGACGACTGGATCAAAGCTCGCGTCGATTTACTGGCAAAAGAGAAGGAGTTCACTCGGCTGCGCGACGCATTGACGCGCGAACGCGCCGCGCTTCCGTGGGAGCTTGTCCAGCCCGACTACACATTCGAGGGGCCATCCGGCACCGAGACGCTCTCGTCGCTGTTCGAGCAGCGAAGCCAACTCATCGTCTATCACTTCATGTTCGATCCCGCGTGGGACGCGGGGTGCCCGATCTGCTCCTTCTGGGCTGACAACTTCAATGAGATCATCCAACATCTCGAGCATCGAGACGTGACGATGATCGCCGTGTCACGGGCTCCTTACGCCAAGCTCGCTGCCTATCGAGACCGCATGGGATGGACGTTCAAATGGGTGTCGTCGTACGGGAGCAACTTCAATCCCGACGCCCGGGTCTCCTTCACGGCGGACGAAGTCGCAACGAAGAAGGGCAATTACAACTTCGTCATTCAAGATCCCCTCGAGACGGAACGGGAGGGCATCAGCGTCTATTACAAAGACCCGTCGGGCACTGTCTTTCATACCTACTCTGCGTATGCGCGGGGCATCGATCTGTTGAATACCGCCTACAACTATCTCGACCTCGTCCCGAAGGGCCGTGACGAAAGTGGGAGGGGACCCTATTGGGTCCGCCGGCACGACGAGTACCGAAGCTGAGGCACGTCCGACCTCAACCGGGCAAGCCGCTCGCCCGCATGAGCGCGTGAAGGTCGTCCCAGCCGTACCACAACTCGGGATACTGATCGCCGCCGATGGTGAACTCACTCTCGCGAAGCCGTCGCGCGCCAAGCCGCTCGTAAAAATGGCGCGCGGGATTTGCCGCGAGGACGCCGACCACTGCGGCACGTAAGCCGCGCGCGACCGCCAGGCCGGCCCACTCGCCGACGAGGCGGCGTCCAACACCGCGCTGCTGCGCCTCACGTCGCAGATAGATCGCGTAGAGCTCTCCGTCGAAACCGGGTTCAGCGTGTCGAATTGGTCCGCCAGATGCAAAACCCACGATGCCGAGTGGCGGTGCCTCCGCGACGATGACGTCTGGTCCCGGCGATACGTCGTTCCGGAGCCGTGTGTCCCAGGCCCGCGTTCGGTCCTCGACCGACAACGCGTCGATATAGGCCTGCTTGACGATGCCCGGATACGTCGTTTTCCACGACGCGACGTGTACGTTCGCGATCGCCGGAGCGTCCTCGGCGCGCGCGCGACGGAATGAGTATTCTGTCATTGGAGGTGGTCGGTACCGTGCGCCCTTCCAGTCAGCGGACGTGGGACTGCCGCGGGTGGAAGTTACGTCAGCGTCCCCCCGCGGCGCGCAACAGCAGTTCGTCGAGCGACATGCTGCCTCGCTGAAAATCCGGCCACGCCTCCGCCGTTCACCGCAGGTACGGACCAAGGCCGCGGTCGCCGGCAATCAATCCTACCCGCTCAACGTACGGCACGTAGCCTGGAATCCGCCGTGCCACGAGAGCACCAGCACCGGTGAAGATGACGGCGTGAATCGCGACGAGTCCGTCGAGCCGCCGGGCAGCGAACGCTCCGTCTCGTGTTCGCCCAGTGCCCTCGTGATTCGGATGAGCGACGAGTCGAAGGTGGCATTGCGTCGAGCATAATGATTTGCATAAAACGCCCGCGCATTCGTCCAAGCGGCTTTCTCGCGCTCCGAAAGCCCACCAAATCCAGCCGTGTCGCTTTCCGCCAGCAGTCGCTCGGCGGATCCGCGATCCAGGCCGAGACTCGCCCGGGCTTGCAGATACAACAGATGGTGAAGGTTGACCCACAGACCGTTGTGAAATTGAAACAACGAGTCGGCTGCGCGTGACTGGGCGTGGGCCGGCTGTGTCGCGAGGCAAAAAACGGTGCAGACACAAATGATGAGTGCACGAACGCTCATGCCCGTTGGACACCGCGACCTTTCTCGTCGTTCGACCTACCAGGCCTATTCGTCTCGAATGGCGACGAGCGGATCGACTTGCATCGCCCGCTGTGCCGGGACTACACAAGCGATCAGCGCCACAGCGGCGATCACGACCGCGACACCGGCATAGGTCGTCGCGTCCGTCGGTGAAACGCCGAACAACAGCGACCGCGTAACCCGCGCGATGCCGAAGGCGCCCAGCACGCCGAACCCGATACCTGCGAGCGTCAGCGTCATGCCTTGTTGCAAGACGAGTCGCACGATCCCCGCGCCAGTCGCGCCGAGCGCCACGCGAATGCCGATCTCGCGCCGCCGCTCCGTCACCAGGTACGACAGAACCCCGTACGTCCCAATCGCCGCCAGCACGAGGGCAACCGACGCAAAGATCGCCAGTAACATCGACAGAAATCGCTGACGCGCGACGGAATCGCCGAACACCGACTCCATCGTTCGCAGCTGAACGATCGGCAGCGCTGGGTCCATGCCCCGCACCGTCGACTGAATCACGGGCGCCAACGACGCCAGCGACCGTTGCGTGCGGAGCACGAAGTTGAGCTGCGTCGGCGCGAACCCGGCGAAACGCGGGGCTTGAGGAATGTTGAAATACAATTCCGTGCCGATCTTCTGATCGAGGCCGCCTTGTTTCACGTCCTTCGCCACCCCGACGATGGTGTACCACGGCAGCGTGTCCGACGGCCCGGTGGGGCGCACGCGTTGGCCAACAGGATTCCTATTCTCATAGAAGAGCTTGGCCATGGCTTCGTTGATCACGGCGACGGCGGGCCCCGTTGCGTCGCCGGCGTTGAAACCGCGACCGCGCACCAGCGGGATCTTCATTGCCTCGAAGTAGCCCGCGCTGGCGTACTGGTAGTAGTCGATATTCGGCGCGGGAAGCCCCGGCCCGACCGCGACACCATCCATGTCCGTGTCGTTTGCGTTCACCTGTCGATTCGGAGGTAATCCGGTCATCGACGCTGCCGCCGTCACGCCCGGAATCGCCGCGAACTTGCGCTGAAGATCCGCTACGAACTGCGCGCGACGCATGATGTCTGGATAACTCGCTCCAGGCATCACGACGCCAAACGTCACAATGTTCTTCGAGTCGAATCCCGCGTCCACTGCCGTGAGGTTGCGGAAGCTCCGAAGCAACAACCCCGCTCCGATCACGAGCATGACCGCAAGCGCGATCTCGGCGGCAACCAGGCCTCGACGGACGCGGTGCCGGGTAATGCTTGCGGTACTGCGCGTACCGCCCTCCTTGATTGCGGCGACGACCGATGTCTCGCCCAGGTGCAGCAGCGGCGCGAGGCCGAAGATTACCGCCGTCAGCACCGCGACAATCGTCGTGAACATGAGCACGACCGGATCGATCGTGATCTCCGCCGATCGCGGAATGCTCGTCGGGTTGGCGGCGAGCAGAAGCTTGAGTCCCCAAGTCGCCAACGCCAACCCGAGGATCGTACCAGCCGCGGTAAGCACCATTCCTTCAGCAATGAACTGTCGCAGAATCCGACTGCGTCCCGCCCCGAGGGCGGTGCGGACGGCGAATTCCTTGTGTCGGCTTTCGGCTCGAACGAGAAGCAAGTTTGCGACGTTCGCGCACGCGATGAGCAACACCAGGACGACGGCACCCTGCAGGACCCAGAGCGCGCGACTCACGTCGCCGATCACCTCATCACGAAGTGGCACGAACTGGAGGCGATGCGTCGAGTCGTTCGGGGAATGCATGCCGCCGGAGAGCTCACCCCACCGCTTGATCAACGACAACAACTCCGAATTCGCCTGACCGGTCGTGACATTGCCTTTCAACCGCCCAACCAGATAAAGGAAGTGCGAGCCGCGGTTGGTCCGATTCGTCGGATCGAGTCCGACCGGTACCCAGAGGTCGGCGCGCGCATCGTGAAGATCGAAGCCCGGAGGCGCGACACCGACGACCGTCCGTTTGCGTCCTTGAATTTCAACTTGCTTACCAACGATGGATGGATCTCCACCAAACGTTCGCCGCCACAATGCATCGCCGAGGACAACGACCGGTTGCGCATTGGGAAGATCTTGCTCGGCCGTGAACGGCGCGCCCAGTTGCGGCTTGACACCGAGCACACTGAACATGTTCGCCGTGACGAACGCCGCCGGGACGCGCTCCGGTCGAGATCCGTCGCTGACATTCATCGCGCCTATGGTGTACGCCGCGATATCGGTATAGGCCTTCGACCGTTCGCGAAGCTCGAAGTACTCGGGCGGCGAGATCCAGAACTTGTCGAAGCCGAGCTTCGTGAACTGGCTCGTGATGAACATCAACCGGTCCGAGTTCGGATACGGCAACGGCTTGAGGGCGACGGCATTGATGACACTGAAAATCGCGCTCGTGGCGCCGATGCCCAGCGCAATCGTGAGAATCGCGATTGCGGCGAAGCCGCTTTCCAGCACAGTGGGATCCGAAGCTTGGAATTCACGTGACTTGAAGTCGCGGC
>JADMIO010854493.1_pt1 | contig 16929 bp, 16 predicted proteins | sample 8958161 | NCBI WGS metagenome assembly JADMIO01 (sample SAMN16585339, study PRJNA669376) | soil metagenome | isolation source: Crop rotation soil | place: USA: Cullars Rotation, Alabama | collected 2011
CGCGACTTCAAGTCACGTGAATTCCAAGCTTCGGATCCCACTGTGCTGGAAAGTCGCATTAGGCCCGGCAGAGCAGAAGCCGTGCCCGCGGACGGCGGCGGCCTGCCAGCCGGACCAAGGGCACGGAAGGGCGATCGACGTCCCGATTCGCAGGGGCATCACGAGCGACACCGCGCGGATCCAAAGCGATCCCTGCGCCGAAGAACTGATCCGGTGCCCCAGGGACCGAATCGCCGCGCAATTGCTCGAAGCTCACTCGGGCCCGTCTTCGTACTCGCCCTCTGCCAGGTTGTCGAAACGCGTCCACTGCTTGTCGAAGCGGACCTTGACCGTCCCGGTCGGACCGTTGCGCTGCTTCGCGACGATCAGCTCCGCGATGTTCTGCTCGGGAGAGTCTTGGTTGTAGTAGTCGTCGCGATAGATGAAGACGATGTTGTCGGCGTCCTGCTCGATCGCGCCCGACTCGCGGAGATCGCTGATCTGCGGCCGCTTCGATTTCTCGCTTCGCGTCTCGACCGCGCGATTGAGCTGAGACAGCGCGATCACGGGGAGCTCGAGCTCCTTCGCGAGGCCCTTCAGCCCACGGGAGATCTCGCTGATCTCCTGCTCGCGCGAGCTCACGCCGTCGCGCCCCTTCATCAGCTGGAGGTAGTCGATGATCACGAGGCCGAGCTTGCGCACCTTCTTGCCGTTCTCGTCCCGTGTGTCGTACTCGGACTGGAGGCGACGGACCTTCGCCCGCAGCTCGAGGAGCGAGAGCCCCGGCGAGTCGTCGATCCAGATGGGGAGGCTCCCGAGCGCGCTCGCCGCCATCGTCAGCTTGTTCCAGTCCGAGGGGCCGAGAAACCCGGTGCGCATCTTGCTCACGTCGACGCGCGCCTCGGAGCACACCATGCGGTTCGCGAGCTGCTCGCGCGGCATTTCGAGGGAGAAGACGGCCACGCCGACCCCCGGCTCGTCCCAGCGCTCCTTCGAGTCGCTCGCGAGCTCGTTGTGCTTCGCCTTCGCGACGTTCGCGGCGAGGTTCAGCACGAAGCTCGTCTTGCCCATACCGGGGCGTGCCGCGACGATCGTGAGGTCGCCTTCGTGGAGACCCGCGGTCTGCCGGTCGTAGCGGTCGAAGCCCGTCGACACGCCGGTGATGCGATCCCCCCGCGCGACGGCGTCGTTCAGCTTCGCGAACGCCTTCTTCATGACCTCGATGAGCTTCTCGACGCTCTGCTTCGAGGACGTGCGGGCGATGTTGTAGATGGCCTGCTCGGCCCCGTCGATGAACGCCTGCGGCTCGCCGTAGTCGCCGTAGCCCTGCGCGGAGACGCGCTGGCAAGCGAGGATGAGCTGCCGGATCCGGAACTTCTCGTGAATGACGCGTCCGTACGCGGCGACGTTCGCGACGACGGGAGCGGCGTCGAGGATCTGCCCGAGGTACGGCATCCCGCCGACCTGCGCGAGCCGCTGGCGATCCTTCAGGTAGCTGCCGACCTGGACCACGTCGACGGGCGATCCACTCTGGCGGAGCTCGAGGCATGCCTCGTAGATCCGTCGGTGCGCCTCCGAGTAGAAGTGCTCCGGCTTCAGGTCGACGACTTTGTCGAGCGCCGACGGGTCGAGCATGGTCGCCGATAGGACGGCGGCTTCGGCGTCGAGGTCGTGCGGCGGAACCCGCCCCTCGATCGACGGCGGGTTTTCGACCTCTTTCGCACGGGGTGCCCACTTCTTTTCCACAGACCGGACCTCCAAATCGAGAACGCCCCGACGCGGACCCTTGTGGCGTCCGGTCGAGGCGTTCTGTTGCGTGCGAAGGGAGAGCGAGGACTACTTGCGGACGACCTCGACCTTGAGCGTTGCCGTGACGTCGGTCATGAGCTTCACGGGGATCTCGAACACGCCCAGGGTACGGAGCGGCTCGGCGAGGTGCATCTTGCGGCGATCGAACGCGACGCCGGTCTTCTTCACCTCGGTCTCGATCTCCTTGGCGGTGACCGAGCCGAAGAGCTTCTCGTCCTCGCCGACGGGACGCGCCAGCGTGATCTTGAGCGCGCTGATCTTCGTCGCGAGCTCCTGCGCTTCCTTCTTGTTCTTCTCGGCGCGAGCGACCGCGACCGCCTTCTCGTGGTTGAGGCGGTTGATCTGCGCGGAGGTCGCGGGCACGGCGAGCTTCCTCGGCAACAGGTAGTTGCGCGCGAAGCCCGGACGCACCTTCACGAGCTCCCCGGAGTCGCCGAGGTTCGGGACGTTGCTCTGGAGGATCACTTGAAGCGTGGCTGCCATGACGTCCTCCTCAGCTCGTGACGGTGAAGGGCAGGAGCGCGATGTTGCGCGCGCGCTTGACCGCGAGCGTCACTTTGCGCTGGTGGAGGGCGCAGTTTCCGCTGATGCGCCTCGGCACGACCTTGCCGCGCTCCGAGACGAAGTACTTCAGCGCCTGCGGGTCCTTGTAATCGATGGCCGCAGCCTTGTCCGCGCAGAACTTGCACACCCGCTTCTTGCCGCCGCGACGGCGGCCGGGGGCATCTGCATTCAGATCCGGCGTGCGGCCGAAATCCTTGTCGTCATCCATCATTGCCATGACCAAAATCTCCTAGAAATCGTTGAGGGGCGGCCGCGCACGCGCGCGATCACGCCATCGTGCCCAAGACGTCGCGCGATCACGCCTCGTCGTCGGCGGCGTCCTTCGGCGCGGCGGCGCCTTCGGGCTCGTCGGCAGGACCGGCCCCCTCGGCGCCCTCGCCGACATCGGCGTAGTCGTCCTCGCCACGCTCGCTGCGCATGCTGCGCGGGCCGTCGCCGAAGTCGACGAGACCGAGCGCCTTCTCGCGCGACTCCTTCTCCTCTTCCTCGGGCGGAAGCTCGAGCCGCTGGAACTTGATCTCCTCGGGATCGACGGTCACGGTCTGGACGTCGACCTCCTCGGCCGTCTGCACGGTCTGGAACTTCAGGACGGTGTCCTGGAGCTTGAGGTTGCGCTCGAGCTCCGCGACGAGGCCGCCGCGTCCGACGTACTTCACGTAGACGTAGACGCCCTTCTTCTGCTTTCCCACCGGATACGCGAGGCGCCGGCGGCCCCAGGACTCGACCTTGACGAGCTTCCCGTTGTCTCGGCCGACGACCTCGGCCACGCGGCCCTGGACCTTGTCGGCCGTATCGGCGTCGACGTCGGACCGCAGGATGTAGATCGTCTCGTACTCTTTCGACTTCAGCGCTTGTGCTTCAGGCATGCGTGTCTCCCTATGGATCGCCTCGACGGGGGCCGAGGGAGCCCGCAAGGCAGCGCCCTGCGAGCAAGGATTCCCGTCGAGGTCCAAGGCGTGCCATGGACCGCGAGAACGGGGGTCCGCCGGTTTAGCAGCGCTCCCCAACGCCGTCCAGCTCGGACAAAGCAAAACGCCCGGCCAACGTAGGCCGGGCGTTTCGCGGAGGACGCTCTCGTCCTTTAGACCGTGGACGGCGTCACTTCTTGATCTGCGACTTCGCGAACGAGCCGAAGTCCCACTCGTAGGTCGCGCGCTCGTCGCCGTAGCGCACCTTCATGTCCGCGACGTCGGGGATCGCCGCGACGTCTTCCGGCGACAGCGTGAACACGATGTTGTGCGTGTCGCCGTCGTCGTTGTAGCGGCTCGCGATCACGTCGCGGCCACCGATGCGGAGGCGCGCGAGGTCGTTGAGGACCGGGAACGCCGCCGGGCTCGAGAGCTCGATCTCCACGTCGGTCGAGGCCGGCTTCTGCTTGATGGCAGCGACCTTGTTGCCCTGGTTGAACTTCACGGTCGGGATCTCGCCCGCGCCGGTGTCCTCACCGCCGTTGTTCCCGGCGACGGGCGGCTTCGTCGCCGCGATGTCGGGGGAGCGCGAGAAGCGCAGGTTGGCGAGGTAGATCGCCCCCGACGCGGTGTCGTCGAACACGTAGCGAACGGCGCGCACGCTGCCGAGCGACGCGTTCGTGAAGACGCCGAGCGGGATGCGCGCGGTCTCGAGGACGACGTGGCCGCCGAAGACCGGCAGCGCCACGTGATCGCTCAGCTTGACGGGAGCCGAAGCGGACCCGTCCGCGTTGACGAGCTGGATGCTGAAGTTCAGCGCCGAAGACGCCGGAGCCGCACCGCTCGTCGCCTGCCGCGCGACGCGGAAGTCGAGCGTCTTCATGCCCGATGCGTCGACGCTCGCGCCGGCCGCCGCGATCGGGATCTCGAAGGAGCCGCCCGCCGCGGTCCACTTGACGTTCGCGGCCTTGAGCACGGCGTCGTGCTCGGAGACCCCGGCGTGCGTGACGGTGACGTCGCGCGCGATCGTCGGCTCGCCGCTGAGGCTCGTGCCCGCCGGCTTCGTGAAGTCCTCGAGCACCTTGACGTCGCCGGTCTGCGCGGCATCGGCGTAGGCGCGCTGGATCGGCGTGACCGCCTCGAGCGTCTCGGGGATCTGGAACATCGGGTCGTAGATCTGCGCGAACGACGCCTCGGTCTTGTTCCCGACGTGGGCGCGGAAGAAGCCCATCATCGCGTGAAGGCCGGCCGTCTGCTGCTTCACCGAGCCCGAGACGCCGCTCGTCTGGAACAGCGGCGTGTGGCCGGTGCCGCGGCACCCGCCCGAGTCGCTCTGCTGCCACTCGGTGTTGAAGAAGTTGTGGTTCGCGCCCCACACCGCGAACATGCCCTTCGGGCGGCTCGAGGCCTCGGGAGCGGCGAGCATGCGGTCGAACGGCTTCATGCCCTGCAGGTTGGACACGTCGCCGTCGCACATCGGCAGGAGCACGTTCCACGTCGTTCCGAGCGCGTTGAGGACGCGGCTCGTCTGGCCGTCGACGGGTCCGATCTCGAAGATCGCCTTGAAGTCGACCTGGCCGATGCGCTCCGGCCACGCGCTGCCGGGGTCGTGGTACTGCGTGTAAGCTGCACGCACGCCTTCGCCGCCGCGCGAGTGGCCCATCAAGCCGACGTTCGCGAAGTCGAGCTGACCCGCGAGGTCGAACCCGAGGCTGCTCGGCGTCGTCCCCGCCGTCGCGTTCCACTGGCTGAGGAGCTGGAGGTGCTTGAGGATGAGGCGGCCGCGGGCGAGGTTGAGGCCGCCGTCGCCGGGCGCGCTGCCGCCGGCGGTGATGCCTCGGTTCGCGTTGATCGACACGACGACGTAGCCCCACGAAGCGAGGCGCTCGGCGAGGTAGCCGTAGCCGAGGTGGCTCGGCGACACGGTGTAGCCGCTCGGGCAGGTTCCCGTGCTCGTGTACTGCGTGCTGTCGTCGATGCGCGGGTTCTCACCACGGCCGCACGTGCCGTGGTTGCCGTGCAGGAAGACGAGGAGCGGGTGCTTCTCCGCCGTCGTCAGATCCGACGGCCGATAGACCTGCGCCCAGATCTCGGTCTTGCGATCGCCCAGGATGTCCGCGTCCGTCGTGGCGGGGAGGCGATACTCCGCATTCGCGGTCGAGAAGGGCCCGCGGCCCGTCGCGTCCGGAGCCCGCGCGCCGAGCTCGGAGTTGTCCTGCGCGACGCCGTCACGCGCGGCAGAACAGCCAGCAAGCGCGACGAACGAAATGAGAGCTGCACCGACCCCGAGGAAACGAGTCTTCCGCATGAACCACCGCTCTTCTTATGTTGTGGCCGCGCACGGACGCTATCGCGCGGCGGTTAGCCTAGACGTCGCGCAACTAGCACCGATGTGGGTCGATGCAAGGAGCTCTACGTCGATCGCCTTCATTCCGAGCGATCTCAAGGCTTTCCAGGCGCTCTTTTCTCGGCGGGGCGGACATTCGTGGCGTTCATGGCCGCCTGGATGCCATCGGAGATGATCCGTTCGATCGCCCCGCAGGCGCGGTCGACGATTTCAGGAAGCTCGGCGCGCTCCATCGCGTCGAAGTCGTGGAGCACGTAGTCGGCGACCTCGCCGTGAAAGCCGGGTGGCGGCCTGCCGACGCCGACACGAACGCGAATGAAGTCGGGGGTTCCGAGCCGTTGGACGACGCTCCGGACGCCGTTGTGCCCGGCATGACCGCCCCCGACCTTCAGGCGAACGTCCTTCCACGGCAGATCGATCTCGTCATGAACGACGATCACCGCCGGCGCATCGACCTTCAAGAACGCAGCGGCCGGCTGAACGCTGTCTCCCGACAGGTTCATGTACGTCTGCGGCTCGAGGAGCGCGACGGGGCTGCGCTTTCCGCCCGTGAGCGTGACCTCGCCCTTGGTCCAGACGGCGCTGAACTTCTCCTTGAAGTCCGGCAAGCCATGGGCGCGCGCGAGGCGCTCCACGACCATGAATCCGACGTTGTGCCGATTCTTCTCGTACTTCTTGCCCGGATTTCCGAGCCCGACGACGAGATGCACGACGGCGATCCGAGCCGGCTACTTCTTCTTCGCGTCCTTGCCGGCGTCCTTCTTGTCGCCCGCCGCCGCAGCCGGAGCTGCACCGGCCGCCGGGGCCTTGCCGGCCGCTGCGGGCGCGCCCGCCGCAGCCGCACCTGCCGCCGGAGCGCCCGGCGTCGCCGCGGCCTCCTCGGTGCGATCCTTCTCGGGCGCGACGACCGCGACCAGCGTCTGCTCGGCCGGCAGTCGAACCTCGACGCCCTCCGGGAGCTTCAGATCCTTCGTCGCGATCGCGTCGCCGAGCTCGAGGTGCGAGACGTCGGTCTCGACCTTGAGCGGAATGCGGTCCGGCAGGCAGCGCACCGGGATCGTCCGGTAGACCTGGCGAAGGAGCCCGCCGAGCGTCACGCCGACCGCCTTACCGAGCGTGAACAGCGGGACCTCGACGTCGACCGGTCGATCGAGCTTCACCTCGACGAAGTCGACGTGCTCGAGCGAGCGGGACACCGGGTGATAGGTGTACTCCTTGATCATCACGAGGAGGTCGGCGCCGCCGTCCACCTTCATCTGGAGCACGGTGTTCTGACCGCGCTCGCTCTTGATGATCGTGACGATGTCCTTCGGCGCGACGGAGAGCGACGTTGCCGCCAGGCCCTTGCCGTAGGCGACCGCGGGGATGAGGCCCGTGTGACGAAGGCGACGCGCAGCGCCCTTTCCCTTCTCGGACCTGGGCTTGGCGGTGACGCTGTGCATGGCGGCAGACATGGCGATCTCCTCGGAAAAACGCGGCCGTTTCCCGTACAGCGGGAAGCGGGGGGCGAACCCATTAGCAGACCACCGCCGCGGGCGGTAGCGGATCTTTAGGAGAACAGCGAGCTGACCGAGTCGGAGCTGTAGATGCGCTTGATCGCCTCGCCGAGGAGGCGGGCCATGCTGATCTGCTTGATCTTGGAGCAGGCCTTGGCCGCCTCGCTGAGTGGGATCGTGTCGCTGACGACGACCTCGTCCAGCGGCGAGTCGATGATCCGTTGGATGGCGGGGCCCGAGAGCACGCCGTGCGTCGCGCACGCCACGACCTTCGTCGCTCCGTGGTCGATGAGCGCGCGCGCCGCTCCGGTCAGCGTGCCCGCCGTGTCGATCATGTCGTCGACGATGATGCACTGCTTGCCGCGGACGTCGCCGATGAGATTCATCACCTCCGACACGTTCGCGCGCTCGCGCCGCTTGTCGATGATGGCGAGGCCGGCGTTCAGGCGCTTCGAATAGGCGCGCGCGCGCTCCACGCCGCCGGCATCGGGCGAGACGACGACCGCGGACGAGTCGAAGTTCTTCTTGAGGTAGTCCTCCATCATGACCGGGAGGCCATAGAGGTGATCGAACGGGATGTTGAAGAATCCCTGGATCTGGCCGGCGTGGAGATCGATCGACACGACGCGCGTGACGCCGGCGGCCGAGATGAGGTCGGCGACGAGCTTCGACGTGATCGGCGTGCGCGGCGCGATCTTCCGGTCCTGACGCGCGTAGCCGTAGTACGGAATGACCGCCGTGATCGTGGTCGCCGATGCGCGCCGCAGCGTGTCGGCCATGATGAGGAGCTCCATCACGTGATCGTTGACGGGGCTCGACGTCGGCTGGATGACGAAGGCATCGACGCCGCGCACGTTCTCGTTGATCTCGCAGAACGTCTCGCCATCGCTGAAACGCTGGACCTTCACCTTCCCGAGGGGCGTCTCGAGGTAGTTGGCGATCGCTCCTGCGAGCGCCGGATTCGCGTTGCCGGACAAGAGGCAGACCTTCTTGAACACGCGGAGCGCTCCTTGATGGAAAGCCCGTACAAATCTTGAGCTTTCCTGGGTCGTGTTAGCCGCCGCCCCCGTCCCTGTCAACGGACGGTGGCGCGCGCGCGTCAGCGAAGCATCTTCACGCACTCGTGGCGTGGGCCGGTCTTGCCCTCTTTGACACACGACGCGTAGGCGCGATGCGCGTCCGCGAGGTTGCCTTTCTCCTGGTAGGAGGCGCCGAGGATCAGCCACGCTTCGCCGTCGGTCGGATCGAGGGCGACGGCGCGCTTGCCCGCCTCGATCGCCTCGGCGATCTTCCGCGTCTCGAGGAGCTTGCGTGCCTTCGCCTTCTCCTCCTTGGGGTCGCCGCTGATCTCCTCGGCGGCCGCCGGTTCCGCGGAGGCGGCGGGCGGCGGCTCCGGACGCGCGACCGGAGGCTCCGCGACGATCGGCGACGTCACCGGCGGAGCCGCCTTGACCGCCGGCGCCGCATGGGCCGGCGCCGAAGACGTGACGACCGCACGTGGCGCCTTCGTCATCGACGTGCGCCCCACCGCGGCGAGACATACGACGGCTGCGCCGGCGACGGCCCACTTCACGTAGCGACCGAAGCGCGCGCGGCGTGCCGCGACCTCCGGCTGCGCCTTCCGCTTCACCTTCTCGGGGAGCGCGAGCTCCTCGGGGACGAGGCTGTCGCCGGCGACATGCCGCGCGATCTCACCCTCCGAGAAGAACTTCTCGTCGATCGCGACCTCGGCCGCGGGCGGAACACTCATCTCGTCGGGGTCGCGCGGCGGCTCGCTCTCGGGCGTCGCCGCGAAGCTGCGCTTCGTGCTCGCCGCGACGTCGGCCGGCGGCGCGATCGACGGACCCGGAACGGACGAGCCGTGGACCAACGTCGCCGTGCCGAAGGAGGGCGGCGGGTCCGTGCGGCCCGACCGCGTCTCGACGATCGCGCTCGTCGGGTTCTCGGAAGCCTCGGACGGCGGAGGATCGGACGGCGGAATGCCGACGACGACGCGCGGGGCAATCTCGGACGCGATCGAGCTCTCGGGCGGCGAGGCCTCCGCGCCCAGGACGTCGACGGCTGCGGGCGGCTTCGATCCGACGAGGGGGCGCGAGCTCCGGCTTCGTCTGCTTGAACGACCCTTCCTCATGTATCCTCGCTGACGTCGTAAGGGATTGGCGGGAGAGCAGCCTGCAAGCGACGTGCACGGACGCCGCTCATCGCGTGCGCCGGTGCTGAGCATCGGAAGTGCCGGTATTGGAGCCCTGGTACATGGTCACCGTCAACGCACGCACGCATGCGGCACCTTCTTTCGGTCCCACGTTGGGCCACCTTGGGCCGCCGGGCAGGGCAAGGTAGCGCACTTGTGACCACACGACGGCGGCAGGGGCGCACAGGGCAGGGCTCCATGGAGGTGAAGAGGCGGGAGACCCGCGGGCCTATTCCCGCGATGGCCGGCGCCGTCGTCTCCCGTCGCGCGATCGAATCTCTCCGGCGTGGGCACCCGTGGATCTACCGGTCCGCGGTGGTCCACCTTTTTTCGCCCGAGCTCGCCACCCGGCCCGCCATCATCGGAATCTTCGACGAGGAGCGGCGGCAGCTCGGCTCCGGCGTCTGGGATCCCGCATCGCCGATCGCGATCCGGGCGTGGTCGCTCGACCCGGGCGAATCCGTCGACGCGCGCTCGTTTCGCGCGCGCCTCGCGGACGCGATCGGCCTCCGCAACGACCTCTTCGTCGGCGAGGAGACCACGGCCTACCGCCTTCTCAACGGTGAGGGAGACCGCGCACCGGCGTTCGTCGTGGATCGCTACGGCGACGTCGCCGTCCTACGCATCGACGGCGACGCAGCGCGCGCGATCGCCGATGACCTCCTCGACGCGAACGTCACGAAGCTGCTGGAAGGGATCGGCATCACGTCGTTGCTCGAACGAACCGGACGGCGCGGCGAGGCCCCCGTCGTTCGCCCGCGCTTCGGGCCGATGCGCGAGAGGGTCGAGGTACGCGAGCACGGCGTTCCGTTCCTCGTCGACCTGGCGCGTGGCCAGAAGACGGGCGCCTTCCTCGATCAGCGCGAGAACCGTCGACGTGTCGGCGAGCTCGTCGCGCGGCGGGCGCGGGCGCGCGGATCGGCGCAGCGGGTGCTCAACCTCTTCTCCTATACCGGAGGCTTCTCGCTGCGCGCAGCCCTCGCGGGCGCGGCGGTCACGAGCGTCGACGTCGCCGCGGCCGCCCACGCGACGGCGCAGGAGAGCTTTCGCCTCGCGGGCGTCGATCCCCGAGCACATGCGTTCGCCGCGGCCGACTGCTTCGCGTGGCTCGACGCGGCGAAGAAGCGCGGCGAGACCTTCGACGTGGTCATCAGTGACCCGCCGAGCTTCGCGCCGAGCGAGAGCGCGAAGCCGAAGGGCCTCGCCGCCTATCGCACGCTCCACCGCGCCTGCGCGGGCGTCCTCGCGACGCGCGGCACGCTCGTCGCTGCGTCGTGCTCGAGCCACGTCACGAGCGAGGACTTCAGCGGGACGCTCGACGACGCGACGCTCGGTCGCCCCGACATGCGTCTGGTCGAGCTTCACGGGCTGCCGCCAGATCATCCGACGTTGGCGGCTTTCCCCGAGGGGCGCTATCTCAAGTTGGCCGTCCTCGAAAGCGCCCGTTGATCATCGAACGCCATCTCATCGACAACCGCGCCGGATGGCGACTCGCGTTGACGCGCTACCGCGCACGCGCCTCGGGCGCCAACACGGGCGATCGCGAGCCGATGCCGTCCAAGGGCCGGCCCGTCCTCATCGTCCCCGGCTACGGGATGAACTCTTTCATCTTCACCTTCCATCCGAACGGACCGTCGATGGTCGAGAGCCTCGCCGCGAGGGGGCTCGAGGTGTGGACGGTCGATCTGCGCGGCCAGGGTCGATCGATCCGCGCGCGAGGGAGCCACCGCTACACGATGGGCGATCTCGCGGTCGACGACCTCGGCGCCGCGATCACGAGCGTGCTCGCGCTGACGTCGACCGGCGCGTCGAAGGTCGACCTCGTCGGCTGCAGCCTCGGCACCGCGCTCGCCTTCGCGCACGTCGCCGTCGTCGAGGGCGCTCCGGTCCATGCCATGGTCTCGATGGCGGGCCTCGTCACGTTCTGCGATGCGCACCCTCTGCTGCGGTTCGCATTCGGGTCACCGCGGGTCGCCGGCCTCATGCGCCTGAAGAACACGCGGCGCCTCGCCCGGTTCGCGTTCCCGCTCGTCACCCGCGTGGCGCCGTCGATCCTGTCGGTGTACATCAACGAGCGCTCGACCGATCTCTCGCAAGCCGCGCGGATGGTGCAGACCGTCGAAGACCCCCACCCGATCCTCAATCGCGAGATCGCCGAGTGGATCCAGCGGCGCGACCTCGTCATCCGCGGCGTGAACGTGTCGGAGCGCCTGCCGCAGCTCACGCACCCGTTTTTCTGCATCGTGGCGAACGACGACGGGATCGTCCTGCCGGCGACGGCGCGGCACATGTTCGACAACATCGGCTCGGCGCACAAAGACATCCTGCTCGTCGGCGACGAAGACATGCCGATCGCGCACGCCGATCTCTTCTTGTGCAAAGGCGCGCAGCCGCGCATCTTCGCGCCCGTCGCGGATTTCTTGCTCGCGGCGCCTTGATTCAGAACGCGTCGTAGCCGAGGGCGAGCAGCGGCATGACGACGGGGTCGCCGGGCGTGAACACGGTCCGGAAATCGAGCGCGACCGTGAACGCCCTGCGCCGCTGCGGCTTCATGCTCCCGAACGCGAACCCGGCCCGAGCGGCGGCGGAAAAGTACGCGCCCGCGGCAGCCGTCGTCTTGACGACGACCGCGCCGGCCGGCGCGCTGCTCGACGCAAGGGCGGCGTACGCGATCTCGGGTCCCACGCCGACGAAGAACAAGTCCGAGAACGTGAAGTCCGCGAGCGCGCCGGCGCCGAAGAGCGCGAGAGCAGACGAGCTGGCGCCGCTGATACTCGCGTCGGAGCCGGCACCGACCAGCAACGCGGGCCGGCCGTAGATGCCGAACATGTTCGTCAGCTGGGCACCGATCCGAACATCGACCCCGCCGACCCCGCCGGAGAGTCCTCCGAGGAGCGGACCGGCGAGACCGGAGATGCCCCAGCGGACACGCGCCCGCTCCTCTGCGTTGGCCTCGACGGCCGCGCCGCCTGCCGGGTGGGCGCCCGGAGGCGTGGCCGGCGCCGACACCGGTTGTGGCGCGGTCGTTGCGGGCGGAGACTGGGCGAGGGCGAGACCGGAGTAGCCGAGACTGCACACCGCCAAGACCGCCGACAGCGTATGCGGGTTCATCATCGTGACCTCCTGAGCGCGGCGCGTAGTGAACCACGGGCTCGCCGGGGTGGGAATCGAATCGCGATCTCGCTGGGCGCGCGGCTCATCTCCGTCGCGTCGACGGTGCGTCCTGGGCCTCGAGCTCGTAGAAGAGAACGCCCGCCTCCCTCTTGCACCAGAGCCCGCATCCGACCTCGATGAAGTGGCGCGAGAGGCGGGAGCGATACCAGGCGCCCGTTCGCTCGTGGACCTTCACGTCGGTCCGCGTCTCGTCGCAGACCTCGCGGATGTCCTTCCGCGTGATCGCCTCGAGGTAGAGAAAGCCACCCGCCATCGCGGCGAGGTTCTCGATCGCCTTCGCCGCGCCGTCGTCGTCGACGTACGGCAACACGCCCTGGCAGACGACGAGATCGAACGTCGCCTTCGCGCGCCATCGCGTGATGTCACGCTGCTCGTGGCCGTACTCCCGGCACGCATGCGCGCTGTATTCCGTCGACCGGTAGGCGACGCCCGGCCGCCGCTTCGCGAACCAGTCGCGCCAGAGACCGACGCCGGCTCCCACGTCGAGGACGGTGGTGAGCGGCTGCTGCCACCACTCGATGAAGGAGACGACCGCGGTGCAGAGCTTCGCGACGTCGTCCGCCGAGTGGACGCGGGTCCGCGAGCTCCCGTAGTAGCGATCGTAGTACTGCGCGTCGAACGGCTCGGTCTTGGCAGCTCGTGCCGGCATGGCGTCATTCGTACCGCAGTGCCTCGATCGGATCGAGAAGCGATGCCTTCCGCGCCGGATAAAGGCCGAAGACGATGCCGACGAAGGCGCTGAAGACGACCGAAATGCCGATGACGTCGACCTGGACCTGCATCGGCCACCGGAACTTGTCGGCCAGCCAGCTCGCCGCGCCGACCCCGAGGGCGACCCCGAGGAGGCCACCGGCGAGCGAGAGCACGAGCGCCTCGACGAGGAACTGCAGCAGGATGCTCCGCGGCTTGGCCCCGATCGCCATGCGGAGGCCGATCTCGCGCGTCCGCTCGGTCACGCTCACGAGCATGATGTTCATGATCCCGATCCCGCCGACGAGGAGCGATACGGCCGCGACGCTCGCGAGCAGCGTCGTCATCGTCTCCGTGCCCTGCTGCTGCGCGCCGGCGACCTCGGAGAGGTTGCGGATCGAGAAGTCGTCGTCGGCGCTCTGCTGGAGCCGGTGGCGATCGCGGAGGAGAGCCTGGACGTCCTTCAGCGCGCGCTGCGTCGTGTCCGAGCCGGTCGCCTGCACGAAGATCGATCCGCTGAGGAACTTGCCGAGGCCGCCCTGGATTCGCTGCGCGAACGTCGTCACCGGGATGAACGCTGCGTCGTCGTAGTCCTGCCCCGCCGGAGACTGACCCTTGCGCGCGAGGACGCCCACGACGGCGAACGGCGACTTGCCGATGCGGACGCTCTGCCCGATCGGATTCGCCGAGCGCCCGAAGACGCGCTCGACGACGGTCTGCCCGAGCACGACGACCTTCGCGCCGGCGTCGACGTCGCCTTGCGTGAACAGCGCGCCGGTCGCGATCTGCCAGCTGCGGATCTCGAAGTACTCGGGCGTCGTGCCGGTCACGCCCGTCGTCCAGTTCTGCTCGTCGCTCACGATCGACTGGTTCGATCGGAGCTGCGGGGCGGCGGCGCGGACGGTGGGGACCTCGGTGCGGATCGCGGCGAGATCGTCCCAGGTGAGGGTCGGCATGCTCCCGAAGCCGCCGAACGACCCTCCGGCCGTCGTCGACCCGGGCATGACGATGAGGAGGTTCGTTCCCATCGCCGCGAACGCCGCCTCGACCTGAGCCTTCGCGCCGGCGCCGATCGCCATCATCGCGATGACCGCCGCGACGCCGATGATGATCCCGAGCGTCGTCAGGAACGAGCGCATCTTGTTCCGGAGGACCGCCCGGAACGCGACGAGGATCGTGACCAGCGGGTTCATGCGCGCGCCTCCGCCGCGCCTTCTTCGTAGCGCGCGGGCTTGGGCTCCTGCCGCCGATCGGAGAGGACCAACCCGTCCTTGACGAGGACGACCCGCGAGGCGCGCTCGGCGATGTCCGGCTCGTGGGTCACGAGGACGATGGTGATGCCCTGCCGCCCGAGCTCCTGGAACAGCGCCATCACGTCGATGCTCGTCTTGGAGTCGAGGTTGCCCGTCGGCTCGTCGGCGAGGATGACCTTCGGATCGCCGACGAGCGCGCGCGCGATGGCGACGCGCTGCTGCTGGCCACCCGAGAGCTGCGCCGGCGTGTGATCGAGCCGCTCGCCGAGCCCGACGCGCTCGAGGGCGTTCCGAGCGCGGCGATGGCGCTCGCGGCTCGAGACGCCGCGGTAGACGAGCGGGAGCTCGACGTTCTCGAGCGCGCTCGTCCGCGCGAGCAGATTGAAGCTCTGGAAGACGAACCCGAGCACCTCGTTCCGGACCTCGGCGAGCTCGTCCTTGCCCATCTTCGCGACCTCGCGGCCAGCGAGCCGGTACGAGCCCGACGACGGCCGATCGAGGCAGCCGAGCAGGTTCATCAGCGTCGACTTGCCCGAGCCGGACGATCCCATGATCGCGACGAACTCGGCGGGGTGAATGTCGAGCGACACGCCGCGCAGCGCATGGACCTCGACGTCGCCGGTCTTGTAGACCTTGCAGACGTCGGTGACGCGGATCAGCGGATCGGCCATCGGGTTGCTCGACGTTCAGAACATGCGACCCATGCGCGGCGGGGGGCCCGACGAGCCGGCGGTCTTGCCCGCGACGTTCGCCTCGAGGATGACCGAATCGCCTTCCTTCAGGTCACCCGACGCGAGCTCGGTGACGGTGCCGTCGGTGAGGCCCGTCTTGACGTCGACCGCCTCCGGGTGGCCCGCGCGCAGAACGTAGATCGTCCGCTCGGACGTCTCTCCGGGAGGATGGCTGCGCCGCGACCGACCGCGCACGGGCGCGCTGCCGGCGCCCGCCGCGCTGGCGGAGTCCGCCCCGCCGGCAGCCGTGACCGAGAGCGATGCCGCTGGAGCGGCGGACGCCGAAGCGATCGCGGACGCGACCTCCGACGGCGGCTTGAATCTCAGCGCCGCGTTCGGGATCGCGAGGACGTCGGCCTTTTCGGCGAAGACGATCGTGGTCGTGGCCGTCATCCCCGGACGCAGGCGGAGGTCTTCGTTCAACACCTCGATCACGGCGTCGTAGGTGACGACGTTCTGCACCGTCTGCGCCGCGTTGCGGATCTGGGCGATCTTGCCCTTGAAGCGCTGGCCGGGGAACGCATCGACCGTGAACCACGTCTCCATGCCCGGCTGCAGACGCCCGACGTCGCTCTCGGCGACGCTCGTGTGAACCTGCATCTTCTTGAGGTCCTCCGCCAGGGTGAAGAGCACCGGCGCCTGGAGCGACGCGGCGACCGTCTGTCCGACGTCGGCGGTACGGGAGATCACGACGCCGTCGATCGGCGAGATGATGTCCGTGTACGAGAGGTTCACCTGCGCCTGGTGGAGCGCCGCGCTCTGCTGCTGCAGCGTCGCGCGTGCCACCTCGATCTGCGTGACCGCGACGGCGAGGTTCGTGTCGGCGGTCTGGAGCTCGGCCGCCGACGCAAGGCCCTGGTCGCTGAGCGACTTCGCCCGCTTCTGGACGAGCTCGGCGTCCTTGTGCTGCGCCTCGGCGCGGGCCAGGCCCGCCTTGGCCGCGGCGTAGTTGGCGCTCTCCCGCTCCACCGCAGCGATGAAGAGCTGCGGGTCGATCTTGGCGATGACCTCTCCCTTCTTCACCGTCGAGTTGAAGTCCGCGCCGAGCTTCGCGATGCGCCCGCTCACCTGGGCGCCCACCTGAACGGTCACCGTCGCTTGCAAGGTGCCGCTCGCGGTGACGCGCGCGACGATCTTCCGCTTTTCGACCGGGGCGCTCCGGTAGGTCACCTCCGGCGCCGCGTGGCTCGCCTGCCAGCGCCAGATCCCGAACGCGACGCCGGCCAGCGCCAGGGCGAGCAGAACCCAGCGAACGGCCTTCTTCATCATCGCACGACAAAAGCTTAGTCGGCGGCCTCGATGGCGCGAAACGAAAGCCGACGAGCCGTAGATCCTTTCGCACTTCGCTCCGTCGTAGCCGGGAGCCGCACGGCAGAGTCGTGGGCACGGCGCGGCCGGGGCCCGGCGAATCGCGTGCGATCGCAGACACTTCAAGGCCGTTCAGGACAGTCGCCCGAGCAAGCGGGTGACAGGGGATCATTCATGCGCAACGCAAGCGTCGTGGGGTTCGGGCTCGTCATGGCAATCGTCGGCGCGGGCTGCGCGACCGGAGCGTCGGGCACGGCTCCGAGGACGCCTCCCACGAACCAGGATCCGGCGGTCGCGACCGAATCGGGCAGCGTGCCGGTCGCCGTCGACGGAAGAAGCAAGGAGCCGGCCGACGTCGCGAAGAACACGTCGACGACGTGGATCGGCGCCGCAGCCGAGAGCGAGATGCTCATGACCGGGACGCGCGACACGTTCCTCGGCGTGTGGGTGGACGTCCCCGACCGGCGGCCCGAGATGCG